>Ga0307974_1002905_pt1 | contig 12251 bp, 11 predicted proteins | sample OrgLakmetagen784_FD_201812 | JGI IMG/M metagenome (GOLD analysis project Ga0307974, IMG submission 201812) | Saline water microbial communities from Organic Lake, Antarctica - #784 | ecosystem: Environmental > Aquatic > Non-marine Saline and Alkaline > Saline | place: Antarctica: Organic Lake... | reverse complement strand
TGTGGCTTACTGGTAAGCCACGCTTACTACACGCTTACTTTGCGGTGGTTACCAGTAAGGGTATAATTGGTAAGCCGGTAGTAAGCCTGGTAAGCCAGACTGGTAACGTTATCTAACATTCCGACGTCGTTTGAGGACCTTCATGAACCAACCTGATATTTTTGGTGTTGCCTCTTTTGTAGCTAAGTGCCTAGCCCTGTTCCCTTGATTTTTCTAGCGTTTTTTGGTCTGGTTACAGGCTTTTCCAAGCTTCCGCTCAGATGCCCACCAGAGGCATATATAGCGATGTAACCTTACCTTACCTTACGCACCTATCTGCGTCCTTTTCCTTTTTTCTCTTATCTTTCCATCACGAATAAGAATAATTCCCAGATAGTGATTTAAACGGTGCTTTTGACGTTCGCAATTTTCTCTTATATAGACCTTCAATTTTTACTAGGAAGGAATGTAAAATATGAGAAAGAAAATTACTCAGATAAAGGTATTCAAATGAGTGACAAGTTCCAGAGGCAGAACCACCAGCTAGCACTCAGCTGAAACTTTTTTACTGATTAAAGTCAAATGGTATTCAATCGCAAAGGCCAACCACAATAAAATAATATAATGCACAATGAAATTGGGTAATTATACTACCGACAAAGCCAGACATAAGGAGACGGACAATCATTACCACGAGTCACATAACTCAGGTGCTCAGCAAAAGCAACTTGTTCCTAATCACAAGCCACTAAACATGTTCAGAATTTGTACATGCAATGCAATTAGATGCATGATTACTTGAAAATGGCATGACAATAACAGCAGCCCCACAGGGAATTCCGTAAGGGCGTGGATAGCATATGGCGTAGGTTAGAAGGAGATGTTGCTGCAGTCAATGCACGGCTACAATTAATAACTGAAAAGACTGGCATGTCCAGACAATACCTTGTGACGCATTGATACACAACTGGCGTACTTGGACCCACGATCCACAACTGGCATACTTGGACCCAAGAGAAATTAGCATTGGACAAAAAAGTGTTGGTAAAAGACACACCAACAAGCTGCTGCTTAAGTAGAGATCTCAGAAGGCCTCTCCTCTATTTCTTCATCTGGTTGATCAGATCTGATCATGAAAGACTTGGTCAGCGCTGGTTCCACCTGTCATACACACAACATTTGCAAGAGCACGAGGTGAATTGCCTCCTGTGGCCATTGAATTTAGAAACAGAGTAGGTGCCTATGGCCAGTGTTTGCACTTCTTCTCAGCAGGCGCAAAATGCTTAACAAAAAGTAGCAATTCCTTGTGAGGCCTGGGGCCGTTGCTCGAGCACGAGCATGCAGGGGGAGCTTTCCTCATGCTCAAAAGAGAGCCCCTGGCACCTACAAAGTATTACTCTGCTTGCAAACTGAAACAAGGGAGGGCTTCAGGTCTGAATAAGCAGAGTAGCTCACGATACAGCACCGTTTCCTAGGAAAGGTGTTTTCGCTTGCCACTGCTACGATAGTAGGTATTAAGTAGTGAAACTTACCAGCATCCTTGTCTTCAGAGCCTTTGTGGCAACGGCAATATCTAGGAGGTGATTAGTTCGCATCCTGCGTGCAAGGAGTTAACCAGAGTTGATGATCATATACACATCGCAATCATTCTTCAATGTAAACAAGAAACTGTAAAAAACTGACTGTCTACACTCATCTTGTTACAAATACTTACATGATGCAGAACTCCTCATAGTCAATCGAACCGTCCCCGTTTTTGTCGGCTTGAGACATGATCTGCGCAACCTCTTCCGGAGGTGCATCCTCGCCCAACTCTTTCAGAGCATCCTGCCAAGTTGCAAGCAGTCCGCCGTAGAATTGATAGAAACACTCATGTATCAAAACCTTCATTGCAAACACTAGAACCTATGACGATGTAACCTTACCCTACCTTACCTAGAACCTAGTGATGTCATTTACCAAATTTCGGCAATATTTGTATGCCGTACCTTTCCAGCGTTGAAGGTGGTACTGGGCAGGGAATGTCAGATTCAGAACACTCCCTTTTCTTGGAAACATCTAACTGATTACCTTCTCCTATTTGGAAAACTAAATGCTGCTTTAGCGACCGTTTCCTTTGCCAGTATGTGGTCACTGTATTTCTTGCCTTGTAAAACATGCTAGCAAGTGCAGATGCACCCAATTCTATAGCCAGGGACTTGCAAAATCGTTGCATGTCAAGGAGCACTGGGTCCCCTTCTTCCAAAATAGGACCTTCAATAGGCACTTTATCTTGAGCCAGAACTCACCACTATCTCTTCTTGCGTTATGAATCCAGAGTTGTCCTTGTCAAAAAATTTGAACGCGTTGATCATGTTTTCTTCGCGGTTGAGCTTGTTGAAGTGCATAGTAGCTGCCAGAAACTCCTCGTAGTCAATGCGACTGTTGCCGTTTACATCGATGTTGTCCATGATGAATTGTGCCTCCTGTGTGTTGTTTTGTGATACTGGGGAAATGTGCAGCTATAACCTAAGATAATGATTCTTTTATGACATTACTGACACACTTAATTGTAATCAAAGCCAAGGATACAAACCTTACACAGGAACGACTGCTGACTAATTTCCGTCCCATCTAATCCTCAGCTTACCTCAGGAGCAACTACTGTGCCTTTCTTTTTCAAGCCTTCATGCAGCTCCTCAACGGTGATGGTACCACTGTTGTCTGTGTCGATGGCATGGAACATTTCCTTGAGCCCCATCAAGTCATTAGGTGGCAAGCTGCAGGCAAACACCTGGAATGCAGAAATGTCAAGTGCAGGCGACAAATGCATGGAACAGATTGAGTGCCTTTGTCTGGTCTGGAGGAGAGCCTATTCATATGCCAACACAACGATTTCTCTATGCAGTTAGGTGAATTTTTTGATTTCAAAGCAACACCTGATCAGAAGTAGGAAACAAGTGGGGGTTAAGTGATGCACTCAAGGCTAGAATGTATATCTGTTGCCCTGCCATGTCTACGCATTTTAACACCACATAATGGCATACCTTCAAGGCGTTCTTCTTCAGCTTGTTCATCTGCGTAAATTGGCGCATGCGGGTGAGCACTTCGGGAATGACAACATCTGTGGCCACGCCATTTTCTTGCATCCAAGGGTGATTCAGGACCTGTGTAATGAGACAGCGCAGAAATGCTTTTTATCTCAGCGACTCTCTGCTTATTGTTACTCATTTCAAATTTCTGCAGAAACAAAAGATGCAGGCGCAATTGCAATGAGGAAGGGGAGGCACATTCTGTAGTTTGATCTAAACTGTGCCTGTAGCGGCCAAAAGAGTTTACTCGCAGATGTGCAACAAGTAAATTGTACTTTACTTACGCATGTTACAATGCCCACCGTTCAGAACACCCTGTTACAGTGCAAAGCAAGTCTCACCTCCTCTGCAGTCAGCCTCTTGCGTGGGTCGCGGGCAAGCATTTTGCGCACACAATCCTTTGCAGCGTCAGAGATTTTTGGCCAAGGAGGTGACTTCAAATCTAAAGGTTTTGACCTGCGAGGTAAGAGCGTGCACAGTTTCAGGCATGCAATACACTCACGCTTGACACTCATGTTTTGTCGGATTGAGAGCCATCAGGGTTACTAAACAAAAGAGTCGTCAGGGTTACTAACCAGTGAATGCCACCCAAAGCGATTTCCCTACACAAGTCATCTGTTGATTAACCTTCACAATATCTCTTGCTGACATAACGGCAACACTGACATGATGTTCTTGAAGATCTTTTGCGTCGTGTCCCCATGGAATGGAGGCCAGCCACAGAGCAGGATGTACAGGATTACGCCACAGCTCCAGATGTCTGCTTCCTTTCCGTACTGTCTCCGTAAAACCTCGGGAGCTGCATGCATCAGAATTCCAGGAAGGTTAAAAACATGTCCTGAGAAGTATGCATGTGCAAAAGGGGAAGACCGAATGCAGACTTAGTGACATGCATGCAATGATCAACTTATGCAACTGCATGTGAAACTCCTCAAGCTCTTCCTAAAAAAGTGCAGTAGCATGACGCACCAACATAGAACGGTGACCCGACGATGTCATTCAGAACCTGGCCCTCCTTAAAGAACCGGGACAGGCCAAAGTCCGTTGCTTTTAAGATCCCATTAGCTTTTTTGCTGGTGAGCTGCAGCAAGGATTAGCAGGCAATTGGTCAAACTGAGGGTTCAAGCCCCCCCGCCTACCAATTGCTGACCTGGTGCAGATCGTTACTTGAAAGGAGTAATTTGCCCGTTATAAAATGCAGTGAGGAGCTATCTGGGAGGAGAAATGTTGACTGGATTTCGTTCAACCAAATATGCAGGGCAAGGCTGAACATAAACTGCGTGGAGGTATTTTACTCATGGTCTGATTTGTACCGATAAGCCGCGCCAGGCGAGCAGCAAGAGCATGATACCTCCTGATCCTTGGCCTATGCATCCAAATTAAAATTGCATTTATTTTGCACAGCTTTAGCTAGTTGCCTATCAGGATATTTGCATCAGCTCAGCGTAAGGTGCCAGCAGATGAACTAAATCCACAGTGTATCCACGTGTGCCGCTGAAGAAAACAGCTGGACGGTCACACATGAGTTTCTGAAACCCACCAAGAAGTTTTCAGGTTTCAGGTCCCGGTGGATGACGTTCATCGTGTGGCAATGGTGCACCACACTGACCACCGTGCGCACGACTTCTGCCGCCTGCCGCTCGGTGAAGTGCCCCTTGTCTGCTATGCGGTCAAACAGCTCTCCACCCTCACACAGCTCCATGACCAGGTGGACGTAACCCTTGTCTTCGTAGGTGCCTCTCAGCTGCACGACGTTTGGGTGACCCGCCAGGTGGGACAGGATCTGTACCTCGCGCTTCACGTCATCAATGTCGTCCTGCGTCACGAGCTTCCTCTTGGATATTGATTTGCAGGCGAAGGGCTCGCTCGAGACCTTGTCGTACACGAGGTGCACGATGCCAAAGTTGCCTTTGCCCAGCACTTTGTCGAACACGAAGTTTTGCCGCACTGCAGCAGCAACAACAGCATCAGAGCAAGTCGGAAATGTGAATTTGGGCCGTGGCGTACCGAAGGTAGGGGCTTCGATAAGTGCTCACTTCGAGGGACCGGGTGTTTGCTTGCACAGGTGTTTGCTTGCACAACCCCCCACTCCAATCCAAACAAAACAAGGCCACTCTCACCATCTGGTGCATTGTCTAGGATGGTGGGTGTGACTCGCTTCTCCTTGCCCTCAGGGGGGCCCTGGGTCTTGCTCGCCCTGGCCTGCTGCGCTTGCTTAGGTACTGCCACCTCTTGCTTGCTCCCGCTGCAGCCCTGGGTAGTTGTAGTATACAGCAAGCATTACAACACCTAATACTAATACAGAGCCTCCCATGCACGCAACATTGCAAGCGCAGACACCTTCCTCACCATTTACACTCTATCTCAAGGCCTCCTTCTAACCTGATCCAGCTACTGCTGTGTGACTGCCATGCTTAATGTTTTGCCATAGGAGGTCGGTTGGAAAGGCCGCAAGGAGGCAGTCATACGAAATTGGCCTGTTATTGGCCAAAATAGTGCTATTAATATATTGAATATTACTATATTGAAATGGTGCAGCGAAATGGTACATCCGTTTCCTTCTTAACCTTTCGTTTTTCGATGCTTGGTTAAATAGAATCCGGAATATCTGGAATTATGTTCACCAGCGTGCTACACAGTCATGTCCGAATTCGTGAGTCGGCTTGCCTAACCCCAAGAAAATCGAAAGCACAAAGAAGACTAAGTAATTCAAAACGTTGTACATTGTGTTGGAACGTTTGCTGGTGTTCCAATTCATTGGAATTATTGGAATACGTCAGTTCATCCGGCGACCAACGGGGTAAACAAGGTTGCCCCCAACTGTTTCCCCTTTAAGGATTTAACGACATTGCTGAGGGGGTGTCGGGTGGCTATCACCGGAACCGCGGGTGTGCACGTCTCACACATGTTGAATGCAGATGATATGACTCCAGGTATGCCAGGTACGCGCCGAAAGTAGAATTGCTCCCAAATGAAATGGCTCTTCCCACCCCGCTTCTCAGATAAAGACAGATTTACCTCCAGCCGCCCAGATTTTGTGCTGGTAACTCCCATCGCTGCAAAAACACAAAAACAACAAACTAATGTAGAAGGTTGGGTTCTTCGAAGTGGCAGGGGGCATTGAGGGAGACTGGCAGCACCTCAGCACACCGCCAGCCACCAGTAGCCACCAAGACCAGACAGCATCGACCTAAAGACCTCAGCAAAACTCGGCGTGGCATCCACCTCGTCGAGATCAAGTATTGTGAGGACACCAGACCTTAAACCAGCTTAACGCCGCAAAAGAACAGCACAAAGATCTCTGCAACATTCTCCAAGAAGCCTCTGCCCGTTACTCTCCACATCATCCTTTTGGGTGTGAATGACACCATCTACAACACTCACACTCTGAAGCCTTTCAAGGAACTGGGTCTTGATTCTTAAAGAGTTAAGAAGCTTGCCTCCAAGCTCCATGTGCACTCTGTAAACTTTGCTGCTAAACTTGTCCATACCAGACGTGCCCTTTCCAGTACTGTTATCAACCCTCATCAGGAGCCGGTTTCAGGCCAAGCCTGCAACCCTCTTGGTCCCCATTGATTTTTCCTTTCTTTTTTGCGGTGGAGGAGATTTACGGTACTCGGTACCAAAGTGGCTCCTTTTCCTTAATTATTGTGGGGAGTGGTTTTCACTGCCTGTGTAGGTTATTCTTTTTCTGTTTCTTACGCCAAGAATAAACATCTAATTGTGTCAGCACTTCCAAGTCCGAGGTTGTGCATTTCAACTCCGCGGGTTTCTGTTGTTATGGTTGGCGGTTCGCGCCACCCGTCATCACAAAGATTAATTTAGGTATCTGGGCATGGTTTTAATATGGGACCTTGAACATGGCCAAGTCTGCTGAACACGCATCCCGTCCTTTTCTTGCCTCTGCCTATAGGATACGTAAATTCAAAGTTTGTGCGTGAACACACTTTGCTTGGCAGACAGACCACACACTTCTTTGTGGCTCGCTAAGATCCTGCTAGTATGTATGGTTGTCAAATATGGGGTACTGGTTTTTCACAGGCAGGCAAGGAGTTTGCTGTCTTCGCTTCATTTGCATTTTTTGAAGGGCACGTTAGGTGTGAAGCGGTCCACTATTAACTGGGCTGCACTTTGAGAATGTGGACATGAACCGTTGCAGTTCCACTGGTTTCGGTCAGCTGTCAAGCTTTTCAAGGGTAGTAGTATGCTTAATATCAATAGTGTTACTTTACAAAGGGTGGTCCAGGCTGATCTCAATTTATAGCCTCATTCAAGTGCCTGCTGGACTGCTCAATTGCTGAGTGCTTTTCAAGGACGGCGTGGGTGTGAGTTATATGTACAAGCTGTTCAAACTGGGCGTACTATTCCCATCTTGGGATGCAAGAGTTTACTGCGGATTCGAAGCATAGGATGAGAGGTGTTTGGAGAGACGCTGAGTTGGTGGACCCCAACACGCACAACAACAAATTGGCCATTTACCATTCTTGGTTTGCCATCCCTTTTTCTAGAAATGAGCGTTTGCCGACTATTGTACCACAGTATCCTCATCTTGATCTGTCCAAACATGTTATGTGCAATGTCAGTAGACTCCGCTTGCGTGCGCATACTTTGAACGTTGAGGCACTGCAGGCAGCAGTGTGGCTTGAAGGTCGTTCTCGCGTATGTGACCAACGTCCTGGTGAAGATTAACATATTTAGAACGAGGTGCATGCTCTTTAATTTTGCCAAGACCATCAGGTTTGTGGGTTGAGGAAGCATATTTTTTTTTTACGCCTTTTTTTGAGGACTTTTCAGCGGCCCAACCCTTTTTGCTGCAACAGGTCAACAGCCAACTTGTTCATAATTTCCTTTCTCAGCATAATACCAGAGGGGGCTAACAAAGTAAGGAAATGCCTGAAAATGTGCATTTTTGCATTCAGAAGGCAGTCACTCACAGCCACTTCATCTGATCGACACCATTTTAGTACCGAAGTGTAGCTGGCATTGAGAGCTACCCGAGCGTGTGCTCAGTTTTATGTGGGTCGCTTTGCGTGCTGAGATAGACTGGATTAAGCACACATGGTGCAATTAAGCCCTAATGTGGTGATTTCCATAGGAAAATGGCTCAAATCCTCATAAAACACCAACCACTCAGCCGTTTTCTTTCATTTTTGTTGCAATGATATTCTTTTCCAATAAGAATTATACATCATTAAAAATATTCTATATTGGTGCAGTGGGTGAGTTGGTATGAGCAATTTGTGGTAACAAATGGCCTGCACGCCACAGCAAATTAAGCACACGCGCCATGACTGGCAAGCTCCAGATTTTACACCTATGGACAGAGCAAGGATTCATTTTTCATATTGTGTAAATTTTGGAGCTTGCCAGTCATGGCGCCCATGCTCAATCCACATTTTAACAACACCCTTTTGTTTGGCTCGGTCAGTCAGCCCCCTCTGGCATAATACTAGACTTTTTCTCTTTCTCTCTGAGCTTATGGATTCATTTGTGGCTGGCCGAGACCAGTCAGCAGCCGATCAGCCAAACAACCTGGCTGAAGGTCATCCCCCATTGTAACCAGTACGTTGCAGGCGAGTAGTTCTGAGTTTTTTAATCTGCTTGCAAGTTTTTGCTACCATAAAACTCGCTTGCAGTAAATGAAAAGATAAAAATTTATTGCGTGAGTAGCTATGTCAGGACTTGCCTAACGATGCAAAGAAAAGCTAAGAAAAGACTCCGCTGGTAGTGATGACACAGCCAGCATGACGATTAAGGGACGATGCAATATCTATTCTGCAGGAACGCCTGTCTATACCCGTCAAGTCCAAGTTTCCAATCTCTTAACGCATCAAAATCAGCAAGGCCATTCACAGGGTGATAAAAATGATAATCATCGAGTGCAAGTCATGCTTTGTAATCCACTATAGCAACGACTCAAGGCAGGAAACAAAACCCGGTCAAGACGCCAAATCACGCAGCGTTTCTTGCCACCGTTCAAGAGGTATCCTTTGTCCTGGTTTTAATTCCTGCACGAAAAGAAGGTTATTGCAATGTGCCAAGCTCAATGTCGGGAATAATTGAGCAAAACATTCCTGGATATAAACAACATCACATGGCCCACAGGCCCTAAATTGGAAGGTCTAAAACGTACTGCGCATTACAGGTGCGATTACAGGTACAATTTGCTGCAGGAACAAGTTTGGGCATCCTTCACCTAAGGAACCTGGTACTCAGGCATTGCCTGAGAGAGTGCAAAACAAGCTTCACTGCGGTCACACATGCTGATGCAGGACCAGAGAGGCTCCTTTAAACAGTTATCCATCATAAAAAATTGCCGCCCCAGTGCTTAATCAGGGCCCTCGTCAATCACGGAGGGCCTAGGACTACGGGACCTTGCCCCTTGAACTCTAAATATGTCAGAGAGCTGTCATCAGGGAATCACGTAACATGAATGACCTGGACGGCGTGCAGCATAATCACTTGACCCACCTGCTTTGCCATCTCAACCCAGAGCAGCAGCTTCTTCATAGGCACTGTTCTGCTGCATTGTGTGGTCAAGGCATCCACCGCCATTGGAATGTCGCTTTCATGGAAGATCTCGAGCGAATGCATGACACGTACAATCTCCTCCACGCGTAAGGCTGGCACATGCAGGCTGATGTTGAACACCTCCCCTGCATTGGTGGTACCGGTCCTTGTTCTCATTTCTAGTGAACCGAGAACAAACCGGTCTTGTCATGCAGTGCAAAGCTTGCCAAGCATACAAATGTAAGGAAGAAAGAAAAGGGCATTGCTAGATTGCCAAGTTTCTAGCCTTAACAAAGTTTTGAAGCAGAGACAGTTACCAGGATGACTTTTTAAACTGATGCAGCAGCAACAGCAGCAGCAGCAGCAGAGACAAGAAATCGAGGAATGTCACAAATCTGCAGCTGAAATAAAATAGCAAACAAGGCTGCTTACCAAGCCCCATGCTCTCCATGATTTCGCCTGTGGAAGAGGTCCCAATGATGAGCAGCTTCTTACCCACAGGAGGCTGGCGCTTGACAAGTACAAGTAGGGTCTGCAAGGATTAAAAAAAAGGGGCTTAGACCGAGAGGAGGCCTTTAGCTTCATAGATAGCAGACAGAGTCAGGTGGTCTTGTGAGGTGTTCAGGCATTACTCCACACCAGCTTTACCTCTGTACAGGAGTACCTTACCCAAACAACAATCCCAAACAACATTAAGGAGCACCAAACTTTTGTCATGCACGTGCTAGGGCCTTAGTTAAAACATAATATTACGTACGCCGTGCACGCGCAAGGAAGGAAAGATAGTAACATCTGGCCCGCGCACCTGCAGAACGGCGTTAGAAAACCGAGGGCCAATGGCCACATACTCTAACAAGCGCTCAAGATCGTCCATGATGATGACGCTGAGCGGTGATCGATACGAGTCCTCAAAGACACGGGCAATTTGATCGCATTTACGCTGCACAAAGAAACAGGTGGAAAGGCTCGTTTACAATTTGGTTGTTAAAAGGCAATGGTATTTTACGCAGCGGCCTGCCCAGGGAAGGTGAAGGCTAGTTTTACGTCGACAGCAGCTGAAGAATGAATAAAAAATAGCTATTTTTAGAGCCGCAAAGAAATATTTCACGCAATCGCTCTGGCATGCAGTTGCTGCAGGTACATCAGGATGATGCCTCCAATCAAATTTCTCTCTGAATGTTCAGAATTATCGACTACATGCGACTATTCCGTCGCTTGTTGTTTAAGCAAGTCAGCAACGCTAAAATTGCGCGCTTATGCACCTCATAAGTAAATTTCATAATCTTCTATAATTTTGTATTTTAGAGGTTTTATAATGTGCTAGCTATGAATGGAGAAATTGGGGACCATTGCTGCTGGTATTTTTCTAACTTTTGCGTGCGCCTTCAAACCCACGACCTCTAAGGAGCCTGGCTTGACCACGGACTGCTACATACTCAGTTACCCACTTATGCAAGTCACAATTTACTCGATGGCCTCAGCAATGCCCATGGCATAACTTAAATCGCACACAGCCACCCCACCGTTTCACTCCTAGAAACTGTTCCTGCCTCCGCACCTGCTCGGTGTAGCCTACGTAGTTCTCAGGAGTGATGACCTTGATAAATGGGAACTCAGACTCAATGGCGGTGGTGGCTGCCATGGCACTCTTGCCTGACCCAGCTGGGCCTTCCAACAAACAAGTGAGCAGGGGCGTCTTGTCACTGCTTTGCACCTGTCCAAACAATCAAGTGAGGGAGGTGTATACAAGCTGCACAACATATCACAGCAAAAATATTTCTCTGCATGAGGAATAACAAAGACACGTCCAGTTAACTGTGTTTGCATGTACATACCTTAGTTCTACCGGCTCACTGTACAAAGTAAATTGTGTCAACGCCTGCAAATGCATGCACGCATCATTCACATACACACACATACACACTCACACGCAACTTGCCCCCTACCCGGCAACACAAACGTACCTGCTTGACCAGTGTCCGCATGGTGTTCATGATGAGGTCAAAGGCACCGCCACAGGAGAGCATGCCGTGCACACGGTACAGCTGCAGGGCCTCTGTAGCAGCTCCAAATGCAGGCTTGACCTCCTCCAGTGCATGCTCAAAGTCAGCCATTGTCACCTGCGGTGCGCGCCCAATTGACGAGTCACAACTTTCTCTAGAGTCACTGCGTATGCTGGAAACTTTGCTTTCTGCTGCAAAATTGAAAGCTAAAACAGACCAAACTAATTTATGGCACTGAGTACAAATTAATGAAACCAATAGGGTTACAGGCTACGCCCAAAATTGCCTCCTGGTGAGAGTTGGCAACAGGGCAGTACCTAGGTACTGGAAAAGGCGCGTCTAATGTGGTGCCAAGTCATATTTTAGATCAGCAAAAAAGGGGAGGATTCTCATCACATAGTCTTCAAAGGTGTGGTAAGAGTAAGGTTTATCTGATGTATTCCTACCACACGTTGTTGAGCCAAATCACAGGTGCTAGAATCATATTTGCCGTCCTCTGTGGTTTTCATTTTAGCCTTCTCATTCACAATTACATTCCTAGTTATAAAGTGGAATTCTGGTAAATTTTTTTAAAGGACCTGCAAGCATTTTCTCTCTCTCTCTCTCTCTCTCTCTCTCTCTCTCTCTCTCCCTCTCTCTCTCTCTCTCTCTCTCTCTCTCCTTCCTTCCTTCCTTCCTTCCTTCCTTC
>Ga0307974_1002902_pt1 | contig 12257 bp, 16 predicted proteins | sample OrgLakmetagen784_FD_201812 | JGI IMG/M metagenome (GOLD analysis project Ga0307974, IMG submission 201812) | Saline water microbial communities from Organic Lake, Antarctica - #784 | ecosystem: Environmental > Aquatic > Non-marine Saline and Alkaline > Saline | place: Antarctica: Organic Lake... | reverse complement strand
CTCGACGCCAGGATTCTGAATGTATAAATTTTGATCGATTTGACACGTGCCGTCCAAAAGTTATGCTTTCTGCAGCCTCCTGGTGTACATATGACATTTCTGGCAGGGATTTTATCGGATGCACGGTCATGCTCGGCGCATTTATACAATTCTGGCTGGCCAGCCCTAGTTACTTATTCTAATGCTAGGGTTGGCCAAAACCGTATATACACACCGCATATGACCGTATGTATGGTGGTTTCCCTGCCAAAAATACCGTATGTACACCGGATATACCTAAAATATATGGTTCTGGCCAACCCTATCTAATACGAATGCGTGCTCTCCTGCAGGTTCAGGGTCTGCGTGCAAGCGCGGTTGACGTTGTGAGTTTGGAGCATCAAGTCAAGGTGGGCTTCAGGCATGACACCTGTAACCGCTATAACACACCATTGCACTCTTTCTGTAGCCAAAGCCTCAGCCAAAGAAGCACACTGCATGCATCACGCGCATCTGCCTACACGCTGCCTGCTTTATGTACATCTGCTTATGCATACCTTCCTCACAGGCATACCTAGATGCTATGAGCGCCTTCACATCAGGTGCGGAGGGGGAGGGCTATGTGCCAGATGCCACCAAGGCCACCAGTTTCGGAGCCAAGCTGGACCGGGCTGCTGCTTCCAGGATTCAAGGCTCACAGTGAGTGGTTTGAGTGTACAAGCGCCACATAAAAGAAAAGAAAGCCACGGAATTCGTTTCGGAGTTCACACTGCGTGCGCGCCTTTTTGAGGACTGGACGCTCCCTCATTCCTCGCTTCCGCATTCTCACACTTCCCTGAACTTTGACGCCTTGACGTATCTTGCTGTGTATGACACACACACACACACACACACACACACACAGAGGTGATTTTGCACCAGGTGCCTGTCTGTGCTGTGACCTTGCATCAGGTGCCTGTCTGTGCTGCGATGGTGCTGCACATATGTTGCCTTGCTAGCTGAAGTGCTGTGCAAATCTCAGCGTCCAACGTTGCTGCCACCAGCCACGCGGTGGTGCTGTGCATATCTCAGGAATTAAAGCCGCCGCCACCAGCCACACTGTAGTGCTGTGCATGTCTCAGGAATTAAAGCCGGTGCCACCAGCCACGCTGTAGTGCTGTATATGTTTCAGCAACTGAAGTTGCTGCCACCAGCTTCGCTATGGTACGGTGCATATCTTAGGAATCAAAACCGCTTCCACCAGCCTCATTATGGTGCTGTGCATATCTCAGGAATCAAACCTGCTGCCACCAGCCTTATTATGGTGCTGTGCATGTTTCAGGAATCAAAGCTGCTGCCACCAGCCTCACTATGGTGCTGTGCATATCTCAGGAATCAAAGCTGCTGCCACCAGCCTCACGATGGTGCTGTGCATATCTCAGGAATCAAAGCCGCTGCCACCAGCCACACTGTAGTGCTGTGCATATCTCAGGAATCAAAGCCACTGCCACCAGCCACGCTGTAGTGCTGTGTATGTCTCAGCAACTGAAGTTGCTGCCACCAGCCACACTGTAGTGCTGTGCATGTCTCAGGAGTCAAAGCCGCTGCCACCAGCCTCACTTTGGTGCTGTGCATATCTCAGGAATCAAAGCCGCTGCCACCAGCCACACTGTAGTGCTGTATATGTCTCAGCAACTGAAGTTGCTGCCACCAATTTGCTGAGGTGCTGTGCATTTAGACACCCAAGGCATCTGGCCCCACACATCCTGTGCCAAACAAGGTGTTGGTGTGCTGACAGGGGCTTACGTAACTCTTTGCTTCAATTCATTTCTCCCCTTGTACACACAAACAACGCACACAGCACAGGCAAAGGTATGTGTCAGCCGTGTAGAAGACACCTACACGCCTACACACACACACACACACACACACAAACACACACACACACACATACACGCACGCACACACACACACACCACAGGCAAACGTATTGTCGATCATGCAGAAGACACCTATGCACACACAAACACACACACTCATTGAGCAGTCATGCAATTTGCAGATGCGCACGCGCACACACACACATACACACACACATACACATACACACAGACATGCACTAGAAATACGATAGAAATGCGGCGTGCTGGTATGATGAATTGCGCAGGCACGGCAAGATCTGGATGTGGCGGCCTACTACGACGCAGGCAGAGCTGTGAATTGGCCAATTGCTTCCAGGCAATCACAAAGGATGTGCGTGTGCGTGTCTGCACAAACACAGGTTTGATCCAAAAAGCAATCGAGCGCTGCAGGATTTTGACCAGGCCACCGACGGCATGGGCAAAGCAAGCGGAGGCGGGAATGGAGATGGAGGGGCAGAGGAGGACCTAGGGGACGATGACATCGTGATGGAGGGTGGGCAACAAGAGCTGTTGAACAATAAGTGCCCGCTCACCCAGAAAAATGTGAGTGCGTGGGATGTGCAAGGCTTTAAGAGCGCGCTTCTGAACATGCTGAATGCTTTGTGAAAAGATGCAGAGACGGCAGGCGATAGGAGCTGCTGAACAACAAGTGCCCGCTCACCCACAAAAAATGTGAGTGCGTGGGATGTGCAAGGCTTTAAGAGCGCGCTTCTGAACATGCTGAATGATTTGTGAAAAGATGCAGAGACGGCAGGCAATAGGAGCTGCTGAACAACAAGTGCCTGTTCACCCAAAGCACATTCAAGTGCGCGGGATGAGCAAGATTTTTAGCAGGAGCAATTGACGTGACCGATGAAGGGATCCTGCAAAGGAGGGCGGGGGGGAAAGACGAGAGGGGCAGGGGGAAAAGAGGAGTTTCTCACCACCTTTCACCACCAAGTGTGAGAGGGCGAGGGTAAGAGAGGAGCTGCTAAACAACAGAGGCAAGCACTCACCACCTTTCTAGCGTGCGTAAGGGTAGAGTGAAAAAGAACTTGAATTGAGAGAAGGGTAGTGCAGAATGCTGGCAACATTATATCATAATTTTTTTGCTGGCCATTGACTATTATGACTATGGTTGGCCAGAATTGCATACATACAATATACCCCGTATATGACCGTATATTTGGTAGTTTCCCTGCCAAAAATACCGTTCATACACCAAGATTGGTTCTGGCCAACCCTACTTATAGCGTAAGGCTTTATAAAGTGCCAAAGGCAGCATTTCCAATTGATGTAAAGTTGTGCTTTTGTGAGCAGATGTATAAGCTCTCCCCCTGAAGTTCCCTGACAGGGAACTTCAGCCCGTGCGGGCGCCGCACTTATTAAGCAAAATTTAATATGTTGATTTTGCGCTTAGCGCCTGTGCAGACTAGGTGGAAGAGTGTGGTGCCGTGCAAAAAAATCGCAGCTATATCCTATTTCAGAGTGAAAGCACAGTAATTTGTGGCTGTGGCTGACTTCACTACATATACAACACTACATATACTATACTGATATATATACTATATATACTATACTGATATATATCTACTATACTGACTGCACTACGTCTACAACATGCCGAAAATGAGCCGAAAAGGTAGGGCAAGGTAGAGGCACACAGGTCCATTCTATAAGCACACAGACTGGAGCATTCTATAAGCACACAGACTGGAGCATTCTATAAGCACACATACTGGAGGTCCATTCTATAAGCACACAGACTGGAGCATTCTATAAGCACACAGACTGGAGCATTCTATAAGCACACAGACTGGAGGTCCATTCTAGAAGCACACAGGCTGGAGCACACAGGTCCATTCTATAAGCACACAGACTGGAGCACACAGGTCCATTCTAGAAGCACACAGGCTGGAGCACACAAGCCTGTTTTAGAAGCATACAGGCTGGAGCTGACACATCCAGTTAAGAATCGCCACACTCGTGGCTCATGACGGAATGATTACCCAGATTATGTGTGTGTGTGTCTGTGTGTGTGTGTGTGTGTCTGTGCACGTGCACAGGTGGAGGACCGGCATGGTTACAAAATGAGGCCAGCAGAGAATCAACACACCCGTGGCTCGTGACAGACTAATCACCCAGCTTCTGCGTGCGCACGTGCACAGGTGCTGGAGCTGACGTTGGCGGTGGAGGACCAGCATGGCTACATTTATGAAGATGAGGCCATAAGGGCAACACTGGCAAACAGTGCACGACGTGGGGGCCCTTGCCCCTGTCCGATAGCAGGTGAGTAGGGGTGGCCAGAACCGTATATATACACCGTATATGACCGTATATGTGTAAATTCCCTGCCAAAAGTACCGTATATACACCGTATATGTATAGTGTTGGCCAGAACCGTATATATACACCGTATATGGCCGTATATCCGGCAACATCCCTGCCAAAAACACCGTATATACACCGTATATGTATGGTTCTGGCCAACCTTACAGGTAAGCACACAGAAAGTAAGGCATGGGTTGGATTGAGCTGCAGTGCTCCTTTTTGGGGGGGGGTGGGCGCTGTGCCTTGCTGTGGGATGACTGCTTTAGAGCCCCTGCCCCCTGCCTAGGAGTTTGAGGCAACGGCAGGGGTTTGGGTGTGTATGGGTGTGTATGTGCTATTGTTTGTTCTTTGAAGTCAGCGTGAGCACTGGCATGATTATTTTGACTGGTTTCTTACTAGGCTATTACTTACACCTCAATCAGGGGGATCCAGCTCTACCGAGCGCTGGTGCGGAACCTACCCTCAATACCCAGTAGCTCATATTATAGGTGCCTTACAATACCTAGAACCAAAGCAACGCTTGTTTGGTTAACGCGGGGAGCAGTTCCCACCCTCCAGGGTTGACCAGGACCGCATGTATAGGGTTGGCCTGAACCATAAATGTACGGTGGGTATACGGTTTTGTCAACAGGGAAATCGCCAAAATTTACGGTAAAATATGGTGTATAAATTTACGGTTCTGGCCAACCCTACGTACGCATGAACCCTGACTGTATATTTGGTCATTTCCCTGCCAGAAATACACCAGGTGTCACCGTTATATATATACTCCGGTCAACCCTACACATGTTCCGGTCAACCTGCTTCCATTCTGTTCTTCCTCTGATACTTTGACCTTTGAGGGGGTGCTTTCTCGCATTCGCATTTTACTACAGGGTATGATCCTTGAAATAGTGAAATCACGCAACCTTGGATACCTCTCACCTCTTTGCTTAGGGAAAAGAAAAGAAGAACAACGCAGGCAGGCAGTGGACATCTCTCACCTCTATGATTAAGGAAAAATAGCCTTTGTGCTCAAGGAAAAAGGGCCTCTCGGGCAAAGGAAAAAGAGCTTTTTGATTGAGGAAAAGAAGCCATATCAGGCTGGCACCTTGCAGTTGTGGTGTGCAGTTGTGGTGTATGGTGTACTATATTAACACGTTGCTATCGCATTCAAGCCAGATGACTTGACAAAATGAGTTGAATAAGCATTTAGCAGAAAGGTTTTCAAGTTTACGGTGTGACGTCCAGTTGGGGAGTTAGTCGACACCGTCTACGGTGTTAGGGGCATTATTGTTTGCACCATCATTAATATCTGATATGCGTATGTAGATATATGTGTGTGTACATAGCGTGTGAGGACCTTATATAATATGTTTACAGCATGGCATCAAAATGCATAATACATGCATCCTGATCAACCATATTCAATTAATTACTTCATGCCGCGCCTGCACATCACCACTGCTCTCTTAGCGCTCTTACGTACTTGATTCTCAATACCCTTTGAAGGAATAGCAACAGGAATGAAACCGACAACAGTTGAAGAGGAGCCACTCCTGCACTAGATATTTTAGGTATTGACTACAACCTAAAATACAACCCAAAATACAACCTAGAAAGAGCCACTCCTGTACTAGATGTTTTAGCTTGTGGGCTTTGATAAACTTCCACCGTAACAACTCCCCTGCCACTCCAGGCACCACCCATTACTTGAAGCCCCAAGACTTACATCCCTCTGGTGGGTGATGTTGGTGACCTTCCATGCTTGCTGTTCGGAATGTGATTTGTGTATGTGTGTGGAGATATTTGCAAGTGTGGTCTATGTGTAAGGTATTGCCAGTTTTAATTACGAGGTTGATAGACGTTGGATATTACCTAGGTAGGTACCCAGTTGCATGAGCAGGTAAACGTACTTGATCATGTCCAGAAGCCACTGTGTGAGCTGAGCTTCAACTCCAAAAGCACCAAAAAATCAATGAAAAGAAAAACCGCTCCCCACGTTAATCAAGGAAATCAATTATTACTTATTGCTGATTAATACAAATAGGGGGACATTCGACCAGGTTCTTGGTCTGATTGCTGTCGGCTGGTTTTTGTTATCTGTAACACCAGCCACAGCTGTTTTTGTTGATGGCGAACCTGCGATCTGGGCTAGACTCCTTTTATCTCTTCGTCCTTTTACCCTCAGAGCGCGTGAGGCGTGCAAAGCGGAGGGCCATGCTGCAGAGGGCTACACAAGTGGGCAACACGCAGCAGCAAGAGGACGACGTGTACGACGTTGAAGATGCAGAATAAGGTTGTCATTATGAGGCGTGCAAAGCGGAGGGCCATGCTGCAGAGGGCTACACAAATGGGCAACACGCAGCAGCAAGAGGACGACGTGTACGACGTTGAAGATGCAGAAGGTTGTCATTTTGAGCTAGAGCCTTTTCCTCCCTTATTGCATGCAAATTCGTTTCATTTTATAATGTTCCCTACAGATTATTGATTGGCGCAGGAATGGATCCTCTGTCCTGTTTTCTTAAGAACGTACTTTTCATGCTGCCATATGAGGCAATATCCGATCATTAAAACCCCAAGGTAACGAGGGAAGCAAAGAAGTAAGAAGCACAGCAAGCTTTTGAAGAGCCACATACAAGTGGTAGGCACTGCCATGGAATTGGGCACCGTGCGCAAAAGAAAGGTCTAAAACTACTTATTTAATTCTATTCTTTCTTAAATTATTTCGATGAGTGCTTACCTGATGCAGGCCTTACTCTCAATTCAATAGGCTGTAACAGTACGCACAAATAAGGCACGCAATTTAGTAAACGTCTACAGCTCTCTAGGAATAAAGAGCTCAGCACCACCAAATGGAACAGGGGAGCGGAAAGCCAGTTGAAGACGTCGCACCCAATCATAGTTAATAAAGACAAATTGCGTGACAAAAAGTTTGTTGACTTTACAGTTGAAGTTGTTTTGACCAGTCTTGATCAATAAGCTTAACGTCACCATGCATCTCCTGCCCCACCAGGTCGCCCAACTCAAGGCCCTTGCCAATACATTCCTCTACACAAGAGAAGGCACGTCGCTGCCAATAAAACGGCAACTCAACCTACATATGCGAGCACGTCAACCCGCTTGCACCCATGCCAGCAAGCTCCACTTAGCCTTGAAAGGAAACAGTACGTTCTTAGACGATCTCAATCTCAGAAGTCACCTCCGCCCGCAATAAGCCCCCCCCCCCCCACATTAGCCACCCTCACCAATTGCATTACCAAACCGCTTATGGACGTAGGCATAACTGGCTTCCATGACCTCACATCAGCCAACAAAAAATACATTGTCTAAAAACTCGAAAACAAACACACTCGAGTTTTAAAAAAGCATATCATAGCCCTTAATATGCTTGCTGCCATTGCTAATCTGCCTGAAACACATGAGCTAAGCCCAACATCAATTGCACAGATACTCCGAGAAAGGAATCAAAACAGTCTATCCTACCTAATTACCGCAAATTAAACAACTCCTCCTTCACAGGTCTCCTAGACACACACATTAACACATCGGCTCATGAAGAGGTGCCCCCAAATCCCGCAAACATCTAAACTCAACAAAGTTTGCAAACTGCAATTGCCCATCTACACAACACCCCACCACACCCACGCTCAGCAACACACCAAAGGCACCCCAATACAAACAACTTAATCAGAGGCCCACCACCTCTACACACAGATCCACCAACAAATAATGGACATCCAAACCAATCCTCTGTTTTTGACACACCAAACTTAGAGCCGCAAACATCCCCTGCCTCCTCTAAAATCACAACCGAACCTCGAACAGAAATTCAAGGTCATGCTAACGTACCTACATCTTCATCTTTAGATGAAATTACCCCCCAATATACAGAATCAAATGCACGACCCAGGAAACGCACAGCACCTGACAACATATCCCTCACTGAGTTTCCCCAAACACAACACTCCCTCACCACAACGGTGGAAGGGCCTCCACCCTCACCACGACCGGAAACCCCGCGCTCACAACGCTACTCACAGAGGGTATCCAACCAAACAAAAAGGAACCACAACTATATAAGCACATCGCCAACACCACTGCCACAAACTACAGCTATTACCTGCCTCTCTGAGCCTGCAGCCACTAACCAACTGGCCACTCTCTCCAAAGACAAACAAGCAAAGCGTGCACGGCATACGCAAGATGTCCTCCCCGGTACCAGAGAGAGGACACGCAGCCAAACAGAAAGTCAGCAACATACGCCCCTAACTCAAATCATAGACACTGTTGCTTTAAACTCTCAAATAGTAATCCAGCCTACTGAACCACAACCCACAAACAGTCAGCCAAACAAACGCACCACACGCTCACAAATCACTAGCCACAACCACCATGCAATCAACACAAGCGTTCACACAAAAAAAACACTCCTCCCACGCAGCATATCAATATCATCATCCCGATAACTTACCAGATACAAAACAACCCAACCTATGAGATTGCATACCACCCAGCACCATCATCACAGCGCAGACCCCAAAGGAAAAGAAGATGTGAAGTCCTCAATATACCCCATAACCTTCCTAGCCTAAACCTGACCCCCCTGCGCACCACGCATATTCAACAAGAACTCTAGAAATACAAGAAGGACAAGACTCTTTCAATGACACCCACAGAGGCCATCAACACACTCTACTATGATGATATGGACATCCTGCACATAGATAATTCGAGGTTCTTCATCCCCAAGAAAAGAGACAGAGATGATACACCCCTAAGACAGAAACAATACCACACATACTATGCCCCTATGATCATCGAAAGATGGGCCCTACCGCTCTTTAATCAGGTTGGACTAGTGCCCAAATACAGACTAAGACTAATGCCCGGAGCCAAATTAATTGTGCAAGCAAGCTGTGAAAATTGCTCCTACCATCTAGGACTTAAATCTCCAGACCTCTCCCCACCTTTTCAAGACATGTACATCTGCGACGTCTGCAACCGTACCTACCACTGGCAATGCTTGCTTAAAACAAGCTGCTGCAACGCCACTAAAAAGGAAAGCTGTTGATGCCAATGATTCATGGGCCTGCCCTGCCTGTATCAATCTGAATCAAAATGAAAAGAAAAACCGTATCCTCTACTCTCAGAAAAGAGAAATTGTGGAGGTCTCATGGAACCCAACCTGGGAGCCAGAAGAACTACAAAACACACGTGAAAGCTTCAAGCAGAGCCTCAAAAACTATGAAGAGCAAATCACTGCGCCAAACTTATCTCAGCCCCCACCAGATAAACACCTAAATTGATCTTCAAAAACAAGGTTTCTCTGCCACCCAAGAGGGCAATACGTACCAATCCTACAATGTCGATCTCCGGAACAAAGTCAACTCTGACATCCAACCCACCAACCCACAGGCTGACATTACGGTCACAGGGCATTGTGAATACTGGATCACAATCATTGATCTCATGGAGTATCAAGAAAAGAGTACCCTATCCTCCCCAGATGACCCTATGCTTCCTGAAGTGTACACTGACACAGTAGCCTGTATTTACAATGTCGACTAAAAGTGTTAAGGTATGCTTACTCCCGAGCGCCTTAACATACTACGAAAGGCCTATGACAGGGCAAAATGCAGTGATCTACACGATCACGTCCAACCTCCTCCCATTAGCTTTGCATCAGAACTTGTAGCAGGCCTCATTGCACGTAAAGACACCTCTGCTTCTAAACATACGAACAAAAAAAGTCAAAGACCCTTTTGCACGGATACTCCCCTCCCACATCACCGCCGCCTTTCAAAAGCGGGCCCTGGTCAATAAAGAAACAATGGAATCCCCCCTTGACCATGACCCCAAATTCCTCCATTACTGGAGTGAGCTCCAAGGGACAAAGTGTTTGGGGCACACACCAACGCCTTCTCCTCCCGATTTTCTGGGTTCTCCATATGCCATCCCATTTACCAAGAAAACACCATGCTCTTAGCAACAAGACACGCCATCTACACTGCTGCTGTCAGCACAGAGGAAACAGCCACATTCATGCTCCTCCCTTCATGGAATAAAGATGACCACAAATCCCCATGCATCACTCTGCCGCAAATACCCACACATATGTAAATTCCTGGGCACCATCCCATCAGACCAACTCCAATATGCGAAAGTGCCCTTCTGGTACAATATACAAATACCACTTTCCAAACACTCCTGGGGATTGCAGATCATTGCCACATGGAACACCAAGGGTAGGGTCTGCCTTAATGCTCACAACAAAGACTGGCTAAAAGAACTTGCCAAAGAAATCTCTGAGGCAACACGGGAACTTCAAAACATACATAACCATCCCTACCAACAGCCTTAGGTTCCGGACAACACTCAGGACTCAACAAGTTTAATAAGCTACCCAATGACCACCCTCAAGCCTCAGAAGGCCCAGATAAAACAAGTTCCCTGATTACTGACCAACCTCGCTTTCAATTAGTGCTATTTTTTACTTATATAGGCATAGGGGAAAAATAAAATTATATATAGTTTGTTTTGATAAAGGATATATATAAACATAAAAAGAATCAAGATAATAAGATTATAGGTCTGCATTATGTCCAAAACAGCTCCAGCCAAAACCTAACCCGTAAAGTAAAATATTGGCGGGATTGGACCTACACTGATGGCAGCCTCCAAAAGAATGAAGAAGGGCAAGACACCGGATCAGGTGTATACCACCCTCACTTAAACGTTTCCACTATGTAAACCCAAAAGGCATGGGTATAACCAACACCATCTCACGGGCAGAGCTAGCAGCTATAGCAGCTGCAGTCATACACGGCTACTCACGTATAGCCACTGACAGCCTTACATCACTGCACCGAATTAAAAAGGAGCTCTCACACCCGAATCTCCATCGCCACCACATCCAAGGAGATGTCCTTCAATCCATTTCTAAAGCAATCCGCCAATCACCATCGCCTATCCACTTCTTTAAAGTAAAGTCCCATGCCGGTATTATTGGTAATGAGCATGCCGAACGCTTTTGCTAAAAAATCAGCCACCACCTACTCCGACATTACAGACACCTCCATCAGAACAGCTGGCCCTGAGGGAAATCCCTTCTACAACTTCCACTGGCTTGCAAAAGATGACATAGAAAACCAAACACAAACCCACCATTATACCCATACAACAAACATGGCCCACTCGCCTCCCCCAAAGATTTGGTACCTACCAAACCATCGTGACGCCCTTCAAGCACATATGCATCTTCTCCATAAACTGGGAAATGCCAAAACTGAATCGAAACTACCATGCGTACTACCAGACCCTCATAAAGGATGGCACTACCAATGAAGCTGCTAGCAATGCTTACCTAACATCATCCAATGTCCCCTTTAAGACCAAATGTATCATTATGAAATACACCCTACCTATACAATCAAAAACATGCGGTATTGTTCAAAATCTCAACAAGTCACACTTGCCCCCTCTGCCCACAAGTAGACAGTGCCCTGCACATCCTTTCTGGGTGCCAACACACGCAAACAAGGAATTTGATCACCGAAAGACAAAACATAGCATGCCGCATGATCCTTAAGGCTATCAGAACAACAGGGTCCTTAGGATCATGCATTGTCTCCAAAGCTATAGGCAGCAACGAACGGCTCCTTATGACCATGCAAAATCTCCAGATTCCTCAATCAGCTGAAAGTAGAATTGTTCCCAAATGGCTCTTCCCACCCCGCTTCCCAGATACAGACAAATTTACCTCCAGCCACCCAGATATTGTGCTGGTTACTCCAACTTCTGCAAAAGCAAACAAACTACTGCAGGGGGGTGGGTTCTTCGGAGTGGCAGGGGGCAACTGAGGGAGACTGGGAGCACCCCAGCAGCACCGCCAGACACCAACCCCAGACAGCATCGACCCAAAGACCTCAGCAAATGTCGGCGTGACATCCGCCTCGTCGAGATCAAGTACTGTGAGGACACAAGACCTCAGAACCAGCTGAACGCCGCAAAGGAACAGCACAAAGACCTTTGCAACATTCTCCAAGGAGCCTCCGTTACTCTCCACATCATCCTTTTGGGTGTGGG
>Ga0307974_1002896_pt1 | contig 12275 bp, 13 predicted proteins | sample OrgLakmetagen784_FD_201812 | JGI IMG/M metagenome (GOLD analysis project Ga0307974, IMG submission 201812) | Saline water microbial communities from Organic Lake, Antarctica - #784 | ecosystem: Environmental > Aquatic > Non-marine Saline and Alkaline > Saline | place: Antarctica: Organic Lake... | reverse complement strand
GTCACTCACTTCACTCAGCTCCCCCACATGGGCGTTAAAGTCACCACACAGTACGACATTAGTAGACACCTGAAAAGCACCAAGCGTGTCCTCAAACAGGTCAGTGAAATGATTTTGAATGGCACGAACAGGAAAATCACGACTTTGGGGGTTAATGTATGTAGCACCCACAATCACATCCTCCTCCAGCCCAACATTCTCTTGTCACACTGCAACCAGATGCACTGCACGTTTTCACTAGTTTTAAGCACACGCTCATAATCAGGTATAAGGTGATACTGGCAAGAAAGAAAGAAAAAAACAAAAAAAAATACTACGCAGGCAGCAAGACACGCACTCCCTGCATCAACTAAGGAAAAGGAGACATATTGGCCCGAAGTGCCGTGAGTCTCCCCCACCAACATCCAAGGAATGAGTGCACTGATGCCATAGCAAAGTGCTCTGCGGATTATCAAAGTGGCCATGATCCACATTAACAACGACGCCATCCCCATTCATCCATCCTGGAATAAAGATATGACCACAAATCCCTGTGCACCACTCTGCCGCAAATACCTACACATCTGTAAATTCCTGGGCACCATCCCATTAGACCAACTCCAATATGCGAAAGTGCCCTCCTGGAACAACATACAAATACCACTTTCCAAACGCTCCTGGGAATTGCAGATCATTGCCATATGGAACACTAAGGGCAGGGTCTGCCTCAATGCTCACAATAAAGACTGGCTAAAGAACTTGCCAAAGAGATCCCCGAGGCAAAGTGGGAAACTAAAAACATACATAACCACCCCTACCAAACAGCCTTAGGTTCCGGACAGCACTCAGGACTCAACAAAATAAATAAGCTTGCCAATGACCACCTTCAAGCCTCAGAAGGCCCAGATAAAACAAGTGCCCTGATTAGCACTGACCAACCTCATAATTGTAATATCGACGAAGCAACCCAAAATAGCTCCAGCCAGAACCTAACCCGTAAAGTAAAAGATTGGCGGGATTGAACCTACACAGATGGCAGCCTCCAAAAGAATGAAGTAGGGCAAGACACCGGATCAGGTGTATACCACCCTCACTTAAACATTTCCCATAACGTAAACCCAAAAGGCATAAGTATAACCAACACCATCTCACGTGCAGAGCTAGCAGCTATAGTAGCTGCAGTCATACACGGCTACTCACATATAGCCACAGACAGCCTTACATCACTGCACCAAATCAAAAAGCAGCTGTCACACCCAAATCTCCATCGCCACCACATCCAAGGAGATGTCCTTCAATCCATTGCTAAAGCAATCCGCCAATCACCATCGCCCATCTACTTCTTCAAAGTAAAGTCCCATGCCGGTATTATTGGTAATGAACATGCCGACGCCCTTGCTAAAAAGCACTTACTCCGACATTGCAGACACCTCCATCAAAACAGCAGGCTCTGAGGGAAATCCCTTCTACGACATCCACTGGCTTGCAAAAGAAGACAGAAAACCAAACCCAAAATCATACCCATACAACAAACATGGCCCATATCCTCCCCCAAAGCTCTGGTACCTACCAAACCACCGTGACGCCCACAGCACATATGCATCTTCTCCATAAACTGGGAAATGCCAAAACTCCTGAAGCGAACTACCATGCGTACTACCAGACCCTCATCAAGGACGGCACTGCCAATGGAGCCACTAGCAATGCTTACCTAACATCATCCAATGTCCCCTTAAGACCAAATGTATCATTATGAAATACAGAACACCCTATATAATCAAAAACATGCGGTATTGTTCAAATGCTCAACAAGTCAAACTTGCCCCCTCTGCCCACAAGTAGACAGTGCCCTGCACATCCTTTCTGGGTGCCAACACACGCAATTAAGGAACATGATCACCGAAAGACACAACATAGCATGCCGCATGATCCTTAAGGCTATCAGCAAAACAGGCTCCTTAGGATCATGCATTGTCTCCAAAGACATAGGCAGCAACAAAAGGATGACCATGCAAAATCTCCAGATCCCTGAAACAGCTGAAAGTAGAATTGTTCCCAAATGGCTCCTCCCACCCCACTTCCCAGATAAAGACAGATCTACCTCCAGCCGCCCAGATTTTGTGCTGGTTACTCCCACCGCTGCAAAAACACAAACACAACAAACTAATGTAGGGGGGTGGGTTCTTAGGAGTGGCAGGGGGCAATTGAGGGAGACTGGGAGCACCTCAGCAGCAACAGATTCACTGCCAGCCACCAGTAGAGCTACCAACCCCAGACAGCAATGACCTAAAGACCTCAGCTAACCTCGGCGTGACATCCACCTTGTCGAGATCAAGTACTGTGAGGACACCAGACCTCAGAACTAGCTGAACGCCGCAAAGGAACAGCACAAAGACCTTTGCAACATTCTCCAAGGAGCCTCCGTTACTTTCCACATCATCCTTTTGGGTGTGGGTGGCACCATCTACAACACTCACACTCTGAAGCCTTTCAAGAAACTGGGTCTTGATTTTAAAAGAATTAAGAATGCCTCCAAGCCCCATGTGCACTCCGTGAATATTGCTGCTAAACTTGTCCATACCAGACGTGCCCTTTCCAGTTCTATTATCAACTCTCATCAGGAGCCGGTTTCAGGCCAAGCTTGCAACCCTCTTGATCCCCACTGATTTTTCCTTTCCTTTTCGCGGTGGAGGAGCTTAACCATACTCGGTACCAAAGTGGCTCCTTTTCCTTACTTAATGTGGGGAGTGGCTTTCACTGCCTGCGTAATTTTTTCTTTTTCTTTTTTCTTGCTACATAAATTATTAAGAACTGATCAAGGAAGGAATTATCGAGAAAGACATAAGTAACTCACTTTGGAAAAACGCGTGTCACCTCTGGATAGAGAAGAATGTCATGCTCTGCCACACGGATTTGATTTACAACCAAAAGCGTGCCGCTCAGTGCAACCATACAGAAGGCCCACCAATCTGGTGGCTGCCCCATCTGCCAGAAGCTGGACGGCACCTACCACATGCTGTTAGGCTGTAGTCATCCCATTAAGAGGCTTGACGCTGCTGGAAAATGTTTCTCAAAGCGATCCAACAAGGTACACAGGGTGCATGCCTGCTAGCACAAGCAGACGTAGGCAGTTGTGGAAAAATGGTACAACAAGCAAGGCATTATACGCCCTTCCGAAGAGACACAGGTACAAAAGATTCCAACCTGGCTGTCACCCTCCAATCTCAATGCACAACAGCGACGGAAATTTAGCAAGCCAGATGCAATCATAGATATTGACCCAGCAACCATGCCCCAGTCGAAATCCAACAAACACGTATCAAACTAGGTTTGCCAAAAATGATGATGATGGCGTATTACATAGGTCCAGGGGAGATAGCAAACTCCCTACTACGAGGATGAAACGAAACTGAAAGTTGATAATAAAAGGGAAGCAAGAGAGGCCAGCTGGAAGCGATAACAGAAAATAGGGGGGACAACCAAGGTGATGAGAAGAAGGATAAAAGCAGCTGAGCCATAGCGAAGACTGGTGCGCCAAAGCCAAACTCCAACACAACCCAAAGAGATGAGAGAGTTCCCCTGCAAAAAACGCAGCTGCACCAACACGTCACTCTCAACATTACAAGCCAAAACTTGGGAGACACGAAAAGAGTACAGTGAGCGAACGAACGATCTAAATAACAAGAGGCGGGTTGTTCTACTAAGAGCCGAGAGCAAGGGGAAGCTGGCCAACCTATACCTAGATCAAGGCGGTAGACACGTTAGGGAGGGAGCTGCAGTGAAACAGCCAAAGAGCCGTTTGGCCTAGCATACACAAAGGGGTGAGCCTGGCCTAGGTTAGAGAGACTGGAGACACTACCTTGACAGGCTGCAAAGTCTTTTAAGGCTGTGAGTAGAAGATCAATTGCCCTAATTATCAGAAATACTGCGGGCTCTAAGCCTGTCCTGGCTAGCGTGCTAAACACCAAATCTCTAGCTCTCAACATGGCAGTCAGGGCAGCTAGGCACACAACATACCACACTTCCTTCCTCAATGTTTGGCATGGCTGCTCTAGCAGCCACACATGCTGTGGTAGCAGCTGCACGGCAACTGGGAGGTTGTGTGTCCAATAATGCAAAAAGAGGTGCCCGTGATAACCTAGCAAAAAGCGCTGCCAATCCATATAGCCAGGGGGCTATAAAACCAAGAGGTATACAACCAAACAAACGCGATATATACATTTAATCTAATTTAAATGTGGTGTAGACACTTCACCTACTCAACAAGCAGAAAAGGCACGAGAACAACATAAGCTGCTAATGCCTCGCACTCAAACACCGTAAAACCTTTCACACCATCATCCTGCTAGGAGCAACAGGCACCATCTACAGCAGCCACACAAGGAACCCACTCCACAGCCTCGGAGTTGCTGGTCTACACCACAGCAAAATTTTAAAAGTATGAGCAATACTCCTAGTGGTGTGCAGGCTTCTGCCTCCTAACCACGGACCCCCACTGAAAGGCTTCTCTTTTTATTCTCCAGGTGGGATGCTGTGTGTCTCTACATCCACTGGGTGTTGCAGAACACAAAAAAACATCCTTTCCTAATCCATGTCGATAGTGTTTACACTATCTGCATTTTCTTTGTCCACCTCTTTTTCTTTCACCAATTTGAAGTTTGTTACCATGAAACTCGTCAGTAGAGTACAGACACTTCTCTCGAATTAACTTAGTACTGTTGTTAAACCCAAGGTCACAACGGTCACAATAGCGTTAACCTTCAGCCAGCAGGTCGTGAAATGACAGATTGGCTGCTAGTACTATTGGTATTGGTCTACCACAAAAGAACCCCACAAGCTCAATCACTACCATGGTTACAATTATGATAGATGGGGAGCACTGTCAGCCCTTGCCTAGCTGATCAGTTCAAGCCTGAATTTAGATAGAAAAATTAAAGTGAACTGCCTCGGTGGGAGAAACATAGATTTACCACCAGTTGCCCAGATGTTTTAGTCGCTCTGCGCAAAATTGCGCAAAATGGCAGTAGTTGAAGAAAAATGGTTTTTTTGGAGCGGTAGGGGGCAGCTTAGGGAGAGCAACTAAATGAGCATTGCATCCATCGGCATACCCACTTTCCCCACCAGATAGCACCAACCAGATCCGCAAGCGACTCTTTTTGTGAAGATATACCCACTTCTGTACTGAAAAGTACCATGAAATTCCATTGCAAAAAAGATATATCATTACTATTTAACGATCAATGGGGAACAAAGATGTGTGCCTTCCCTTCTCCTACTAACCCTTGTGTCCCAATGACCAAGTGGTATAGCCCTAAACACAAAGGCGCACAAATCCAGCTATGTAATCAACAGAATGCACATGAAGCTTGCTTTGCCTTTGCAGGCCAGTTTCTTTGAAAGCTAATACCTGTCATACTATGTATCATACAAAAGTTTAAATATCTGCTGTAATTTATGTATTTAGTCTTGCCTATTTATATGGTGTATACAGGCATGTGCGATACAGTAAAATTTTATGCTGATGATGATGGCGTATTACAAAGGTCCAGGGGAGATAGCAAAATCCCTACTACGAGGTTGAAACGAAACTGAAAGTTGATAGATAGGGGGAGTAAGAGAGGCGATAACAGAACATATAGGGGACAATCAAGGTAATGAGAAGCAGGGCAAAACGTGTACGAGAAGGTCAAGCACGGGAAAGAAAGATGGAAGAAGAGCCTGCGTACTTTGGTGCCCACGTAGAAAAACGAGGTTTATGCTCACATGTCAACGCCTTTTTACTTTCCTGTGAAATTTTCTGTAGTGCCTATCGCAAAAACTTTTTTCATTTCCTTGTTTTGTAATATATTCATTGGATGGGCTCGTTCACTTGAAGCAAGGATTGAAGGCATTGCTATCTTCTCTTTGTGGCCAACTTAAAAATGCCTGTCCTTCTTCTTCCTGCCTGTCTAATTTATAACAAGGAATCATTCAAACCTCGTCTTTTACCTGAATCAGTTTCAGTTCAAACAATATGCATCAATACAGGTCTCACGTAAGTATATACTGAACGCACTTTCAAACTGATGCAACATGAAACCAAGTACTCGTTGTATACGCAAAAGTGATGTGGCTTCCCATGCAGATCACAGATCAGGAACGCGTTGTGACAAATAAACAGACGCGCAAAAAATTTAGAGCAAACAAAGACCACGCCTCTCTCATTAATGTATATTCAGGTGTGAACAGGCAGGAAATTTGCGACCCTTAAGGCCTTTTCTGCTGCAACATCTCTGTAAGGCTTGGTGCCCTCATTTCTGCTTCCTTTGCCTCTTGAGATGGCACCTTATTATGGTCGCTACCTGTGTTTAAAAAAGACAGCCTTTATAATGCAAATCAGCACAAGCATTAGGCATTAAGAATATACGCTACATAGGCCAAGCTTTGCCTGCAGACACTTTATAAGACTGTGTTTCCTGCGTCAGCTTTTTTACTACGTACTGAAAACTAGTCAGAAGCAACTCTACAGCTGTGGCAGAGTTGGAGCAGCAAGCCACAAACATTCAGTTATTGCCAGAGTTGTAGAGTTTTTGTGTACAAAAGAAATGTGCAGACAGGAGCCCCAAGAGTTCGTATTGGCCACCCTACCTGCATTCTCCGCTTGTTGTGCTTTAGAGTTCCCGATGTGCTGTCGACCTTTGTCCAGTTTGTGTGCGTCCTCAATCTGATGCGCAACTTCAATGTCTGCAAGGCAGAGTGGTATTTTGGTACTATTTAGCAGCTAGCTACCTCAGAACCCACAACAAATAAAACCGGCAGCAGAAAGAAAAAGAGGTACGTGATAATGTGGTAATTAACGATTTGAGAGATGGAAGTGCCGAGCATGTGTACATTGTGTGACCAATCAAAACGGAAGAAGGTAGTCGTACCGACCGTGTGCATCAGGGTGCGCTGATGGAGTGCTTGGGTCTGCCTGGAGGGCGTAAGCTCCCTGTTTAGGAAGTGGGCAGAAGGATCGGCTGAATGTTGCAACGCCAAAGAAAAAAATGCACTTGGCTCTTCAGGATAGAACTTCAGCGAGGAAAAGCAGTTGTTGAAGTACAAGGTTTTGGAATTATACCAGACAAAGACACGGTTGCAAAAAAACGGGCAGAAAACTGCACACGTGGCAGTTCACACACCGCTTCTAGGTGTTCGTCATCAGGCTCATCATGAATGGTGTCCTGAAACAAAATAAATGCAGCAATTAGCAATGTAATCGCACTAACTGGTAGAAGATCCCCGCCTTTAAATACCTTTTCCAGCCCACTGACTGGTGAAGGGTAAGGCTGCACATGCATGAGAGGGGCAGTTTCACCTCGAGTAGCTGGATCGCAAAACATAGCAACTTTCCTGATCTGACCCAGCGTTGCACGCACCCGCCTGTCCGTTCTGCTCCCTTCATACAAATCAGGCGAAAAGAGTGACTGCCGACTGAAACGGAAGCCCCTAGAAAGAGCGGGAATGCTGCTTCTGCACAAGAGTGTGCCTTTTTGGAGGAGCATTGACCTAGCCTTTACCATAAACATACTTTAATCAAGATGGACAATATCTTTCCATTTAATATACCCTAATTTGATACCTATTCCCACTTCATTTGACCTCCGCATTCAATCAATTCATAATTATTCGTATTCGTATTTCATTGCATCCGTAGCATGGGTCTCTTAAGCCAAAAGACGGGCCTGTGTTCCAAGGGCGCTTGCCATACACAGCAGAACCTCAGGCTGGCCAAGATTTCTACTCATGTGGCAAGGTGAGGCGTGGTGTAGCCTTCCAAGTGACATTTGTTTTGATCACATGCTTCCTGGCGCAAGCAAGCGCGCACACACATACACACACACATACACACACATACACACACACACATACACACACACACAGGCACACACAGGCACACACATACACACACATACACACATACACACATGCGCTCGAACACAGCACACACAAACACACACACACACACACAAACACACATACGCATACACATACACTCATATTCACACACACATACACACACCTACACATACATACACACTCACACACACAGAGACACACACGAGCACACACGTATACATTAACACACACATACACATAAACACAGAGGCACACATACAGACATACACTGACACACACACATACACACACAAACAAACAAACTCACACACACATACACATACACACAAAACACACACATTCACACGCACACACACAAACACACACCATACGCTCAGGCAGCCCCAAAAAGGTCTGAGCCCAGTCGCAAAAAACAAGGCAATGCAAGGACGATCGAGAGTGACTGCCCACGCTGCTTCCACTGAGGAAGGCCTACGAAGGGCCACATACAAAGAGCTTGAGGCCATCCAGTGTGACCTGTCTGCGTTCCCAAATTGCCACTTCTTCCGAGTTGAGGTGGGTGAACAAATTTGGTGTATGAAGCCTACTCTTGCTATTAAACTGCTTCATTGTTATTTCAGCACGCGCGTGTGTGTGTATTTGTGTGTGTGTGTATGCGCGCGTGTGTGTATCATGATCCTGCGCTCTATATACAGCCCAGCAACAAGAACATGGCTTTGCTGCTTCGTGCCGCACACAAACCGAACCCCTGTTGCAACCAGCCTGAGCTCAAGCGCATAGATTCAGGGTTGTTAATACTGCTGACGACGATTGCCAAATGTCACACTTAATAGCCGATTATGGCTTCTTGAGGGAAGTCTTCTTGTCTTTTTGCCTTCCTGGGCAGATTTATGCTTCTCATCGCTGTATTCCAGCTTGAAGTGTGGAGGGTTGCTTTGCCTGATGAATTACTTTGAGGCTGTTCAAAGCATCATGCCTAGACCTAGACCTGGAACGCAGCTTGAGAGAGAACTCAGGGGCTGAAAGCTGGTATGCAGGTCTTAGAGGCCTGTGTCCATACATGCTCGGGACGCAGGAACAGGTGTGTAATGTTTGGAACGGGATGTTTGTGAAAAAGGCGTGCAATCAGGGTTACCTAAGCTGCCACAACCGACACACACTCGCACACACACACACACACACACACACACACACACAACAAACACCTGTGTGCAGGCCATCATCAGGCCGTGGCGGCTTCCCTTTGTGATCGAGCACCTTTCCAACGAGGGCGTCCGGGGCATGACCACTACCTTGGTAAAGGGTGTTGGAATGCAGGGAGGTAAGTCGAATCACCGTGTTCCTCGGCACTGTACATAAATCCCTTTGTTCTGATGTTTCTTTTTACTATCCTGCTGCTTGTGAACAGGAGGTAAGTCAAATCACCGTGTTCCCAGCACCGTACAGAAATCCCTGCGGTGGTGATGCTTCTTTCTGTCCTGCTGGTCCTCAACAATGTTCAAATCTTTTTACGACCAAAGGAGTGAGATCAGGCAGCGGTGATACTATAAAGTGATTGTCATATCTCGTCACGATTATAGGAGTAGGATCAGGTGGTGGTGAAACTATGAAGTGATTACACCAGGAAAACCTCTCCCTGTTTGACTCAGTGGAGGAGCAGACAGCATTGTTGCTTTTGCGTACATAATGCATACATACCCCCGCTACAAGCTGTCTGGTTTGTTACCACCGTAGTAAGGGACTCCGATTGCGATTGCTTAAAGGTATAGTGCATGAAAGGCTGTGCAACATAAAACCGGGTTGGCCTGGACCGGTTATGGGATTTCTGTGCACGTATATACATCGTACATATATATCGTATATTTAGAGAGCGGCATATACCAATAGGTACATGGATTTTTATACCTGTACCCTTATACTGCAAAGGGGTATATCCAGATCGGTATAAATTTCATTGCGCGCCCACGGGTGAGAAATTCATCAAATTTGGATGGCATGTAGATCATACTTTTTAAGTTATTATTTATAAGGCGAATAGCCAAAGTGGGGTACTGATTCTTATTCAATTCTGAGTTCTGAGATCTGGAAGTTAGTAAAACCGGTCATTTATACCTCCAAAAAAAAGTAAGTCCCTGTATCTAGTGATCAAGTGCTGAGTTGCGTTCCTACTTTGCTGTGTTGCTCCTTTGCTCCTTTGCAGCTTTCCTCTAGCCACTCCTTGGGCATATTCGCCTTGGTATAGATCAACTTCTGAGCTGTGTCTATGCTGAGGCGGTTGCGCAAGACTGGGAATATGCGATCCCAGGCAAGCCAGTAGCGCCCTGCTAATGCTGTTGTTACGTGTGCGGAAAGGAGCTTATTGGCAGCATGGGCTAGCAGGGGGAACTTGTGTGCTATGTAGCCAGAAGTTCCGAACGTAGTCAGCCTTGGTGAACTCGGGATCTGCAGCACTTAGCTGTCCCTGCTGTTTTCAGGGGTCAATCGTCCCTTTGTATCGTGGAGATGCTTCCCATATTCACCTAACTTCATCCATTTCTCTCCGTTGCCCTTCTTCGGGCTCCATTGCTTGATTGTTATTTTTTGATTTGGGTGATTGTGAGGTTTGAAAGCGGCCTCAGCAAGCGATTTCCGGCCTAAATCGGCACTTCCCATTTTGGCCAACCGTATAACCATATGCCATATGCTGGTATCATCCAACGCCAATCCCTACGTATACTTACGTAATTACCGTATCGCGTATGATCGCGTATATCTTATATTTACCTTCAATTTTCCGTTTAAAACCTGTTAACAATAAATACGACGTATTTATGAGTATACGGTTCTGGCCAACCCTAAGCATAGTGTCTTTTGCGCATTGTGTTGCAGGCAGCCGAGAGCGCTACGCTGGTACCGAGTTTTCGCTCACTGATCTGGTGGACAAGGCAGCGTTGGAGGTGGTCACCGCAAGGTCGCAGGTGTGAAAGACTGTAAAGAATCGAGCAGCTGATGTGATGTTCTGAATAAGTATGATACGCAGGTATTGTAATTGCTGCCAGCATGGAGTTTGGCATTCAGGTTGTTTTGGGATGACGCACCGCCCTTTCTCACAGAGGCACGCATCATCCAACCTGGGGGAAAAAGGCCTGAACAAGATTAGAAAGCGTGTTCGCTGGATTCTATTTTTGCCAGTATCCCTCCACCACCACCCTTTGCATGCCTGGTCAGCGTCCAAAAGCTGTTTTTAAGGCCTTGGAAATCATATTACGACAGTCCCTAAGCAGAATCAAAGCAGCATTTTGTGCTTTTCTGCGTGCGCTTCTTTTGCTTTATCTTTAAATTAATCAGAAGCTGTTAAGAAAGTTAGGACCACGCAAAGGCAAGTTTGTGCGGGTTCATTCATTTATAACTATCCTTTGTGCTTTGCTTGCACTGATGCTGAGGTTTAGAACTGGATTGCTGATTCGAAGTTCCTGAGCAGCAAGTAGCTGTTATCTGCCTGTATTATTTGTGTGTATGCGCGTTTGTGAATGTATGAAAGAAGCATCTCAGCATTTCTGAGTTTCAACGTGAGAGGATGCTCCTCGCATGGCCTGCATTGGGGCAAACTCAGGGCTCTGAGCCGAATTACATCAACACCTGCTGCACTGAATGCTCTGCACAGGTGAATGAGGTTGTCCGTGCGATTAGCACTGCTTGCTACACAGGCGAGATTGGCGACGGAAAGATCTTTGTGCACCCTGTCGCTGACGTGGTGCGAGTCAGAACCGCGGAGACAGGGGATGGAGCTGAAAGGATGGCGGGTGGCATGTTTGACAGGAAGAGCATGTGAGCATCGCTTTCTCTTTAACGCAGTTGTCGTTGCCCGTGAGCACGAGCTTGAATTGTGTATTTTTAATCATCACAAAAGACGGAGGTGAATCACAAAGGCCCCCAAAAAGGCATGCCTTTTAACTTGGTTGTCTGTGTGCGGCAGGGCTCTGGCTGTTGTGAGCAGCACCCCTGGTTTCAAATAATTTTTCCTTAGAGCATGGTTCTTCTTATCCATCAGCCTTTACTTCGTTCTTTTGCTCGCACTCTCTACTGCGACGTTTCTAGCTGTGTCACAAATACAAGTGCGACCTTTCTTATCTTTCTTTCCTGTGTAGATTAAACAGTAATATCATTATAACGTCCAAACCCTATGGCAGCAGGGATTTGTATGATGTATGAGGCGATGTAATATTCCGAAGAGATCAGAGACATTTTAAGACTGACCACACTGCTGGCATGATCAATGGAAATTGAATTGGACAGTTTGTACTAACACCATGTCAAAAGCACTATACCAGCCACCAAACAAATTCATTGGAAGCAGGAAAAGGGGGCAGGATGCCGATTGGGGGTTAGTGAACAAGGGGCTGACTAACCCTCGGAGGGTTAAGAGGCAACACAATTTT
>Ga0307974_1002895_pt1 | contig 12277 bp, 14 predicted proteins | sample OrgLakmetagen784_FD_201812 | JGI IMG/M metagenome (GOLD analysis project Ga0307974, IMG submission 201812) | Saline water microbial communities from Organic Lake, Antarctica - #784 | ecosystem: Environmental > Aquatic > Non-marine Saline and Alkaline > Saline | place: Antarctica: Organic Lake... | reverse complement strand
TGATCAGTACCAGTGTCCTTGATCAGTACCACAGTGTCCTTGATCAGTATCACAGTGTCCTTGATCAGTACCACAGTGTCCTTGATCAGTACCACAGTGTCCTTGGTCAGTACCACAGTGTCCTTGATTAATGTGAGGAGGCCTGCCTAGTCGTTTTCCTCTTTCACCATGCAACTTGTTGATCTTTATACCAAATGTTCCAGCCTCTATCCGTATGTTTAAGCACACAAACCCACCACAATTGTAGAACACATAAACCCACCACACGTGAGCTCAGGCCCAAACTCTTTCCCGCTTCTTCAGGTGTGTCGAAACTTAATAATTCATCACATGGAAGCTCAGGACCAGCTCAATCCTACCTCTTCCTGTGTGTTGAAACCCATACACACGCCTGCTTCTTTACACCCATACACATTCCTGCATACACATTCCTACACACCCAGCCCCTTTCCTGCCTCTTCCTGTGTGTTGAAACCCACACACATACACCCACCACACGGTATCCAGCACGAGCCAGGCCCTCAGCCATGTCATGGTAGCGGACCTCTGGGAAGCCAGCGTGGGGCTGTGTGTGCACGCATTCGTGTGTGTATGTGTATGCGCGTGTATGTATGTGTATGCGCGTGAGTGTATATGTATGCGCGTGTGTGTGTGTATGCGCGTGCGCGTGTGTGTATGTGTATGCGCGTGCGTGCGTGCGTGCATATGTGTATGCAACTAAGCCTTCCAAGTTGATGCGGCAGCAAGGATCAACAAGCACCTCATTTTTATAACATTTCTCTTCTTTACATGCCCCCTCACCTTCTTAATTCATAACATACCTTGTTTTAACATGCCCACTCACCTTTTCGCCCTTCATAAAAGTGAGGCCCAACACGTCCACACCCACGTACGAGTCCATTTCAAACATCTGTGTGATGCATTTGCGGATTGATGGAATGCGATTTTGCATCATTGTATAGCCACGATTACGATGGGTTGCAAAGCGTGAAAATGCGCTAGAGATCAAGAAGACATCATCAGTGATTGATTGCCTCTGTGAAAAGTGCCGGAAGAAATGCCAATCTCATGAAGAGCCTCGTACAACTCGCCCTCCTAAAAGGAAAGCTGATGTGATAAAAAAACGTATGCGTACCTCGTAGAATTTGCCCTGCTTGAAAAGGAGAACGCTGTCAAAGTTGCAGGCCTTCACTTCCCACCACTGCTGCTGCCCCGGGCTGACTTTCTTCTCCTGCGCTTATTACGTCATGCGTGTATAAATTGAACACAATTAGAAAAATGATGGGCTTGCAAGTTTTTGACTGCCCAGGGCTGGCTTTCTTCTTCTGCGCACATTACGTCATGCGTGCATAAATTGAGCGCAATTCAAATAGGATGGGTTTGCAAATTTTGACTGCCTAGGGCTGACATTCTCCTCCTGCGCACGCTACGTCATGCGTGTATAAATTGAACGCAATTTAGCATCGAATGGGTTAACAGACTGTTTGGATTCCCTAAAGCGGGTGGTCTTTGTCCTTCACCAGTCTCTTCTTTGCCAGCCTAACCTTTCTTCCTGCGCAGCGTCGCCTTCCCGCACATAACAAAAGCAAAGTTTACTGCAGCTAGGAAACACTACGCTTTGGAGCCACATTTTGGTAGCATGCTCAGCTAGGATACGTTGTGCTTTATAGCCACATTTAGGTCACACGCCGCACGTTGCGTATCCTAAATTGTGTGTCCTGCATGATACGGCCCTGGCTTACACATTTCGGGAGCCCGGTGCAGAGAGTGCATGATACGGCCCTGGCTTACACATTTCAAGAGGCCGGTACAGAGAGTGCATGGGGTTCGAACCACAACTGGTGCTCCGTTGCCATTGTGCATCATACATTTTGTATACTACAGATACGAAAAAGTTAGGAGGCAGGTACAGGGGTGCCTAGTATGTTCACCACAAGTGCTACTGTCACCATTGTGCATCCTACGTAGGGTTCGCCAAAACCGTAAACATACACTGTATATGACCGTATGTATGGTGATTTCCCTGCCAAAAATACCGTGAATACACCGTATATACATGGTTCTGGCCAACCCTACTCTTACACAATTCTACGTCATGCGTTGAATATACAGACCACGGCCCTACCTTGAAGAAGTTGGGAGGCAGGTATAAGGTACGTGGGTCGTAGTCTGGATGATCTGGGCGGCGCCTGTCGGCGTCCATGATGCGAGAGGGGTGCAGGAAGGGGTAGTTCTGCACACCAAGCCCACACACACAAGTGCAGTGCGTGAGCACCAAGGAATACAGAGAAAGACATATGCCATACATAAGGGGTGTAGGTAAAAGGGGTAGTTCTGCACATCAAGCGCACGCATGCACGCATGCGCGCGCACACACACACACACACACACACACACACACACACACAAACACACACACATACACACACAGGTGTAATGTGTGAACACCGGGGTGCAGTACACAATACACGGGACAGAGTGGCACATAATACAGGGTACAAAGCAGCACACAATACATTGGACAGAGCGGCACACAGTACACAAGAAAAGCGGCACGCAGTACAGAAGACAGAGCGGTACACAGCACACAAAAAGAGCGGCACACAGAACACGGGACAGAACGGCACACAGCACACGGGACAGAGCGGCACACAGTACAGAAGACAGAGCGGTACACAGCACACAAGAAGAGCGGCACATAGAACACGGGACAGAGCGGCACACAGTACACAAGAAAAGCGGCACACAGTACAGAAGACAGAGCGGTACACAGCACACGAAAAGAGCGGCACACAGAACACGAGACAGAACGGCAAACAGCACACGGGACAGAGCGGCACACAATACACAAGAAAAGCGGCACACAGTACAGAAGACAGAACGGCACACAGCACACAAGAAGAGCGGCACACAGAACAAGGGACAGAACGGCACACAGCACACGGGACAGAGCGGCACACAATACACAAGAAAAGCGGCACACAGCACATTGAACAGAGTAGCACACAGCACACAAGAAGAGCGGTACACAGTACATTGGACAGAGCGGCACACAGTACAGAATAACAGAGCGGCACACAGCACACGTTACAAAGCAGCACACAAGCAGCACACAGTACCATTTGCAGGGCAGCAAGCAACACACAGCACACAGCACACATTACAAAGCAGCACACAAGCAGCACACAGTGCCATTTGCAGGGCAGCAAGCAACACACAGCACACAGCACACGTTACAAAGCAGCACACAAGCAGCACACAGTACCATTTGCAGAGCAGCAAGCAACACACAGCACACAGCAAACGTTACAAAGCAGCACACAAGCAGCACACAGTACCATTTGCAGAGCAGCAAGCAACACACAGCATGCATGCAGCACACTGCTCCTGCTAGGGACTCACGGATGCCATACTGTCTTGGAAGCGGCCTGCATCTTCGTTGCTCAAGCGGGTGCTCACGCCGTGTACGATCTGGGGCTCTGCACAAAATCAAACGACAGACGTTGCAGATGGAACAAATGAATTTCATACATTTTTAAAAGAAGCAACACGGCACCCTTGACACTCTCTTTCAGTGCAGGGGGTGCTCACACCGTGCACGATCTGGGGCTTTGCTGATCACTCAAACAACAGATGAAATGTGTAAAATGAAATAGTTGTTTGTGATTGTGGTGCTGTCGAGCAACAGTTGGTGCTCACTCTGTGCACAATTGTGGGTTCTTTAAATCGTGTAGACCCATATACAATTGGAACATAAATCGCGTAGGTCCATATAAAGTTAGAGCATGTATCGTGCAGGTCCATATACAGTTAGAACTGTCATGCATCACTTTTGTAATCACACCACCCACACAAACCCACACCCACAATACCACACACCCACAGGCAAACACACACACACAATGAGGGGCCTCAGTTTTGCACACATCCTGGCAACACAGGCAGTAAACAGCTCCTGCAGATCAGACCGTTACAATAACTACCATCCAAAATTTTTGCGGCATCTTATTGCAGCGACAGAATGCACAAAAAGGCACACATGCGCATGTGCAAGCACAAGTAGCTGCACATATGCTCATGACAAACAAACCCACATACACAATCATACACACACATACACTCACAAAGACACGTACACACCCACTCACACACACAGGCACACACAGACACACACAGGCACACACGACACACACACACACACCTTTTGCTGTGCCACGTGTCCCTGGGGAGGTTCGCACATCCAGCTTATTGTGCAGCACCTTTTGTGCACCTGGCTGTGGGGTGAGGTACTGGGACGACCCGCCCCCCCCCGAACTGATCCCCCCTGCGCTGCCGCCTGCCTCAGTGCCAGTCTGCAGTTCAAGAACAACCAGAATCACACACACCTCAGCACTTTTAATGGTGTGGAATGCAATCAGCACTTGCTATGATGTGGGATGCACTCAGCACTTGAAATGGTGTAAAATGCACACATGTAGGGTTGGCCAGAACCATATATACACGGTGTATATACGGTGTTTTTGGCAGGGAAATCACCAAATATACGGGCATATGTGGAGTGAATATACGGTTCTGGCCAACCATACACATATGTCCATATTCGTCTGATTTCCCTTGTTTTTTTCATTCTTGTGTTGGCCCAGGAGTGCTCCAGCAAGCTCACTGCCTTGCAGTGAATTGCAAACACACACTGCCCGCATATGCATGGCAACCCTAATGATAAAGGGGGGCAGGGTGTGTGCATGCTCAAGGTGTGTGCATGGTAATTCTAAGGATCAAGGGGGCCAAGGCGTGTGCATGCTCAAGGGGTGTGCATGCTCAGAGTGTGTGCATGCTCAAGGTGTGTGCATGGTAATTGTAAGGATCAAGGGGGCCAAGGCGTGTGCATGCTCATGAATGTAAGGCATTTCGCAAAAAAAGAAACTTGTGTTTGTAACGCATCTCACTCGCACGGATAGGATGTGCGTAAGGCATCTTCACATCCTATGATGGCACTGCAGAAAAAGACATGGACACAGCGACACCCCCCATCTGGATATAATCCCTTCTGCCTGTGTGCCTCTTTTGCTATGTACCAATGATGAACCTCGCAGAGCACACTACAACAAAGATGCTGTAAAGAAACGCACGTGCGTGAGAGCATGTGCACGGTACCAACATGACTCCTTTTCCTTAGATAATGTGGGGAGTGCTCGCATAATTTTTATTCTCTTTGCAGGTTGGCCTTACTTAAGCGGCTTTGGGCCAAACCCTTGATATAAACATATAGGTAACTGGGGGAAGGAGGAGGAGGCTACCTATGAAAGAAAATGACTTTCACAACACGAGGGAGTCCTATAAAGTAGAGGTTACAAGGAGGAGCTATGACGTACAAATACACACACGCATACACACACATGCACAAGCACACATACATACAAGCACACGCACACACATACACACACTCACACACACACACTCACACACACACTCACACACACTTAGCAATTAAGCACACAGGCCCTTACCCCATTGGCACTGTAGTTATTATTGTTGGCTGTACCCGTGGAAGGGGGACCCGTAGAGGAGGGCGCCTGTGTGTGTATGCATGTGTGTGTGCATGTTTGTGTGTATGTGTGTTTGTGCGTGTGCATGTGCATGTGTGTGTTTGTGTGTGTGAGTGTGTGTGTGCTTGTGAGTGTGAAAGAGTGTCTGTCTGCGTGTATGTGTGTGTATGTGTGTGAATCTGTGTGGACTGTTGGGTGCAGCTACACAGCGCGTGCATGCTTGCCTATAACACACCATACATGTAGAGATCAGGCAAAGGCTTAATCTATATTCGTATCCATATGCCCGCCTTTTTCCAAGCAGCAATTGTGAATAAGTGCAGCACCCATACACACGTGTGCCTTACAACACATGCAAGTGTGAATAAATGCACACGTGTGCCATACAACGCATGCAAGTGCGATTAACTCACCTTCAGCAGTCCGGAGCTGTGTGAGGAGGGGTTTGCTGGGGTTGCTGGGGTGTTTGTTGCTGGGGTGGCCTTTTTCTTGTTGGCCGGACCCTTGTTGTTGCTGGTCTGTTGTATGGCACACACACACAGAGGTTGCGGTAAGGGAGGTAATGATACAGTGCGTGTGTTTGTGTGTGTGTGTGTGTTTGTGTTTGTGTGTGTGTGTGTGTGGTTACTATTTATCGCTGGGGTGGCCTTTTTTTGTTGGCCAGATCCTTGTTGCTGGTCTGTTGTATGGCACACACACACAGAGGTTGCGGTAAGGGAGGTAATGAGACAGTGTGTGTGTTTGTGTGTGTGTTTTTGTTTGTGTGTGTGAGTGTGTGTATGTGTGTGTGCGCGTGTGTGTGTTTGACTGTGTGTGTATGTGTGTGTGCGCGTGTGTGTTTGACTGTGTGTGCGTGTGTGTGTGGTTACTATTTATCGCTGGGGTGGCCTTTTTCTGTTGGCCGGACCCTTGTTTCTGGTCTGTTGAGTGGCACATGGGCTGAGAAGCAGATGACGGTAAGTCTTCCATTTTATCTTCATCAGATTTTGTGAGGCACAAAGCGTCAGACCCTTTGCCAATGCTCGCCTTTTGAGTGCTAGGTGCTAATGGACTGCAAGAAGGAGGCTTGACAACACAAGACGTACGTGACTTAGTAGGCAGGAAAGTGTTAGGAATATAGGTGTACTCACAGCTGAGGCTGGGTGAGTGGGTGAGGCACAACATATTATGCACTTAGAAATAGAGAGAGTATGTGCTTGGTGAGGGCCGGCCGAGGCTTTCTACCAAATGTTAAAACATCACATTACAGTCACAAAGCAAGTCATGCAGTAGGAATGGCAGATGTTTTTTTGTTCACTTCAAGGGCCAGCCTGTATCACAATCACAACACCCTACAGCTTGTTGAGTGCAGTACAAGTATGTTGTATCACAACACCCTACAGCTTGTTGAGTGCAGTACAAATCTTATTCATTCCGTGTTGTGCACAAACACCCAAGGGGAGGTAGCAGATGAGATCCCCCCTGATCGCACAATGTAGAGCTGAGCAGGCAAAACAGCCACTATGGTCAGTCACTCCTTCTCATCTGCAGAACTTTGAGCTCAATTATTTTGCTGCTTGCCTCCTACAGAGCCAAGCATTCTACTGCTCACTGCCTGCCGAGTTGGGAATGACACTACTCGTGTATGCAGCGTAATTTGTATAGTAGGGTAGTCCAGGACAATTACAACCAATAGGAGAGGTTTTATTACGTTTGCATCGTGGGATGGCGATGGATTATTAATAAGTAAATAAAAAGATGGAGAAACTTGAGAGGAGCACAGATGAATAGCAAGAGTGATATGAGTGACATCTCTTTGCTTCACTACAAGAACTGGAGTTCTAGTGTTACACCACACTGAACTCAGCAGTTCCCTGTACGTCGATTGACTGCACATACGAAACATGCAAAGCTGCAGCACAGGCTGCCCAAGAAGCCAACAACTGCCCACAGTATGCAGAGGTGTAGCAGATGCTGCCTCAACACTTGGCGAACGCACACACGACTTGTAGAGCTGCAAAAGAGGCAGCCTATAACCCGGCAATTGCTCATACTCGTAACTAGGGTTGGCCAGAACAATACATTTATAGGTATACGGTGTATATGCGGTATGTTTGGCAGGGAAATCACCATACATACGGTCATATACAGTGTGTATATACGGTTCTGGCCAAACCTAATCACAACAATTGTAGAGCTATAGGACAGGCTGTCCACAGGAGAGACTACCTGCAGTGGGTGTGCAGCTACCCACAAACAAGACCACGGCTTCTAGCTATGACAGAGGCAAAAAAAGCCTGAGGCAAAAAAATACAATACCATCCACCCACCGAGGCCTTGCGCTTGGTGCCAGCGCCAGCACCCCCAGCAGGCACAGCGCGCTTCTTCCGGCTGCGCTTGCGCCCTTCTCCTTCCTCCGAATCTGAGCCTTCCATGCCGCCACCGCTGGCTTCGTCCTCGAGCCCCTCCTCTTCACCACCACTGTCATCTGCCCCTGCCTCCTTGCCTGCACAGGCACACAGAGTACCCAGCGCATTTTCACAGGCAGCCATGCATGTCCAGTGACAGCACCCTAGTCACTCCTCCTCATCAACACCACCACTGTCATCTGCCCCTGCCTCCTTGCCTGCACAGGCACACAGAGTACCCAGCGCATTTTCACATATAATTACAGAGTACAAAGCGCAGAAAAAGAAAAATACAAAAGAGCGCAGGCCGTGTAAACACTAACAGCACGATCAGGAACAAATGTTGTTTTTGTGTCCTGCACCACCCAATGGATGCAGAGCCACACAACATCACAACCGACAGTGTATTCATCAGCAGGCAAGCAGCATGTGCTGCATGCTTTGGTTGCGAGCCTCAATGCCCAGCCCCTCCTCCACCACTCAGCTGCCCCCCCCTGCCTCTTGTATGTGCACCGTGAAACACATGCAGATCGGTACCTCACCAAAACAGTGTAGATGCACGCAGCAGGTTAGTTGCTGTAGGTTTTTATGGCAGCCCGGTCCCTCACCACGCAATGTAGATGCGCGCAGCAGTTTTCTATGGCAGGCCGGTCCCTCACCGCAAAATGTAGATGCGTGCGGCAGGTTTTCTATGGCAGGCCGGTCCCTCACCACAAAATGTAGATGCGTGCGGCAGGTTTTCTATGGCAGGCCGGTCCCTCACCACAAAATGTAGATGCGCGCAGCAGTTTCCTATGGCAGGCCGGTCCCTCACCACGCAATGTAGATGCGCGCAACAGTTTTCTATGGCAAGCCGGTCCCTCACCACAAAATGTAGATGCGCGCAGCAATTTTCTATGGCAGGCCGGTCCCTCACCACAAAATGTAAATGCGTGCGGCAGGTTTTTATGGCAGGTCGGTCCCTCACCACAACTGTCACACGTTATCACCACCACTGTGAACACGTAATCAGCAGGTCCCAATGGCACATCAGCACCTCATCGCAACTATAAGATTTAAGCAGTAGGTTTAAATGGCAAACCCGTCCACTGACTGACTGAACAAGTGTCGCAACCGTGTTGGCTATTTCAAATGGCATCATCAGCAGATTTGCTTCTTCCCTTCGTTTCCCATATCCACTCCTGACACCACCGTAGGACCCCAAAACGCGCAGTATAATATCACGGCATCAAGCGCCAGGGGACAGTGCCCCCCGCCTCCCGGAGTAAAACCTTAGAGCCACTGTCCGATCATCCAATCACTGTCTTCATTAATCACTCTCCTCATTAATCACTGTCCTCAATAATCACTGTTTAATCATCCAATCACTCTCCTCATTAATCACTGTCCTCATCAATCACTGTTTAATCATCCAATCACTCTCCTCATTAATCACTGTCCTCATTAATCACTGTTTAATCATCCAATCACTCTCCTCATTATTCACTGTCCTCATCAATCACTGTTTAATCATCCAATCACTCTCCTCATTAATCACTGTCCTCATTAATCACTGTTTAATCATCCAATCACTCTCCTCATTAATCACTGTCCTCATAAATCACTGTCCCCCCTTGCTCTCGTCTGATACACCACCAAATGCCCACGATGAGTGCATAACTACGACAATGCAAACGCAGCATCGACGCGCCCCAAGGGAACCACCCCCTACCTGCGTCAAACTCAGAGCCACTGTCTTCAGCAGATTCGCTGTCCTCCTCCATCATGTCCTCATCCTCGTCTGACACCACCACACGCCGCTGCTTGGCCGCAGGCTTGCCTTGCTGCGTCAGCCGGCCGCCCCGCTTTGCCGGCCGCTCTGCTTCCCTACAGACGTGTGCATGCAAGTGCGAGAGCGACAATGTGTTTGTGTTTGCCAGTTTGCATATATCCAGTTTGCAGTGTGTGTTTTTTGTGTGTTTGTGTTTGTGTTTGCCAGTTTGCATGTATCGGCTGCAGTGTTTGTGTGCTGACACTGTGTGCTGTGTGTCAGCTGACATTGTGCGTCATGCTGATGCTAAGGAGGGAAACTCCGGCACAAAAAAACTGGGGAGACCACTTTTTTGTGCCAAAGGTTCCCTCCTCACTCGACTCCTCCCTCGCCCCTCCCACACCCTCCCTTACCCTTTAGGATTTAGGGTCAGGGTTAGGGTTAGGGTTCCAGTTAGGGTAAGGGTCACATTGGCAGCATTTTAAAAGCAGTCATCATGGTGGGCGTGCGTGTTCTTGCATAGCAGGCGCTGCGGAGTGCTTGCGCCGCATGTGCTATATCGTGAACCCACCATGTGCCTACAACATTCTAAATCGTTGAACCGCTTGTCTTCTTTCAACATGTTAAATCGCGCACAAGCCTTACTTTTGGCTGCCAGCACCATTGGTAGTCGCTACTGCCGCTGCTGCTGCTGCTGCTGCTTCCTCCTCTTTGTTCAGTGGCTCCCACTTCTCTGTACCCAGTTGCACCCACTCCACCTCTCCATCATCGTAGGCAACTGCAAGAAAAGGGTGGGGGAGTCAGCGGATGTAGCCTCTTAGCAGAAGCATGAGGAATTCCTCCCAGGGTCTGTGTTGGGTTGGAAAGGCACCTGCACTGGATTCTTGCTGCTGTTAAGTACACGACCCAAACATGAGTGCACTTACGTCTTGTATGATTTGACAGCAAGCAAAGGCCGCAAGTGTATCTTCCAGTCCTGCACACATTCACTCAGGAGCGGGGTCCGCACGTTCACTTGCACAATGTTTTTGACTGCGTGAGACGCTGCCTTACAACTTGGGTTGGCCAGAACCGTATTTTTACGCCGTATATAGCGGGTAATCCCGGTAATGAAGACCGTATATACGGCGCAATTATACGGTTCTGGCTAGCCCTACGTACAACCAGCAAACATGTCTAAATAGGATACAGAGAGATGCAAATCGGCTGCCACCCGTGTGTGTCAGTTTGCTCTTCATTTCAGAGGAGGAGAGAACCCCTGGAAAGACCCCTTATGCTGTGTCATGCTGCCTCTCCTCTTCTAGCTGCCTCTACCTTGCGTGCGTGACCAATCACCCGCTCAAGAGCCTCACCCTCATGCTTGCCCTGTGTACCATCCCACTGGTTCACGGTGCCCTTGTACCAGGCTGTATCCATCGGCCAAAATACGCGGATCCGACCCCCTGTGTGCACGAGCGTGTGTGTGTGTGTGTTTGTCTGTGTGCCTGTGTGTCTGTGTGTGTGTGTGTGTCTGTGTGTGTCTGTGTGTGTCTGTCTCTGTGTGTGTCAGTGTATATATGATATATGTGTGTGTCTGTCTGTCTGTCTGTGTGTATTTTGGGGTGTGAAAATGTGCATGTGTGTACGTTTCTGTGTGTATGTGTATGTGTGTATGTGTGCGTGTGTGTAATAAATTGCGAGCCTGTATATGCGCACGTGCTCCCTTTTGGGCCTGCTTTTGGTGGTGCAGCTGGTACAGGTATCAGACAACGGCTGTGTCTGTGCAGCTGCACTTGTTGTCACTTTTACTGCTGCACCACCACCTGTAAGTTCCTCGCCCGGGCCTTGGCGTGCTGGTTGCCCTGTCTTGTTGTTGCCGCTCCCCTTCTTTGCTGAGCCAGGGCTCTTCTTCGCTGGGCTGCTCCGGGTCACAGGCTTGGGCGATTTGGGTTTGGGAGATGGCTTGGCTAGTGGCGAGGCTCCGGCTGGCTTTGAGGGAGGGGGCTCTGCGGTTGTATGAAGAGAAAAGGTGAAGAGAAAAGGTGAACGGACAGACTTGTGAGTTGTCTGTCCGTTCCACAGATTTAAATGTCCTAACACAGCTGGATCAACGCTTTAGCGGCATGCGTTTCTACGTGCACGGAATGGCCCTCCCCCATCTCTCTTTAGGCATCAGCACATCAATGGTGAGAGTTCCCTCCTTAGCAGCACAAACCCTACTTCAAATCACACGCACAGCAAGGTCAGCCTTACCAGTCTTTGGAGTGTCCTTTTTGGCAAAGAACCCAGAAATGCTTTGCTGCTTGCCTTTGCTGTTCCCTCCAGAGGGAGGGGTTTTCGCTTGCTTGCCCTTGCCCGACATTTTTGGTTGATAAATAAGTTGATTAATAAATTAATGAAATAGATTGACTGGGTTACCACAACAAAATCGCGGCAGCTGTCACTGCCTGTTTTGGTGTGATTATCGAATCCGATGCAACTTGTGCGCGCATACTTTAACACATATGCATTACACTTACGCACACACACACACACACACACACACACACACACACACACACACACACACACACGCACACGCGCGGGGGGGGGGGGGGGGGGGGGGGGGGGGGGGC
>Ga0307974_1002894_pt1 | contig 12278 bp, 9 predicted proteins | sample OrgLakmetagen784_FD_201812 | JGI IMG/M metagenome (GOLD analysis project Ga0307974, IMG submission 201812) | Saline water microbial communities from Organic Lake, Antarctica - #784 | ecosystem: Environmental > Aquatic > Non-marine Saline and Alkaline > Saline | place: Antarctica: Organic Lake... | reverse complement strand
AGCAGGAATCAGGCTTGGATCACCAATTCATTAATCGACTAGTGATCAGAAGGAAACCAATCCACTGACCTGGTGGCTGGCACCATCAGTGATCACAGCGGCACGATAGGAGTTTGTCGCTGGCAACGATATAGGTACCCCTAACATATAAATATAATCAATTGAAGGGAGCTATGCAAAAACGTGTTTTCCATTTGGCGAATACCATACTGATACGATATAAAATTGTTTACGTGGTCGTAATCACAGTGACCCGTCACAGTAATTGGCCATGATTGCTGCGATCACTTGATTGCTCTTTTTAAGTGGGCACCAGCCAAAGTACGCAGGCTTTCCCTCCTTCTTTCTTTCCCGTGCTTGACCTTCTCATATACGTTTTGCCCTTCTTCTCATCACCCTGGTTGTCCCCCCTACTCTCTGTTATCGCTTCCAGCCTGCCTCTCTTCTGTCTTGCTTCCTTTTTATTATCAACTTGTAATTGGCCGTGATTGCTACGATCACTTGTAAAATAGCAAAAACATTTCACGGGTTATTTGGGCAAAGCAAAGCAAAAACATTCTCCTCTTTGCATGAAAGGTGCAACTACTCACACGTCACTTCATCAAAATGGACCCAACCTAGCTTCAAACTGATGCTGACTTGGTAAGCTACCCGAGCATGTGCTCAGATTTAGACAAGTCGCCTTGCGTACAAAAGGACAGGACTAAAAGCACACGTCGTGCACCTGTACCCTAGATGGGTGCTTTCCAGGGGAATGGCACATTAATTTGCATATCTCACCAACTACTTAGTCTTTTTGCCCCATTTCTCTTGCAATGATCTTCATTTATTATAAGGACTTTAAAGGACTATAAATCACCGAGTTCGGTGCGCTGGCTGGTCAGATACAGCATATGGCTGCTTAAAAAGTAGGGTTCACGCCGCGGCTGATTAGGGTATGGGCCCCCTACAGAGCTGAGCTTAAAACATGCCGTTTAGGGGGCCAATACCCTGGGAGCATGCAAAAATCACACCCATTTTGGGCCTCAGGTCTGCCCCTCTGGAACAATGGGCCCCTCTGGAACAATAGGATTTGTATAATATAATACACAGCAATTCTTGGTCTGGCCTGGCTTTGCAGGACTTTGACCTTTGGATTTCCCTTTGGGTTTCTAACGCATGCAAGGCCAATGCGGAGCCTAAGGGTTCTCATCATGATGTTCCCCCTTCCTTGCACAACATGAGGAGTGTGTAAGTGTGCTGCACAACGTGAGGAATGTGTAAGTGTACTGGTTGCGTGTGTGCGTGTGTGTTTGTGCGTGTGTGTTTGTGTGTGTATGTGTATGTTTAGCTTGCTTTTCCGCTATTTCTGGATGCTTTCCCTCTCTTCCTCCTGATTATACATGTTGTTAACTGTAAGGAGTGTGCAAATGTGCTCAGGTCCTCCTGGTTGCAAAACGAGAGCACTTTTTGTGCACTTGCTGTGGTGTATGTATCTGGAACTTGCTTCTCTACTATTCTTGGATGCTTCCTCCCCCCTTCATCCTGCACACATTTGTTCTACACATTGTGAGGAGTGTGTAGATACGCTGTTTTGTTGTCAGATCCCCCTGGTTGTAATTTGCACTTTTTCAAACACCATACACCAACCATTCCCAACTTGAAAATAGACTAGAAAGGAATTACACACATACGAAGTGCATGAATTGGATGGAAAACCATTGGGTTGTCTATCCTATGAAGCTCAAGCCAAAGCTATGGCCCTACTTTCTGCTTCTTTTTTCCTTGGCTGTACTGATCAAATACCTGCTGGCTAAAGCTGGTAATGTACACAACTTTCCTAACATCATAATCAGCAAGCTCCTTCTTGTACCACCCATTTTAAACATCCTTCTTCTCTTCCTGGCTCAGATTCTTCCACAAGACAGATAGCTCCGAAGTGCTGACACCAACTTTCCTGTTATTGGAGCAGAAGAGAATGCAACCGCTTGGTGGCTTTTAAGTGGCTGCTCCAATGCGGGAACCATGTGTATATGAGTATGTGAGGGTGTGGAGAGTGTTAGATAAGGCCATGCTGCAAGGTAAAGAGGGATGACAATGCTCACCCACACCCACATCCACACCCATACCCACACACAACACACACAGACACACACAACAACACACACACACACTCACCCAGATCTGCAGGGTTGTGCTGCTGCTGAGGGGAGGCCATCTACTGGGAGGCCGATCTAGCTCCCAGCCCTCCTCCTAGGGTTCCTCCAAGCCCACCTGCAATAAGAAGTGATGTGTGTGTGTGAGCATGTGAAGGAGTGAAGAATGGCAGTTTAGGCCATGCTGCAAGGTTAAGAGGGAAACACACCATATATGCTTAAACACAAACACACCTGCACCTGCCATGCACACACACGTACAAGGAAAACTGCACAAAAGGTGTCTGCAATTCAATATATAACCACCCATGCACGGCACACCTTGAAAAGTGACTTTAGCTGCCTGCTTTGTACGTTTTTTTAATGGCGTCGGTGTGTGCAGGTGCCCCTCCCCAAAGATCATCTCAAAGATTCCCTGCTTCTTGTCTTGGCCCTTGCAGGTGAGCCACGTCAGCACTTGGTAGACCGTTATATTGTGAGGCGGCCCCATCAGCTTGGCGTCAAGGAGGAGGGCTGCCTTCTGCTCTATGCCGCGCCCTACAGCCACATCTTTGACCAAGGCAAGCAACACAGCAAACTCGCCGTACCGCTGCTTGAACCCTGCCAACGTCCTACCTCTCAACGGGGCGCATTGCTTGCCGCTTTTAGGCTTCACAGATTCCAGGCTGCGTACTGCTGGTAACCCATTCTGTCCAGATTGCCACAGAGTGTAGAGCTGGATAAGGTAAGAGTGTGTAATGTTTGGCAGGTGAATTGGATTAGAATATGACTATGCAAATGTGTTTTGGCAGGGAATTTACCAGAAAGAATGAAAGAATGGAGCTTGCTGCAACGGAAGGTTTTAGCTGAGTAGTGCTGCTGCTCTAGTTGTGGCACATGGGGAGATGGGGAGGTGACAAGGGGTTGAAGTGGGGCTGCAGGGGGATTGGATGCTGGGAGGGGAATGGAGATGGTGATTGGCAGTGGAACTGGGAAGGGTGCAATGGAGGCATCAATGCAGGGGCACCAGCAAATGCAGCCTGGAAACTGCTGCTTGTGGGGAAAATTGGAGGGGTGGGCAGGGCAGGAGCAATTAAGGGGACAGGTGGAGGGTTTGTGGGCATTGCTGGTGGAGGGTGCGGTGCGTGTGTGGACACAGCGGCCTGAATGGACCCCAAAATGGAGGTCACATTGGAGTTGTGCTCGTGCACAGATGTAGGTCCCTGACGCTCCAGCGCCTGCAATATTGGAAAGTAAGGACTTAAAAAGGATGTGCAAAACGTACCCCGCTGTGTATGTGCAGCATGTGTTGTGAAGACCATTTGCTGAAACTCAGGCACGTTGCAATTCAAGCGAGACTGAAGATGGTTAAGCGGTTGGCTCCATGATTGACACGTGGCTGTGTAGTGCACAATGTCTTGTAGCAGCACAAGCAAGAGCGACTGGATCCGGTTTCTTCTTACACAATTGCGGATATGCACACATATACATACACACACAAACACACACACGTACACACACATACATGCACATGAGCTATTACAGAAACGAACCTGCACACAACCTGCCATCCCTTCGCAGCCATCGCAGCTGCCACTGCGGCGGCCTCTTCTCTGGTGAACCTTCCCTCTGCTGCAGCCACTGCTCTGTCCGGCCAGAGCTCCTACTACGTCAGAGCAGCCGCAATGGCAGCAGCAATTCACATCGCAACTGCCTATGCCACGGCCTTCAGTATTAGCTACAGTCTTGTTCTTGGTGTTCTGTAACTTTTGGGCCTGGTTGCCCAACAAATGGGCACATATGTAGATAACATATGCAATATGACAAACCTCGCTATGAGAAAAAGGTGTTGTGACTTTTTGTCATTTTTCTTTTGTCTGCTTTCTCGTTGCTCCTGATTCCCACCCTTTTCTTCATCTGTTACCATTGCATCGTCTTTTAAACTGCCTGCTATCTAGGTTTTTTGCGTCATTTACTTTGCGTTGTGTGGCTTGTTAACAAGTAGTGAGGTTGCACGGGCCACCCTCATATCAGATTGTGGGCCGCAATTTAACAGCAACCTTTGGGCACACAAGTGTGAGTTGTTGGACATGGATAAGAGGATGTCCAGCGCCCTTCATTTCCAAACAATGAACAGACAGAGCGTACGAATTGCATGGTAGAGGAGATGCAGTCTATTTTTGTCAAGAGGTTGAGGGAGGAGAGATTCCTAAACCTTTGAGAAGCAATGGGACCTAATCAGGGGAGGTATTGTATACAAAGCGACGAAATCAAACAATGTATGCTGATTTTTGCCGGTCTTTTGAACGCCTTGATGCCTTCTCTGCCTGAATTGAGTGGCTTCTTCTAAGGATGCTTGTGTTTATACTTTCCTGAAAGGCAATGGGACATCATCTTTCTTCTTTCTACATAATGCTCTCTTATGAAAAAAGACACTTTAAAATAAAAGAGCACAGCTGCTCATACGCTGCAAGTGTTGTACGTACCAGTTCTCTGTGGCCTGAACAATTCTAGGTTTGCAAGCATCTCATGGTTCTTACCCAATACCTATTCAAAACATTACCATCACTTGTTGTATACCAAAAGAGCAAACGACAAACCCCGCTCATGGTCCTGTGCACTCTCCGCATTATCAAGCTGATGCATTCACAATCCTCACAACACACACATTTACAGAAAAGTCTTGTGTTCTGCTGAGAAAGGAAATCTTGAACAAATTGGTTGTTGACCGGTTGCAGCAAAAAGGGTTGGGCTGCTGAAACAGGTCAGGGTTTAGGGAAAATACCCCCATCAGGTCCTGCGACCAACCCCATCTCCCACTCTCTTACTGCTTTAAGACCGACGGGATGACCGCCGTTGAAACTTAAATCTGCTGCCGTGCTGCCAGGTGCTCCACCTTTGCTACCTTTGCCGGGGGTTGTAAAGGGACTGCTGTGCCATCCCAGTTTCTTCCACGGGGTGCTGCACGGGCCAGATACACCTGCGCAGGATGCGTGCGTGAGTGTGTGTATTTGTATATGCCGGCGCACGGATAAGAACGTGAATGCTTTTATGCGCATGATTGATTGCATGTATTTGTGCGTGTGTGTGTGTAGGATACAAGGAAGCTCCTTTCTATTAGTTCCTTGCTGTACATCAGTGCCTCAACCGTACCTTGCATCAACCACCGGCGGTGTCTATTCATCTTGTTCATTTTAGTGTCAGCCGCAGTTCCTGTAAAGTCACGTGGTGCATCCTTTTAAGTTTCAATTGCGTTTTATACTTAAAAGTGTGCATGATAATTCATATAAGATGTACCAAGATATCTATATTACTACATGCCTTTCACTAAATGAAGGCAACTTGGAAGAGCACAATTTGGGGAAAATGGAGGCGCTTAGACAGTAACTTGCCTAGTTCAGATGTTAGTAGCTGGAGCTGTTTGAGGTGGGCTGGTGCTTGGCATGCGAGCGACACTACGTCCAAGTTTCAGTCCATTGGGGATGTTTGTTTGAAAACCGAGCGTAGTGAGGAATGCACGAGCTGCCTGCGTGCGTATGCCTCCCAGAGTCTCTGCAGCAAAAGCGTAGAAACACAGTTTTGAGTTGCGCAAAATAATATGTAATGCACGGCAGGTTAATGCACCCTTTGCGTGTCTGAATATAGGTAGCACGAGGTAACAAGTTAGCAAGCAGGCAAGCGATCAAGCAAGCAAGCATTATAATCAAATTTGATAATTTCACATCGCTGGGAGTAGCAACGTTGATCACTTGCGTGGAAGCATATGAACGGACAGCATGCTAAAATTTCCTTGATCTACATTGTGTTATACCATAAATTACAGAATGACTGTACTACATCTCAAAACTTTCACGTACTACTTAATTACACGTAGCAGGGCTGCAAGATTTACTCAAGCACAAGCAGAGCAGCTTTGATTGTCTGACACTCAGCCAATCACGCAGCAGGAGCAAGTTGATGATCAGTCAATCGTATGACAGGTCCAACTTGCAAAAGAAGTGGAGGCAAGGCGTTATTCAGCACGCTTAAATTCCCTTGAACAACACTGTAATCGTGTTATGCCATGCTGTACAGAATGAATGTACTACATCTCACATTTTGTCACACATTACAGCCAAGTACTTAATTACACGTAGCAGGGAAGCAAAGGTTAAGACAAGCACATTGAATGTCTGATACTCAGCCAAGCACACAGCAAGAGCAGCTTGATGAAATATGGGGTTAGTGAGGCTGATCAGCCAAGTCCGCAACAGAAGCGTGGGGGAGCATAGTCAAGCACATAGCAAAAGTCAAATTGCACTCACGGTCTTCATTTGTGAGCTGGTGCGCGCTCCCGCTCTCCTGAGCCGCACGGCCCCCCCGAGCCCCTGCGCAGCAAGGGCGAGAATTCCTGAACAACCGAGTCATAACATTAATTGTCACATGTTTTTTTTGAAGCTAGGCACTGAGCAGCACAAAGCAGGCATCTCAAAGTCCAGTAACTCAGCCAAGCACACAGAAGCTTGATGAATACTGGTACCCAGCCAAACACATCAAGGAGCAGCTTGTTAATTGACTACGCGGAAGCATGGCACTGGACAGCACGCTTAACTTCCCTTGATCTACACCGTATAGTATTGTGTATTACAGAATGATGTGATACACAGATGCACATTTTGCCACTTGTCAAAATAATGAGTGGAAGCATGGCATTTTTCAAATTCCCTTAAACCACACTGTAATCGTGTTATGCCATGTTCAGAATGACTGTGATACATCTCACATTTTGTCACACATTACAGCCAGGCACTTAATTACACGTAGCAGGGCTGCAAAGTTTCAGACGAGCACATTGAATGTCTGATACTCAGCCAAGCACACAGCAAGAGCAGCTTGATGAATTATGGGGTTTGTGAGGCTGATCAGCCAATTCCGTAGTAGAAGCGTAGGGGAGCAAAATCAAGCACATAGCAAAAGTCAAGTTGCACTCACGTTCATCATTTGTCAACTGGTGGGCGTTCCCGCTCGCCTGAGCCTCACGGCCCCCTTGAGCACCTGCGCAGCAAGGGCGAGAATTCCTGATCAACCGAGTCATAACATTAATTGTCACATGTTTTCTTTTGAAGCCAGGCACTGAGCAGCACAAAACAGGCATCTCACAGTCTAGTAACTCAGCCAAGCACACAGAAGCTTGATAAATACTGGTACCCAGCCATAAACATCAAGGCAGGAGCAGCTTGTTAATTGACTACGCGGAAGCATGGCACCGGACATAAATTTAATTTAATTTAATTTAAGCGTGCCGGACAGCACGCTCAACTTCCCTTGATCTACACTGTACAGTGTTGTGTATTACAGAATGATGTAATACATCACAAATTGTCACACATTACAGCCAGGCACTTGATTACACAAAGCAGAGCTGCAAAGTTTCAGACAAGCACAAGCAGGAGCAGTTTTGAAGCAAGAGCAGGTTGATGAATTCTGGCACTCATCCAATCGTAACAAGGCTGGAGCAACGTGTCAAAATATTGAGTGGAAGCACGACAGTATTCAGCACGCTTAAATTCCCTTGATCTACACTGTACAGTATTTTTTTTATCCAAGGTGGAGGATCAATGCACAACAGATTCCCGTGCTCACATCCATGCAGCACATGCACGGACGCGTACAGTGCGTGTGCTGATATATAAGTAAAGAGCATTTGCAATTATCTAATTACGAGTAAGAAAGACAGTCAGGTAAGGAGGGGAGGTCACCATTTCTATTAAAGAAGAGAACCAGAACTCACAGCTATCTTTATACGCCTGGCTTTCCAAATACTCTTGAGAAAACATGCCAGTGCCTGCCTGGGCCTGGCTTGTTCCTGAAGTGTAGCCCCCCCTGCTGCCTGCACAAATGGAAATACAAAGTGAAAGAGGGGTTATGATGAAGCAAACAACCTTGACACGACAGTCTTTACTGAGTGCAGATTGCGCACTTGAGCACCTGTCCTTTATTTTTATCCAAGGTGGAGGATCAATGCACAACAGGTTCCCGTGGTGTAAAGCAAGACAGTTAGGTAAGGAGGAAAAATCACAAACACAAGGTCAAAAATTCTCACGAGAACGGAAAGCTGCTTCGCTGGCTGACCATTCCTCCCACTTCTCGCGGGCAATGACCCTTTTTTCGGGGGGTAAGGCATGTCGTGCTGCATATGAACAGTGTACAACATGAAGGCTTGGCAGTAGTGTCAGCGAAAATCTTTAAGTCTTCCAACATTACATTTTACGCACCTAGCCATTATCAGTGTTCCGCCATTGACACGCAATGCATGTCGTGCTGGAACTCACAGGTCAAGGCTTTCCTTGCTCACCTACTGTCTTAGGAAAGTGTGAGAGCACCGTCCACGGTGGTGTTGTCTCGACGAGCAAGCATACCCGCCCACTCCTCCATGCCCTGAAATTTTATGTCGTACCAGATCGCAGGGAGCCTGAGAGCATCCTGATTCAGGAGATTTCAAGGAAAATTTTGATTTTAATATGATGGTAAGTGCGGAGTTTGTCATACAGCCCTTTTCCGCCAATGATGAACTCATCATGGCCTTTGGATGCTAGAAAGGGGCTTAGCCATTCGGCATCCTGCCAAGTGATTAAAGGAGTTCATTGATGACTAAGTGATCAAGACGTGCAGATGGGGTAGAGATGGGTTAGATGACTATGTGATCTGAGCTACTCTGCCCAAAAAGGCCTCATAATAATCACCTTCACGCCCAATTGATCCAGGTCTGCAAAGCCCTGCCACTGGGGGTGTGGGCCTTTGAGGTGCATAGCATTCCGAAATAATGGGCGAGCCCTCCCTCTGCGAGGGCGAATTAAGGTCTTGTTTGTGCACATGTGTCATCAGAGAAAGTCCTCGTGCACACACAAACACACACACACACACTCACACACACACACGCCCCAACTGCACACCTGTTGAGCTCGTACTCCTTGAGCTCCTTTGCGAAGCAGGTAGTGATGACGCCATCACTCCAGGAGCGTTCGTCACTGAGATCGATTGTGCCCTTGCGTGGCACGCTCACTGCTTGGGCAGCAACGACTCTCAGCGTTTGCATTTTTAATTTGTGACAAATAATTTTCTACTTATCCGAGAAGTGAAAAGTTAAAGTGTAAAGAAGTGAAAGATACTTTTCAGGATCAAAGACATTTCTTCAATATAAGTAATGCTGGCCGCCAATTTCCCTGCTCCCGGGGTTTGCTGCCCCCTTGGTGCCTGCTCTGCAGTTCGGCATTAGCAAGTAGCACCGGCTAGAAGGCTTTGTCGTTTGCCAATGCATCACTAGCCCAACACTGTTACCATCTCTCCGAAAAGGGCACACGGACGAGTTTAGCAGCTTAGTTGACTAAGTGATGCAAATAAGCTGGGATGCAAGGTGTTTGACTCATTTATTAAGGCCAGAGTGTTCCTTATAATCTTTCAGAGTTTTGAGTGCTGTAGATGGTGCCATCCATACCCAAAAGGGTGGTGTGGAGAATAAAGAGGCTCCTTGAAAATGAATGGTTGCTAATTACTTTTTCCAACCACCTACTACATTTATTGCTGCTGTTGTAATATTGAAGGCTTTGACTGCAGATACCGACTGCACTAGCACAGATGAAAGTAGTGATCAAAAAGCTTATTAGCAAAGTTAAGAAAGTCAGGTTTAAAACCAACGAGTTTCCTCCTCCTGTAATAATGACATCTGGCGTAGCGAGCCACTTTGCATCAACGAACTTCTAGTAGATGAGGTTGGCACTGTAGACTCATTCACACAAAAAGGGCATGGAAAATAGTTTACAGATAAAGCCATCAGTCACAATGTGTGACTGATAATCTACGTATGGATGACATGTAAAAATTGTGATAATTGTTGTTTTGTTGTTGCATCTGCAAAAACCTCCCATCACCAAGCAACTACTCACATGTGCACACATACGCCCCGTTCCCCCCGGCTTGCCTTCATGCAGGGAAGGCTAGCTTCTCTTGCGGGCAAGGCTAGCTTCTCTGGCATGCATTCTGGTACATGGGGGCGTCCACGTGTGTGCGTGTTGGTTTAGCCAGGAAGCCCCTCAAGGCATTTTACTTCAACGTGGAGAATATTTTTGGGGCGGCCTGAAAGGAGGACAGAGTGATGGGAGCAGCTTGGGTGATTGCCTCATCACGGGGAAAGGAATGCAGCAATTGCTCGACCGCCAAAAAACAGGTCTCTAATTAAGCAGTGCAGGTTCGCATTCCGAACGGTTTGCAATACGCAATCCATACTCACGCAGTGGTCCACGCAGTGAGCTTGCTTGGTGGTGTCACTATATATATACAGTACAAGCTGCACAAGCTGCACATTGTTAGGGGGTTACTTGAGCCGATTTAGATATACTTCCTTGTTGTCTAAAGTGGCGAATGAAAACCCAGCAATCTGCAGAAAGATGATGTATGTTGTGTGTGTTAAGCAGTCTTAAGCAAAGAGGAAACGCTCCACTTCTTTCTCACCTTTAAAAGCGCAGACGGGCTTTGCCCCAGAGCCCCAGAGTATAGTTACTGGTAGTTACTGATTGCTGCAGCATCCATACACCAGCTGCCATGACGCTCAATGTCTTGCAGGCTCACAATGCACCCACATGTTATTGTTTTAGTTTGTAAATGATCACACACCCTCACACACAACCCCACACAACCCTTTTCCAGGCATACTATACTTACCCAGCCAGGTCAGCTTCAAGCGCCCCAGCATGCCGTGTGGAGCGACACACCTTTGAGATCTCAATCCCACAAGCCTGAAACAGCTCTTTCATTTCTTTTGCCATGGCAGCATACGAAATGGGCACATGAGGATCAGATTTGGTGAATTACATAGTAGAAGTCCATCGCATGCATTCCAAATCAGGGTCTGGAAACAAATCTTGAGCATTGGCGCATATAGTATAACGCTAGCAGAAGTGAAGTGCGAGGGTCAGCAGGGGGCATAATTGAATCATCTTGTGGCGCAACATGATGATTTAATTATGCCCCATTCGATTACAGATATACAAAAGCTAAGCACAGATATACGAATGCTAAGCATGGCAAGCTTCTCTACCTTGTTCTGCCAGTTCAATCAGGTTTTCAGGGGTGTCGGTTGTCCACAATGTGCAGAAGTGAATCCATATTGCATAAAATCCTGGGGATCATAGGTGACCGTGCTTAGCTTTCGTATCAGCGTATCGGAGTTGACAGAATGTAAATGATTATGAGATTCAAGACCCAACTCCTTAAAAGGTTACAGAGTGACTGTTGGTTAAAACAGGTGCCCTTCAGCTGCAGCACGTGCTACAGAGGATGGACGGTGGAAGGGGGGGGGGCAAGGGGGGGGGCAGGGGGGCTAGGGGGAGGCTGAGGGAGCCGGGAGAAGGGCAAGCCCGGTAAATTTACCAATGTCACGGTAATAAAAATCACAAGTTTCCAAACCCGTCACGGAAACAAAGAATCACGTAATAAATTGTATTGGTACTGTATATCATATAATATATGATATCATATGATATGATATGGGGAAATATCATATTATAGCTGCGACATACCGATGTAAAATTGCCCGCCTTTTGCATGCAGAAGGCTCTGGCATCCCATCTAGAACCTTTTCAAGAGCTCCACACAAACCTGGGATGGTGGAAGGGTCTTCTGAGAGGGAGGCTGAGGGGGCAATACGCTCTAGGGCAGTGACACCCTCCTCCTGTGTGTGTGTTTGTGTGTGTGTGTGTGTGAGTGAGTGAGTGAGTGCAAGCGCGCGTATGTGTGACTCTGTGAAACCACCATGCAAATCACACACATACTCTCTCTCTCACACACACACACACACACACACACACACACACACACACACACACATACACACACACACAGTAAACCAGCTAGACCAGTCAAGCTCTAGTAAAAGTGAGGCATAGTTTACATGTTAATTAGACCAAGATCTGCAAATCAGTAAGAAACAAAAAAATTCAACGCAGGCACAGTAACAAAGGAACTGGCAACCTCTTTGGCTCCAAGTACTGTGAAGCTTCTTCACCGTATAGCCAGGAGGCTGCAGAAAGCATAACTTTTGGACGGCACGTGTCAAATCGATGAAAATTTATATATTCGGAATCCTGGCGTCGAGAGCTTTTGATTGGTATATATATGGGTCCAATCAGA
>Ga0307974_1002892_pt1 | contig 12278 bp, 12 predicted proteins | sample OrgLakmetagen784_FD_201812 | JGI IMG/M metagenome (GOLD analysis project Ga0307974, IMG submission 201812) | Saline water microbial communities from Organic Lake, Antarctica - #784 | ecosystem: Environmental > Aquatic > Non-marine Saline and Alkaline > Saline | place: Antarctica: Organic Lake... | reverse complement strand
AATACGTATGTCGACAATTCTGTGATCAGCATTGACGACCCCCCCCCCCCCCCCAGCCACCACCATACCCACAATCCCTCAGACCCTCCCCACACCCCAATCTACTGATCACACGCATCAAACGGAAAACATACAATCTCAGTGTGAAGGCTCTTCGCCCCTATGCCTCACCCACACAAATAGCAGCCCCGAACAGTACCACAACATCATCAACCATCATCACTACACCTCACCAACTACACAGACCTCCAACCAAACCGAGACCAAATACCTCTCCTCATTGAAAATCTTAACCCTTAATGTCAGAGGCGTCTTAACTAGCCAGCACGACCTAAAGCACATGATAGCCACCAACACCCCCGATATTATGGTCCTTACAGAAACTAAATTGCAAAAAGGAAACAAACCCCAGCCTTGGCTACATCAATTACTCACAAACTACAAATGGTGGACTTCCACAAACAAAAACGGTGGTACATTTGTCTGCGTACGCAAATGCGTTGCCCTGGCAACGAATTGCTCACTAGTACACTCGGACCCGGAGGGTAGACACACCTCTGTCATCCTAAACACTGCAGACGCAAACCTCCTAATCATTGGCACTTATTGGCCTTCCGGTAGCCCAGAGGCACAAGCCTCCCGCTTTGAGATGCAAGGACAAATAAAAACCATTATCAATAAAAACAACAAAAACTGTACCCCTCTCATCATTGGAGATATGAATGCCACAACCTTCGCCCATGACTGAACAAGCACAAACAAACATATTGCAGACAAAATGTACAAAAACTTCATTAAGGACCACAGCCTATCCCCACTGCCCCACCACTTGCCTATTGACACACACCTACCTGAACCAAGACCCTGGACCTTCTCACGGCCCACGGGATAGGACAGTGTAGGAAACACTATTTACTCATTTAGCCGTATTGATGATATCCTCTTGCCAACAGCCCTCGCAAACACGTGCAAACCAAGTTACATCTGTGATCTAGGCTACCTGAGCGACCACATGCCACTCCTGGCCATAGTATCCACCTGCACTCTAAACCTGCGGGTTCCTCACATTGCAAATGCCCAAGCAAAAAAAGCTGCCAAACAAGCCACCCTTACTTGCCCTATCAGCGCTTCAGACCAGTTAAAATTTACACATGCCCTTTCTGACCCCTCCCATGGCATTATACATGAGCTTGAGGAAACCCTGCTTGTACTCACTCCCGCTCACACGCAAGCCCTTGCGTTTCATAATAAACTGCAAAACAAAAGTCCCAGAGACACTGCTAGGCTGCAACACCTGAGTGAAAAGCCTGCAGAAGAGCAAATTGAGATTTTGGCTATATCAGTGACAAATCTTATTGAGTCGCTCGGTACACAAGGTAGCCCTCAAAACCTGCTCTAGCACATCCAAAAGTACCACTGATGACCAACAACAAATAGAAAACTCACTCAAACTGTTAGGTCACTCCCCCCAAACTACCACTATAGCCCATAACCAGAAAAGAACAAGAGAAACATACGAAGCAAAAAACTATACGGGATCAAGCAAATCCCAAACCACCTGTCCTCCCCCTACATAAATGCCCAGGGCACCACCGAAGAAGCCTTACAACAAAACAGCGCCAACCCAGCGCTCATGAAGGCAATTAAGATATAAAGCACATCGTGCCTGATCAGCCCCTCAAAAACAACTAGATGACATGTACACAAAAACCAGGCAAGCTATCACCAGTACAGATGCCCTAAACAACAAAAAAGACAACAAAATTGCTCGTAAAAAGCAGCAGCAGCTGATTAATAAAACACGAAAGAAACCTTCTAAAGGTAACTATTAACAATGCACAGCCACGGGCAAGTCTCCAAGCTGTGAAAGACTCTGAAACAGGCAAAATTGAAATTGAGCCCACCAAACAAGCCCACATCTTCGAAAAGTACTTTGATGACTCCTGTGAAGCTATCAACATTAAACACGGCACCTAACTACCTGAAGAAGCACCTAGAAACTACCATGGGAACACACAGAGAACGAGCCAGGAAGTAAACCTCCAGACCCCTTTTAATTAAAAACAATAATTAAGCAAGATGAATCAGATGGCACTAAAGATAGAAACTGGCTACACCCCTCTATACTTGACAAAAGCGCATTTAATAAATGTATTAAAACCCTGAGCAACAACAAATCCCCAGGACCTGATGGTATTGTAAATGAGCTTCTACGTATGCTACCCACAGAAATCCAGGAAACCATACACATGCTCTTCATTTTTATGTGGGCGACTGGCTTCACACCAAAGCTTGGAAAATCAGCAATACTATACTAAGAGACAAAGGAGATGAAACGGAGGCATCTTCCTATCGCCCAATTGGCTTAGCAAATACCCTCTACAAACTATGGACACATCTCATCACAAACACTCTCTACGAATATGCAGAAGCAAACTCCATACTCAGCACCACACAAGCTGGTTTTTGCAAACAAAAAGACCCCATTCACCAGCTCGAAAACGTGATTATGGCACTAGATGATGCCAAACTCTTTCACAAAGACATCTATGCCCTTATTGTGGATTTTACCTCAGCTTTCAGCACCACTGACCACGATCGCATGCTCTGGATAATGTATGACCTCGGTTTCCCGACTGACGCCATAGATGCTGTCAAAAATCTCTATGAGGATGCCACCACCCAATTCAAGCTTCCTTCAGGGATCTGCACAGGTCAAATACCAGTAGAGAGAGGCACAATCCAGGGAGACACCCTCTCCCCATTTCTTTTCCTTCTCTATATGGAACCCCTCCTGCGATGGCTGCATGTAGGAGGACGCGGCTACGTCCACACCTGCATCCCCAAAGAAAATGAGCTTCAGACGCATCTGGCCAACAACATCAGCAGTGCCTCCTTTGCAGACGACCTCCTCTGCCCCACGGGTAACCTGAAAAACCTTAAAGTGCAAGCAAATAAACTCACCCTTTACTCAAATCGGGCCAGATTGATTATATCTGGCAGTAAAACCAAAGTCACGGGTAGCCTAAATGCGTTTCTTTTGAAAGACCAAAATGGCCTAACACCGTCTGAAGCCCTCGAACATCAACTCAAAGACAGCATACTGGTTCAAAACCAGGCAACAAAATACATCACACCTAGCTCCCCCTTCCTCTATCTAGGAGTCACCCTGACGGTGGATCTCAATTGGAAGCACCAGCACAGGCACATGGACAAAAACCTAAAGCAAAAGCTTGACGCCCTTGAAGGCTCTTATGCCTCACCACAGCAAACACTAAACATAATACGCACAGCAATCATCCCTAGTCTGGCCTATGCCTTTGCGGCCACGCCATGCTCCTACCCAGACCTAGATAAGTGGGATGCAATGATTGGAAGTGCGATCAAAAGCAAGCACAACTTATGGCGAAGCACGCTGACTGCCATGATCCGTGAAAATGTCCATAGTTTTGGACTGGGCGCCCCCTCCATCTACGTGGAATACCACAGGCGCTCAGCAGTAGCACTCGTAACAAGCCTAGAAGACCCTTCTGAACGCCACCAATTTGTGACCGTGCATCTCCTGACCCACCAGGTCGCCCAACTCAAGGCCCTTGCCACAACATTTTTTTCCACAAGAGAAGGAACGTCGCTACCAATAAAATGGCAACTCAACCTGCATATGCAAGCACGTCAACTTGCTTGCATCAACCTCAGCAAACTCGACTTAGCCTTGAAAGGAAACAGCATATTTTTAGACGATCTCAAGCTCAGAAGTCACCTCCGCCCGAAAGCCCCCCCCCAACATTAGCCACCCTCATCAATTGCATTACCAAACCACTTATGGACCTAGGCATAACTGGCTTCCACGACCTCACATCAGCCAACGGAAAATACATTGTCTCTGGGAAACAACTCAGAAACAATCAAAAAGCACATCATAGCCTTAAATATGCTTGCTGCCATTGCTAACCTGCCTGGAACACAAGAGCTAAGCCCAACATCGATTGCGCAAATACTCCAAGAAAGGAAACCAGAACAGTCTATCCTACTTAATTACTGCAAAGTAAACAGCTCCTCCTTCACAGGTCTCCTAGACACACGCATTAACACATCGGCCCACGGAGAGGTGCCCCCAAATCCCGCAAACACCCAAACCCAACAAACTTTGCCCACCTACACAACACCCGCACCACAGCCACGCTCAGCAACACACTACAGGCACCCCATTACAAACAACTTTATCAGAGGCCCAGCACCTACACACACAGATCCATCGACTACAAGTAATGGACACCCAAACGTGAATAATCCTCTGTTTTTGACACACCCAAACTAGAGCCGCAAACATCCTTTGCCTCCTCTATAATCACAACCGAACCTCAAACAGAAACTCAAGGTCATGTTGCACTCAACGTACCTACACCTTCATCTCTAGAAGAAATTAACCCCCAATGTACAGAATCCAACGCTCGACCCAGGAAACGCACAACACATGGCAACAGATCCCGCACTGATGATCTTCTCCAAACACAACCTAACAGCGCCATAATGGTGGAAGGGCCTCCACCTCCACCACAAACGGAAACCCCGCGCTCACAACGCCACTCACAAAGGGTATCCAACCAAACAAAAAGAAATCACAACTCTATAAGCACATCGCCAATACCACTGCCACAAACTACAGCTATTGCTTGCCTCTCCAACCCAACACCCACTAACCATCTGGCCACTCTCTCCCAAGACAAACTAGCAAAGCGTGCACAGCATATTCAAGATACCCTCCCCGGTACCAGAAAGAGGACACGCAGCCAAACAGAAATTCAGCAACATATGCCCCTGACTCAAAGCATAGGCACTGTTGCATTAAACTCACAAACAGCATTTCAGCCTACTGAAAAACCTACACACAGTCAGCCAAACAAACGCACCACACGCTCACAAATCACTAGCCACAACCACCATGCAACACAAGCGTTCACACGAATTATCACTCCTCTCACCCAGCGTATCAATATCATCAACCCGATAACTTACCAGGTACACAACAACCCAACCTCTGAGACTGCAGACCACCCAGCACCATCATCACAGCGCAGACCCCAAAGGAAAAGAAGATGTGAGATCCTCGATATTCCCCATGACCTTCTTAGCCTAAATCTGACCCCCTTGCGCACCACGCACATTCAACAAGAACTCTGGACGTACAAAAAGGATAAGGCCTTTTCAATGACACCCACAGAGGCCATCAACACACTCTACTATGATAATATGGACATCCTGCACATCGATAATTGGGGTTTTCCACCCCCAAGAAAAGAGACAGATGATGCACCCCAATGACAGAAACAATACCGCACTTGCTATGCCCCTATGAATAGTGAAAGATGGGCCTTACCCCTCTTTAAATCAGTTAGACTAGTGCCCAAATCCAGTAAGACTATTGCCCGGAGCCAAATTAAGTGCGCAAGCTGTGAAATTTGCTCCTACCATCTAGGACTTGAATCTCCAGATCTCTCCCCACCTTTTAAAGACATGTACATCTGTGACGTCTGCAACCATACCTACCACTGGCAATGCTTGCTTAAAACAAGCTGCTGCAACGCCACTGAAAGGGAAGCTATTGATGCCAATGGTTCATGGGCCTGCCCTGCCTGTATCAACTTGAACCAAAATGAAAAGAAAAATCGTATCTTCTACTTTCAGAAAAGAGAGATTGTGGAAGTCTCATGGAACCCAACCTGGGAGCCATAAGAACTACAAAACACATGTGAAAGCTTCAAGCAGAGCCTCAATACATTTGAATGAAGAGCATATCTCCGCACCAAACTGATCTCAGCCTGCACCAGATAAACACCAAAATGATCTTCAAAAACAAGGTTTCTCTGCCATCCAAGAGGGCAATACGTACCAACCCTACAATGTCGATCTCCGGAACAAAGTTAGCTTTGACATCCTACCCACCAACCCACAGGCTGACATTACGGCCACAGGGCATTGTAAATACTGGATCACAACCATTGATCTCATGAAGTATCAAGAAAAGAGTACCCTATCCTCCCCAGATGACACTATGCTTCCTGAAGTGTACACTGACACAGTAGCCTGTACTTGCAATGTCGACGGAAAGTGTAAAAGTATGCTTGCTCCTGAGCGCCTTAACTTACTACAAAAGGCCTTTAATAAGGCAAAATGCAGCGGTCTACACGATCACGCCCAACCTTCTCCCATTCTTTGCATCAGGTCTCATTGCACGTAAAGACATCTCTACCTCTAAACATACGAACAAAAAAATCAGACTCTTTTGCACGGATATTCCCCTCCCACATCACCGCTGCCTTTCAAAAGTGGGCCCTGGTCACTAAAGATGAAAATGGCATCTCCCCTTGACCATGGCCCCAAATTTTCCGATTACTGGAGTGAGCACCCAAGGGACAAAGTGTTTGGGGCAAACACCAATGCCTTCTCCTCCCGATTTTCTGGGTTCTCCATCTGCCATCCCATTTACCACGAAAACACCATGCTCTAAGCAACAAGACACGCCATTTACTCTGCTGCCATCAACACAGAGGAAACAGCCACATTCATGCTCCTCCCTTCCTGGAATAAAAAATGATTACAAATCCTGCATCACTCTGCCGCAAATACCCACACATGTGTAAATTCCTGGACACTGGACACCATCCCATTAGACCAACTCCAATATGCGAAAGTGCCCTTCTGGAACAACATACAAATACCACTTTCCAAACACTCATGGGAATTGAAGATCATTGCCATATGGAACACCAAGGGCAGGGTCTGCCTCAATGCTCACAACAAAGACTGGCTAAAAGAACTTGCCAAAGAATTCCCTGGGGCAAAGTGGGAAATTTAAAACATACATAACCATCCCTACCAAACAGCCTTAAGTTCCGGACAACACTCAGGAATCAACAAATTTAATAAGCTACCAAATGACCACCCTCAAGCCCCAGAATGCCCAGATTTAACAAGTGCCCTGATTAGCACTGCCCAACCTCATAATTGTAATATAATCGACAAAGCACCCAAAACAGCTCCAGCCAAAACCTAACCCGTAAGGTAAAAGATTGGCGGGATTGGACCTAGCGGTACACTGATGGCAGCCTCCTATAGAATGAAGTAGGGCAAGACACCGGATCAGGTGTATACCACCCTCACTTAAACGTTTCCCACTATGTAAACCCAAAAGGCATGGGTATAACCAACACCATCTCGCATGCAGAGCTAGCAGCTATATATATAGCAGCTGCAGTCATACACGGCTACTCACATATAGCCACAGACAGCCTTACATCACTGCACCAAATAAAAAAGCAGCTCTCACACCCGAATCTCCATCGCCACCACATCCAAGGAGATGTCCTTCAATCCGCTGCTGAAGCAATCCGCCAATCACCATCGCCCATCCACTTCTTTAAAGAAAAGCCCCATGCCAGTGTTATTGGTAATGAACATGCCGACGCCCTTGCTAAAAAGTCAGCCACCACCTACGCCGACATTGCAGACACCTCCATCAAAACAGCAGGGCCTGAGGAAAATCCCTTCTACAACATCCACTGGCTTGCAAAATAAGACGTAGAAAACCAAACACAAACCCATAATCATAATCATACCCATACAACAAACATGGCCCAATCTCCTCCCCCAAAGCTTTGGTACCCACCAAACCACCGTGACGCCCTTCAAGCACACATGCATTTTCTCCATAAATTGGGAAATGCCAAAACTGAAGTGAACTACCATGCGTACTAACCAGACCCTCATATATATGACGGGTAAAACCGGAAACAAAAAGGCAAAAAGTTTTGCAGGTAGAATTTTGGGCGGGCGGAGGCATCAGTCAAAACGTGCGACTGCTAGGCTGCGTATGTAAAATATGTAACAATTTGTGATAACTGTTGTTGTAGCACCAGACTTGTAGCTCCTAGTAAAACCCCTAGAAGCTGTTCATGACATTGCAGCACTGAATTAAATCCGTAAAAACATTTTACGAGGTTTACAAAAGAACGCTCTCAGTCAAGAAGTGCCTCAATGGTTACCATGGCCAGTGTGTCCATCAAAGGGGCATCACATTCACTAAGGGGCACTATTTAAGAAGGCGATGATAAGAATATCGTGCTTGATTGAAAGTGTACTTCGAAGTGTCGTTCCATCCTTCACCGTTTTCCGACTACGGACACATTAATATTATTTTCACTTCCTTCTTTTCAGACCTCACCACTTTTAAGTCGAAATGGCCACCGTCCAGATGAAGGCCCAGAGCACAATGGCCAAGGCCTCCACCTCTTCCCTGAAGATGGTGTCCCCCCTGAGGACCGTGAGCAGGTGATGCTGCGGCTGTGCGTGAAAGGCAACCTCCAACTGGTCAGCCAGGGAATCCTCATACGACGGGAGGAGAGGCACGCACGCATTAAAAAGCGTCCCAACATTTGCTGGACGCGTGCCTGCACAAAGCCAGTGCTCTCCCTCGTTCACGCAGGTTGCCCGTGAGGCGGTCTGCCCCCGCAGTCGGAAGCGCTTCAACACGTCAAGTGAGCAGCCGTGCCCTGCCCGAGCTGGCTGAGGCCGCCCAGGCGATGCCCCTGTACACCACCGCCGGCGAGGCTGGCTTCATCACCGGTAGGACATTGGCCTGGCCCTCATTGTGTGCAAAAGGGGAAGAAAAGCTTTTACTACGCCCCTTTCCCCCCTCCCTCCTCATTTCCCCTGCGTCGTCTTGCGTGCTTGCGTGCAGGCACCGCCGCGACAATGGTTGCCATGACCCTGCTGGTGAGTTGTTCTGAGCTGCCGGGTCAAGTCCTTGTCTTTTGTTTTGGTCGGATGGATGAGGTGGCAAACTTCTTTCAGCGACCTCTGCAAAGGGGGCAGCGAGTTACAACTGGGACGGAAGCAAAGCTGCATTAAGGCAGAGGGGCAGAGGCAGCTACCGAAAATCACTTTTCTGGATTGCACTGTGCCACATACTTGCTGCCAGAAGAGTGGCGAGAAAGCGAGTTCAAGAGTGTACGCAAACCTCAACACACACATGCGCGCGCACACACACACACACACAGCACACACACACACACACACACACACACACACAGTCACGTACACACACACACGCGCGCACGCACACACACACACACACACACACACACACACACACACACACACACATGCGCGCGCATGCACACATGTGAACCATTGAGGAAGTTTTGAAAGAGACAAAATTTGCACACATCAGCCAGAGTGCCTTTAATTGTGAACCTAGCTGCTGTTAGCTACGTCTTCAGTTGCTTTCTTAGTGTTTGCAAGGTGGGCAGAGTGGCACTATTTCCAGCCATGCGACCGCTTGCAACTTCACTTCAGAGTGCAATTTCCTTTTTGTTCAAATGGTATTGTGGTTTGCTCTGGTCAGGTGTCCAATCTGCTGCACGAGAATGCTGATCAGAGCAAACCGCATTACCCAGTGTGCCCTGACACAGTTGACACCTGTATAGTTATCAGACAGCTAGGGATACCGCAGGCAAAGCTTGTAAAGGGCGGTCGGTCATATTTATTAGAATGCCCACCCTTCAGGCTGGCGACCTAAACGCCAAGTTAGGTCTCCGTTTAACATGATATATATTCATCTTGAACTGCTGGATTATCCAGAAATTTGTCTATATCTAGGTTATCTGTGGTGTCAAGATGCTTACCACTACTGCATTACAGTTCAAGATATACAGGGTAGCCTGAGGCTGTTACCTCTGACTCTTCGTATGTATATCTTGTAATAGAGTAGTTACCACTACTGCATTACAGTTAAAGATATACATACGAGGAGTCGGGGGTGACAGCCTCAGGCTACCCTTCTAAGAGGGGTTTCGACTAACACACCTCTGTAGGGCAGTAGTTGTGAGACTGTTATCTGAAACAAAGTTTAGTTTCCTGATAATTTACGTGGTATTTGAAACGTTAAAGGGGGATAATTGGCCCTGTCGACGATCAAATTTACATAACAATGCAATAGGGCCGTGGGAGGGACATGTCCTAATGCTGTGCTCCTAGAAGTCTGTGGGGCTCAACCAAACTTTAGGATTATGTACATGAAAGACTAGGGTTGATCAAAGCCACATGTATACGGTGCACATTCCCGACAAGAAGCCCAGCTAACCCTGTTCTTTCATAGGTTTTAAATCAGTGAATCTTGTTAATCAGTTATCAGTCAAAGACGAATTATGTGGAAAACAAGGGGAAATCGAAACTTTCAACAGCACTTTCAAGAAAAAAGGGGAGGAGGACCCTTATATCCCCTTGTTTTCCACAAGCCCACAGAACCGCATGCGAGCGCCGGACCGCAGGCACTTATAGCAGGTATACTACCAAATACACAGTCAATGTGGTATACATATACGGTTCTGGCCAAGGGTTACAAGGATGGCCTACAGCCCGAGTCTCTGGCTGATGGCGTTCTGGCCAACGCTACGAAAGGCCCTGTAGAATAAATACCATTTAAAGGCTGGCGCCAACACTTAATAAAATGTAAAGCACCCTCGCCAGCAGAACGGCGTGCTTTCTCGCTAGGGACGCTCTTGATGAGTGCCTCCTACGTGCACATTATGTGACTGAGTAAGAAAGGTGATTTAGATCGCTTGACTCCGTCCTGTGTGGGAGTTAATTGTCGATTTGGCCGACATGAACATTCATTTCAACCTGCATTGCTGTGATGGGCAAAACGCCCGAAACCTTTATCGTTATGAAGGGCAGAATTTCCATTTAACAAGGAGTGGTGGCATTTTGATCTGTTCCTGTCGATGGAAGAGGAAGTAGATCATCGCCGCTCAGTTCACCTTAAAACACATCTCAGTCAATCAGGCGTCCGGTTGAATTTGCTCAACTTTCTACCCCGCCTGATCAGCCTTTGTCGATGACACTCCCCTAAATGAAGTTCAATTTAATTTGGATTACAAAGGCCTCCAGCCTGGCATGGCTGCTCAACCTATTAATTCTTAAGATAATCGAACTTATGAACTGATTTATGTTGGAAAAAACAAAACCTTTGATACCACTCTTTCCATTGCGTATGTGGATGGGGACACATCCTGGATTTGCTAAACCAGTTTGAAATGCCTCTCCGCCACTCACAATCTCATGTTCCTGTATACTGCAGGGCCTTGCCTTGGGCTTTGTGCTCCTACGAGTGGAGTCCCTTGTTGAGGAGGGCAAGATCTAGATAACTGCTTGTCGATGGTCAGCGTGTGACTTGAGTGTGAGAGATTGCTGTGTTGGGCTTTTCTCGTGTGAGTTGGCCCTGGAGGGCATGTAGACTAAGTAGAACGGTTTGGTTTTGTAGAGTAGAAAGTTTCAGAAGTTTTGGGATTCGTTCAAGTTCAGTGCTACGTATATGGCGTGTGCCAGTGTGGCCCGCTTCGCCACAGTGCCTTATTCAAGGACATGACCTTTTATGTACATGCAATGCATTACAAATGCTTGCTCCACCACTTCCATCAATTGACGGGTTAGGCATGCAACGATCATGCAAAGTTGGCACTTTTGATTATATGTAATCTCAAAAGTCTTTCGATGGTGAATAGAACTGCGCAAGCAGCGATGTTCTGCAGCTCTGACTGGTACGATAATAGCTGTAAGGAACACTGGACTCCAGCCAAATTTTTTGACTGAACGGGTGCAGGTGAGAAACACGGAAAAGAGCATGCTGTGCTGGGGTTACAAGGGATTACAAGGATGGCCTACAGCCCGAGTCTCTGGCTGATGGCAATTGGCTGGTGAAACATAATCAACTAGTGTCGAAAATTGAAACTAAATCGCTCCGACACAAACTTGAGAAGTCTGTATGGGTCTTGATTCAGGAATGCATATATCTCAAAATCAGTGATACTGTGATGACAAGTTAAGAAAGGAATAATTTCAGAGCTCGAAGGAGCAAACACACGCAAAGTCTTAAACATTCCTTCAAAGAGGTCTCTGTATCTCATGCGCAGCTCGCATACTTCAACACACTTGCAAAAGAAAAGCACATGCTTCTCATCTTGAACTTCTCCACACTCTCATTTATCACAAATGCTAGTACCACCATGCCATTTGCAAGACTCTACTCTCAAATGATGTGCACGCAATCTGAACCTGCTGAACTTCCTCAACACATGTTTGTCCAAATCCTTGTACAAGTAGGAGGGGATAGAAAATGGAGAACCTCTAGGACCACTCTCAGAATTCCCACACCACTTGTGATACGTCACTGCTTTCTTGTTTGCTGCGCGAGGACATGAAAAATCAGCTTCCCTCCATAC
>Ga0307974_1002886_pt1 | contig 12281 bp, 9 predicted proteins | sample OrgLakmetagen784_FD_201812 | JGI IMG/M metagenome (GOLD analysis project Ga0307974, IMG submission 201812) | Saline water microbial communities from Organic Lake, Antarctica - #784 | ecosystem: Environmental > Aquatic > Non-marine Saline and Alkaline > Saline | place: Antarctica: Organic Lake... | reverse complement strand
CACACACACACACGCACACACACACACACGCACACACACACATACACACACACGCATACGTGCACACAGGCACACATTTACACACATAGACGCGCACATGCACGCACACACGCACACACAAATATACACACACACACGCACACACAACACACACATACACACGTATACGTGCACACGTGTATACCAACACGCACAGGCACACACCCAAACACATACACACACAGACGTACACACATGCAAACGTAGGCGTACACACAGACACGCATGTACGCACATACCCACAAGCACGCGTGCAAGCACACATCACATACACACACGCACGCACGCACACGCACGCACACACACGCACAATCACACACACACACACGCACACACATGTATACGTACATACACTCATACGTACACGCACAGGCACACATACAGACGCACACACGCACGCACACACATACACAAACATACATACACATATGCACACACAACACACACACGCACACGTAGACGTACACACAGACACGCATGTATGTGCACACACACACGCACATGCACGCGCGCAAACACACACACACACACACACACACACACACACACACACACAGAGACACACACACACATACACACACACATCTCTTCAACCCAAAGATGTGAATATACTTGCTTGTCCGTGTTTTCTGTTTTACACCATCTTTTATCTCGATCTCGTTAAGCTGAATTTCATTTTCTTTTGCCTTCAGCCAGAGTCTTGGGCTGAAGGCCATCCTTGTAACCCCTTGTAACCCCCTTCCCTTTGGCAGGCCAACTCCCTTGAGCAGTTGTGCGTTTCCTTAGTAATATTCCACCCCTTCCCAAACCTGTACAAAATCAGTGCACGTCCTGAGGCAAGCAGATGTTTGCTCAGTGTCAGAACTCTCCAAAGCAGCACAGAATTCAAGGTGCTTTGACCCAATTTCTCACAATGTGTGCAATACAATCTGGAGCTTTTTGTATAGAGCATATTTAAAAGCATCACAAGCATATACCAAAACTGCTCAAAATCTGTACAACATCCTCAGTGAGGATTCCTCACAGAGTGAACTGGTATCCCTGGCAAACAATGTGCATTTGCTAATTTTAGCAGTACGCTGCAGCTTCTGATGGCAACGTGTAACATACTAAGGGGTTTCTGGTGTCTTGTTGCATCAACTATCTTCTACTGTTCACTGTGTGCGTCTGTGCGTGTGTGACTATTGTGTTCAAACTACATTCAAGCCCATCCCATAAAGGGGAATAAGGTAGGGTAAGGTTACATGCGCTATGTATGCCTCTAGGGCATCTGAGCGGAAATTCATAAGAAGCCTGCGACCAGAACCTCATAAAAACTGAAAGTATAAAGGAGCGCAGCCAATACTTGCCTGTAAGGGTGATAGAATGAATGCGATTTTCAGGATAACAATTAATGTTTTTCACGTGATGGTATGTTCGTAGGTCAGCAACAAATTTATGCAGAAGGCCACTCATAGAGTTATCCACATGTGTGGAAGTCATGGGTCCAATTTGATGTTGCCCTCTAGAACCAAAACGAAAGTTACTTCAGGATGCCTGTCACGCCCAATCAGCAGCAGCGACAAATCATGTGACAAGCAGTTAGTTGGTTGACAGTTGAGAGTTTGTGCATGTCTTGTTCAATCAATAATAAGCTGGATGTGCAAAACTTAATGGCAATATGGGCATTTAGTAGTTGTGCTGTCTTATGCTTTGCAGTGCCGGTAATTAAATTTGATAAGCCCCTCAGGAAAAATGTCACCTATCCATGAAGGGATTGAAGAATGTCTATACATTGGACAGGGGAATGCAAGGAATAAATAGATTGAGAAATTAAAGGATCACTATAGCTATAGACAATCAAAAAGCAAAAGTGGTTTAATTTGGTGCATTGCAATTGCAAAAAGGGAATCAATTGCATACGTATCCAACGTACGTACTGTCTTAGTTGCACAGTTGCACATATGTTATGCAACCCTTTAGTAGAAAGGAGTATTCTACCGCTGCTTGATCATTGCGCTTCAATATCTTTTTTTGAGCAAAGGAGATGCGCAATCAATATTTTGAGCCGGTGCGCAATCACAGAACATGATGACTTCAAAGTTTGGGTTGGCAGTGTGAGCTCCCGCTGCTGGCCAGCTCCATGTAAAGCAGCCCAGATGCATATGATGCATCAGCAGAGGCAGAGCAGCAGCAACCCTCGCTTTTTGAGATAGCTGAGCAAGCAGCAGCAGGAATTTTTTCAGAGGGGGTGGTACGGTTTTTGCATGCTCCCAGGGCAGGTGGCCCTAACTGGCACGTATCAAGCTCAGCTCTGATATGTAGGCCTAATTTCAAATTTTCCAATGCAGTTGAGCTTAAAACGGGAAAGTTAGGGGGCCCATACCTAATCGGCCGCGGCTTGGGATTTTTATTTTGTTGTTTTGTTATTTGTTTGTTTTTTGTTGTTGTTTTTTGTTGTTGTTTTTTGTTGTTGGTGAGAAATCTGGCTATAACATTTCAAAAAATGTAAGAACTTGGTTCCTTGCACCTGCACCTCCAATTAGCGGCAGTTTTCAATTACGAAGGAATGATAGACGGAATTTTACGTTGATAAATGAATGCAATGAAAATTCAAATCGATTGGCCCTAAATTTTTTGTTGTGACGCCAGAACCTCTCTTTTCTTTCATCCGTTCGAGTAAATTGAACATATAAAAAAATATAAGGGACAAAAATTAAAGGAAGGAAGTGTGATCCCTCCAAGGAATCCTTCGACTCGATATAATGAAAGACGCAGTGCAGCAGGCAGGCCAGGACAAGGAGCTGAAATACTGCTCTGACCTGCGTGCAGACATCAAAGCACAGGTACATGCACATGTGTAGACGCACTAGATGTAGAAGCACAGGCTGTACACCCAGATCTAGGACACCTAATCGCGCTATTTGCAACAGATTGGAGAAGCGCCCCAAGTGCGGATGCATGCCTCTGAGTGGAAGAAAGTCATGAACGGTGTGTGTGATGCAAATACAACACGTTTCCTTCGTGGTGCAGTGTGGTTCAGCTACGTTCTAACATTTTTTGTATGGATCATCACTGCAGGAGACCCGGTGGAAATCAATCCATCCGTGGGCACAGGCTACAAGGTGAGTATGGGTAACACAAAAGGAACAGGGGAACAATTACTGCCTCATTCGAGCTGCTCTCCTTCTTGCACACACACACACACACACACATACACACGCACATATACGCACACACGCACACACACATACACACACGCACACACAAACAAAATAGAAATCGCCCTTTGCAAGAGAAAATACGTGTTTAGACAGAACATCACGATCACATGAGTGATTATATACACATATACACACACACATAGAAAAGCAATAGGAAAGACTCCGCTGGTAGTGATGAAACAGCCAGCATGATTTAAGGGAGGGGGGGGTTACGTAGGTGCCCGCACCAGGCAACCCCCCACCACGTAAACACACGAAAGGAAAACAATTAGTGTGGGTCAGGGGGGTTGCGTGCCGTGTCATCCAGACCCACACCATGACTGTTGTTGCTTCAGTTGTATTTGTATTGCAGTGCATATCTTGTTTTTATGAGTGTAGATGGTCTGTTGGAGTGTTTATTCAGTTTGTGTGCCAATCTTATGGTAATCCAGATTGAGGTCTGCCAGAGGTTTTTCTGTGTAGGTAAATAGTCCCCATTATTCCATCAAGGATCACGTGAAGCTTGACTTCCCTAAATCCCTGTCTATGTAGGTTGGTGATAAGCACCCTGTGCTGTGCGGTTGCTTATTGAAATTGATGATCAGGCCTAGTGTCTTCACAAAATTTAAACTCAATCAGGGGAACCTTTTGCTGGTTTGATTCAGTTTCTCGTCTTTAGCAAGCTGCTGAGAATCTGAGTTGCGGGTGGTTACCTAAGAAGAAATAAGATAGCGCGCACACACACAAACACATGGAAAAACATTCAGGTGATGACAGTTGAGGAGTGGGCGACAAGGTGGAAGACCAATGATGACTATCCAGAGTGCCTGGCCTGTGGGTCCAAGGCCACCAAGGAGCACTACTTTGTGCAGACGTGGTGCAGGTGCGGACTTAGGCTTTTGGGGTATGAATGTTGACACAGCGGAGCGTGCTGCTGCAGTGAAGCACAGTCGAGGAGTTGATTATGCCGGCACGGGATGCCACTGGATACTGTGCATCCGAAAACAAGGAGGTGGGGTGCATGTCGATTACGATTGCTGTGTTGCAGCCCCCCTTCGAAAAGCCTTGCCACTGAGAAGCTTCAAAACCCTTGCCGCGGTCCTAGCCTTGCCGGCCATCTACTAGTCCCCCTTTTCCCCCTACCCACAGCTGGAAGTAAAGTGTACAAACAACAACACCCAATGGCAAGCACCCACTTAAAGGCTCACATCTAAGATCAACAGCAATTCGCAAGATCATGCTTAGCGCTAATGCGCTAATATAACTAAACACTGCGAGCTAGCCGTCTGTGTTGCACCTAAAATGTTTGACGTGCCCAAAGATGTTAAAGGTACCATGCCTGCCTCAAGCTTTGGGGGGTAATGCAAAAAGTTAATTATTTGTGTTGTTCAGTTCCGGCTGCCTTTTGACCTCCTCACCGCTGGTTTAGGAGAAATCCTTAATTGCACCCTTACTGTCCAACATGTTGCTGCACAGGGGGCGGAAGTGGTGGGAGGCAGAGAGCCTGTGCCTGGACTGCCACAAGTTCTCTTGCCGCTCTTACAAAGACCCGGATTTCAAGGTATGGTGCCTAGCAGTCGCCCGTTTTGAATGATGGCTTTATCAGTAAATTCTGTAAACTCTGCATGGTATGGTGCTTGTCACAGACCTTGTTGTGTTCCCCTCGGGTCAGGGAGTAACCATCGAGGAATCAACATTATGCCAGAAGAGAATAAACGTTATGCCAGAAGGGGGGACACTGAAGCACAAAAAGGGTCTACTTTTCGAATGTTTGCAGGGTATGTGCGCCGGAACTGGCACCTTTTAAATTGCTGTTCTGGTTTCACAGCAGCTGTTTACAGTAGTCGAGCTTATAGGTGCCAGTACCGTCACACATGCCTAGTATTTTGTGGCGTGAACCCCAATTGTTGCTTCCAATTAACATAGCAAGTCCCCTACAGCACCAAATTCAGTGGTATTTGGTGCTTCGATTTCCTAACAATTAATAAAAATCGTTGCAGAAAAGTGGATTGAAAGACCAAGTTGTTGGTGAGACATGCAAATTAGCTTACCATTTTACGCGGAAAGCAACAACCTAGGGTTGGGCTGTTTGGTGCATGTGTTCAGTCTTGTCAATTTGCATGCAGGGCAAAGTAACTAAATATGAGCACATATTTTAGAAGCCTACAACGTATGCGGTACTGTATAGCTAGACTGGTTCCAAAGCGATTTGATGAAGTGACGTGCAGGTAGTTGCATAACAGAAAACTCATAACTTTTGTTCAGCAACCCCCCTTTGTGAATACCTCTCACCTGCATTTTTGTATGACATTCATTTTAATGCCTCCAACGTGGATTTGTCTTCAGATCTGCTTTATATCATAAGAGAGAGGCTTTTTTGCGCACCCTCTAAGGAAATTTTCACGCCCAGCAACTGGTGAACCTGCATGTGGGAATTTTATTGTATGTCAAGCAAGCAAAGACCCCACCTGCACAGCCCGGTAATTAAGACAAAAGATAAAAGATCCCCACCATAATCATCCTGCAGACCCCAGAGCAATGGGAAAAGGAGCTGTGGAGCAACATGACCAAGACAAACGCGGGAAGCATGAAGGTATTGTGAAATTTAATTGCAGGCAGTGACATCTACTTCCCATTTACTATGGGAAAAAGAACCAGTTTGGTACCTTTTTTCAATCGGTTGCATGATAAGAGGGGTATTTAGGAGGCTAGAAGGAGGGAAACCTGTTCTTTGCACCCGCATGGTTTCCCCATTTCCGCTCACGTCATGTCTCACGAAATCCTCTGTGATCTCTTTTTGTTCAGGTACCAGCCCTGCCTGTTGCGTAAAGGCTTGCCATGCGGACTGGTGTTCCATTTTTATTCGAGTCCTGATGAACCCCTACTTAGTAGCCACCTGTGTACAATTACTCAACAGTAGTAAGAAGACGGATGGCGACACAAGTTTGTGCGCAAGAACGCTGAGTGCCAAATTTAGGAGACGTGTTTAATGCCTAGCAATTGGATGACTGACAAGCCTGCAGGTTACTAGAAGCTGCAGACATAAAGATAGAGCGCCTGGCTACTAACAAAACCCCAGGCAGCAATAATGAAAGAACAGAGCGCGAGGAAAGAATGTGTGTACAATGTCTTTGAGTTTATCAATGTCTTTGATTTACTGGTCTGGATGTCACAGCACTCGTGAAAAACGAAGCTTACAGAAATTACAAGCTTACATATAATCTAAGTCTACGCTCGATCTGATCTGCATGAAAAATTATACAAGCCAGACGAGACATTCAATGCAACCCCTGTAGACGTTGAGCAGTTCTTCTCTGCCGATATGAAAAAATCTCGCATCCCAACTACCAGATCTCAATACAATTTTGTTCCCTCTAGTAATCCTTCAGGTGAGACGCTGTTTGGCTTTGCATCCATTGTGGGGTGCAGATCCCAACACACACATCATTTCCTAGTTCATGCCGGTAGTTTTTCCAGAGTTTACAGAGTAAGCCACCAGTCAAAACGTGCGACTGCTAGGCTGCGTATGTAAAACATGTAAAATTTGTGATGCTTGTTTGTGTAGCACCATCCAGACTTGTAGCCCTACAAAAAAACCCTTGGAAAGGGAAAAAAGGCACAACGCTGTTTGTGAAATTGCAATAAAATCAGTAAACAATCAAGCATCTGCCAGGACCAATCGACCGCAACAAATCTAAGAGGGAGTTTTGGGCACACAAAAAATATGGACTGTCACACTGAGGATATCAAGAATGTGGTAGTGTTTACAACATCAGCTTGCCGTCTTTCCCCGACCTGTAATAGATCCTTGCACATGCATATCTCCTCTCTCCTCCCCATCTGACTCCCAGCTTTTCCCCCGCACTCCACCCCGTACCCTTATCTGTTGCGTCTCCACTTCTTTACCTTGACATCTTCTCCTGAAACTTATCCAGCTTGTTGTCCATGCGTTTATGTCCACTGTTCAGCCGTATCTGAGCGCCTGCTGCTCTGCCTTCCTCTAACCCGCCTCCCTCAGCAGCCCTGCAAATACACAACAAAAACAACGCACCAAGTTCAGCACCACACAAGCACAATTATGTTTGATTGTCAAAAGGCAGTGAGCAGTATGTGGGGGGTACGGCACAGTCAAACCCTCATGTGTCCCCGCATGTGTGTATGTATGCTGAAACCACAGACGTAGCCTATCCATTTCATTTTCATCCTTAGAAATGCCCCATGACAAATAACTATAATTCAGTTTTGAGCAAAATGAGGCCCAAGTATCATTAGCATGATTCTGGAACATCATCAGAATCACATTAAATTACTAAACGGAAGGTAGACACGTACATTTAGGTTCGTTTGCTTGCAGGCTTGACATGGAATGATGTAATTTGAACAATCCCTTCCAGGATCTTAACCCTCTGGGTCTGATGAGGACATATTAGGAAGAATGTTGGCATGCTGAAAAGATTAACATTTATACAAGAATCCATCTTGACTTGAGTAAACAATCTCACAAAACTCTCTGGTGGACGCTCTGCATCACTACTTTGATGTTTGTACTACGCAAGCGAACTCGTTTGTACTATGCACACGGGCTCTCATGGAAGTGCCAGATCAATACAAGGTAATTTGATCGTGAATCTGCCCTGGGTTTGCTACCTAATATGACGTCCCTGTTAAATAAATAATTCCACTAGTATTCCTTTGGGAAGTTAAACCTAGTTCACTCAATCTCACAAGTAGACCTTGGTGTGGGCTCCTCTATTGAGACAGACCATGTGGATAAAGCTAGGTGTTTTGATCTAGCAAATGTCATGGCAAGAGATCACTGGTTCTATCCCAAGATGGGTTTGGAGGCTATATCTCTATGTAAAGATATATATTGGAGAAAGGAAGACGAGCAGGACCAGGAAATAAAAACAAAGCAGTCGTAAAGAAATGAAGAAATGCAAAGGTGAAATTGGATAGAGGAACTCAGACACAGCAAAGCGATATTTTTTCTATCGCTTTACGAAAAAATTCAGCAGCATTACAGCATTACAGCAGCATCACACTGTGCTTTGTGCTGTTTGCAAAGTTACAACAAGCATGAAAGCTTTGTGCATATTATGATGCAGAGGAACGATCCCTGCAAACTGTGCTGATTCGCTTAATTACTCTTTGCAGACCATACAGAAGAATAATGTGCTTGGGACTGAGGCCAGCCGTACAACGATCAAAGTCCTGCTTATAAAGGTGAGGGTTGATGTTACACAAATAAGCTGGTTTGGGTAAAAATTGAGAGAGTGGTCATTGAGGGATAGTGAGCATGTTCATCATTTATAAACACATGAGCCAAAACTTGGAAACAATCTGTGGCTTATGTGTGCCCAAATCAAAAGCTCCATTATTATACACTGTAGTCTGTGGGTGTGTATGTGAACAACTTGGAGCTACCCAGTTTGTTTATGGGGGAGATATTGAGTTTGCTGTGGCTTGCAGACCGTTGTTTGCAGGTCAGAGCCTCTGTCAGATCATTCTCTACCCAAATTCCATCCCATAGTAATTTAGTAAAAAAATCTCCTGGTAATATTCAGACCTTTTTCTCACAAGTTCTTTATTGGAACCTTGTTGTCTGCAATGTTTAAGAGCTTCATGGTACCCGTCACCAAAGCGGATTCCTTTTCCTTAAATAATGTGGGAGTGATTTGTCACTGCCGCCTGTGTAGATTCTGGCAGGGGTGGTTGAGTAAGAGCATAGCAGTGTCAATATGTGCTATAATGAAAGCAAACCTTTGCCTTTTTCAGGGCGAACAGCATTGTAGGTATGACCAGCAGCAAAACAGTTCATCAAAACATGGGTCCTTGTAATAGAAAGTAACTCTGAAAGATAGGTGCCAGAGGAGTGCTTGTCAATTTTATATGCAGCTTCAAGATCCGCTTGACCCTCCCAAGCTGCAATGGACTGATGGCTTGACTGATGAGGGCTCAAAAAGGTCTATGCTACAGCTTTGGGGGGAAATTCAAGAACCCTTAATGTTAAGTGCGTCAGAAACATGATGTACATTGTGATCACTGATTCTAACTCGCTTACTAGAGCACTGCAAAGCCTCCCAGGAATAAAGAAAAGCAAAACCACGCAGGCAGTGGAACTGTTGAGTTCAGTGTGTAGCACTTGAACTCCAGTTCCGGTAAAGCAGCAACATGGTATCACATTATCACTCTTGCCTTTTATCTGTGTTTCTCTCCTGTTTCTTCATCTTTTAATTTCCTTGGTCCTCACAACTGCTCTTCTTTCCCAACTTGGTTTTGGTTTGTTTTCTCCCATTCGTTAGCAGTTAGATTTTTGTCATGCTACGAGCAGGACGCTGCAAAGCTGCTGCTGCACCGTTACCTCGGCCCCTACCCCCTCGGCCACGGCCACGGCCCCTTGTGGCCGGGGCAGGGGCATCTCCCTCCACGGCTCGGGCTGATCCTCTTGTCCTCATGACCAAAAAGAAATAAACCCGAGCAAAAGCAAGGCATAAAAAGAATGCCCATTACGAGAGTACACAGCACTTATGCAAAGTGCCTGCCAGATCTCAGCCTACGCTCACTACGCAAGAACTCCAGTTCTACAGCTGAAGCAGAGAACTGATGATTTTTGTGTCCATGGAAATAACCAACGCCATCTCACAATGCAAACGGAATAAAACCTCCTCTCCTCAAATCAATCAATAAAAGGAAGTACCTCCTAATCTATACTGAAAGTATTTACACTCTGAACTTTGCTGCTAAACTTGTCCATACCAGACGTGCCCTTTCCAGTACTGTTATCAACTCTCATCAGGAGCCGGTTTCAGGCCAAGCCTGCAACCCTCTTGATCCCCATTGATTTTTCCTTTCCTTTTTGCGGTGGAGGAGCTTTACAGCACTCGGTACCAAAGTGGCTCTTTTTCCTTATTTATTGTGGGGAGTGGCTTTCACTGCCTGCGTAGTTTTTTCTTTTTCTATTCACTCTTTCTTCTTTTCATCCTTTCAAGGAAAGGAAAGCTGAGTACCGCAAACTCGCCCCTTTACCAGCAAACAAAAATAGGTCTTGTCAGAGAGGAAGGACCAACAAAGCCCAGAAGGAGAAAAGAAATCATAAAGAAACTGGAGCGCCAGGCAAGCACGGCGTCAGACACGGAAAATGATGGGTCCACGAACAGATCACTCGTCCCAGCCATTGCCTTGACTCGTAGCACTTAGCCGTCTCTTAAGCATTATTGAACCTGCTGCGCACTCTACCAAACAGAAACACAGGGATGCCTTTGAAAAGCTCAGAGGGCAAAGCCCACTGTCCTGGCAAAGCCAGCATACCCCGCCGAGGCAAACACACCATGTCAGATCAAATCACCGTCACTGCAAAGTAAAGACTCAGCACAACAACAGATCCTACCAGGGGCGGAAAACACTGTTTATTGAAGTAGTGTATTGCAAAAAATAAAAATCCACGGCCTCTGTAATTGACGATTCAAATGATTGGTCTACATGCCGCAGCAAAGAAAAGAAAAGAGCGCACAGTGTCAACACTATCAGCATGGAGTAGGAGAAGGATATTGTTTTGTGTTCTGCACACGACTCAATGGATGCAGAGACACACAACATCCCACCTGCAGGCTGTAGAATAAAAATAAGAGAAGCTTTTCAATGGGGATCAGGTGGTTGGGAGGCAGGAGCGAGCCTGCACACCACCAAGAGTATTGCTCATGTAATTGTGGGGGTTGTATTCAATGTCTCGTCTAATCTGTATGATTTATTTTGCGAATCTGATTGCTAATAGGCTTAATTTTTCATGAGTGCTGTGGCATGTAACTCCGAGGCTGTGGAGTGGGTTCCTTGTGTGGCTGCTGTAGATGGTGCCTGTTGCTCTTAGCAGGATGGTGTGAAGGGTGTCTGAGTAAGTGGTATTAGTGGCCTATGTTGTTCTCATGCCGTTACTGCTTGTTGGGTAGGGAAAGTGTCTACGCAGTATTTGAATTTGATTAGATGTATTCGTGTTTGTTTGGGAGCTAGCAGTCGTACTTCTTGACTGAAGGCCTTTCTTTGTAAACCTTGTATACCTTGCATGTCACGTTCGTTTGGTTGCATGTATCTTGATTTCATAGCCAGATACCCATTTCGAAAATGGACTGGCTGCCAGGGCCATCTGCTAGGAGGGTAATTTTTCTTGCATATTTGCCAGACAGAGTTTGACGTGTTTGTAAAATTGCACCTGGGGCGTGGTTGCTGGGTCGGAGTAACTATGATTGCACCTTGCTTGCTAAATCTCCGCCGCTATTGGGCATTGAGATTGGCAGGTAAGAGTCAGGTTGGAATCATTATTCCTACCTGTACCTCCTCGGACGCCTTCAAAAGGGCCTATACCAAATGTCTCGTTGCGGCAATCATGGAAAAAATGTTCAGCTTACAAGCTATTAGATCTGCAACAAATTCATGCAAACCAGGCCGCAGCTTGACATCAAACACAAATGTCACCCCCAAATGTTATGATTTTTGCCCCCTAGTAACCACCTCTCCCCCACTAAAAAGCCCGTCCTATTTTTTTCCTCCAGGTGAAGTGTCGTGTGGCTTTGTTTGCATGGGATGATACGAAATACGTCAACAACCTGAATCCGCACGTTCTGCGTCATCTGCACCAGCCATCAGAATCAAACATGTTGCGTTGGCTTAATTCTTGAAGTATGCAGTCATCACTCTGCTAGTCAACACTAAACAAACTTGCTGAGGTAGGCAAAGAGTTTGGACGGGAACACAGTGCCAATTGAGTTTTACATGTGATCACGAACAAGTCTGACAAAAGGAAAATGAAGGTCACTGTTTTGTAATGCATGGTACCAACAACAACAAAGACGATGCGGCTTCACCGTCAAACTCTAATAGCTCTAACCTAATGGCTACAGCCAAGTTCAAGCATCCTCTACATCTTTTTCATTTTTACTGCTGCTAGCCGCCAGCCTCCCTAAATTTGGCAGTAAGCTGCTGCTGCTGCTGTTGCTCCTCTCTGGCCCCCCCCTCAAGCTACTCCCTCTCACCGCCCCCAACCTAGCAACTCCTTTTTTCCTTGTAGGT
>Ga0307974_1002884_pt1 | contig 12286 bp, 9 predicted proteins | sample OrgLakmetagen784_FD_201812 | JGI IMG/M metagenome (GOLD analysis project Ga0307974, IMG submission 201812) | Saline water microbial communities from Organic Lake, Antarctica - #784 | ecosystem: Environmental > Aquatic > Non-marine Saline and Alkaline > Saline | place: Antarctica: Organic Lake... | reverse complement strand
TCTCTGTTTGTGTGCAAGTGATTTACCCACCATACCTTTCACCCACCCATGCACCTCCTCTGCTTTGCATCTCTGTTTGTATGCAAGTAATTTACCCACCATACCTTTCACCCACCCATGCACCTCCTCTGCTTTACATCTGTTTTCTTGCAAGTGGTGTACCCACCGTACCTTTCACCCACCCATGCACCTCCTCTGCTTTACATCTCTTTTTTCATGCAAAAGTGGTGCACCCACCGTATCTTCTATGCACACACGCATCCTCTCTGCTTCACATCTGTCACTCTGACAGGTGGACGCCATTGCCATTGTGAGCATCAGCGATACCGAGGTAAGGAGCAAACGGACAAAAATGGCGCAGGCCTAGGGATGGCTGAAACCACATACGGTATCATTGGCAGAAGTTTCTTAACACGTACGTCCTTGTACAGCATGTATATATAGTTCTGGTCGACCCTGCAAACATACGTGCGCACACCCATACACCCAAATACACAAGCGTACTCACAGATACAAACACACACATGTACACACGTGCACACATACACACACATACTCACACACACTCGCACATACACATGTGCACACACAAGCCGCATGAGTGCCCCCCGCAGCGATGCTATCGTGTCAGCAGTGTCATAAGACAAATGTCAAATTGTTGGTAGGCTGCGGTGTCTTGGTAGAGGGTGACAAAGAGCTGATGCACTTCATTCCGCTCACTGTCCTGAGCTCTTAGTCTCTTGACCATATGCTTCAGGAATTCGTGAGCTGCGCTGTGTATGTATGTGTGTGTGTTTGTCTACCACACTTCTTCTCACCCCTGCCTCCCCCTTGCAACGAACAAATGGTAACGATTGTAATATACGTACTAATTGTATTAACACGTATTGAAACGTATTGAAACGTATTGAACGTCCCTAATGACCGTATGACACATCCCTAACGTAGTACATGGTTGCTGAAGGGGGGGCTGCTCCATCAGCTCCCCCACATATGTGAATCGTGACTGACGGGGCTCCTTTGGTTTTGCAGGACAACACGGCTGCAAGAGACAAGCTGCAAGCACTCCTCGCGGGTTTTACGGTCGATTTGGCCGCAGTGAACCAGAAGGTCATTAACGCATTCGGTGAGGCTTCATTTTAGGTTAGGCCAGGAAGATAGGCGCACGTTATCTTCATAGTATCTGTAGCACAGAAATCTCAACATGTACACAGTACGGTGCAGCGTATACATCACAGCCGACCCCAATAATTTGCTGCTTTGGGCGGTCTGCGTTTGCGTTATGGCCAATGTTGGGAGAACATGGTCTACAATCAATGGGCATGACTAGAAAATGAGAAGCATGACAACCTGTGCAGACAGCAATGCTTTCAATTGTGTGCATTTTGCTCGTGGCCAACAAAGGAATCATGGGCTACAAATGGCACCAAACGTTTAGAAGAGCATGACATGCTGATCAGGTCGGGTGGGAACATCTTTGGGTGTATCCTTGTTGTCCTGATGTATGGAGGGATTTTGTGGCTTTACTTTGTGGCGCTGCTGATGTGGCATGGTGGTGTGTGGCAGGATCTTGAAACCGGCAGGGTAAATATGGCGTGTAGGCATGAGAGATTGACCAGCCTGTGGGGAAGCAACAACTTCACAAGGGACACGTTTCTGCACCATTGGTCTTTTGGTATAGAATACGTCCCTGCCATACATGAGACTTGATTTTAAATAACATATTCACAAGAAACATTTAAACAACAAGTTCACAAGGAACACATTTCTGTTTCCAAGACCGATGTGTTTGAAACCACCTGCAAGCATTTTGTTAGTCCCTAGTGACTGGGCTGCTTCACAAAGCGTAACTGCTTGCACTGGAATGCAGGCTTGCTTTGATATCTCCTGCTCAAAAATCTTTGACTGTCGCCTTTTGACACTGCAAATGCACTTAACGTCTGTGCTACAAAACTGCAAACGCACTAATGTCTGCGTTTTAAAACTGCAAACGCACTAATGTCTGCGTTTCAAAACTGCAAACGCACTAACGTCTGCATTTCAAAACTGCAAACGCACTAACATCTGTGCTACAAAACTGCAAACGCACTAATGTGTGCGTGTCAAAACTGCAAACGCACTAACGTCTGTGTTTCAAAACTGCAACAGGAACACCCCCTGCTAATGGAGAGCCTGCGTACGTTACGAAAGTTACAAGCATCAGGGTTACAGCATTCGAGGTGGGTGGGTGGGTGGATGTGTGTGTGTATGTACATGCATGTTAAGAGTACGTGCATATGCTCATTTGCTTACGTGTATGCCTCAGTTTTGTACGTCTTATGATGAGCATGATGCTGTCCTGCGAACTTTGTCATGAAAGCTCGTGAATAGCTTGCAGCTGCCAAGATGGGTGACTGCTTTTTGTGAGGAGCTTGGATTTCCTTTTCATGCTCATCGTGTGGCAGTGACAAATCACGGCATGGCCGGTCTATGTGTAAATGTATTAGTTTAGATTTTGTTACTGACATCTGAGGAGTTCTATGGATGATTTGTTGCACAAGCCGGCTGTGCCAGTCTCCCAAGGTATGACAAGGACTAGGCAAACCACGGTGCTGCGTGCATCCAAACGCGCACAATGCAATCTGTCAGGGCTCAACACACACACACACACACACACGCACACACACACACACACACACACACATTACAAGGCTGCACAACGTCGAGCTGTTCCCTGCACTTCTGACGCTGACATACTGAACTTCCCTCCTCTTTCGCTTGCATCCTCAGGGCATTACAGGAGGAATAGCTACCGTGTATGCCACCATCACAATGGGGGACTCCGCTTACAGAGACGCGCTATGTGAGAGAACATGGTTATGATCGGGGGCAAGACGCGCCCAGAATGGTTTCCAACATTGTTGTTGTTGGTGAAGCAGGGACGTGCTTTACAAGTTACGATGGTTGAAGTTCTTTTTTGAAAGTAATTCAGACCTACTCGTTCGCGTCAAAGCCACAAACCTTGCCTACTTTTTATGCATTGCAGTTGCAGAGGAAAGCTTCATTGAAGAAGCTGAGAAGAAGATCGACGAGTACATCAACAACGAAGTGCCAAGCGCCACGGTGGTATCCAGCAGCTTCACAAAGGCCGTCAAAGATGCAAAGGACATCAAAGCACAGTGGACGATGAGGACGGTTGTTGCCTCGGTGAGCGAGCGGGGAAGTTGCTTGAACCTCACTACTACTTATTAGCATCGTGCCAGTGCAAAAGGCATCAATGGACAGTGAACGATGGGGTCAATTGTTGCCTCGGTGAGCTAGCTCACATTTTGTCAAAATGCACAGAAGACAATTAGGATAATTGTTGCCTCGGCGACCCTTACTACTTAGCATCGTGCCAATGCAATGTACCTTGGTGGAAGCTGTGTTCTTTTTGACTGGAAGGCCACAGAGTTGGCCAGAACCAGAAGAACGTTGCTGACCCATGGGGGTATGCCTTGAAGTGCTTGCCCGCTCTGTCTTCCATGCTGCCTGACTTGATCGTGCTTTTTAGATGTGAACCAGAAAATGCTGTAATGATGACACGCCAAGAGGCGTATTGCAGGCTAACTCCTACTTCTCATGTTCCCTAAGCTCCCATGCACTTATTCCTATAGCTCCAACTTTTTTTTTCCCTGCCTGCTGGGCTTGAATTCTATTTAAATGATAACCATACAAGCACGCCTTTTCCGGGCTTGATTTCTATTTAAATGATATCCATACAAGCACGTCTTTTCCGAGCTTGAATTCTATTTAAATGATATCCATACAAGCACACCCTTTCTGTTAGCAGCCTACATTTTCTGGTCTACATAGTAAATGTGCAATGCTCAAGCCATCTGCATCAAAATATCGCAATGCCCCTCACTTCGACACAAGTATGCATGGTTTTATCATTAGGGTTGGCCAGAACCATACATATATATAAACGGTGTATATACGGTATTTTGGCAGGAATATATGACAGTGTACTTGGCAGGAAAATATGAAAAACGTTACCCAACATGTTACACTTTATGACAGTATACTTGGCAGGAAAATATGAAAAACGTTACCCAACATGTTACACTTTATGACAGTGTACTAGGCAGGAATATATGAAAAACGTGACCAACATGTTTCACTTTATGACAGTGTACTTGGCAGGAAAATATGAAAAACGTGACTCAACATGTTACACTCACCTCCTCCCTTTGGGCTTACAGGGCAACAGGGCTGCACGTGACCTCATGCGGAACTACTTGGCAAACGACGGCCCTTTTGTGAGCGCTAAACTCCTGAATGACGAGCTTGTGGCGCTGCGCGGTGAGAGTGGCACTGATTGGGTGTCAGCGCTGACTGATCGTGCTTGTGCTTGATGAGGTACATACCAACTAGACAACTTTTTACAAGGTATGGGGCAAAGGAATGCTAAGCATCCCTTCCTTGTAATCACCAAAACTAGTCCCTTCCAATAAATCTGTATTGGGAGAGCTCATGCTTTTCAAGCTCTTAACAAATTATAGTCATACTCTTGCTATGGCGTTCACGGCCATTTAAAAAACGTATACGTCCCAGGGTTCCTGAAAAACCTCTTCAATTTGCTTGACCCTCCTAAAAAACGCAGGTGAACCGGACGGGGCTGATTATGTTACGGCAGTTGAAATGTCTGGAGTGAGAAGCTCTGGGGTACGATTGTGGAGCACATCTCAGGAGTTGGTACCAGGATAATCTTCTTTTTTTTAAGGGAGACAAACTCTTTAGTCACTTCCCACAACGCAAAGGAGGAACATTGACTTTGTTTAGGGAGACAAACTCTTTAGTCACTTCCCACAACGAAAAGGAGGAATATTGACAAGGGAACAACATATGGCCTTGACACATGATAACTGCTTTCAACTTGATATTACAAGTCCCAGATGTGCAAATGTGCAACACCCTGCACAATCTGGTGCATCAGAAATAGCTAAAAGTTCATTTCACGGTTTGAATTTTTGGTGCCGAGTGCTGAGCAATGACAGCGTTCTAAGTAAGTGACGCAAGGCAGACAGAAGGATTATTGTTACGCTGGCGACGGTGAATGTTGAGCAGAAGTAAATAGGCCATGGCGAGCTGCAAGGTGGCATGTCATCCTCAAAGAATTACTAACTCAAAACAATGACTTGACACGATTTGTTTTGCAGGAAGGCAGCGGAGAGGGTGCAGCCTTTATCGTGATTGCTGAGGTGGATGCAGATTCAGTTGGTTTCAATAAAGATGACTACGAAGGTGTGTTTACACACTGGAAAAAGTGCTTGTACATAGGCCTTTAAAGAAATATTATTTACATAGGCCAAGGCTTTTCCAAGAGGGTCATACAGGAAACAGGTTTGCAAAGGTTTACTAAGGGAGTAATCGGCAGCTACAAATGTTGGGCTGATAACTGGACAGGAGACAAGCTGTGCAGGAGATGAGACGGATAGCAAGCAACAGCTCGATAATTGCTGCAGCATATTTACGCTGCCTTTCACCCTCCTAATTTCTTCTGCACTCACTGCTGCAGACAAAGACAAAGAGTACCTCGACTTTGAGGCTGTCTTCATTGGCGATGTGGAGAAGGAGATCAGCGACAAGTGTGCAGAGGGCTCCACATGCCAACCTAAGGCTGAGGTGATTTTGCAATTTAGAAGCAGACTTGCTGCGTGTTCTTCATAGTGAGATCTTTTTTCAATGTCGCTTTCAACAACGACGTACGTGCACAAAAGTATGCCCAAGCGAAACAAAGTCGTACCCTGCCGCTTGCAGGTAGAGAAGGTGGCATTTTCCGACGCGTCCTCCTCAAGGAGGAAGCTGCTTGCCGGCACAGTTACGTTCGACATGAAAGTGTACGACAGTGACGGAAGCCAGACACAGGCAGCATTGGACGCTTGTGCTGCCAGCAGCACATGCTCCTTGGGAGGTACCACAGGTGCGTGCGTGGATGCATCCGGGCACACAGTTGCGTGTGTGGAGTGTGGAGTGTTGAGTGTGTAATACATTTGCTCCCCCTGGCTTGTGTGAAAGTGCCCAAACAGCATGATGTCACGCGCGGGTTTGAGATGTTTTTCAATTAAGTTAGTCTGAACTTTGTAACTGCTTTATAAATGCACGACAGTGTTGCCTTCCCCTCTGCACAAAACGACATCACAACTTCACACAGGCTGGTCCTTGAAGACCTCTAACAGCGCACCCTCAAGCAACAGCCTCGGCTTGGGCTTAGCAGCCGCGATGCTCCTCCTGAGTCTGCTAGCAGGCGTGGCGTAGGGTGGTGCAAGGTTGATGGTAATGCGGCTTTAATGCAAGGTTGATAATGGCTTCACAGCCACAGTGCTCCTCGTGAGTCTGTTATTATATTATGACAGTGTGCATGGTGTACGTGTGAAAGCGAGGAAGGGAAAAACATTGTGTTGTTTTAGACAAGTCGTATTCAGTGTATCTTCTGGAGCGAAACCCGTGATCAGTTGCTTCAAGTTTATTTTTATGAAATATAACAATCTCTGGCCAATCAATAGCTCTTCCACAACACTCTGTGAGATCTTGCTCTTCGTTATTATAAGCGTGATTTTATGATATTATGCTACTATTCACGTCGTTCGTTTGAGTGAAGTTCAGTACAATTGCATGCCTTTGTTGGACATTTGCACTCATGGCTCAGAAATTGACCTGTGGGCGATGGGTGTTGACCAAAGCTGTTGGAGTTCACATGCTTAGTGGGAAGGACGCACGTGGTTAGAGTGATGCCTTATCTTTTGCTGTTCATTGGGTTATTTGTGGGTATTTTCGGGGGGGTCCAGGCAGGATTCCTTCCTTTTATGCACTGTTAGTAGCTGGTGGAGGAACAACATTCTTGCTAACCTGCTGTCGTACAAATGCCGGAATATATTTCAATCATGATTATGATATAATGGTTCAGGACTCTTTCCTAGCCCTGTTTTCCTAGCCCTTGTTTTTTAACGTAGGCACCAAATTACGCAGGCTTTCCTTCCTTCTTTCTTTCCCGTGCTTGACCTTCTCGTATACGTTTTGCCCCTCTTCTCATCAGCCTGGTTGCCCCCCCTTCCTATTTTCTTTTATCTCTTCCAGCCTGCCTCTCTTGCTCCCTTTTTATTTACCAACTTTCAGTTCGTTGTAACCTCATAGTAGGGAGATTGCTATCTCCCCTTGACCTATGCATTATGCCAACAACAACCAGGAGCGCCAAGAAAGCAAAGTGCAGCGGAGCAGAAGAGAGGACAAAGGACACAAGCAGCCCCAATCAGCAGGGAAATGCAAAGCAAAGCACGTGGCACCAAGCACGGAGCATGAAGCATGCAGCTTGAAGCATGCAAGAAGCACGAAGGTAGCAGCTAGGCACGCAAGAAATGCACAAAGCAGCTCGCTTGCTTTAAAGTAAATCCCTTTAACTGGCAGCCCAAACCAGCCAAGACTAGGCCCGTGACTGACACATGAAAGCACGACGTCTACACTTCATTGTGCAGGACACCACCTCCACAAAGATTACCAGCCAGCAGGCGAATTTACTTAAACGTTACTGAACTCAGACAAAAAGACCACAAGTTATTCATAGGATAAGGAACCTCGATCTCAGCCAGTGCAAAGACAAAGTGGTCTTAGCCAGCATGAGTTTTCCGGGCTGATAGCATTTTATATAATGACACCAAGGGTTTTCTTGTTATAAAGTTGTGGGCATTTTGCAATCAATTTGCAGTGCCATTTGATCAAAATGTGCATTGTGCATGCCCTGTTCATTTGCCGAGACATTTGCATTTATATCTGTCTTGTTTTGCAAAATGTTAGCCGTTTTAGGCTGAGGGGCACACCCTCAAGGTGTGGAGACAGCACCTAGGGATCATGTAAAATCTCTTTTTTGTGACTTTTATCATGCTGGCTGTGCCCCACTACCAGCGGAGTCTTTTCTTTTCTTTTCTTGTGACCATCACGTTGTGCTTGTGAGGAGATCCAAGATGCATGAAGCGCATGCCCTTTTGATGTGTAGAGACGCAGGCGTTGTGCTTTAAGGAAAAATCATCCAAAATCGACTGAATAGAGAGTTTGCTTACCTATTCAATTTTTGGATGATTTTTCAGTAGAGCATTATTGCGACAACAAGTCAGTGCCCAGGTGGTTAATGATTTCCTCTTGCAACATAACAACAGATTTTTTTCTTTCGTGTCTGAGCTTATGAACTTATTGTTGACTGGCGAGGACCAGCACAGGCCGATGAACCAAACAGTCTGGCTGAAGGTCCCCCCATGTTTATCTGAATGTAAACCTATATGCAATCCAAACGAGACAAACTAGGGGTATCATGTGAGGCAACAACCCTGCCGCAACAGTAATGAGTCTGACGCAGCATGAATGCATGATTTACTGGCCTGCTAGCTGCTAGGATCCAAACATTAGCGTTGCCATGTGATTTAGTTTAAATTCAACTCTGAGTCCAGCAGCCCCCAATCCTGGCAAGGGCTGGCCTTGAAGTCGATTGCCATGAGCAAAAAGCCCCCTTCATACCTGCAGACAAAGAGGAGCGGTTGGGTCTTGATGACGAGGCCAATAATGCCATGCCATGCCAAGTGTCTCTAAGCGGATTATGTCATGTAACACTCCAAAAATTACAGGGATGGGTCATACGGTCATTTGAGACGTTCAATACGGTGGAATACGCGTTAAATACGATACGGCGTATTACACAAATACGTTGTATGACCCATCCCTGGAACTTCATCTGTGACCTTCCAAAGCAACAACTAATAGAACATTCAGCAAAGCTGGCCGTCTAGTAAATAAAACGTTACATTATCCATCGACTGTTGCTGTTCTTGTGGTAGGTCGGTGTAAGGACGATTTAATACTGTTGTGGACACACAACACAAATACTTGTCGCCTGAAGCAGTTGTAATCAAGGCAAAGTGGCACATTCCAAATCGAACCAGCCCCAAAAGGATGAGAAAAACAAAGAACCTAATAGTAAATAAAGACATTGCTTGCGTTTGACTGTGCCTCGTCACAAGGTGACTTACTTTTCATAGTCGCGCCTCCTTCCGCCTATGCCCTTCTCCCCCGCTCCTGGATCGATCTGTGATGTGGTTTGTTTTTGTGTTTGCACGCTGTCGTGTAGTATTTTGACTATTTATTTATTTTTGCTTTGTGTGCTGTGTGAAATCGTTCCAAACACAGCTTTTGCAGAACCTGTTCCCTTCCTCCTCTGCATTGATCGCTATCCAGACCGTAGACTTTTGTGTATTAGCAAACAGGTGAGTCAGAAAAATGCCCCAATATTGGAGTGTTGGTGAGAAAAGGCTAAGAATGAAGCATCTCTAGGATTGGCCAGAGCCGTACATCTGCACCGTACATGACCGTAAGTATGGTGATTTCCTGCCAAGAATACCGTATATACACCGTATATACCTATAAATGTATGGTTCTGGCCAACCCTAAGCATCTCACATCATACAAACACCTGCAGTGCATAAACAACCCCACTGCCACTATGCAACATCTTTGGGAGAAGGGCGGTGATTAAATTTTCCCGAGCACATCTAAAAAGGTTTACGCTTACCGCATACACCATACACAAGGTGGGCAACGCAAATGAGCTAGAGAGCTAATTTTACACGTCCTGGTGCTTTTCATGGTGTGAAGCGGTGGGGTCATGCCTGCAACAGCAGCTGGCTGGGTGCATCAAACTAACTCCCTAGCTTCTATAGATTGTAAAAAGGGGCCAAAATAGAGAACAGGGGGTGGGGAGTTGCTGTAAAATGAAGGTTTTGGGGAGGAGTCGAAGCACCCATCCTTGTTAGGGGATCCCCACCCCGAAATATGCGGCTGCTTGCCGTGTGTGAGGTTAAGTATGTGCAGTGACTATGTTGTCGTAGGTGAGCAGTAATGCAACATTGATCCTTGCAGCACAATTACTGCAGTGACTATGATGCCGTAGGTGAGCAGTAATGCAACATTAATCCTTGCAGCACAATTACTGCAGTGACTATGTTGTCATAGTGAGCAGTAATGCAACATTGATCCTTGCAGCACAATTACTGCAGTGACTATGTTGTCATAGTGAGCAGTAATGCAACATTAAACCTTGCAGCACAATTACTGCAGTGACTATGTTGTCATAGGTGAGCAGTAATGCAGCATTATTCCTTGCAGTATGATTACTGCAGTGACCAACATTGTCATAGGTGAGCAGTAATGCTGCATTATTCCTTGCAGTACGATTACTGCAGTGACCAACATCGTCATAGGTGAGCAGTAATGCTGCATTATTCCTTGCAGTACGATTACTGCAGTGACCAAGTTGTCATAGGTGAGCAGTATGCAGAAAAAGACCATTCATAAGTTCAAGACCTTGATGCTCTTGTAATAATGCAATGCAGTTATAAAGCAAGCAAGCGCGTCTCTCATTGCAAAACGAACCTGCAAGTAATTTCCCCTTAATATGCGACAGGCTACCCACCCTGTTTTACTTTTATAGGGTCCGTACCATTACTATTTGTGCAAAAATGCAAGGACAACTCAGGCGCAAAACATGCCGGAAATCACCTGGCACGTTCGATAGCGTAACCCTCTCTGCCGGCACGCGGTTTCAAACGCCTGAAAGGTGCGCAGCTGGCGCACAGCACAGCACAGCAGCGCGCAGCCGCCAGGCACCAGCCTGTGAGCGAGCACTGCCGCAACAAGCTTGGCATGGAGGGGCTCGTACATCACGTCACTGCCAACGACGCGTTGATACTTTACGTCAGGGGGTATGGCGGGCGGGACATCCCCTGCAGGCAGCCCAAAAGAGGGGAGAAGCTGTACCAGCAGGGACAAACACACAGCAGACATTTCCCGAGTGGGTGTGTCAAGTTCTGTAACTTCCTTACTGCACGCTGGTATTCCTTGACAGCTCAAGGCCTCCCTGTTACTTCATTCCCACATTACTTCCTTACTAGGTACACGCTAGTATGATTTGGTAGTTCAAGGCCTCCCTGTTACTTCATTCCCACATTACTTCCTTACTAGGTACACGCTGGTATTCCTTGACAGCTCAAGGCCTCCCTGTTACTTCATTCCCACATTACTTCCTTACTAGGTACACGCTAGTATGATTTGGTAGCTCAAGGTCTTCTTGTCACTTCAATCCCACATAAAGGGCCAGCTGGCACAAAGGGTGTGCGCATGCATAGCAGTTACATCGAGCAGTTACATCGAGCAGGTGCACAAGCGCAACAAACCATGCCTGAAAACTCACATTGCGAAGCAGGCAAAGCTTCAGCAGAACACAAGATTTCCCCCCCTCATATTCACATACTACAACTCGTACACACACATACACATGCACCTACGAACACCTTGTGCACACACATACACCTACACACACCTTGTGCACACACATGCACCTACGAACACCTTTGCACACACATACACCTACGCACACCTTGTGCACACACAAACACCTACGAACACCTGTGCACACACATACACCTACGCACACCTTGTGCACACAGATACACCTACGAACACCTTGTGCACACACATACACCTACACACACCTTGTGCACACACATACACCACGAACACCTGTGCACACACATACACCTACACACACCTTGTGCACACACATGCACCTACACACACCTTGTGCACACACATACACCTACGAACACATGTGCACACACATACACCTACACACACCTGGTGCACACACATACACCTACGAACACCTGTGCACACACATACACCTACACACACCTTGTGCACACACATGCACCTACGAACACATGTGCACACACATACACCTACACACACCTTGTGCATACACATGCACCTACGAACACCTGTGCACACACATACACCTACACACACCTTGTGCACACACATGCACCTACGAACACCTGTGCACACACATACACCTACACACACCTTGTGCACACACAAACACCTACGAACACCTTGTGCACACACATACACCTACAAACATCTTGTGCACACACACATACACCTACACACACCTTGAGGGCTGCCTTCACCCATGCGCAGCAAGTCATGGGCGTAGAACTGCTTGGGATCTATAGGGGTGTGCTCTTCTACCCTCTCACCCTGTTGCTGCTGCTGCTGCGGCTGCTGCGGCTGCTGCGGCTGCTGCTGCCCATCCATCAGCTGTAGCGACTCCAGCCAATCAAGCATCCGGACCTGCATGTTGCCCACATGCCAACTCGCCTCCGCCTGATTCTCCTCCCCCCCCTTATTGCATACTTTGGTCGCAAGGCCTTCCTCCCCCCCTTGC
>Ga0307974_1002881_pt1:5000-12292 | contig 12292 bp, 15 predicted proteins | sample OrgLakmetagen784_FD_201812 | JGI IMG/M metagenome (GOLD analysis project Ga0307974, IMG submission 201812) | Saline water microbial communities from Organic Lake, Antarctica - #784 | ecosystem: Environmental > Aquatic > Non-marine Saline and Alkaline > Saline | place: Antarctica... | reverse complement strand
GTACACGCGCACACACACACACAAACATGCAGCATGCACGCACTCACGATTGCAGCATCGCGCCACAGGGATGGCGGCAGACACCTCAGGGAAGATGAAGGGCACGCCTGAGACGACGAGAAGGTGCTCCACAGAGGCAGGCAAGGCTTGCACACGCTCTTCCATCCTGAGAACATTATTTAGATCGTCACTAAAAAAGGTCCATACAAATTATCCATTCATTATTTGTTTGTGGCACGTCTGAGACGCCCCACAGAGGCAGGCAAGGCTTGCACACACTCTTCCATCCTGTGAATCCATTCATTCACTCATCTCCAATCCAATCCAATCCATTTCAACCTGTGAATCCATTCATTCATTTCCAATCCAATCCATTTCATCCCTTCCTGTGAATCCATAATTCATCTCCAATCCAATCCAATTTAATTCATTCTGTGAATATCATTACTTAGATTTCACATTCTTTCATACTGTTATCAATAGTAGGTGAACACTAAATAAATTCGTTCGATTATTGGTAAGCAGCTTGGCCTGAAAGACATCGCTAGCACGCTCTCCTCTTTCCCGGGTAAACTACCGTACCTTTCTTAACTCACCCCGGGTAAATAACGTTTTTTGCCCTCCAGCGTGATATCGGCATCGTAAAATATATATTTATTCAGAGGCTCCGGGGTTTCCGGGGTTTGGCGAAAATAAAGTTTGGTGGGTGGCTGAACAGCGATGAGCAGAGAAGGCCCCCCCGCCCCCCCCGCTCCCCTCCCAGGCCCCGCCCCAGCCCCAGCCCCAACACCAGCCCTAGCGTCAGCAGCACCGGTTGGGCCCAAAGGTGTGTTCCAGCGGACGTTTAAAATATTTTTTGTCAAGTCAGCAGCGACAGCAGAGAAAAAAGCAGCGTTGCAGCAGCAAAAGGAGGAGCAGCAGAAAGCCGACCTAGCCAGGCTGCAGCAGGCAAAAGAGGAGCGGGCTCAGCGTAAAGAAGAAGTAAACATGCACACGCACAACAACAAGCGTAAACACGCACACGCACACGCACACGCACAAGCACATGCCTACGCACACGCACACGCACACGCACACGCACACGCACACGCACAACAAGCGTGAAACAGAAACACACATGCACACGCACAAACGTGCATGCGTACTCATACACACACACCCTTGTACAGGCACTGGCTGGGCTAACTGCCCACCAGGGTTGGTGCAGGGAAGAATTAACATAATTATTTACAGGGTCCGGGGTTACCCGGGGTTACCTTCAATATTTCTGAAATTTGGGCACCAGGGTGAGTACGGTAAGGTACGGTACGGCATTTTTGGCAGGGAAATCACCATACATACGGTCATATACAGTGTATATATAGGGTTCTGGCCAACCCTATACATGGCTATACATTGGAGGAACTTATCCTAACACGCAGGGGGGTCGGTCGGAAACTACATCGTACGAACACGTCGTATATATGAGCATGTATATGAATATATAAATATATACAAATATATAACACGTGGCAGTTTATAGACGGAGGCAGAGATTTCAAAGCACCAAAGGTACACTATATATCTATACGCTATATAGGTTATATAGGCTATATAGGCTATATATATAGCTTTTCAGCCAGTCTTGAGTTGCATCACATGGTACCTCGTGCACCATACAACATAAGAATGCTTCCAACAGCATAATGGCAGGCAGAGCACATGCACCTACCGCAATGGGGCATAACGAAAAAAAGAACGCCCTGCAATGTAACCACATGCACCTACCGCAATGCTGCATAACGAAAAAAAGAACGCCCTGCAATGTGACTACCGGCAGAGCAAATGCACAAGCATAGGGTTGGCCAGAACCAAATATGCACCGTATTTCACCGTATATTTGGTGATTTTCCTGCCCAAAGTACCGTACAAACACTGCATAGGTATACCTACATGGTCCTGGCCAACTCCTCACAAGCGTGACAAGTGATTAGCGATGCCCAAAAGCTCGCACCCAACCAGCTCGTTCTTGCTCTCCCAACACACACAAACACGTACGTGCATGCACACGCACATTTTCCAGCTCTCCTGGGAAACGATTTGACGGCAGGAGCGCTCAGATCGCATGTCTGGCAATAGCAGCGCGTGCTTTGGGCCCAAGCAAGTCAGCTGCGTCCAGCCTCCAGCTCCAAACATCTGTGTGTGTGCGTGTGTGTGAGTGCGTGTGTGTTTTTGTACGTGTACGTGTGTATGTATGTGTGTAAGTACGTGTGTATGTGTTGTATGCGTGTATGTACGCGTGTACACCTGTGTGTGTGCGCATACATGGGAGTGCGTATGTCTGCAGGTGTGTATGTAATGTGTTTGTATGTGTGTGTGTGTGTCAGTGGTGCCCACTTCTCAGCTCAAACGCATCTGTGAGCCGCCATGTTTAAAGCTTTGGACGTAACAGTGTTAAGATGTAGGGCATGGTCATAATTGTTATATGGCCACACTCACACATGCTTGAGGTACAGAAAGACGGTGTGTGTGTGTGTGCGTGTGTGTGTGTGTGCGTGTGTGTGTGTGTGTGTGTGTGTGAACAAAAATAATGCAACAGGGAGATTGATTACAAATATACTTTCACACACTCACCCCGTCCTCCTTGGCACGCTCAGGTGTGGTGTGCAGCTGCATGATGGCGTAGAATCTGTGTGTGTGTGTGTGTACATGTGTGTGTTTTATGTGTTTGTGTGTGTATGTGTGTTGGGGGGCGTAAGATGTGTGATTAAACACACACACACACTCACAATGCAGTTAGATAAGAAGCACAAGCAAATCCTAGTCGGAAGTGCTGTTTATATAAAGCACACATGCACACACAAACACACACACACACATAAATGTGACGAACACATGCACACACAAACACATACATACGCATGTGTGCAGTGTGCAGCGATGTCAACACCCTACTGTCCTCTGTCTGGCCTTCAGGTTCATCAACAAAGCAGCAAATCAAGATCAAACTTGCTGTTTAAAGACACACATGCCTGCAAAAGTAAGGGGCACTTTCGAAGCCTGTGAGTGCCAAACCTGGCCATCAAATTCGCAAATCGCAGCAACTCACAAATCCCAAAAAGGTCTCTGCACACACATGCCTTACAAGGAAGGCTTCTCTCCTTTATCTGGCATGGTGGGATACTGTATGGCTTAACCCTTGGGTAACAGTGCTCTTCCCTAATCCATGCCGGAAGTGTTAAACACTTAGGGTTTTGGTTTAGGTGATCATGGCCCCGTTCGGTACATACAGATCAAAGTGTGAATCTGTGGGGTGTGTGGGCTTAGTTGTGCTTGTGAATACGAGTGCCAGTGAATGGGAGAGGGCGAGGATGCATAAATACTCTTTATGAATAGCCTCATCCATGAGGTGTGCCCTCTAACACCATGGCGTTATTTTACTTCTCCTTTCCATACAAGGAGCTCCATCCTGGAGAAATACATGTGATGTAGATCTTGGAATCTATGTGTGACCTGCTGTGTGCCCTGCCTGGCCTTCAGAATGACAAATCCAAATGCAGCATCTTATAACACGCACGCAACAGACATCTTGGAACCTCTATGTGACCTGCTGTGAGACTCGTCTCCATATCTTAAAAGCAGCCCTGGAAATATCTACCCACCGATGCTTAGTCCTGTTGTGTGTGACTGTGTGTGTATATGTGTGTGTGTGGTGTGTGTGTATGTGTGTGTGTGTGTCTGTGTGTGTGTGTGTCTAATTAAGGGTTGGCCAGAACCATACACAACTGGCAAATGTATGATACACTGTAATCATTGCAGAGAAACCTCTGCATGCAGTATATACGTTGTATATACTTGGTTTTGAGCATCCCAAATGCTTGCAAGGTTCAGGCAAGAGTAGGTGCCTCCCACGTTTCCCAATGGCTTGCGCTGTCCAGGTGCAGCGAAATTTTTGCAAGCTGAGATTCCATGCTTTGCAGTGGCATGCACTTGCCAGGCGCAGCGTGGGCCTTTTCATCTTACCTGCGCGCAACGTGGGCCTTTCATCTTCCCTGCGCGCAGCGTGGGCCTTTTTATCTTACCTGCGCGCAGCGTGGGCATTTTTATCTTCCCTGCGCGTAGCGTGGGCCTTTTTATCTTACCTGCGCGCAGCGTGGGCCTTTTTTTCTTACCTGCGCGCAGCGTGGGCCTTTTTATCTTACCTGCGCGCAGCGTGGAAGCAGCCTTGGAACACAGGCGTCTGTAGCAGGGTGTCTGGGTACGAGCCCCAGCCATCCCAGATGTCATGGTCGTCCCAAGTGCAGATCTGTGGAGTTGGTGAGGCGGGTTTGAGGAGCAATGTGTTTCAAATCAATAAGTTCATGTAGCCCACAGTTTTTCTAATTGACCCATTTTGACGTCATGGTCATCTTAAGTGCAGATCTGTGGAAATGGTGAATGAGGTGAGTTTGAGGAGGAATGTTGTTCAGATGAATAAGGAGTCTGCCAGTCTATGTAGCCCACTGTTTTTAAACATTCATTTCGACGTCATGGTCGTCTCAAGTGCAGATCTGTGGAGCAGGTGAGGTAAGTTTGAGGAGATATGTGAAAGACCTGAAGGGCGTCTGAGTACGTGAAGATATGTGGAGTTGGTGGAGTGGTTTGTGGAGCAGTTTTATAAGCTTAATAAGGTGTCTGTCAGGTCATGGAGCGCACTTGTCTGGACGACTCAATACAGTCATCATGATTGTCTCAGGTGCAGATCGTGGAGTTGGTGAGGCGGGTTCAAAGAGTTATGTGTTTCAGATCAATAATTTCATGTAGCCCACAGTTTTTCTAATTGATCCATTTCAGACGTCACGGTTGTCCCAAGTGCAGATCGTGGAGTCGGTAGAGGTGGGCATCGCAGGCGTTTTACAAAGTTTAGGGACCCAGATGTTTAATTAATAGCAGTTGAGGTTCAAACCACACCGAGGCCTGAATGTGCAGGACTTAGATTGGGCTGAAAGCGCACCGCAGTCCTGTATATTGACAGACGAGGACCTAAAGAATCGACGCTCCCCCAGGATAATTGACAGCACTCCATCATCACATTGAACACACATTGGCACGAGGCATCATTTGAAAAACTGCATAATTAGCAAAACATTGTTTTGTAGAACACACCTGGGAAAATGAGTGTGCGTGCCCCTGCTCAGTGCCTGAACTACGAGATGAGCCCTTTCTCATCATTTCTGGCGAAGCCCCCCTGGCAAAGCCCCCCCTGGTGTGAGCCCCTAGCGTTTACTACTTCCCAATATACTGTAGGTTCACAATCACTTTGGGAGCACACAATTTATTTAAATTTTCGATTTTAGTTCGTGAGGGGGTCTGGAAATTAATTTTCGAGTTTGAGTCCAGTTCGGGCAGGCTCTGTCGGGGATAAATTGGTGAATTCGAGCCCACTTTTGGCTGTTGCTGCTGCTGCTGCTGCTGCTGCTGTGCAGGCTAATGGGCAGACTGCACATTGGCTGCATGGGGAGAACCACAGCTGAGTGCTTGCACGTGTACTTTTCTCAATCGAGAAGCAACCCTCTCTTACCCACTTGCCATCTTCTTTACTAACTCTGTGTGGATGCCCCAAAGGAAGGGCCTGAAGGGCCTGTGAGAGGAGGAGGCTTGTTCTTGGAGCAGCATGCATGGACGCCCCACGCCTCTTCACAGCCGCACCCCTTGCCCTTGCCTATGCCTCTGCCAGCTCCCTGAGCTGCCTCTCCCTCTGCAGCTTCTCATCCCTCTGCTAAGCGGCCAGCCTCTCAGCTGGGGACAAGGGCTCCAAAAACGGGATCAGGGGTTCACAACCAGGGCACGCTGGGAGCTCATTTTCAAAAGCACAAGGATACCGTTCGTTAACGATCACTTCGTGACCACACTTTCAAAAAATTTCGATTTCATTTCGTGAGGTGGTCTGGGGATTAATTTTTGAGTTCGAGGGCACTTTGGGAGGGCCCTATCGGGAATTAATTTTTGAATTCGAGAGCCCCCCCTGTGAATGCTGCCTGTGCACTGCTACTGCTGTTTGTTATGGCTGCAGCTGTGGCTGAGGCTGAAGCCGTGGCTGGGGGTTCACACTGGCGCGCTTGGAGCTCATTTCGATTTTCATCCTAAATTATTGATCTTTCAATTCGAATTCAGTTCGGAGAGGGCCCCAAGAATTATTAAAAATTTTCTTTTTTTGCCAAATAGTTATTTAATTTCCGAAGTGATCGTGAACCTAAGGTAATTCACACAAGCTTCCCCAAGCCTATTCAGGACACCTACCGGGCTGAAACTCGGCATAGGCTCCTAATCAAACTTTCTACCGTGCCAGAAAAGTTTTGAGGTCCCTGAAGTGCCGTGTGTACAGTTTTAGAGAAACAAATTAGGTTTGGGCTGTTTGGACCTCCTCCCCGGGCTCACCCAGGGCACCTCCCGGGCTGAGACTCGACATAGGCTCCTGAACAAACTTTCTACCGTGCCATAAAAGTTAGTGGGCCCTGGGGTGCTGTGTTTAAATTTTTTGATGTTTGGAAGCTGCAGGAAGCTGCCCAGGATTCCTCAGCCAGGCCCCCGGGCAACTTCCTGCTGGTGCATTATTCATTAGCACATTTCTCTGGCTGCGTTTGCTGTGTCAGCGGCCCAGGTGTGTTCCGGCTGCAAAGTTCACGGTTGACCATGCAAGTATGAGCTCGGATTCAATTAATGCTGATTTTGATGGGCTATTTAATTTTAGAACAGTCAGATGTTCATGACGCGCGGAAGCTTGCCATGCGACCCTTACGGAATTTTTCTCTCTGCAGTTTGTGTAAGACTGGTGTATTTTCTTTCTCTCTGCAATTCTCTCTGCAATTCTCTCTGCCGATTTCTCTGCAGTTCGTTTGAGACATTGTGGCCAGCCTGGGCACAATGCTCGCACCTGCCCCGTCCTCTTAGCAGCAGCACATCCTCACGTCTGCTTCAGCAGAGCCTGCTCCGGTGCCATTGCACACCACTGCAGAGTCTGTGGGGCAGCAAGGCACACACACGCGAATGCAAATACACACACACATGCACATGCACGCACGCGTTGCACTGACAGTGCTGATGGGCTTCGCCATCTTTCAGCGTCGCTAGCGACGCTCCCCCACTTGTCCTATACAAACTTTCCATTAAAATTTTCGCACCGACTGGAATAGTGCAGCTAACAGGTGTGGCTAGCAGCTTAGTCTTCTAAGCACACACACACACGCATGCATGCACACCCTCACACACATACGCACACACGCGCACCCAACCACCCACCCACCTGAGGAATGGATGCAAGGGCGTCCTTGAAC
>Ga0307974_1002881_pt1:0-2500 | contig 12292 bp, 15 predicted proteins | sample OrgLakmetagen784_FD_201812 | JGI IMG/M metagenome (GOLD analysis project Ga0307974, IMG submission 201812) | Saline water microbial communities from Organic Lake, Antarctica - #784 | ecosystem: Environmental > Aquatic > Non-marine Saline and Alkaline > Saline | place: Antarctica: Organic... | reverse complement strand
CTCTAACTCATCATCACTCTAAACATCATCACTCTAACTCATCATCACTCTAAACACCATCACTCTAACTCATCATCACTCTAAACCTCATCACTCTATCCAGCAACAATGGCCAAATGGATGGGAACTGGAGAGCAAATTGGTGCTGCTTTTGCGTGTGGGGGGATATTTCTGTGTTATTTGTACTGATTGGCCAGGAGCCTAAATAAAAAATCCATGACAGTCATGTGTCAATTTTGGGCCTCCGGCACAAAATGACCACCCACCGCCCAACCCCCCCTTCCTGACCCCCCACACTAATAAGAAGGGTGTCAATCTGCTCAGAATCTTAAGCAGCTATCTGCCTGCACAGTTCCCTTGCCAGATGATTTAACACCTGAAAGAGTTATAGGGCAAAAACTGATATGCGCACGCTCTTGCACTGACCACCTGTTAAGTGCACAAATCCAGCCAAAACCTCTGCTAAAGCAATGTTTTGCTTCATTCATGCAACCAATGCATAAAGCAATACGTGAGCTGCAAGTTTGGAATCAATTGCTGACATTATGCCTGAACACACCCCCGCGGCCTACTTGGGGGCATTCCATGCATTTATGTGACCAGACACCAAGACCCCCCCCTTTAATTAAATCACCCAACAAGGGTGGGATTGAGCTGAGGATTCCAAAAAAATTTACTATTTGCTGGAAGTGGATTGAGCTGAGGATTCCAAAAAAATTTATTATTTGCTGGAAGTGGTCCAGAAAAATTCTGGAGACCCCCCTCAAAATATCCGAGCCCCCCCAAATGACCACCCACCAACCGACCGACCCCTCAGAATCGACTCATTTATATGCCAATCGATAGCTCTCAACGTCAGGGTTCTGAATATTGATTATCAGTTCATTTGACCGTGACGCCAAAAAGTTATGATACTAACAGGCTCCTGGATTGGCTGTGCTTTATAAAACACTTATGCCGGGAGAAGTGCTCTGTGCCACATCTCTGCTGCGCACGCGCCACTTTTTGTTATTTTTACCTTTTTTGCAGGCTCACTCTCGTGGAAGCCGTTGCTGCATTGCACAAGCACAAGAAACACATGGTTGTGTGTGTGCGTGTGTGTGTGTGTTGTGTGTGTGCGTGTGTGTGTGTGTGTGTGCGTGTGTGTGTAAATGTTGTGTGTGTGCGTGTGTGTAAATCGTGAGTGTTGCGTGTGCGTGTGTGGTGTGTGCCTTTGTATGTATTTGTGTGTATGCAAATTGTATGACTATTGAGTCTGTGCGAGCAAGAAGCAACAAGTTGAGAGGTTTGTGATGATTAGAAGCAGGAGAGGAGGGGGCCGACGTAAAGACATGCATTCATATGCATATGCATAGATCTAAGGTACACACATACACGCCATTTCTTTTCCACACCACCCGTGCCAAGTAATATTTGATGCAGGGAAAACGTGCAATGCCTGCACACGTGTTTTTTCCCTCCCCCCCTTCTCACCAGGAATAAAAACCGAAGTGCCAGCCATCGTTGCTGGGAGGGACAAAGAAGGAATGCCTGCAATGTGTGTGTGTGTGAGTGCGATTGATTTTGAAAGGCATGGATGGGGGTGTAGAGTAAGTGGCCGTACTCTGTCGTTGTGCATGTGCAGCTCCTCACATATGAGTTCCAAGTATGATAGTATCTGCCTCCCTCATTCTTGGTATCTTCAGTGTGACAGTGTGACAGCATTTGTTTCATGTGCCAAAAACACACAGATGATGATTCCCCTCTTTGATTTAATGCGGTTGGTTGGTCCTGGCAGAGTCGCAAAAGTAAGTAACGTAGGGTGGGCCAGAATCGAAATTGATATTATCATCCCACCTAATGCTGTGTGTTAAAATAGGGGGCATAAAAAAAGCGCACACACATGCACACACAAACGCGTGCGAATACACACAGGCGTGCACACGCACTCACACACACACACACACACACACACACACACACACAGACACACACACACATGCATAAAAATGCACAGGCACGCACGCGTTGTACTGAAAGTGCTGATGGGCTTCGCCAACTTTGCAGCGTCGCAAAAGCGACGCTCCCCCACTTCTTGTCTTTTGTTCTTAACCGGTAAGGCCCTCCAAAGCTGAGTGCTTTTCAAACGTTACACGCCACCCACTCACGTCTTCCCACTCTGCTTTAAGAGCGGGTCCGCAATGCTGTAGAAGACCTGGTGCTGCACTTCTTTGCATGAGAGCACTAGGTCAAACCTGGATGTACGAACGTTGAGAGGTGGCATGTGTGTGTGTGTGTTTGTGTGTGTGTGTGTGTGTGTGTGTGTGTGTGTGTGCCCAAGGAGTAGGAGGCAGGAGTACATGATCATGCATATGCGTTAGTACAACTTCAATTGCTGTAAATTTGAAGTTTAACAAAGATACGTCGACGTAGGATGTGGAATTCGAGAGCTAATGCACGTGCGCCAAAGGAGGAGGAGGCAGGTGTGCATGTGTGCGTGCATATGTGTGTGTGTGCATGT
>Ga0307974_1002877_pt1 | contig 12296 bp, 12 predicted proteins | sample OrgLakmetagen784_FD_201812 | JGI IMG/M metagenome (GOLD analysis project Ga0307974, IMG submission 201812) | Saline water microbial communities from Organic Lake, Antarctica - #784 | ecosystem: Environmental > Aquatic > Non-marine Saline and Alkaline > Saline | place: Antarctica: Organic Lake... | reverse complement strand
CCCCCACACCCAAATACTCACTCAGTCACCCGCCATAAACATGCCACCCCACACAAGCTTGCTTACCGCTTGTCTGCTTCTACGTCGGTAATGGCAGGCTGAAACTCAATGTTGTTGTAAGACGCAGAGGCAAATACAAGTTCAGAGCTCCATACACCTGCGCAATCACACGCACAAATTGTGAACGTCTTTTGTTTCACGTCAATGTGGCATGAAACATTTGCGTCGTAGGATCCAAGGGCAACACAAGGCCAGAGTCCCAAGCACCTGCGCAATCACACGCACAAATTGCAATTGCATTTGTGCCTTGTCAATATGGCTCAATCTGTCGTAGAACGCGGAGGCAAACACAAGGCCAAAGCTCATACACCTGCACAATCACACGTACAAATTGCAAACGCATTTGTGCCTTGTCAATATGGCTCAATCTGTTGTAGAACGCGGATGCAAACACAAGGCCAGAGCTCCATACACCTCACAATCACATGCACAAATTGTGAACGCCGCATTTGTTCCATGTCAATGTGGCTAGAAATCATTCGCATCGTAGGACGCACAGGCAAACACAAGGCCAGAGCTCTGCACACACCTGCACAATCACACGCACAAGTATAGACATGTTGCTCAGCATCTACCAGTGTGCGTGTGTGCATGTGTGCACGTGTGCTTCCATGTGTGTGTTTGTTCTGTGTGTGCGTTTGTTCTATACCATGGGACTTTTGTGCGCTGACTTTTATGCGCTGACTTTTATGCGCAGACTTTTATGCGCTGACTTTTATGCGGGTGCACAAAAATCACAAGGCCAGAGGCATACTCGTGATATGAATTTCCAGATCCTTAAAAACAAAACACTGGTACAGAGCTCTGACCTTGGTGAGCTTCGGCATCCTCTACACAAAAGAGGCACGGTTACTGCATGTTCAAGTGCGGATGTTGCATTTGTTCTGTTCCTATGTGGCTGGAACTCTGTTGTGACGAAGATGCCGAAGCTCACCAAGGTCAGAGCTCTGTACCAGTGTTTTGTTTTTAAGGATTTGGAAATTCATGTCGATTTCAAAAGTCGGAAACCCATGTTTTCATATCGATCGATATGGTATATCGACTTTAAAAAACACTGCTCTGTACGCTATGCTTGCAAAAGTGCAAGGACGCGAGGTTTAGCAGCCTGGATTAGTACAAGGAAAAATGTGAAAGTAAGGTGCGCAGTTCTTTGACGTACTACAAACAGCAGGGATTGTTTATAAACAGGTCCCCCCACCCCACACACACAAACACACACACACACACACGCTCATAACCTCATTTGATCCCATTTGCCTACCTACCCACCATTACGCATACACAGGCAAACGAACACACATTTACACACAAACACATTGAAGCACACGTACACGCACACACACACACATATACACACACCTGCACCCAAGCCAGCAGCCAATGCTGCTCCTAGCACGGTTGTCTCTTGGAAATTCGGGCGGACCACAGTCGTCTGAAGCAAGTCCGCCTGTGTAATTGTTGTAAGAAATGGGTCTCACAAACAGGATCACGCCTTTCCTTAATTAATATGGGGAGCGACTTTCAAAGCCTGTGCAGTGATCTCTTATTGTTTTTTCATCATGCTTTGTTTCATTGGTAAATGTCCTGATAGCCTCGCTCCGTTATTTCTGTGCTGCAGATGTCCTAAGGAAGCACAGAAGGCTCCTTGCACGACTAGATCACTCTTTAGTTAGGGTTAACCAGAACCATATATATACGAAATAATCGGTATTTCTTGCAGGGATTTCATCAAAAGCACGGTCATATACGGCGTATACAATTGTATACGGCCTACCTTACTCTTAATAACCCCCCCATGATAACGCCAAGTGCTTACACTTGCAGTCAGCACATCACCTGAGATCGTATGAGCAGATTCTTCTCAAGCGCACCTCCATCAACGTTCAGCTAAGCTACACCTTTGATAAAGAAGTCACGTACCGAACATGCACAATCAGCACCTCACCTGAGCTAGCGTGAGCAGGTTCTTCTCAAGCGCACCTCTGTTTCCATTCAGCAAAGCCACACCTTTGATATATAAATCCCTTTTTAACACGCGCAGTCAGCAACTCACCTGGACTTGCATGAGAAGATCACTCTTCAGCACACCTCTGTCTGCATTCAGCAAAGCCACACCTTTGATATATAAATCCCTTTTTAACACGCGCAGTCAGCAACTCACCTGGACTTGCATGAGAAGATCACTCTTCAGCACACCTCTGTCTACATTCAACAAAGCCACACCTTTGATATATAAATCCCTTTTTAACACGCGCAGTCAGCAACTCACCTGGACTTGCATGAGCAGATCACTCTTCAGCACACCTCTGTCTACATTCAGCAAAGCCGCACCTTTGATATATAAATCCCTTTTTAACATGCACAGTCAGCAACTCACCTGGACTTGCATGAGCAGATCACTCTTCAGCAAACCTCTGTCTACATTCAGCAAAGCCACACCTTTGATATATAAATCCCTTTTTAACACGCGCAGTCAGCAACTCACCTGGACTTGCATGAGCAGATCACTCTTAGTCGCGCCTCCGTCTACCTTAAGCAAAGCCACACCTTTGATATATAAATCCCTTTTTAACACGCGCAGTCAGCAACTCACCTGGACTTGCATGAGAAGATCACTCTTAGTCGCGCCTCCGTCTACCTTTAGCAAGTGCATGCCCTCAATGTCAGCATCCATGCGCATGGAGTCAAGCACCTGCGTGTTTGTTTGTTTGTGTTTGTGTTTAAATGTGTGTGTGTGTGATTTTGTGTGTGTGTGTAATTTTGTGTGTGTGTGTGTGTGTGCAACTGACCAGCTCAATCCTGTTGCATGCAAGTCATTTGGTGTTGAGTTGCAAAGGGATAAAATGTAGGTGCACTGGAGCTCATTTTCTGTCACACACACACACACACATACACACACATACACACACACACGCACGCGCGCACGCACGCGCACACACACACACAAAACACACACACACACACATACACACACACACATACACACACGCACGCGCGCACGCACGCGCACACGCACGCGCGCACGCACGCACGCGCACTCGCACCTCTCTGGATTGGAAGCAGATGGCCTCCAGCATTGCACGCACGATGTGTGCCTTGTTGCTGAAACCTGTGTGTGTAATTATGCACGATGTGTATGTGTGTGTGTAAAAATGCACGATGTGTGTGTATTTATGCATTTTTGGGCTTTTGACACCTACTCAAACCAATCAGCAATAGTAGACATTAATTAATGCATATACGCATGCACAAACACACGTACAAACGCACACACACAAGCGTACAACCCCTCTCCCCCACACACAATCACACCCAAACCCACACCCACACACGCGTGTACCCACCCACGCAAACTCGCTCACCTGTCAGCCCAATAATCACTCCTCTAGCGCTATCGTCCCAGTGGGGAGCTAGCAGGCCGGAGAAGGCAGGCACAAAGTACACGCCCCCCGTGTCTGGCACCTGCACAACAAGATGAGCGTGGCGTCATCGTTGTGAAAATGTAAATTAAATGAAAAGTATAGCAGGTTGACTGAGTTGTGAGCAAGTCGGAGAAGGCAAGCAGGCAGGCACAGAGTACACACCCCCCGTGTCTGGCACCTGCGCAACGAGACGAGCGTGGCGTCATCGTTGTGAAAATGTAAATTAAATGAAAAGTATAGCAGGTTGACTGAGTTGTGAGCAAGTCGGAGAAGGCAAGCAGGCAGGCACAGAGTACACACCCCCCGTGTCTGGCACCTGCGCAACGAGACGAGCGTGGCGTCATTGTTGTGAAATTGTAAATTAAATGAAAAGTATAGCAGGTTGACTGAGTTGTGAGCAAGTCGGAGAAGGCAAGCAGGCAGGCACAAAGTACACGCCCCCGTGTCTGGCACCTGCACAACGAGACGTCAAATGCGTTGTGTACGTGTGAATTCGAATGAAAGGCTTAAGCAAGTTGACTGAGTTGCAAGCAAGGCGGAGAAAGCAGGCACAAACGCCTGCATAGTGACACAACATTTTAGAGTTGGCCAGTTCATTTTCTGGAGGAGTTTTACGGTGCCCAGTAACAAAGTGGCTCCTTTTCATGATTGATGTAGGGAGCGGTTTTTCACTGCCTGCGTAGTTTTTCCTTTTCTTTTTCTAAGAATGGGCACCCACCGTAAGGGCAAGCTCCTCTGCTTGCATGAAACTCTCCAGGATGCCAAGGTTGTTTGTGAGCCAGCTCACTCCCAACCCTGCCACAGCCACAGCACCTGTGCGTATATACATGTGTGTGTATGTGTGTGTATGTGTGTGTATGTGTGTGCGTGCATATGTGTGTGTATTTGTGTGTGTGTACGTGTGTGTGTGTGTGTGTGTGTGTGTGTTTGTGTGTGTGTGTGTTTGCAGGTGTTGCCTGAGTTATTTGTGAGCCAGCTCACTCCCGAATCCTGCCACAGCCACAGCATCTGCGTGCATGCGTGTGTATGTGTGTCGGTATGTGTGTGTGTATGTGTGTGTGTGTAATGTGTGTGTGCGTGCGCGCATTTAAGCGTGCCTGCTGTTTGTATGCCAGCTAGCGTTGTGCACGTTCAAGAGCACAGCGACGAAGATGCCTATAAGATACACACATATTACACACATATTTACACGCAGGCGTCCACACACATATACACCCCCCATGAACCCTTCCACACACATTCACACACGCCGTTAAGAGCATAGCAAAGAGGGATGTTAGTCAGCTGCTTGTAGCACGCACCCCATTTTGCATCCATTCCCCTCTTCTACACATTCACACACATACATACACACACGCACGCACACACAAACACACACACACACATACACACACACGCGTACACACACATATAGTCGCACCTTCAAGAGCATAGCAAGGAGGGATGTCTGCCCCCAGCTTATAGCACACAGTCGTGAGCAGCCCATGCTGGGAAATGATGCGCTTGGGGCCCGTGTTCTGTAGAGATATAGTAAAGTTTGCGATGTTGTGTATTGCATGCTCAAGCACTCTCTGCGCTGCCCATGCTGGGAAATGATGCGCTTGGGGCCCGTGTTCTGTAGAGGAAAGTAAAGTTTGCGATGTTGTGTGTTGCATGCTCAAGCACTCTCTGAGCTGCCCATGCTGGGAAATGATGCGCTTGGGGCCCGTGTTCTGTAGAGGAAAGTAAAGTTTGCGATGTTGTGTGTTGCATGCTCAAGCACTTTCTCTGAGCTGCCCATGCTGGGAAATGATGCGCTTGGGGCCCGTGTTGTGCAGAGGTATGGCTAATTTTGCGATGTTGTGTGTTGCAAGCTCAAGCACTTTCTCTGGCGTTTAGACAGGTTTTGGGCAACTGCTGTGTAACGTCAACAGTTGTTGTTTTGAAAAGTACAAAAGATGCGCTTGGGGCCCGTGTTGTGCAGAGGGTGAGAAGTTTGTGATGTGTGTTGTATGCTCAAGCATTCTCTCTCTCTCTCTCTCTTCTCTCTCTCTCTCTTTCTCTCTCTCTTTCTCTCTCTCTCTCTGTCTCTGTCTCTGTCTCTCTCTCTCTCTCTCTCTCTCTCTCTCTCTCTCTCTCTCTCACACACACACACACACACACAAACACACACACATGCACACACACACACACACATCTCACCAAGAGCATAAAGCAGCCGGTGCCGTACGTGTTCTTCGCTTCTCCTGCTTTCAACCTATGCCCTGCAAACACAAAAGGCAATAAAAACAATTCTATCAGAGACGCACTTACATTAAATGTTAAAACTTTAAAAGGAAGGAGAAATAAAAGAAAACGGTACGCAGGTGGTGAAAACCGCTTCCCACATGAATCAAAGAAATGGAGTCATTATGGCACCGGGTCCCTCCAGAAAAAAAATGAGGCCCGAGATATCTGTACCTTCAAGCACCATTCAAGTGACGATAAGCAAGCAACATTCTTAGCAATGTTTGCAATGTGGTACAGAACAAGTGTACTAATCTCTGATTCACCTATGCCTTGCAGTTTGGGCATTGTGTAGGCAACAGTGAGCAAGCAATGTCCTCAAGAAAAAAGGTGTGTTCTGATTCGACCTATGCCTTGCAATTTGGGCATTGTGTAGGCAACAGTGAGTAAGCAATGTCCTCAAGAAAAAACACGTTTCTGATTTGACCTATGCCTTGCAGTTTGAGCATTGTGTAGGCAACAGTGAGTAAGCAACGTCCTCAAGAAAAAAGGTGTCTTCTGATTTGACCTATGCCTTGCAGTTTGAGCATTGTGTAGGCAACAGTGAGTAAGCAATGTCCTTAAGAAAAAAGGTGTCTTCTGATTCGACCTATGCCTTGCAGTTTGAGCATTGTGTAGGCAACATTGAGTAAGCAATGTCCTTAAGAAAAAACGTGTTTCTGATGCGACCTATACCTTGCAGTTTGGGCATTGTGTAGGCAACAGTGAGTAAGCAATGTCCTGAAGAAAAAACATGTGTTCTGATTTGACCTACGCCTTGCAGTTTGGGCATTGTGTAGGCAACAGTGAGCAAGCTATGTCCTTGAGGGGGGAAATAAATGTAGTGCGGTCACAAAAATCGCACAACATTGCTTTGATTTAGCCTGTGTGTTGCAGTACAAGTGACGTGATGAATGTGTTTAAAATGTAGTACAGAATGACTGTAGCATTGCTGTATTTGATTTATGCCCCGCAGCTAATGAATCGATTTGAGCAACGTCCAAGCAACAATAAGCAAGCAGCATCTTATGAAAGCAACCAGGGTTGGCCAGAACCTAATATATACGGTGTATGTACGATGTTTTTGGCAAGTGAATCGCCAAGTACACGGTCGTATACGGTATGTATATACACACATACACACACACACGGTCGTATACGGTACGTATATACACACATACACGCAAGGTTCTGGCCAACCCTGAGAATAACTGATTTGTACCCTGCTTAAAGTCACATCCTGCAGCACAGCAAGACGTAAATATCCAAGCGACAAGAAGGAGCAGCAATCTATGTAAGCCTTTTTGAGTTGGCCGCATTATTAGTAGGGGAACTACCATACATGCGGTATCATGTACAGTGCACACATACAATTCTGGCCAACCATAAAAGCTTGTATTACAAGTTTTTAGGCTTCTAGCGTCCTTGTAGCTTCTCTGTCGGAGTTTTGTTAACTTGGAAGATAACCTAATCGTCACAACAAAACATGACTCATTGAGAATGAGCCCAGTCCAAAAAAAACTCGCCCACGCCCGCGAGTAAGAATATCCGCAAAATGTGGGCAAACAAAACAGCAAATGTACCAGCAATGGCCGACAGCCTGAAAACCCAGGGCAAAGAGCTGCACCCTCCCGGCTGGCTTGTTTGGCCAGAGTAGTACACTCACCAAGGATGGCCACCATCTGATCTCGTATATATATATATATATATATCACGGTGCAATTATTACCAGAGTAGTGCGCTCACCAAGGATGGCTGCCATTTGATCTCCCATGCACCCTGATATGGGAATGCCTTTGAGTGCACCGTACATGCCAGCCACGTGGCCGTACACCTGTGTGCAGATGTCGTGAGAATTATATATATTGTGTGTGTGTGCGTGTGTGTGTGTGCGTGTGTGTGTGTGTGTGTGTGTGTGTGTGTGCACCGTACATGCCAGCCACGTGGCCGTATACCTGATAAGTTTTGGTGTGAGTTTTTGTGCATGTGTGCGTTTGCGTGTCCTTGTATGCGTGTGCGTGTACACGTGTGTATATGTCTGTGTTGTGTGTGCGTGTGTATATGTGTTTCATTGTATGCTTGTGCGTGGGCACGTGGGCATGTGTGTGTGTTGTGTGTGTATGTGTGTGAGTGTGGGTGTGCATGTGCGTACGAGCGTGTTTTTGTGTGTGGATGCACAAGGTGTCTGTGCACGCGCAGTACGATGTGCTTAAATAAACTGTGCACAACTTATGTGTATGTGCGTACGTGCACAATGTCTGGGCATGCACAGTTCAAGGTGCCCACTCTTATCTAACCCCTTTTACATATGGCATTAATACACATCTTCACGTGAACGCACACAGTGTCTGTGCATGCACAGTTTAATGTGCCCACTCTTGAGCCCATCCACACATGGCATCAATACACATTTTCATGTGAGCGCACACAGTGCCTGTGCGTGCACAGTTCAACGTGCCCACTCTTATCACACATCCACACGTGAGTGCACATACACATACACATAGCCCATCCACGCAAACGCAGCTCTGCATTCATACACGCCTTTACGTGAACACGCACACACACACACACGCACACACACACACGCACACACACACACACACATGGTAAATCTACACACACCTCACCTCTGCATTGCTGACAATGCGTGGCAGGCACGAGGCTGGAATGTCAAAGAGGGGTAAGTAGGGCTCATGCCATTGGCACGTCTCTAGATTCATGAGCATCGTGCGCGCGGCATTTGTCACTGTGTGTGTGCGCAACAGAACAAAGCTGGGATGTCAAAGAGGGGTAAGTAGGGCTCATGCCATTGGCACGTCTCTAGATTCATGAGCATCGTGCGCGCGGCATTTGTCACTGTGTGTGTGCGCAACAGAACAAAGCTGGGATGTCAAAGAGGGGTAAGTAGGGCTCATGCCATTAGCACGTCTACAAATTCATGAGCATTGTGCGCGCGGCATTTGTCACTGTGTGTGTGCGCAACAGAACAAAGTTGGGATGTCAAAGAGGAGTAAGTAGGGCTCATGCCGTTGGCACGTCTCTAGATTCATGAGCATTGTGCACGCGGCATTTGTCACTGTGTGTGTGCGCAACAGAACAAAGCTGGGATGTCAAAGAGGGGTAAGTAGGGCTCATGCCATTGGCACGTCTCTAGATTCATGAGCATTGTGCGCGCGGCATTTGTCACTGTGTGTGTGCGCAACAGAGCAAAGGGCGTGCTGCTTAAATGCAGGCACAAAATAAGCCTGGACTGGTCTTTTTTATCCCATGAGCATGGTGCGTGCTTGTGCATTTAATGTTTGCGTACATATGTATGTATGAGTGCCTCATAAACATTGCATGGTGCGTGTTTGTGGCTTCCCTGTGGGTATGTTTGTTTACACGCTTGTGTGAGTGCCTCACAAACAGTGCAGGATGCGTGCTTGCGTGCTCGCTATGTGTGTGTGTGTGTGTGTGTGTATGTGTGTGTGCGTGCACTGTTTGTTTGTACACGCGCTTGTGCAAGTGCCTCACAAACAGTGCAGGATGCGTGCTTGCGTGCTCACTATGTGTGTGTTTGTGTGTGTGTGCGTGCATTGTTTGTTTGTACACGCGCTTGTGCAAGTGCCTCACAAACAGTGCAGGATGCGTGCTTGCGTGCTCGCTATGTGTGTGTACGCTCCAGTGTGTATACATGTAGCAGAGCAGGTTGCGCGTATATTCCAACTGCCTCACCATCAGCGACATGGATGCCCCTCACTCAAATGCCCAGGTTGCCCAGCGCCCAAAACATTCACGTTTTATTCTTAACTGAATGCCCTCGCATCAGTGGCAAGGACGCCCCCTCACTCTCTCAATATAAATGCTGCATGTTTTGCATGCTTTTTCATGCTCTAAGTGCCTCGCCATCAGTAATGTGGATGCCCCCTCCCTCACCTCCCCATAACACGCGCCTCTCATACATTCACACTAAACTTTCCTCGTGTACGAGCCTCACCATTGCTGCCGTGGATGCCCCCTCACTCACACGCCCAAAATAAGCGCCTCTCACACATTCACACTTTTCTTTCCGCGTGTACGTGCCTCACCATCAGTGACGTAGATCGTCCTTCACTCACATGCCCAGACTAAGCGCCTCTCACACATTCACACTATGATTTCCTCGTGCACGTGCCTCACCATCTGTGACGTGTATGTCCCCTCACTCACATGCCCAGACAGAGCACCTCTCACACATTCACCCTTTTTTCTGCGTGTATGTGCCTCACCATCAGTGACGTGTATGCCCCCTCACTCACATGCCCAGACTAAGCGCCTCTCACACATTCACACTTTTCTTTCTGCGTGTACGTGCCTCACCATCAGTGACGTAGATCGTCCTTCACTCACATGCCCAGACAAAGCACCTCTCACACATTCACACATATTCATCGTGCACGTGCCTTATCATCAGTGACATAAATCGTCCTTTGCTCACATGCCCTGACTAAGCGCCTCTCACACATTCACACTTTTTTTGCCTCATGTTAGTGCCTCACCATCAGTGACGTGGATGCCCCCTCACTCACATGCCCAGACTAAGCGCCTCTCACACATTCACTCTTTTTTTTGCGTGCACGTGCCTGGCCATCTGTGACGTAAATCGTCCTTCACTCACATGCCCAGACTAAGCACCTCTCACACATTCACACTATTCTTTCTGCGTGCACGTGCCTCACCATCAGTGACGTAAATTGTCCTTCACTCACATGCCCAGACTAAGCACCTCTCACACATTCACTCTTTTTTCTGCGTGCACGTGCCTCACCATCAGTAACGTAGATCGTCCTTCACGCAAATGCCCAGACTAAGCACCTCTCACACATTCACACTTTTATTGCCTCATGTTAGTGCCTGCCTCACCATCAGTGACGTGGATGCCCCCGTTCAGCCCCCCTGTGAGTTGGTAGATGAGCCAGGAGTCCAAGGTTCCAAAGTACGCCTGTGTGTGGTGCAGATTGCGATGCAATTACATCTGCAGTTGCAGCAGTAAAGGAGAACCTTATGTATTGTTGATGAGAAGGAGGCACAAATCCCCAAAGCACACCTGTGCTGCAGAATGATGGGTGATCACATATGCGGTGAGAGCAGTGAACGATAACCTTATGATTTGTGATGAGGCAGGAGTTGCAAAGCCCAAAAGCATGTCTGCACATTGAACACGATGCATGAAAGGCACACACACATATACACAAACACACACACGCACGCACACACACGCACACACACACACACGCACGCACACGCACGCACACACACACATATATATACACACACACACGCACACGCACACGCACCTGGTCCTGATCCACAGCATCCCTGACCACCTCCACGTTCTCGTACAACCATTTGAACTTAAAGGCTGAGAAGTAGTTGTTGATGGGCAAGCCGGTCACTGGTCGAAAGTAGTCCTGTGCGTGTGCGTGTGTGTGTATGTGTGTGTGAATGCGTGTGTGTGTGTGTGTGTGTGTGAATGCGTGTGTGTGTGTGTTTGTGTGTGTATGTGTGTGTGTGTAATTGTTATGGTGCGTGAGGTGATGCACAAGTGCTTTAATACACACATCAGTGCACAGGGCCTTCTTATGCTGTCGTGGGCAAGCCAGTCACTGGTCGGAAGTGGTCGTGAAGTCCCTTGTGTGTGTGTGTGTGTGCGTGTGTGTGTGTGCGTGTGTGTGTGTGTGTGTGAGAGAGAGAGAGAGAGAGAGAGAGAGAGAGAGAGAGAGAGAGAGATTTGTAGACGTGAGCATGAGCATGCAGCCCGTGCCTCCCAAAACCCCAGCGTGCTGAGCATGCAGGGCACCCACCTTACTCCCGTACTCTTCTTCCATGCGGTTGCAGATCTCACTGCATGCAGTACAACACAGCATATGTGTCAGTTGCATGCGTGCACATGTGTCAGTTGCGTGCGTGCACGTGTGTTGGTTGCGTGCGTGCGTGCATGTGTGTGTTAGTATGTGTGCGCGTATAATTGTGTGTGTGTGTGTTTGTGTGTGTGTGTGTGTGAGAGAGACGAGAATTCACTGTCAAGCTGCGACGGGCAGAGAGTGAGCATTCCCCTTGTCCTGCTGACAATAAGAGCCCAATATCTTCACGTCAGAAAGAGGGATTCACCTTGTCCTGCTGTCCAGCCAAACAACTTCACGCCAATAAGAGGATTCAACTTGTCCTGCTGACAATAAGAGCCCAACATCTTCACAACTTCACGCCAGTAAGAGGGATTCACCTTCTCCTGCTGTCCAGCCAAACACCTTCACGCTAATAAGAGGATTCAACTTGTCCTGCTGACAATAAGAGCCCAACATCTTCACAACTTCACGTCAGTAAGAGGGTTTCACCTTGTCCTGCTGTCCAGCCAAACACCTTCACGCCAATAAGAGGATTCAACTTGTCCTGCTGACAATAAGAGCCCAACATCTTCACAACTTCACGCCAGTAAGAGGGATTCACCTCGTCCTGCTGTCCAGCCAAACACCTTCACGCCAATAAGAGGATTCAACTTGTCCTGCTGACAATAAGAGCCCAACATCTTCACAACTTCACGCCAGTAAG
>Ga0307974_1002875_pt1 | contig 12297 bp, 7 predicted proteins | sample OrgLakmetagen784_FD_201812 | JGI IMG/M metagenome (GOLD analysis project Ga0307974, IMG submission 201812) | Saline water microbial communities from Organic Lake, Antarctica - #784 | ecosystem: Environmental > Aquatic > Non-marine Saline and Alkaline > Saline | place: Antarctica: Organic Lake... | reverse complement strand
ACATGCGACCCAGCACCTGGAGCACCTGCCCCAGCACCTGCAGCACGACACACATGCGCATGCACACACGCGCATGTGCACGTATACTCACACACGCACACGCACTGCCTGGGCTAAATGCCCACCGGGGTTGGTGCAGGGAAGGCTAAAATATTTATTTACAGGCTCCGGGGTTACCCGGGGTGAGTACGGTAAGGTACGGTATATGATAAATGAAGAATTACTGGGCAAATACTGATATGCGCACGCTCTTGCATTAAACATTGTTTTGTGCGAAACCCCCAAAATTTTGCCTACGGATCCTTCATGCACTAAAGTGAGCACCTACCTGGGGGCATTCCATGTTTTCCTGCTACCGCACCCAAGAGCCCCCTCAGACTCATCTATAAAGTTGGCCAGGACAGTATATCACCTTTTCAAATACCGTATATACCATATGTATATAGGTATATACTAAAACCGTATTCCGTACTTACGGAGAAATTGATACCCTTCATATTTAAATCATAATGGCCTCATTTTGTAACTCTTGAAGGGCTGCACAGCTATACCCAATTTAGTTGTACCAAAAAGAAGGACTAGGCCTGCCCAAAACCAAAAAGACCCCCCAAAATGGCTATTTCCAGATTTCCAGTGCAAAAAGAAGCCCAACTACTCTACCCACCAATAAAACATTGTGACTGATGCAAAAACATGCATTAAAAGAAAGTGGGGAGCAAAGGGAGTGCTTAATTAAAGGAGTTGCAAAGAAAAAAAATCGACCCCAAAGAGCAAAAGAGACTGTTCCTCAGGTGAGCCAAGCCCACCCAAAAAAGGGGGAATTGATGCCCCTTTCCTAAATTGCACATCTGAGGTCACCCACAGGTTTCTATGCATAGATGTAACACCTTTGCATAAAAAATATTGAGTTTGGGGTCAAGGGTGAGAGTGGGGGGCTGGATTTGTGCCATTTCCCTGCCAGAAAGGTGGTATGGGTGTAGAAATGCGGGTTTTGGTCCGAATTTTACCAATTTATTTGTTGCCAGATAGGTTTAGGGTCAAACCATACCCGTCAAAGCAAAAAATACGGGGGTGGAAATTTGCCCCTAAAGGACTTGGTGCGTGGGCCTGTTTGCTGGACAAAAATGGTGCATTTCTGGAAACCCTGGAAACACGCTTCTTAGCCACCACCTGAGTGTCGGGAGCCCTTCAGTATACTCCCAAGGCATGCCCTGTCAAGTTTTATGGTCTGGAATGCTGGGGTTGGGCCGTGGTGGGTAGCAACAGCTGAGATTTTCAACAGCTATGGACTCAAATTCCACTGCCTGCCCACACCAGCAGAGCATGCTAAACTGCTCTTTACTCATCAAACTTCAAATGTTCTCAGTGTCACCTCTGGAGTTGGCCGCTTCCAGAACATGCCACTGAAAACTTATACAAGTTATAATTTATAAAACTAGTCGCACAAATCGGCTCCCCAAACCATGCACCCTGTGCTCCTCGCATAGAATCGAGCTTTTCGTGGCCAAAATTGAGCAACTTCCTGGACCCCGCCCCCGCCCCCCGGAGTCCCCTCATAATGCTCCAAATATTATGTCCAACCATCGTTGTGGGTGAGGCAAGCCGCGGGGCCAATTTCTGAGGACCCCATTTTGGCAGGGGAATCCTGGCCCCGCACCCTGGGCGCCCCCCGGCACAAACTGAGTATGAAGAGTTGCTCAGGTAGGTCCAGCTTGAGGTCTTGCATACTCAGAAGTGGGTGGGAGCTTTGGGGCAAGAACTCTCACAGGAATGGCTCACCTGACTGTTCCTGCTGGGATTCGAACCTGAGCCTGGGGTGTACAATTCGAAGATATGGTTTTGCACCGTATTATTATACGGAAATAGGGCGTATATACAATGTATATACACTATAAATTTCTGATACGGAAAATACGGTACGTAGATACGCCCATTCCCCCCCCTGTATTATACGGCGTATATACCATACCGTATAATACCTATAATTATACTCATATGGTTCTGGCCAACCCTACTCAATTACAACAACAGCCTCGACGCCAGGCATCAGGGCACAGCTTTGCACTGTGCCTGTTGCGAAAGTATGGCTGGTGGAGCTTTGCTCTCAGACAGCACATGCACCACAACTCTGGGGACGGCTGTTAGGTTATAAGGAACGGATTAAATAAAAATTTTCTTGGTTCACATGAACTAGGAATGGGGGTTGGAAATGGATCACATGTGCGGTGTGTGTGTATTTGTATGAAAATGTGGCCATTTCTTAAGCTTTGCCCCAATCTCACCCATTTCAGCGCCATTTCTTAACCATCTGGAATTAATCATGCCAAAGAACATTACGATGCTTGCAGCCTCCTTCACCTGATTGGGTAAAAAGCAGGGATGTTTCATGTGGTCATTTGGGACGTTCAATACGATGAAATACGCGATAAATACGCAACATGCGTATGAAACGGTAGTATTTTAATGCAATTTTGGGAATGCCATTTTTTGACCCAAAATGGACCTGATTTACCCCAGAATTACCTAAAACGTTTTCAATTCATTCATGCACTATGCAACAAAACTCGCTGAGAGGTCGTGCCATCGTATAACGGCCCGATTTGTTCAATACGGTTGAATACGCGTTAAATACGGTACGGCGTATTATACTAATACTTCCCTGGTAAAAAGTAAACCTCCTCGTCCTCCTCACTTACTTGCCCTGCAGGCGCAGCGGCATCCTTCATTGCAATTTGATTTGATTACTCCAGTTACCCACCTTTGAGCACCACCGCTGCCCCACGTGCTTGTATTCCACTGCAAATATTGGGGCTCCTAAACAGAAAAGGCAGGATACAATGAAGTGAGCTTTACAGACAATTAACTGTTAGAAGTTATAAGAAGGCAACAGGTATGTGTCTACTACGAGTTCAACTAATCAACACATGGTCACCTTTTTGACAGCTGACTCTCCACTGTCTAACAGAACTTGGCGGCACTTGCCTGTGGATGCAATCGTCAGCAGGACTTTAAAATAAGCCAAGAGCCCACAACCAACTCCGTGAAGTAGGAGAATAGGGGGTTGACCGTATCCCTGCTGGCCTTGCTGCCCTGGAGTGCTGCTGATATTGCATGTGTAGTACTTAAGACAGCCCAGTTGATGGGCCTTGAAACCAATCGCCCTTAGCATGTTGTGGTTCTGCGAGCGAGGACGAGGTGGGTGGAAATGTGTGCACCGAAACAGCAATGCAAAACACACAGCCGACAAGTGCCACCACCTAGTACCTAGTTCAACATAGTCACACTGTCCGCACCAAAAATGCCATGAATTCGAAGGCTCCATAGACAACAAGTGGTCGCCACCAGTGGGGCAGAGTTTCCTGCAGTTGTATGAACGAGCAACTGTTCATGTGATCCTTTCTGGTCTCTTGTCAGCTTTCCACACACACTGGATGCAGCACAAGCTAAGTAGATTGTAGGCTGTTGTTTATATGTGTACACACTTCAATTACCTTAATTGCATAACTATCAAAGCTTTCCCATTCACACCATAAGAAAAGTCGCCATGCTATACATACGGAATAATAAGCAAATTTTTTGTCATGTATATATATTTGCTGTACAAGTGGGCTATTGGACCTGGGTGTGCTTGTAGAACGATGGAGGCACGGACGCGCCACTTATTTGAGCTGCTTTGTGAGAGTCTCGATTAAAGGAGAAGGGCGTGGCAGGAGAGCTGAGCATGCATACTGCTTCAGAGACCTTGCTGCTGCGAGCTGCATTGCTGTCACAGCTGTGTGTATCCACCAAGCCTGAGCCCTCGGTGCTGTGGTTGTAGCTGTGATGAGTTGAACACTGCTCCTCCAGCTGCAGAACCATCATTTCCAAATCCTTACTGAAGCCCAACAATTGCACTTCTGCCCTGTAGATTGTCCATTGTATTTAAGGTAACACATTAACTTGTTTTAAACTTCTTACGCACGAACAGATAAGACTGAGCGTCGTGATGTTGGAATTGCTGTGAAATTGGATGCTTGAATGCACAGTATGACCCAAGCTTGTGGCACAAAATTTTTGCTAGGGATGTGGAGAGACTGTGTTGGGGCTGAACGGGTGACCTGATCACAATTTGGGTCTTGATTATTCACAGCTTTTGGCGCATGAAGGACAGAAAGAGGCGCAACCCATAAGTCAGAGCCTTACCTAGAAGTACCCCAAGCTGCAGCAGCAAGCAACTCCGAAACGTCGTTGGAGCTCAGTGCAGACGCATCAGCTCCCTGCAAAGCAACGCTTGTCGGACATGTCTGTCAGTGTTTTAAAACAGATCAACAGAGCAGACAGGGGTTGTTTGGCTCTTTTGGACGTTTGTCAGGCAAAGAGCAGGAAGCATAACTAATTGGACGGCATGTATACTTCCCAATAAACTTGGACAATCAGAATCCTGAGCTTGAGAGCTATCGATTGATATATATATGGGTCGAATCGTGGAAGGGGGGGTGGGGTGGTTTCCCGGTGGCGTTTTAGGTTTTGGGGGGGAGGTCTCCAGTATTTTTTTCTGGACCACTCCCACAGAATTTTAAATACATCATCGAAATCCTTAGCTTGAGTTCAGTCGATTGCCAATTCTTTTTGAGCAAACTGGGTAAAAGGGGGGTCTAAGGACATGTCCAAAAGTCAGAGGCACACGCGCTTGGGTGCAGGCCGCGGGGTGAGTCAAGCCAATGGAGCAGCATTTCACTCCAAACTTTCAGGATTGTGCCAGCATGAGATAATTATGAAAAAATGAAGAATCATGAAGAAATGTGCCAGCATAAGGAATATGAAGAAATGAAAGCAACGTGGGGCTGTGCAAGCGAATTGTGGGTGCCTGGTAGGTCATGTGTGCAAGGTTGTCTGTATCTCAGTTTTTGCCCCATAACTCTGCAACAGTTCTATTCGGTTTCAGGTCCTGATGAGTAGGCAGATGGATGCAGAATACAAAAAGGAGCAGATTGGTACCCTTTTGGTCTAGGTGAGAGCACTGGAAGGGGGGTTTGGGGGGTGGGTGGTCCCTCAGGGGGGTCCACCCCAAAAAGTGATGTGCCTCTCAACAAAATAATCACCCTCCTGCAAAGAGGATTAGATTGAGTCGTGCTTGGATATTGAAATTACGTCCAGGAAGAAAGGTGATGCCTTTGTTTCAGATTGCAAAATAGTCCTGGAAACAAGAGTGCTCACGCAACTAGAATTTTCCAGTTCTGAAAGCAGCGCTTTCAACAGTTCAACTATTGCGCAAGTGCAGTACTTTCAGATCCTCAAAAGTTACCAGCTTAAATTCAGGAGACCTCGAGATATTGTAACCAGCAGCTCACCTTGAACCAGTGGCTCAGCCACTGCAATGGGTCGTGGTCAAATTGGAAGCTGCTCAAAATCTGCAGAGCATAAAAGAAAGGTTTACCATTTGAGTCATGAAATGATCAGATGAGAAAATTGAGCGACTTCAAGTGGCGGCTTGCTTCTTACTTGCGTGAACGCGGACCAAGCCCTGGCCTGGCTCTCCTCTTTGCTGCAATTCTGATCCTGCGAGCTCGGCACCAATGCTGAAAGCCTGGCCCGTTTCATCCTTTGTTTGATGAAGAAGGCCACCTCCACCTAAGTCCGTTAAAAATTGCAAGATTACTTGAACAATAAATAACAATATAACTAAGAAACGACAACGAGCACAATATGGTTATATAGCATGTATATAGGACAATATTTCGACAGACTTCAGGCAGACAATTTCTTGTAGCCTGCCATAACCATACGTAGCTACCCACCATGCAAACAAACACAGATGGGATAAGGCCAAAGCCGAAGGAAATGACGGGCACGGTAGAAAGAGTAGCAGTGGCAGCTATGGCTGCTCGCAAGCCCAGTGTTTGCCGCTGTTTGGCCCACGCCTGAAATGGAGAGGGACGAGTTGAATTCTCTGAGGTGGAGAGGGCTTGAGAATTGGGGCACAAAATGCCGTAGACAAAACAAGATGAGCCGAAACGCGTTATTCCCTCTAATATTTTGTAGGGAGACTTGGGGATAACTAGTCGCTGGAGGAGGGGGAGAAAGCGATGAAGGATGCCTTGTTTTTTCTGGCCAGAAGGGGAAGAGATGGGCTGTGACACTAAGGGAGCTTTAGCTTAGTGCGGTGCATAGGATATATCAGGTACATGCGCAAACGCTTGAAGCCAGGAGAGCCAAGAAGCATCCCCCCGCTGTTCCAAGCCTAGCAAATGTAATGGGCATGCAATTTTAAGGAAGGAAACGCCCAGTGGATTAATTCCAGTCACCTTGGGCTCCATTTTTGCACACAAGCCGTCCATGTATTTTACGTTCATTCAAGGATGCAAAGAAAGGTAGCAAAACAAAATTTAATTTAAGGATGCCAAGCAAAATCCATCATTTGTCCAAAATTATTATTTCTCCAACTGCTCATGGAGGAACCTCTGGCCTCTGACTCTTTGGTAGAGGCAGCACTTAAATGTCTGTTACAGCCAGACCCCTGGCTAAAGGTGTGTGTGTTTGTGCTTGCATGCACATGCACGTAAACACACACACACACACACACACACACACACACACACACACACACACACACACACACACAGACACACACACACACACACGCACACACACACGCACGCACACACACATACACACACACGCACACGCACACGCACACGCACACGCACACGCACACGCACACGCACACGCACACGCACACACACACATTCACAAGCTTATACATACACAAAATTACACACATACACACACAAAAACACACACGAACACACACACACACGCACACACATACACATACACAAATGGGCATGCATTTAATGCTTGTTTTCACCAGGCTGCGTTCTCCCAGAAAGCTGTACGTCTCTGGAAAGAAGGCAAAATCACCAGCACGGCTCCTGCAGACGGGCGTACGATATTTGTCCCAGGTCGTACTGTGATATACAAGATACGAGATTGTTCATTTGTGTGCCATCCCATGTACTTCGTTTAACGCAAAAGCCTTGCATCCTTCCTTCTGTTTTCAGATCGTCCATCACGGTCAGACGATAAGGTAAGTCAAGGGACCAGCATATTTGGCTTCATAAAGTTTTCACACTCCCAGTGACACCCTGACACACCCCTGAGTAAAAGCTTGTACCTGATGGATTGCACTGGGTATCTTTACTGTGTTTTAAAGGTGAAAGTCGTTGCTCCTGGTGCCGCTCCCAAAAGAGGGAAAGGCGGCAACCTAGCATCGCGTTGTGCCATAGTTCACAGGTAATAAATGGATGACCGCTGCGTTTGCTTCTAGCCACGTTATACATGGATCAGGTCAACACTTCCTGTATAGATCTGTATGTCAGCTCTGCGTAAGCGAGTCTACAGCCTGCAGGATGGCACATGTCGTAAATTAATGCTTGTCAATGCAGTGAAACGGTAAATTCTACCCCCAATGATTTAGGCTAAGCTCATAAGTCATAAGCCATGACGCTGCCTTGCTAGAACTATGAACTGAGCAGCTCCATTTTGGCCTCCCCCTTACTTTTGCTATGTCATGGCTGCTCTAGGATTTGACGACCCACCGTCCTCCTCAAACGTGCTGTGAGCCATTCTGGCATGTCTTCAATGATCTCCGGAAATAGGCTAGGCTGCGCGCCAACATTGATTAAGCTCCTCCAGCCGCTGAACCACACTTCATTAACTGTTTCAGCATGTTAAAACGTTCCCTACCAATTTCAGTCTGTGCCACATCGAGTCGTGGGCTGTCGATCTGGCTTGGGACGCAATTGCACGTTTTGGTGTTGCCTATGCAGCCATCCTACCTGTTGAGTTCTACAGCGACTTTGTCAATGTGAGTAGCTTGCGTGAGACCTGCAGATTATAGATTTTAGCTGCAGAGAAATGGACCAGGTTGTTCAGGTAGCTTATTTCTCAGCAGGCAATTACGAGCTCTTAAATTGTATGCATTAAGAAACTAATTATAAATGGAGCAAAGTACTGCATCAGGCATTACTATTGTTGCACAATGAAGCAGGCACCCTTGCTCACTTTCACTTGCAAACAGTAAACGGTACAGAAGTCAAGTTTCCTTTGTACATCATCATCATTCCAATTGGCGTTGTAATCTAATACTAGCCTGATCCAATGCTAGCCTGCGTGTGTACGTGTGAGTGTGTTTGTGGTTGTGTGGGTGTATGTGTGTGCGTCTGTGCGTGTTTGGTGTGTGTGTGGTTGTGTGTGTTTGGTGTGCATATGCGTGTGTGTATACAAGGGTGTGTACTGTGTGTGTACGTGTGTGTGTACGCATTATCGCATGCGTGTGGCAGGCAGTGCAAATGGCGCACGTCAGCCAGCTGCGTGCTGCATCTGTCACCCACTTGTTTTTATGTTGTTAGGCGCCTTGTTGTTGTTAGGCGCCTTGTTGTTGTCTGGGCGAGAGTGACGCTTGTTCAATGCACGCGTAAGGTGTGTATGTGTGCGTGCTGTGTTTGCGCGCTCTGTGTTCTGTATGGTGCGTGTGCGTGTGTGTGTGTGTGTGCGTGTGCGCACGTACGTTTATGTCACCTGCGTTTGCGACCAGGATGCTGCAAAAGAGAAAATCACATGGTCAACACGCACGTGCGATGGATCGCTGTCAAAACAGTTCTATTGTCGCTTATTCCATTGGGAGTTTCCAATAAAGCGTCGTCCGGTTTAATTTCTGGTCTCAAGTGTCTACTGTTTGATATGGTTCTGACTTGTTGGGGCGCCAAAGTGCAGGTTGTAAGGAGGCAAAAACGCATGTCAGACACTCCAAGTTCTTGGAAAGTCCCTAAAACAATGGAGATATGTGGGTCAGAGGGTCAAGCATGGCCTGATTTCACACACACACACACACCGCATTGAAGACACACTTGCTAACCCTCATTTATGGGCTTAATACAGTGTCAATGATCCAAAAAAGGTACTTTTTTGATCAGGAACAAACAAGTAGGGTGTGATCCTGCGGATCACAAAAATTGGGGCGGTTTACAAAAAAAAAAAGCGGAGCCTGCGCTGCAACCTGCATTGAAGTTGTACCTAATGTAGTGAGAGCGATTTTAGGGGGGCTGCGCTCCCTCTGCACCCCAATGCTCCTGTTCGACCATTTCTGAGATGGCAGCCTGGTCTTTGCAGTGAAGAGTGGCATTCAAATGAGTTAGACAATTCAGGAGGGGCTGCGCCCCCCCTGCACCCCCCCTCTCGTGCGTTTGCACAGTCCCTGTCATACCATACCGTGTCTAAAGCTGTGTGACCTGTGCAGCGCTGTCTTTTAAGGATTTCCGGTCCCCATGGAAGTGGTGTGCCGAAGCTGCAGCCCGAGTAACCCCACGAGCTGCCCCACAGAATCACAACAACAACTTTTGATGATTGCTTAATAATTTAATTGAAACACAATTGAAACACACTGTGCACTTTCACCTGAGACCTCGCAACACCACCCATGCGAGTAACCGCACACCTGAGGGCATGGCTGGAATCAGCGCAAAATCAGCTTTCTGGCTGTGCCATTCTTATGGCATGGAATGGCCTGGGTGGCTCGAAGCTTTATTCTTTTTTCAGCATGGTGACTCAGCAGTGGAATTAATTATAGGCGGACTACGCCCTGGGGGGCTCCGCCCCAAAAACGCTTTTTGGTCTCCGGTCATGTGTGACCAAAACTCCCCCAGCCGTAGAGTATTACTTTTGCAACAGGCACGGGCTGCCTCCTTTCATATGTAAACTGGTGAAATGAATTTTGCAGTAGCAGTTCCTGCCAGACTAATAATGTCCCTTTTTACTGCATGCGCCTGAATCCCTCTCGCCTGGTACCTCCACTCTATTTTTGCCTTTATTATCAGGTTGCTGATGATGAGTGCCGGCACTTCCTATTGCTAGAGCAGAGGCTCAAAGATATGGGAAGTTACTATGGAGCCATCACAGTCCACGATGGGTGAGTGCTCTTTAGTTTAGATCAATGTTGTGCACAAAGCATGCTGTCGTTGTGCTGAGTCCTGAACCTCTAATTGCCCCTGCTGCCAAATCACAAAAACTTTTGCATTGAATTGCTTTTTACAGGTTGTGGGAGAGTGCAAGCAAGAGTGCAGGGAGCCTAGCTGCAAGATTGGCTGTCGAGCACTGCGTGCACGGTAAGCAGGTTGCCAAGGGATAACTGAAGCTGTGAAGCTTTCCTTTGATTTTGAACTATCAGTTTCAGAGGGACACCGAGCAGAATGAGGGCATCCTCCTTGCTGCTTTCAAGAATCATGGATTTTTCAAAAGGGGCGTTTGGATTGGGCATTTTGTGGGTCCTTTGAAAAATAAATGGTGGATATAATTACACAGCAGAATTGCAACAAGACTTAGCTAACAACATTAGGAGCAATTATTGTATATGGAACAAGCTCACTCAAAGCAATGTTATCCCTTGGTGGCAACACAAGATACAAGTGGCAAAATCAAGTATTGCATTTGATTTGGTCCCAACCTCATGTCCATATACCAGCTTTTTATAGTCAGTGTATCTCTAATTTGTAGTCATTATATGATTGTTTAGTCTATTTTTTATGAGGGAGGCAGGTACAGCTCAAGAGCTTGCTCCTTTTGGCCCTCGTGGTCCCCCTTTGGTGATGTCTCCGGCTTCAGCAAAGAGTGTGAAATTGATAGTCAGCTACAAAACAAATTGCAGAGGCACGTGGCCTTGATGTGCTTCCTGGGACCATTGCCAGATTCAAGGCTGCAGGAGACCATGACACCGCGGCACTTCTCGGTTGGTGGTGTTCGATGAGCATTGTGTGAACCTATGTAACATAGATAATGCCGCTGCCGCCTTTCTTCCTGTTGCTGCTGCTGCTGCTGCTGCTGATGGTGTTTAAAGTGTCACCTGCCTTCAGGGTCTGGTGTGTCTAAAGCTCCCCCAGCCGTAGAGCTGCACTATCACAACAGGCACGGGGATACCCCCCATGTGGATCCCAATGCATTTGGCAGAGCCAGTCATTGGAAATTTGCGACCCTTGACTGCAGAACAAACTGTATACCCTGAAGAAATAGGCCACGTCGCAGCTGGTGTTAGGTGGCTGACTCATCTTCATGCCCATGCATCTAAGACAGCGCACCTCTCTCAAAGTGGGTGCAACTCTACCGCTTCCCCTCCTACTCCCAGCACCAGCACGACCACCGACGTAAACACTAAACAGGAATTGCCAGCAGCAGCATCGGGATTTGATGCGGTAGACCTCGGTCACTTGCAAGCTTCAATAGCTGGCTTAGTAGTTCAGGACAAGATGACAGAGTGCAAGGAGGCCTTCCCTGAGGACTCAAACTGGGCGGCTGAGGCAAGGCAGTTTCCCACTGTCCAATTGTGGTTTCATAGGTAAGTGTGATGCATGATGCCTTGCAAAGGACCATGTGGTCGTCAGTCGCAAAGACAAGTTTAGAAGAGCTTCGCACATCCTCCTTCTTTGTCGCTTCTGGGCAGCACTGTTTTTCCTACATACACCTTGTGCTTGCAGCCTAGTCCGCATGCATTTCCATGGATCTCTCAAGCCGCCATTTAACCACGAAGCCCGGAATCTTGCTGGTTTTGACGAAGAATGGTGAGATCCTGATGTCGGGCAACTTCAAATGCCCCTCCTTAAATAGCTTGCCCTCAAGGTGTTTGCAGTCATCATTATTAGTATGACATTTCTCTTTGACCACCAAACTTTTGAAGCGCTCATACGATTAGGAAGTTCCCAGATAGGGACGACTGACCCCCCAAATGGGGGTGTTTTTCAAATGTTCCCAGTATGCGTGCCGTCATTGGCAACTGTCAAGCTTGGCTCAAAATTGTAGTGTCCATAACAGTTGAGTTTGACGTCAGGAGGCGCATAGGCTAAATCAGCTGCGGCATAAACCCTACTTTTCAGGCACCCGTGTACTGGATCTGACAAGCCGCTGCACCAAATCACATGATTTTTGGTGATATGGAGTTCTTGTAATAAACATACATGATTGTAAAAGAAATGGAGTGGAACAGTGAAGTGGTTGGTGTTACAGCTCAGGGAAGTACACTGGGTGCCCAAATTATTCAGGGGGGTCCGGAACAGTGTGTAAGATTTTCCAGGGTTCCCCGGAACTGCTTTCAAAATTGTTCAGGGTGTTATAATTTTCAAGCACGATGTTAATGCTTGTGTGTGTATGTGTGTGCGTGTGTGTGTGTGCATTCGTGTGTGCTCGCGTGTGCTTGATATCGCTCGAGGCTCGCGCATGGCTGCTAGTTGAGGCCTCATCAGGGCCTGGGGCAGGGGGAGGGGGGAGAGCAGA
>Ga0307974_1002872_pt1 | contig 12305 bp, 14 predicted proteins | sample OrgLakmetagen784_FD_201812 | JGI IMG/M metagenome (GOLD analysis project Ga0307974, IMG submission 201812) | Saline water microbial communities from Organic Lake, Antarctica - #784 | ecosystem: Environmental > Aquatic > Non-marine Saline and Alkaline > Saline | place: Antarctica: Organic Lake... | reverse complement strand
GCATGCCAGTAAATGTGGGTTATACGTGTATGGGTGTGAATGATTGTGGTGTATGTGTAAGTGTATGTGTGTGTGTGTGTGTGTGTGTGTGTGTGTGTGTGTGCGCGCGCGTGTGATTTGTACTGCAGAGGGCGACAGATGAACGAACCGTGCTCCAGCTGCAGGCGCCCAGAGGCCACCCTTGCCCTAGCTTCTTCATCTGGCAGAAGCCTGGATTTGAGGAGAGCTTGGATGCAGTGCAAGGCCTGCAAGGGCTGCCCTTCCCCCTCTAATTTCGAGGCTAGCAGAAATAGCGCCCTGCTTACATTGACGTCCATTTTTAGGATATAGGATAAATGAAATTAATTATACTTTGAAATCATCTAAACAATCAGTTTGCACAAATCTATTATTATATTTTTTCTGTGTAATCAACCTGCTCGCATGCATTCAATCGGGAAACAGATCTCGCAATCTGTACGGGCATTCTCGCAAGACCGAGCAGCCTTAAAGACTCCCCCTGCGTGGACGCCACGTCTACCCACTATCCTGAGGCAAGGCAGAACCTCTCAAGCTGGGTGCCCCTACCTGGACAGCTTGAAACTCCAGGTGAATCCTGAATCCCTGAAAGGGCCCTTCTCAGGTGATTTTCAGAGAGTGCGCAGGGGAGTGAGGGGCTTGAAGGAACTCAACTGGCCATTCTGCCCGCTGGTGGTCGGGGGCAGTCTTGGTTTGAAGAGGCACTCACGCGAGTTTATTCCCCTCTCAGGTCTGAGTTGCTGCGAGTTGGGACAGTTGCTGTGAGTTGCGAGTTTTGAGGGCCAACTTCCCATACTGAGGCTGTTAATAATGCAGGAAGGCAAGACTTACTGACCTCAGGATCAGCTGTCAAAGACGCACCGCCAAGGCGTGGCGCCCAACTCAGCGCTGTCCGCTGCTTGCTCATCTAATTCTTTGCTAAATCTTGCTAAGCTCAAACAAGTCAATACGCTTTGTTTACTATGCATGCAGCGCCTGCCGCTCCACATGATGAGAGCAGCAGCGCCTGAGGCACCAGCTGCAGAGGAGGACGCTGATGACACGGACGCGCTGCAGGTTGGGGATGTATTAGGCTTTCAAGGGTGAAGGTTTAGTCAGCGCACATACACGCACGTAAAATCCTGCACAACACGTGAACGAGGCGTAGGCACACGTGTATGTGCGCACTCAATTTCAAACGCGCACACACTCACATGTACACACGCAAACACACACGCATACACATGCATATACACAGGCACTCGCTTATATCACAATTGCACATAGCGCACACGTACAAGGAAAACACACTGGTCCGTGCAGGTGTGGCTTGAGAATGAAAAGGACAGCGAAAACACGGTGCTCACAGTGGAAGGCAAGGATCAACCCCACCTTCTAATGACCTTGTCTGGGGCCCTCACCACTGCCGGGTACCTGGTGGCCAGCGCGGTGAGCCATTAATGTTTGCATAACGCTGAGTGTTGCCCTCGTCCTTGGCATTTGTTGGTGAGTGTTGAAGTACTCAGCTACCAACACTACGCCATGTGCCTCTTGCATTTCTTGCAGGACATCACGAGTGAGGACGGCAAAGTCCTGGATGTTTTCCGCGTCCGCACTGAAGACAACCAAAAGGTGGGAACAGATCATGTCACCCTACGCCTTTGTGGGGTTCCTTTAATTCTGGATTTCCCTTTAGTAATTTTGCGACTTATCCTCTCCTTCCACCTTTTCCCAGACCCTTATCTTGCCTTTGACGCTGATACTCCTTTGCACCTTCATCTCTGCACACAGGTCCCGGAATCCAGTTTCCAGGACCTGCGTGATCTCATTCTCAATCTCACACGCACCTCCAACCGCTCTGGCATGCCTGCCATTTATGGTGTGGTTGCGGCTGCTGAAGTGGACCGCTTGGCACCTCTCTCAGACCTAGGAGAGGGGGGAGAAGGCACGTGTGTGTGTTGTGTGCATTTGCGCGTGTGTGTATGCTTTATGCAAATATGAGTGTGAGAATGTGTGCGAGTGTGCGCGCTGTGGAACACCTCTGCCTGAGGTGGAGGTGCGTGAACTAAACACGTGTTGTGTGAGGTGCCAAAATATGAATCAATGGGTGGTATCGAACGAGGCTGTCTTGGTGGGGTTTTCCGTGTGCCTGAACGTCCCCACTCTGTTTTTGGCTGGCCTAACCATGTGTTTAAACTTTAAAAGGCGCTTGATTTCTGAAGTACAGAATTTACAGTACCTAACAAACACTATGCACCCGGGCAGCAACGTATGCCTGTGACAGAAAGCGTACACGTGTCAGATGTGAGGTCCATAAAAAGTGAATCCAAATGTGAATATTTGCAGGTGAGGTGGGCGCATTGGAGCTATCCGCTGCTCGCATGGCCCAAGCCGCTGCGGACCTTGTAGCAAAAGAGCGAGAACTGTTGGAAATGGTAAGCTAAACATCTCTGCGAACGCCTGCTCTGGCCTGCTCCCTGGTCTACCAGCTCCCTGGCTGCAGATCAAGCAAGTACGCCCTTGCATAGAATCCCGAGTCTTTTCAGGGGTAGCTTTTGAGACGTGGAAGCTGCAGAGCTCACATAATCCGCTGCTTGCTTGCAACAGGGCAAGCCCGGCAGTGGCGTCAGCTCCCGTGAGATGTCAGCCAAGGAGAGGGGCCGAAAGGAGGCTGCAGCCGTCCTTGAGCGCAGGTGAGGCACGCAAGCAAGGGTGGGGAGGCAGCTGATGCTCCATTCTCCTTCTCTCTGTGCAAAGAGGCTGTGGTTGTCCCTGAACGTACAGATTCCTGATGCTGTATTGTAGTTTGACACAGGTGTACATTGCTAGGTAGGTGGCGCTACAAAAAAAAAAGTCGACCTTGAGCGAAGTTGAAGCATGCAGGCAGGGGGTGACAGCTGATGCACAGTACAAATCCATACAGTGCAGCTAGCTAGTGTTGAAAACATTGCAATTTAAATGTCTTTTCATGTGGGGGCTTTTCATTTTGGGATCGGCTCATTTCTCATACTTTCAATTGTTTATGTACGGTACCTTATCAGATAAATCCTGGTGCCCAAATTTCATAAATTTTTAACTTCGGGTAACCTCCGGGTAACCCCGGAGCCTCAAAATAAATATTTTAGCCATTCCCGCACGTATCCCGGTGGGCATTTACCCCAGGCAGTGCATGTGCGTGTGTGAGTATGCGTGCACATACGCGTGTGTGCCTGCGCATGTGTGTCGTTGCGCTTGTGCATGTCTGTGTGCGTCAGTGACGGGAAGTTCAGCTTCCAACAAACATAATGTTTCAAACGATGAAAGGCAACAAAGGGTTAAAACTTGGTCCAATGATGGATAGGAGACGTAATATTGTCTCTGTCTCTTCACTAATACTGCTCTATTTAGTCCCCACCCGCCCCTTCTGCTCCCTTCTCTAGCCACTATCACTGGTGCTGTCTTCGCTCTCCTCAATGCAGCTGCTGCTACTGCTGCCGCTGTGTGCTTTGCTTGTGCCTGCTGGTGGTGCAGCTTGGGTGTGGGCCTTGGTGCGTGACCGAGTCTGCATAAGCTGCCCCACCTGCGCAACTGTCAACTGCTGTCGCTGCCGGCTTGAAAAAGCTGTCAAACGTGCGCTGGAACTTTCCAACAAGTGCAACAGGTGCTGCAGGTGCTGGGGCTGGTGCTGCAGGTGCCGGGGCAGGTGTTGGTGCTGGTGCTGCAGGTGCTGGGGCTGCAGGGGCTGGGGCTGCAGGGGGTGGGTTGGGGTGGTGGGGGTGGTGTGGGGGGGGGTGGGGGGGGGGGGGGTGGGGGGGGGGGGGGGGGGGGGGGGCCTTCTCCGCTCATCACTGTCCACCCACCCACAAAACTTTATTTTCGCCAATCCCCAGAAACTCCGGAGTCTCAAAATAAATATATATTAAACGATACCGGAACCACTTCGGAGGGCAATAAACGTTATTTACCCAGGATGATATAGGTAAGGTACAGTATTGTTACATTTTCTAATTTTGGAATAACTTTCACATCTGGAAATATAAGGATTTTTATCTTTTCCTTTGTAAATATATTTGATATACCGTAGGTTCACGGACTACTCATTTTAAAATGCCCATTGGCTGCATGGGGAGAATGACAGCTGTGAGTGCTTCCTTCAATTAGAGAAGCAACCCTCACTTACCCACTTGCCATCTTCACTAATTGTGTGGATGCCCCAAAGAAAGGGCCTGAAGGGCCTATGATAGGAGGAGGCTTGTTCTTGGAGCAGCATGCATGGACGCCCCACGCCTCTTCACAGCCGCGCCCCTTGCCTTTGCCTATGCCTCTGCCAGCTCCCTGAGCTGCCTCCCCTCTGCAGCTTCCCATGGTCCCTCTACTGAGCGGCCAGCCTCTCAGCTGGGGACAGGGGCTTCAAAAATGGGTCAGGGGTTCAAAACCAGGGCACGCTGGGAGCTCATTTTCAAAAGCACCCTCAAAGCCACTTAATATAATTAATCTAGCACTTCAAATTCAGTTCTGGGAGGGCCCCGTGAATTATTAAAAATTTTCTTTTTTGCCAATTTCTGAAGTGATCGTTAACCTACGGTATATTGTTTGTTAATTTGTACAAAAACATTTTTGTTTGTTGGTCTTGTGCATTATTTTCGAATTTGACGTCGTAACTTATCCCCACGCATATAGAATTGCAGGCAGGCTTTGTGTGCTGCCCGCTTGTGTAGTGACAAAGTATTGAACAAGTAATTAGTAGTATACTTGCATAGACAGAGGTGCATGTCGAAGTTCATGGAGCCCAGCAGCTGTGTTGCTTGCCCTTCCTTCCTGATCAAACTGTGTTCCCTGGTTGCTTTGCCTCCGCTGTAGATGACTTGTGACTCTTGACAAGTAAAAAAGGTGATCTAGAATGCACAATGTAGTGAGTGTATTGCCTGCACTTGCAAGCCCGTGTGTGTATGCACTCCCACAGACATACGCAAATTCAAAAGTCCACACACAATCATTTGAGTCCATGGGGGTAATTCACTCTGGAATAAAACTTCTTTAATTGCTACACAATCACTTGCACACACACATACCCAAACTAGACATCACACATGTCAGAGCACATTGACACACACACACTAACATGTTTATAATACAGGATGTCTGCCATGGAAGCGCTGCTTGTGTCTCGACGCTCAGTGTCCATGGAGCCCTCACGAAGGAAGCAAGCTGGCATCACTGGTGAGAGCCCTAGTGTTTGGTGTTCTCGTATGTGAGTGAGGAGGGTAGGAGTGATCTCTAAAGATCCAAGGCCTTCTGCTTTGTGGGGGGTGGATGCCTCTTCCTCAAAGACGCTGGGTCACAGCCGTGCTTGCCGGACGGGGTTGTTGCGTTTGCTGCTGCAACCTTTGTTTACGGCTGTGACTCAGCACTTGTTTTATGTAGGGGTTCCTTGCCTTACATTGCAATTAGCGCTGTGAAGGCCCAAAACAGACACACTAAAATCTTGCTGCGCTCAACAGCTGAGCCTCTCTCACGTGAAGCCTACATACCTGACAACCTTCATCACGGCTGTTCGCAATCTCTGCTCAAAATCAACACGCACCTCCACCTGCAAACCACCCCTCCTCACCATTACACACGTGTGCATACACATGTAGTGCTCTGTTTGCAGATACCATCTGTTCCTTTCTCAGTCTTGCAACCCCCCTGCTCTGTCTGCCGCACAGAGAAGCTGAAGTTAGAGGAAGGTGTCATGCCTGCTTGTGGCAACGGAAGGGAGCTGCTGCTGCAGGTCAGTGGTACAAGTAGGGGCATTTGGGCAGGCTTGTGCTACTGCACACCCGTGTTTACCGCACCATCCCTGAAATGACCATACACACTCCCTGTCCACCATAAGCGCAGCAACACACCAGCAAACCAAAGCTGCTGCGACACCCAAGCCAGGGGACGGAAGCCCATGCTTGCTGGCATGGCAGCTTTGGTTAGGGCTCATTAAGCAAAGCATCAGCAACAAGCCTGTCAAGTCAGTGCGCATGATCCCAGTCACAGCTCCTTTGCCACTCTTCAGTGTTGCCGTTGTCCTTTTTCCTCTATTCACACACGCAATACACATCGTACACAAGTGCAAGCATGCTGGCTGTTCTGTGCAGGCCTTCAACTGGGAGTCCTGCAAGGGCGACTTCTACCAGCAACTGATGGGCAAGGTGGAGCAGATCAAGGCAGACGGCTTCACGGGCGTCTGGCTGCCACCCCCATCTAGTGCAGTCAGCGACCAGGTGCGTGGGATGTTTCTTGGGCACAGCTGAAGCAGGGTGGGTACAGAAGCTGGTACATGGTGCCACCACCAAGACAATTGCATTTCAACAGCCCTGAAGTGCCTGTGCATTTCTTTTTACCATTCACCCTTTCAAGTCAGGTTGCATTTCAGAAGGCTGCCACACTCTCATATCACGCACAAGCACAAAGTCACTTTCTTCTTCATTGAAGCAGAATCCTTCCTGCGCACGCACAGGGCTACTTACCGGGCGACTACTATGACCTGAACTCCAAGTACGGCACAGAGGAGGAGCTGCGGAAGCTTATCAGTGTGTTCCACGACAATGGCATCAAGTGCATTGCTGACATCGTGATCAACCACAGATGCGCGCAATTCCAGGTGTGTGGGTGTGGGTTGCTCCAGGCGTGTGTGTGTGTTTGTGCGTTGTGTGTGTGTGTATTGTGTGAATGTGAGAGAGTGTGTGAGTGTTAGATGAGAACATGTATTGGACAAACCTGTATGCATGCACGCACAGCTGATCTGGAGCAGGCCTGCATCGCATCCAAGCTCTCCTCGAGTCAGTGCTACTGCCAGAAAAAGAAGCAGGGGCAAGGAGAACTAACCAAAGCGCTTGCAATTTCGACCACAGCTTGTTCAGTCGCCCCTTGATGTACAATAATACATGGATGCAGTTTTAAGAAAATATGTTTGCATACACGCTCTCCCATTCAGACGCTTGCACTTGCACACAGACGCACGCACACGCTCACATGTACACTATTCACAGGGAGAGGACGGCAAGTGGAACAAATACGGTGGCAAAATGGACTGGGACCAGAGCGCCATCTGCAGCGGTAACGAAGCTTTTGGTGGTAGAGGCAATCCCAAGCAAGGAGACGACTACGGGGCAGCGCCAAATATCGACCATAGTCAGGTACTTGTCAATGTCATCCATTGGCATAATTTGGCGGCGTAGACGTGGAAGGGGCTACGGTAAGGGTGAGGCATGCAGGTTGCAGGTATAAAGCTGGGTGTGAGCCCGTCTGCACGCTTTTTAGAAAGCGAGACAGTGGGCACACTGTCTCGCGTTCTAAAAAGCAGAGGAGGCGCTTGAACAAAGCTTTGAGGCAAAGCGATTCTGCTTCTGGATCTGGAGAGGAGTCACAAGAACCTGCTGAAATGCCAGCATCTCACTCTGACAATGTGTATGAAGCAGGCAGTTTATCGGATGTAGATGGGGGTTATGAGGAACCCCGTAATGTGTCGCATGATGCCTTCACTGCTTAAAAGTATCTGTCACCCCTATGTTGCACGTATTAAGTATTGTGATGCCTTCCAGGCAACATCCGCATCAAGCGCTTGGGTTTAACCCTACACCCTAAACCCTGGCAGCACAAGCGTTCACAGACACTCACACTTACGTACACATCCACGCGCTCCTGATTTCCAGGAGTTTGTGCGCAACGACATCATTGAGTGGCTCAACTTCCTGCGCAAGGATGTTGGCTTTGATGGCTGGCGCTTTGACTTTGTGCGAGGCTGGCCTGGGCACTTTGCCAAGCAGTACATTGAAGCCACTGATCCCACATTTGCTTTGGGTAAGTTATCATTCAGAAGTAGTGCATGCTTGTGGAAGGATGTGTATAGTGCACACTTGTGGGTGTGTGCACACTTGCGTATAGGGCACACTTGTGGAAGGATGTGAATAGTGCACACTTGTGGAAGGATGTGTCACTCTATGTCGACGCATGCTTCAGTTTTGTAATCTCAGGCCAGCTGTGCTCAGGCGCACCTTTTTGGTAGTGAGGCTGTTTGCAAGCTTACACCGCTCTTATACCACCTGCAACCCCTGTGGCAGGCGAGTACTGGGATTGCTGCGAGTACACCGATGGAGTGTTGAAGTACAGCCAGGACCAGCACAGGTGAGAAGGGGCATGCACTGCAAGGCACGCCACCTGCACTATAAATAGGGTTGGCCAGAACCGTATATTTACACCATATATGACCGTGTATCTGGTGATTTCCCTGCCAAAAATACTGTTTATACACCTTATGTATAGGGCTCTGGCCAACCCTAACCGTAAATAAGAGACCCAGGAACTTGAGGTGCAATAAAGGTCCTCTGCATTGCTTGGTTTGCATGCATGGCGTTATGAGCACCTCTGTTAGCCACCAAATATATATGTGTGTGTGCAATTGGCTTTCCGGAAGCAGGGTCAACTTTGAAGCTTTCATGGAGCTGCGATTGCAAAAAGTGGAAGCTGCAACAGTGTTAATTGTGTTGTGCTATGCTGCATCCATCGCAGGCAGCAAACTGTCGACTGGTGTGACTACACGGGTGGTTTGTCCTCTGCGTTTGATTTCACAACCAAAGGTGCAGTTGGTAGTGTGCTCGTATTTGATGTGGGTTTCTGGTTGCCTTCGCGCTCTGTGCGCATGTGCATGATGTGTGATGTGTGTGTATGCCTGCGTCCACAGGTGTGCGTGCTAGTGCCTGTATTCATGCGTCAGCACTGTGTCCTCACAATTGAGGGCTCTAGTCCCTAAACGATAACATTGAATGACATTCGTTCCATCTTGTTTGCAAGCTTCCAACTCTGTGTTTTCAAGCTTAGGTTTGTGGACTTGCTTTGTTTTGTCGCCTATGTTGCTGCAAAAAACGCATGAACAATTAAGAGTCATTTGCAAGTGTCTGTTCTGCGAGTGTTGGTGCTTGTCATCTGTCATTTAACCTAATTACAATTAACAATATTTTAGGCCCGTTGATGATAGTTTTTTAAACTTCCATTGGTCCCAACGTCTCACCTTCACACTTCTCTAAAGGGAGGCCCATGAACGCACACGCGCACACACACACATACACACACACATACACACATACACACATACACACACAGGTATCTTGCAAGAGGCAGTTGGTCGGTGTGAGTACTGGCGTCTGGCTGACTCAGAAGGCCGTCCTCCCGGTAAGCGTGCATGTTTTAGCTGAGTGCCGCAAGTACCCCAGCTCACTGTCCTGTTAATTCAGAGACCTAGGTGGTGTATGAAAGTAGGTTTGACTGATGCATTAAAATTGCAGCCAGAATGTCCTGCGGATCGCTTGGTGTGGGCATACACCTTAGTGTCTGACCAAACTATGTGCAGCGTGTACTTATGAACGTTTGCAAACCTGATCAACAGATGCATAGAGAACCACACATCTTGACGCGCAAACGAGCTTCCTACTCTAGATTGTCGAATGACTTGTCAGATAAAGCAGCAAGAGTTGCAGAACCTTCCAAAAAAGGCAGCATGGCTGCAGCGCATCCTTCAGTTCTGGAATGCTTCACCACACAACGGCTTGCTCAAGGTCTTGATGCGTGTTTTGCTGTGCATGACAGGTGTCATTGGGCTGTGGCCATCCCGCGCTGTGACCTTCCTAGACAACCACGACACTGGATCCACGCTCAACCATTGGCCCTACCCATGGAAGAACCTGCCAGAGGGATATGCTTACCTGCTAACGCACAGCGGTGAGTGGACCCGTTGTCCTTGCTAATTTTGTTGTGATTCCTGGCTTCTGAAGACCCTGCAGGCTAATTCAGCAGATTCGTGGTTCCCTGAGACACTGTGAGTCTATGATTCTCTGTGTCATGCATGCTTCAGAAGCATGCTTTTGCACCCTTTGCTGATTGTTTGACCTGCGCTTTGGATCAAAGCTTCCGCTCGTTACACTGCAGAGGGTTTTTGTGATGTTTTTTTTGCGGTGCACTGACCCTATAAAGGGGTGCGCAAGAAAAAGTAGCGAGTCATGTAGGCCAAAACAAAATGGAATGGGTGCACACAGGCACCATCCTACTCTGTCCTGAAGTCATACAATGTGTACACCTGCTGACTTTGTGTCCTCCCAACAACTGCATGTGAACCTGCTCCTGACATCTTGCGTCCCTTCCTACCAATGCAGGCACTCCCTGCGTGTTCGTTGACCATCTAAATACCGAAAAGGTGTGATGCCACTCTCGTCCCGTGCCTTGTTCAGCTGTCTGCGTTGCATCATACTTGAAATGGTTCAGTCTTTTTTCCTGTGTCCCCAATTTGGGAAGGTCTTGCCGCGCTGTAATTGGTTTGCTTTCTATTGCATGTTGTCGTCAGTCTTATGCATGTGCCTTCCTTGGCTTCTGCCTGCTTCTCTCCTGTTTCACTTGCTTATAACCTATGGTGCAGGGAGGCCTGCGCAAAGCGATCGTAGAGCTCTTGGCATTACGTCAAAAGCACGGGATCAATGCAAGGTACGGCCGATTCTGAGCACTTGGCTGTAAGCTTGAAGGAAGGCTACCCGTATAAAAGAAACTCCGTCTTTAACTGGATACGGTGGGCAAGCATGCAGACCTTTTCGACAATTCGAGCCATTGCTGTACTAAAAACATAGAGCGTAAGGAACGGGCCTAACTTGAGCATGCGTCTCATGCATTTCCTTTCATTGCACGCGTGTTTCCAGGTCAAAAGTGACCATCCTGAAGGCAGCAGGAGACTTTTATGCAGCTGTCATTGATGACAAGATTGTGTTGAAGATTGGTGAGTAGGTGCAGACCACGCCTTGTCAGGCTGGCCATACTTTTACTCGGCGTATGCCCGATCTCTTGCATTCGCACATTTGTATGCAATGCGGTTATGGCCAGCCCTATGGGTTGCACCTCTGGGCACACATTCAATTATGTTGCGCTTATCATTAGCTCACCCACACAATGCCTGTATCAAAAGCCACCTCAGTAGCGTGCTGCGAGTGGATTGAAAACAGAGGTGGCTCAAAGATTTCCATCGCACGAGCCAAAAAGGACAACGTAATTGATGTCCATCCACACCCTCACTTGCCACATGCGTACATCAGGTCCTGGTGACTGGTCGCCCAGGAGACAAGGCGTCCAGCTGGGTGGCAAGCCTACCAAGCTTGCATGCAGTGGCCACCAGGTGCGACTGTACTTCTAGACTGCCTAAGCTGGTGTGCCAGTTGGACTCATTTCGTATGTGGAATGTGGGGCCCAATGTTTTGCATAGGAGCAGCAGTTTCACTGTGTTCCCTGTACTTATGTGCATGGCAAAGACACGTGCTGCAACAGGATAATTGAATTGAGGGAAAGAAGAGAAAAAGGAAATGCAGGGCATAACAACCGCCCCTTCCTACATATTATGGGATAAGGAGCCACTTCGGTACTGAGGGCCGTACAACTCCTCCACCACAGCGTATACGATCAATGGATGTTAAGAGCACTGCAGGCCTAAAACCGGCTCCTAGAGTCGGTCTCAACGTACTTGTTCTGAACACCCCTTGCACCACTGCATCCCTGACACCGCAGTTTGCTGTGTGGGAGGCAGACAACGAGGAGGGGGCACCCAAGGCTTGAGCAAACTTGGTGTTTGCATGCAAAGGTTTCTAGGTCAAGGACGAACCCATTTAGTTCCAAAGCTCATGATTAGTTTACCTGTATCTTAGCATCCTAGAGTTTGCAGTAGTCAGCTCGCGCCTGTCTAAAAACCCAACTATTTCTTGCGCCTACGCACCTGTACTTTGTATGGGTATCCCTGGTGTTTGCCTGCAGAAGTTCCCTTTCACATTTACTACAGTCAGCTTTGCTCCGAAAAATCAAAGCGCATACAAGCAAACGTTCTTCTTGGCTTTCAACGTTGAGGAGTCTTTATCTTTGTGTCTATATTGTGTATACCTGTATCAGCGACAGCTAGGTTCTGTTAAAACGTTTTTGAAGCCGACATATTATGCTTGTGGTAGGAGTTGAAATTGAGGTCGGTGGCAACCAGGCACCCTTACTTACGCAGGAGGCTCACTTCAATTTCCTTGCTGAAGGTGCTCCGGGTACGGGCAGGCTAGCACAAGCAGACGTTAGCAGCCGTGCAACAATAGTCCAACAAGGCGCTACGCGCCCTTTGCTGTAGACACAAATAGGGATAATTCCAACCTGTCTCTTCCAATCCAACCTCAATGAGCAGAAATGGCGAAGGGTAAGGGTAAGGGTAAGGGTTACACAGCTATATCCGCCAGCGAGGGCAGTTGAGCTATAGCATAAAAAAGCCAGCTTCAAGAAGAGAAAGAGGCCAG
>Ga0307974_1002868_pt1:7500-12315 | contig 12315 bp, 14 predicted proteins | sample OrgLakmetagen784_FD_201812 | JGI IMG/M metagenome (GOLD analysis project Ga0307974, IMG submission 201812) | Saline water microbial communities from Organic Lake, Antarctica - #784 | ecosystem: Environmental > Aquatic > Non-marine Saline and Alkaline > Saline | place: Antarctica... | reverse complement strand
GTGAGAGAGAGAGAGAGAGAGAGAGAGAGAGAGAGAGAGAGAGAGAGAGAGAGAGAGAGAGAGAGAGAGAGAGAGAGAGAGAGAGAGAGAGAGGGGAGAGAGAGAGAGAGAGAGACAGTTACCTACTGATTTTTGCTTTTGGGCTTATCATTGTGTGTCCAGAACATGTATGATCTATTATCCATTATCCAACATGTATTACAGGCAGCATGTGTTTTTTTGTTTTGTTGCAGTCAAGCTGTGAGCTATAGGCTTTTGTACAGGTGCTGCGCACTGCAGATTTAGGAAGCTTGCTGCTGAGGCTGAAGGTGACAGCCTGCTCACCTTGTCGCGCTCCTGGGGAGGCAAGGCATCAAGCTCCTCTTTATGCTCTGCCCATTTGCTCTCCATGGCCTTCTTCATCGCATATATGCTCTCATACCTGCATCCAACGAGATCGCAGCCAACAACTTTGCTGTCGATTTGAATCAACATTCTGAGTATGGCTGTGATTTGGATCAAAGCGTAACTTGGTAGGTTGAAAGGAGGAGACAACAATTCGATCAAGGCCTGAAGCACCCACTTTTTTTCAAAGAGGTCCCCTGGCATCTCTGCTTCATCCAAGGCCTTCTCTTCCAAGTGCACAAACCTGGCATATGAGACAGATTATTAAGTATAAAAAGCTATCGTGTGCATGTGTGTGTGTGTGTGTGTGTGTGTGTGTGTGTGTATGTTTACCCACCCGCCAATCCCCACTCACTCGTAGAACATCTTGAGCATGTCTGCATCGTTGTGGAACCGTTGACGAATTTTGCACAGGCAGGAGATGCCGTAATCGCCCTGCACTGCAGGGTTGACCTTCTGCTCCCACAGCTGCGCCTGTGCCCCATCAATGAGACCCTGTATATTCTTGCCCTGTCGGTGTCCCTGTGAGAGAGGCATGGGTGGCATGCACTAGGCTTAGGAGCCCCCAGAGGGTCAACATACATGTGGAAACGCGACCCCCCTGTGAATGTGCCCTACCATGGCTAGGCCCAGTTTGAACTGCTGGTCAGTGAACAGCTGCTTCCCGTACGTGAAGAACTGCGTGATTTGGTCCTTGGTCACTTCTCCCTGCACACAGAGGAGAGGGTCACACAGGTAAACACATCAATGCAAGCGCTCAGATTATTTTGGGATCATATGCACTTTTGGCTGACCTGCCGTTGCAGGGCTTTGCCAGCAAACTCTCCAAAGAAAGAGGAGAGCAGACTGTTCATGTCCATGGCTGGTCCCGCTTTCACTTTACTTGGTGAGCGCCTAAATTGTTGTAATTCAAGTTTGTCCAACTATTATTTACGATAATCCATCGTGCTTGTCACAAGTCTGGCAAAAAAGGGACGATGTCCTTTAGTCTCAGAGCAGATGCGGTGAGTAACTGGATACTACACCTCAGCTCTTAATTCATTTTTTGTTCGAATCAGTAACTCAAAGTATTCAAAACATCCATATAAGTGATTACTCATTCAAAGTAGTCAAACATCCACCCACCAACCCGACAGCTGCAATGGGCGAGCTGAGAGGACGCACAAGCAACCTCTGAGATGATTGCAGGCATGCAAGTGACCCGTCCTTTTAGCCTTACTTTGAGATGACCCTCAGCCAGTTGGTGGCTTTGCTACCGTTCAAATTTCCCAAGTGGATCTCACTGCTGCAAGCGACAAATTCCGGCGTCATGAACAGGTGCGTGTACATACACATATACACACGCATGCACATACTCACATACACACACATACACACACACACACACACACACACACACACACACACACACACACATACACACACACATACACACACACACAAACACACACGCACACACACACACACACATACACACACACACACACAAACACACATACACACACACACAAAATATGACTGACGAGCAGAAAGCGCTGTACAAACAGGAAGAAGTAGATGGAAAAGGGTGCCTCCAGTTCTTTGTCAATTGTTGGGATGGGTTGTAAGTTCTCTGCAAAAAGTTTATGAAGCAAGGTAAGGCACATTTGGTTGGACTTTTGATTACATGCTTGCAATGAGCAGGGACAACAAGGTCTTTTTGGTGTGCGGGTCGGTCCTGAGCTGCAAGAGTTGTTCTGCACTTAGCACGTCCAGCAGCAGCAGCAGCAGCAGTACCCCTCCAGTCGTCGCAGCCAACATCACAGCCAGCATTGCATTCACGAAAAGCACTTTTTTAGAAGTGCACTTCTAATCCTAGAAAATCTACTTCTAATGCTCCGCTCCGGCTCCGGCTCCGGCTCCGGCTCCGATTGGCCGTCGGAGCACCGGAGCGTGCAACCCTGCTACCTATTCTTCAAAAAAGATGGCTCTACCTACCTGAAGGGAGTGAGCAACCCTAAGCCCTAAACCCTAAACCCACTGAAGCATTATGTGCAGTGCCAACTAAAAATCCCGCTGTTTGCTGGCTTGTTGGGATGTTACTGGGTGCAAAGTTATTTATGTCCCTTTTGATGGAGTGTGGTGCAGACACATATTTGTTTGGTCAGTATCGTTTTGCTTGCAGCTGCTCCGCTCTCAGGAAAAAGCCCTGACTGCACTGCGATTCCCTCTTACAAGGAGTTTGGAGGGTGCACAAAAGAGCGTTGCAGTGCAGTGATAGAATTGTGCAATGTGGGCAGCGAAAACGGGGCTGTCGTCAGTGCATGCTGGCTTAAGTGCATCCTGCTGGATGTCTACGACTGATGAACTATTTCTTTCAAGCTGATTCATTATCGAACAATTGCCCTCACTAGTGAACTTGTTCCAAATACTTTTTGCATGCAGCGACAATGGCTGGTGTGCAGCAGTGTTTTTTTAGTGCGATATACCATATCGATAGTGCGATATACCATATCGATAGTGCAATATACCATATCGATATCCCATATCGATAGTGCGTACCATATCGATATACCATATCGATAGTGCGATATACCGTATCGATCATATCGCGATATGAAAACATAGGTTTCCGAGATTTGAAATCGATATGAAATCAAGCTTTTGGGGGTGTCGATGAGCCCCTTTGTATAACGGTTCCGTGGCCCTTAAAGGGCCGTCGAAGGCCCTCATACACCACAATTTCCAAAAATTTTCCGAACGGTTACAAACATTTATTTAATGATTATGTTGAAATGAGCGAAAACCCCCCACCAAAAAAGGCCAGAGTTGCCAGGAAAAGTGATGGGAAGTACTTAGGGGCCCACAAACAAGTTCCAAGCTCAGTGGCTTGAGCATCTAGCCCCTCAGGGACAGCCACAGCGCAAGGATTGGCTGAGTGATGGGGAGGTGGACGGAACGAACTGGTTTTAAGTTCACTGCAGCATCTGTCCAGCCATTTTCCAGTGCAAGCTTCAAAACATTGCGTCCCATGAGATCAGCAAAGCCCACAAAGACAAGGCAGCAGCAAGCCCGGGCAGATGTGTAGAGATTTATTAGATAGATGCTTTTCAAGGGTTGCATTTGTGCAAGCAGTGCGGCAGGGTACTTGCATCTCTATACAAGAGTTCACTGATGATCTCAGGCACATATTGCAGACAGTGTGGAGAAATGTTGAAGGATTGAACCCGCAAGAAGACACAAATAGCAAGTTGGCAATATATCAATCTCTTTTTGCAGTGCCGTTTTATCTCAATGTGCGTGCACCTCTTCGTTTGCCGAGACACATGCATTTGGGTCTAACTCAACATGTCTTGCAATATGTCAGCTGTTTTAGGCTGAGGGCGCATATGGGATCATGACAACTCTCTTTTGTGTGACCGTTGTGCTTGTGAGGAGATCCTAGATGAAGCGCATGCATGCCTCTTTGACGTGTAGAGACGCAGACGTTTGTGCTCTAAGGAGAAATTTTGCTTACCTATTCAGTCAATTTTCGGATGACTTTTCAGTGGAGCAACCTTATTTCAAATGCGTCAACAAGTCAGTGCCCAGGTGGTTTACGATTTCCTCTTGCAACACAACAACAAGCTTTTCTCCTTTGTGTCTGAGCTGCCTTATGGATTTATAAATGACTGCCAGACGAGGGCGACCAGTCACAGGCCGATCAGCCGAACAGTCTGGCAGATTGTCCCCCCATGCATGTGAATCTAAATCAAAATCTTAATCAGGCAAAAAAGAAAGACTGCGGAAATTGACACGGTGCTCCGGAAGAGGCTTCAAAAATCGACAAAAACTCGAATTCTAGATACGCTCGCCATCGGGATCTCGAATCGCGCCTCTTTCTGCTTTTTGTTCATGCCGCGCCCTTTGCTTGGTGCATTGGCCCGCACCTCCGCAAGCCTCCACACTGTGTCACCACTAGACTCATCATAAGTTTCGAGCTGGAGCGCCTGTGCGTGATAAGCAAATAGGCAAAATAAATTAAGGTCCTAGTAATGCCTTTTGAAATTGGCGGATTACCCACGATTTCAGAGCATCATGGTGGACGAGCTAGCATGGCGTATTCAATAGTTTGGCAGGCTACTCAGCAGCTTGGCAATACCACTGCTGACACGACACAGGGCAAAGTCTAGTTTAGTTTAGTTTGGATCACGAAGGCCTCCAGTCTGGCATGGCTGCTCAACCTACAGGTCCCAACAAAAAACTCAATGAAAAAGATTGACAGCTGCAGTTATAAATTTGCAAAAGTCTGAGTTGCGTTGAAAAACAAACCTTTGATATCATCGTCAGAAATAATTTCAAATAAATGGTTGAACTGGTGCCGTAAATGTCCGGTGCCCATACAGGAAATTTACATGTTTCTCATCTTGGATATCCCTGTTTTCACACAAGTTGCAAACACGTGCACTCCTG
>Ga0307974_1002868_pt1:0-2500 | contig 12315 bp, 14 predicted proteins | sample OrgLakmetagen784_FD_201812 | JGI IMG/M metagenome (GOLD analysis project Ga0307974, IMG submission 201812) | Saline water microbial communities from Organic Lake, Antarctica - #784 | ecosystem: Environmental > Aquatic > Non-marine Saline and Alkaline > Saline | place: Antarctica: Organic... | reverse complement strand
TACCACAAACTCCGAAAAACACGCTGCAGTGATGCAATGCAACGAGTCATCTAGTAATGCTTTGCTGCTCTATCCTGTGTGATGTACAGATAGATGGAATTGGAGAGCGGCTGAAAGCAGCGATGGATGCTCCGATGCCTAACCCCCAGCAGGCGCAGCACACAGCAGCGAATCAGAACTTTCTGGGATCTGAGAGTGAGAGCCAACAGCTGCTTATTAGGTAGGTGGAGGCCCTGCGAGTTAGTCCTGTATGAATGTTGATAAACTTCTGTGTAAAAAGCTGGGCGTGAACTCATTTCATAGTTCTTTCAGGGCAAGGCCTGTAAGCGTGTGAGCATGGCTCCCCAAAAGACAATGTTTCCTCTTTTTCTCTTCCAAGGGAGCGTGCCTTGTCAAATGGCTTGTTTAGGTGGTCAAATCCATCTTTCCCCAGGCTTGCAATGCTGTACCTGTTATGGTGCTAGAGAGGTGTGCATCAGATTGCGTGAGACCTCATCCATACGTGCAGGAGGCAAGATGATTCATTAGATGAGATTGAGCAGCACGTTAATCGGATTGGTCGCATGGGGCGAGCCATTGGGGAAGAGCTGGAGGGCCAGGTATGATTGTGCTGTGTAGGGATCAAGTCATGTCCTGTGTACTTTTATTGGTATGTTTGTGCGCATGCCAAGTAACAAAGGCTGTAAATCTGTAAATAAGTTGCTTAGTTATGCACCCCATAAACAGGTCAGCTATATGATGTTTTCACCAAATGTATGATTTTATTCAACTCATGCAGGGCGGGCTCCTAGATGAGTTGGATCAAGACATGGACACAACCCAATCGCGTTTAAAGGCCACGCAGAAGAAAATGCAGGTGTGTTTCTCATGACGATTAGATCCTGTCTTAGTATCTGTGTTGATCAGGCATCTAAGGTCCTTTTGCTAGGCTCTTGTAACAAAACCTCATGCGTCTTACTATAATTTACAGCGCAAAATCCTTCACACCACCTGCTAGGAGCAACGGCTCCCATCTACAGCAGCCACACAAAGAACCCACTCCACAGCCTCAGAGCTATTGGTAGAGCGCTCATGAAAAAATTAAGCCTACATGCAATCAGATCCGCGACCAAACTCATACAAGTGAGACGAGACATTGAAACACAACCCCCAAAAAAATCCGAGCAATACTCCTGATGGTGTGCAGGCTTCTGCCTCCCAACTACCTGATCCCCACTAAAATACTTCTCTTATTTTTATTCTCCAGGTGGGATGTTGTGTGTCTCTGCATGCATTGGGTGGTGCAGAACACAAAACAACATCCTTTCCTAATCCATGCCGGTAGTGTTAACTCTATCTGCGTTTTTCTTATTCTTTTTTCTTTTCCATATTTCTATTTCGCTTGCATCGTGAGCAGCATAGGGCTCTGTCATTATTACCAAGGAAAACACATCAATTTCAGAAAAACGGGAGAAAACTAAAGACTAAAATATAAAAAAGCGGTGAGGGAGGGGGTAAGTATGCTAAAGAGAGAGTTGTGTTCTACAAGGAATAAAAAGAATGGAGAAGGGAAGCAGAAACCGGAGAAAACCAGAAAGTGAGAACATCTCACTTTATGCTACACTTCAAAAACCTGAGTTCAGATGTTTCACACTGAACTCATACGGATAAGATTTACAGCAGAAAGCGACTCACCGAAACAGCCACCAATTGGAAACACTATACCAACATCGAAATGGTGCAGCACTTAGCTTATCAGTGTGCTGTTCTGTTGTTCTATTACGTTAAGGTGCATCTTTCCAGGTTTAGCGGCGAAAGTATGAGCTAAAGCTTAAGCCATACCTTGAGCTCATACTTTTGATGTGTGCGCAGGACATGATTCGCAAAAGCGGCGGGAGCCTGCAGTTCTGCATGCTCATCTTCCTGATCATCGTGCTGGCAGTCTTGCTTGTGCTTGCTTTCGACTAGACTTACTTGAAGCATGATTGTTGCTCATTCTTGAGGTAATACCTTTTCTACCTCATTGAACCGGAATTTACTTGCATCTTAAATGTACCTTATTATTTGACTCGCCTAGCAAACAGCCAGACAACAATTTTAAAGGATAAACTTTATAATTATATTGCTTGTGGAAAATAAGTGCTCAAGCCTTTAATAATAGCGCAGTTATTTGGCCTTGTTGGAAAACGGTGCATTGATGCGTTCTGTTGTTTAATAGCCAATTTTGATCTGGGACCCAAAGGATTGTCCGTGCCCCTGAAATGTCACACACCCTAGCTGCAGCGCACCACTTCCGCAGCTTTGAGTGTGAAAACCAAGACAGGGAAAGACAAACCTTAGCATCGCGAACAGCAGTAACGCCAACTACCGTACAACCCTTATATCACCCCGCATAAATATCTTTTTTGACCCTGCGGGGTGATTGCGGGAAGCTAAAATAATTATTTAATTTTGGGGTGCGTGACGTGCGGGAGGGTGTGAAAATATATATTTTGTGAGCGATGAGTGCCCAGTTTTTGGG
>Ga0307974_1002861_pt1 | contig 12324 bp, 18 predicted proteins | sample OrgLakmetagen784_FD_201812 | JGI IMG/M metagenome (GOLD analysis project Ga0307974, IMG submission 201812) | Saline water microbial communities from Organic Lake, Antarctica - #784 | ecosystem: Environmental > Aquatic > Non-marine Saline and Alkaline > Saline | place: Antarctica: Organic Lake... | reverse complement strand
ACCTGGTTCAGCTCAGGGGCGTGCACCGTCTCATCCCCCCCAACTACACACATCCACAGAAGTGCACCTGGTTCAGCTCAGGGGCGTGCACCGCCTCATCCCCCCCAACTACACACATCCACAGAAATGCACCTGGTTCAGCTCAGGGGCGTGCACCGTCTCATCCCCTCCCAACTACACACTTCCACAGAAGTGCACCTGGTTCAGCTCAGGGTCGTGCACCGCCTCAAAGCCCACGTCATTGATTTGGGTGTGAGGGAAATCATCACGGGAGGGTGAGATGCAGATGTTGATCTTTCGGGGTAGGTTGGTGAGCTCGGCGTTGCCCTTGCCGTGGTTAGTGATCATGTCTTGGATGTCCTGCATGAACACAAGCAAGGCTCAAAGGTGGAATTTGGTTCGCATGTGAATGAATGGCAACGAAGAACAATGTCGTCATTGTTGTGGTCAGGGCTTGCGTCTCGGATGTCCTGCTTGCAAGATTTAGGGATTGACAGAGGGACAAAGGGCACCAGCATAGATATGCACGTCACATGGCACAGGAGCAGACCAGGAGAGGTTCGACATTCCAGGACATTCTTGTGTAACTTGCTTGTCTCGAACTGATCACTTGCTTCTCTTGAACTGATCACTTGCTTGTCTCGAACTGATCACTTGCTTGTCTCGAACTGATCACTCGCTTGTTTCGAACTGATCACTTGCTTGTCTTGAACTGATCATCATGGAAAGACAGAACATGCGAACAGAATGAGCAAAACTTCCAGATCATTTTTTAGAGGCGTTGCAGATCTCAGATCAGTTTATTAAGGCGGTGCAGACCTCAGATCCTATGTTCAAGTGTGTTTGACGCTACAAGAAATATTCTTTTGAGGAAGCACTGCACATCTTAGAACTAATGTGGGGATATAGTACTCACCCGGTAAGTAGCTTTTGCATCCAAAAGCCAGGCCAAACAACATTGGAAACCAGTAACCTACAATGAATTCATCCTTGCTAGAGCCACACACATACACACACACACACGCACACACTCACACACACGCACACACACGCACCTGCAGCAATGGCCGCACATCAATGAGCTCATGAGGGTCCAGGCCGGCAATGGGGCTGCCTGTCAGGTTGCGCACGTTGTCCATGCCCGTCTGGAAGGCTGTCAGGCCGCGCTGCATGAGGCCCTCTTGCACAAGGTCAGCATCCTGCATGCGTGTGTGAGTATGTGTGTGTATGTGGGACTGTGTGTAGAAATAAAGGTAGATGTGCCCCACATAGGGTGCCCCAAATTGAGTTAATGAGCTAAGGTCAGCACATGCGTGTGTGCGTGTGCGTGTGTGTGTAGTGAGTGTGAGTTTGTGTGTGTGTGTGAGATTGTGTGTGTGAGAGTGTATGTGTGTGTGTGTGAGTGTGTGTGTGTGTGTGTGCGCGCGCACACGCCTGATCCAGTATAGAAGCCAGGTGGGCAAAGCACCACACCTCCAACGTTACACACACATATCCAAAGTTACACACACCTCCAACGTTACACACACCTCCAACGTTACATACACCTCCAACGTTACACACACCTCCAAAAGTTACACACACATATCCAAAGTTACACACACCTCCAAAAGTTACACCACACACACACACACACATCTAAAGTCACACACACCTCCAACGTCACACACACATATCAAAAGTTACACACACCTCCAAAAGTTACACACACTCATCTAAAGTCACACACACCTCCAAGGTCAGTCCTCGCAGCTGGATGGCAGCTCGTGTAGTGATGTCTGCACAGCCTTGGTCTCCGTACTTCTTTATGCAGCTGCCCATGAAACGAAGCTGGTCAGCGTTCAACTCACCGCTGGGAACCTGCTTGTGTGTGTTTGTGTGCGTGAGTGTGTGTGTGCGTGTGTGTGCGTGTGCGTGTGTGCTTGCGTGCAGACACATGCACGCAGAAAGGGTAGGCAAACTTACAGAACTAGGATCTGAGGGGCCCTGTCAAGCACCCTTTTCGCTCGTCTGTACTTAAAACCTTCAACTTCACATATACTTTGCTCATCCTCACCATGTGCATAGCTACACACCCAAAGGCACCACAACATAGTCTTTACAGCCGAGACCAGTCCAATACGGAATTTCTGGGTGTGCAGGACACAAACACACACACAAACGCACGCACACACACACCTTGATGCGCATCATGAACTTCTTGGGTGTGCGCTTTGCCCTGTGGAACAGGCCCGCCCACTTCATACGGATGTCGACGTCATCCAGGTTCAGATCCTCCCAGCTGCGCAGCAGGACGGCAATTGGCACGTTTAAAGGATGTAAGCAACAGAACAGGCTTCGCTGAGGTAGTGCTGATACACGCAGCATGATTAAGGGAAGGAGCACTGCCAGCGCCTGAAAGCCCCTAACCGCCTACACAATTTACATTTTACAATTACCAAGGAAAAGGATAAGCAAGTCCAGAATCTCCCCTTGCAGCAGAACACCCACCCACTTTGACACCCACACATACACACTCAATGATCTGGAATTCCAGAGAAACAATCATGTTGGAGGAAGGGGCAGGCATCTCCTTGCGAGCGTGTTCTGAGATCTGGGCAGATCAGGTTGCACAACATGCAAAAATTGTGAAACAGTTTGTAGAGAGATGCTCTGATGTGAGTGCAACTGATGCAAAAGTTCTAAATCTGAAATTTCACTCGGCAAAAGGGCAACAGACTTAATATTACAGCTCAGGGAATGATGGCGTACCTTGCCAACAAAAATAAAAATTAGATCTACACCTACACAATGGATTACTCCTATAGGCTCCTACACCTTGAAGCCCACCTTGTTTTGCCCTCGCGGATGAGGGATGCCAGTTCGTGCACTTCTGTCCACATCTTGGACCCACACTTCTCCACCTTGACCTTCTCTTGCTTAGTCTGTGTGTTGATGTGTGTGTGTTTGTTTGCGTGTATTTGCGTGTGTATGTTGTGTGCGTGTGTGTGCATGTGTACGTGCGTGCGTGCATGTGTATGTGCGTGTGTGTGCGTGCGTGCTTGTGTGCGTGCTTGTGCTTGTGTGTGTTGTGTGCGTGTGTGTGCATGTGTACGTGTGTGTGCATGTGTACGTGTACGTGTGTGTGTGTGTGTGTGTGTGTGTGTGCGTGCTTGTGCTTGTGTGTGTGTGTGTGTGTGTGCGTGTGTGTGCGTGCTTGTGTGTGTGTGTGTGAGTGTGTGTGTGTGCGTGCGTGCTTGTGTGTGTGTGTGTGTGTATGTGCGTGTGTGCGTGTGTGCGTGCGCACGGACGCGTGGCAGAAATAAGAACTGAATATTTGCTCTCACCGCAATCCTTTTAAACTCTGTAGCATTTCAGAGAAGTAGCCCTAGCTTCAAAGGTATTTAAATGCACAGGAAGCTCTCCCTCAGAGGCCCATCCGTACCTTTGATTTCAGGGAGCGCTCTCTGGCCTCTGTAGTCAAGTGCTTCAGCCCACTTCTCTGCAATTGTGCATTTGGACACGGCGTTGTCTGTGGGTGTTTCTGGCGGTGTCCCAACACAGTGCTCGCAAGACCTGGGAGCAAGGCCTTGTTCAAACGCACAGAGCACACATCCTGTATGCCTGTATGCATGTAGCATGGCATAGGGCCTTAAAACATCGTTGCAGAAGCAAGAGCAGAGACACATGATGCACTCACGTTTTGAGGAGCACACACACTCACACACGAAGCAAGAGCAGAGACAATCACACTCACGTTTAAGTCGATGTCTGGCTTCTCTGGGGCAGCGATGCGTGCTAACACGTCTCGCGCGGGGTTCACGTACGTGAGAAGGGCCCGCGCAGACAACAAAGGGGTTTTGACGCGCGCCGGGTACAGCACACCGCCCTGTTGGACGGTACCGGCGACACCTGCTGTCTGCTGCTTCATAGTCGTGGCTTGCTTAAGCATGTTTGTTTTACGCTTTGAATGCGAGTAAAAGAGCGCAAAAAGAGAGACACTGTCCCAGTTCGAAGGGGCACTCCAAGGGACCCCCGAATGTGGTCCCCTTTGGACTTCTCTCTCGTTGGCTCAAGTTGCCTTTAATCCGTTTTAACTTGTGTGCAAATCGTTCAATAGAGGCATCCATGCTGCTGCGCGGCCATCCGATGCTTGATGCGGGGGGGGCCTTGCCAGCTTCTCAGCAAAGGCTCACACAAGTGCACCCAGCACCCAGCACCTGCCAGCGCCTGGTCGGGGCTCTACACTCTACACGGGCAGAGCATCACCAGCATCTAATAAGGAAGTGGGGGGCAGCATCCCCGCACAGAGGAGGAACTACAGTTACAAAAGCACTGGCAGACTTGCCTCTCCCTGCGCCTGCCCCTCCCCCTCCCGTTCCAGCTCCAGCCCCTGCTCCACTGAGCGTCAGCGTCCAAGCTCCAGGTACACATTAAAACTCTCTTAAGAGCGTATTTGATGCAAATCTGGCATGCCTCGGTGTCCGATGGACGCATGCCTTTGACCCCTTGAGTTTGAGTTGTCGACCGCTAACCCAGGACGTCTTTGCACAGGCCCAAACTACAACAACATTGCCAACCTGGGAGCTGCTAAAGCTGCAATGCCTGCGTGGAAGACACTCGTGAGTTGTGATTTAAAATATTTGGTTCTACTCGCGTGTGCCCTTTTGTTTTCAGGTAAGCAATAGCAAACTGTACAAGAGCCAGCCTGCACTTGCTTGCTCTCACACGCAGTTGTCTGGCACCCTTGCTGGCGTGTTCATAGCATACGGCGGCTTCTTAATTCTGAGTGTGGGAGGCAGTATCCCAGGTGCGATTTGATTAATTGACAAAGACAAAACAACTGAAAGATGACTTTGCTGTCCTTAACATGATTTTGCCCAACATATGGATGGTTTAATGTACTTCATGGTTTTAAATACTTAACACACCTTGATCTAGATCATTGCACATCTTGTCTTGCACGGCACTACCGCATTGTATCGAGTCGTTTTGACTGTCCTCTGTGGTTAGGGATCTACCTGGTGAGCAAGATAGGAAAGTTTTTGATCTTAGATCTTTTTGAGGAAAAGATTGACGTCAAAGACAATTTTGAGCTTCGCATATTGCTTCCACCAAATGTTAAGTACCTACCGGTACTGCAATCAGCCTGCAACCCTTACAAAGCCTACAAGGTTTACAAAATTCACTCAGGCATTGCTGCAGCCAACCCGGGCCTTCAAAAGCTCATCATGGGGCTGGTCTTCCCGGTATGCCTCCTCCTTGTGCAGCTGTGTGGAGCAGATCTGTACACCGGCAACACGGCCTTTGTGAGTGCTATTATCTCTACTCTGATAATTCCGTGATTTTTTCATAAACTGGCAGCTGTGAAGCTAAGTTGACACCGACAGCGACAGCACTGCCTTCACAAGTGCAACCCTTTTACGTATTGCCATCTTACCGTACCGCAATCATCATTCCAACCATGGTTAAAGGGTACGCGTGTGCTTTGAAGAGTGCATCGGCAACACAGCCATTCAATGAGTGCGTATTTTCCCTTGGTGCATAGGCTGGTCCCTGTTTTCAACGTCTGATCCCTCTTTTGAATGTAACAACCGGGAAATCACAAAATATATAGTTGGCCAGAACCGTAATTGTACACCGTACACGACCAAATGTATGGTTAATTTCCTGCCAAAAATACTGTATACACACCGTATATGCTAAAAATACCCTATACATATGTATGTATGGTTTGGGCTAAGAAAACCGTATATACGTATATACACCTTAAATACGGATGTATGCATGGTTTTGGCCAGCCCTGACACTAGATTACCTGTGTTTTTGTAGAAATACACCATTGTGCGAGCCAAAGGCGTAAAATAAAAGCTGTTCTGGGCGTGGGTTGTTGTAGGTACAGTTTGTATGGAAATCAAACAAGTCTCTTGCAACTCACACCAACAGCTCGTCATGTGTGTCAATGAAAGTTGCATGGATGACGTCAACGGAAACAGCTCATCACATGTTTCAATAAAGGTTGTGTGTTTCATTGACATCCTCACCTGGAATTGTCCCTTGCTGCAGGTCTCAGTTGCCGTATTGGAGGGCAAAGCTACCGTCAAACAGGCCATGAAGCACTTCTTGTTCAGCTATGCAGGTATGTTCAGCTATGCAGGTGTGTTCAGCTATGCAGGTGTGTTTAGCTATGCAAGTATGTTCAGCTATGCAGGTGTGTTCAGCTAAGCAGGTATGTTCAGCTATGCAGGTGTGTTCAGCTATGCAGGTGTGTTTAGCTATGCAAGTATGTTCAGCTATGCAGGCGTGTTCAGCTATGCAAGTATGTTTAGCTATGCAAGTATGTTCAGCTATGCAAGTATGTTCAGCTATGCAAGTATGTTCAGCTATGCAGGTGTGTTCAGCTATGCAAGCATGTTAGCTATGCAGGTGTGTTCACTAACGTGGGAAGCAAGGAGTGGGAATTCAGGAGCATTCAGCCTTGGATGGCTGCTCGACCTGTGAGAGAGAATTGAACTAAGGTTAAGAAGAGTTATACTTTGTATGAATTGCCCAGGTCAGGATTGGTTCATTCTATGCAGCTAGGTTTGGTCCATTTGTTGTTACATGGTTTGCTGGTCAGGGTTGGCCCATCATTCTATGCAGCCTCATATTTGTTGTAAGTTGTAAAGTTGCACATCGTCCATGATTCATGGACCATGAACAATGCCACCGAATATCCAGTGCTTGTGTGTCCTTGAGTAGGAAAGAACACGCTATGCATGAGGTGAAAGCCACTCTCAACATTGTGTGCGTGTGTGTGTGCGTGTGCGTGTGCGTGTGCGTGTGCGTGTGCGTGTGCGTGTGTGTGTGTGTGTGTGTGTGTGTGTTTGTATGTGTGCCTATGTATGAGTGTGTGCCTGTGTGTAAGTGTGTGTGTTTACAACAAAAAAGGTGCCACTTGCATACCCAGTATCGTAACTAATCCTCACAATGAGCAATCAAGAGGAATCAGGCCTGTGCCATAGTGGTCACCCATTTATACCTGCGCCATATACTATATACTTGAGGTATAAAATGAAAGGTTTAGCCGGAGCCAAGCTAGCAGAGAGGGGTATCTGAGCAAAAGTCCCGGAACGTTCCTTCTCTTGATCCAAACCATTCTATCTGATATGACTAGGCTATCAATTAAATTTGCTGCTATATACCGTAAATTCATGGTTTGGCCAACCCTTCATATAGTATTGTAGATGGCACAAAGCGTAGCAGAGTGCAGCGGGAGTGCTGCTAGGCGATACAAGAGTGTTTTTTACGCAAAAGGTTATGAGGCCACAAAAAATGGAGCTCCTTATGGCACTCAGTCTCACTGCCTCGGAGAAGCACACACACACACACACACACACATACACATACACACACATACACACACATACACACACGTGCACACGTACATACACACACTCACGTCTAAGTCGCATGAGGGCCTTGCAAAGCTGAATGCTCGCAATTAATTATTGTAATTGTTTTGGCACCTCGCAAAATACAAGACTTGCAAATGTAAGGATCAGTGCGGTGATCATCGTCGTATTTGATCCGTTTCACGCCTGTGTCTGAACCTACAAAAGACATCCATCTTGTTGCTTGGCCAGCCGATGCTTGAAGGGGGGGGGGGCTTTGCTGCTTTCTTTTCCCACCTCAATAAGCTGAAAATTAATCAGCGTGTGCTGGATTTCAACGACTTTTCTTGCAGCTTTTGGTCATGCTGCCTCTTCAAGCCTCTCAATTGTACCCCTCTCTCCCTCTTTTCCTACATACGCAGGCAATTATATCGGCTCATTTCTGATGGCAGGAGCAGTGGCAGCCTCTGGTGTGCTGGCCACCAACTCTCTCCCCTTAGCCATGACCGTTGCAAAAACGTCGTTGGATTGGCAAATCGCTTTCATCCGTGCCGTTCTCTGCAACTGTGAGTACTTTGCTGCTGACATAATTATGCGCAGGGGGTAACATTTAAAGGACATAAAGGATGTATGTTTGCCTCTGGGACGAATGGCATCCATTCCTTCTGATAGAAGTTACACTATATTTGTCTGTATCAAAAGGGATGGATGCGCAATGGAGTGTGGCTGCTCTATCCTAAAAGTAAGGGGCACTTTATCCATTTCAGTTTTATGGCAAGCCCTATGGAGCTCATGTTGAACACACACACACACACACACTCAATGTAGCATGACGACACAATTAAAAAGGCGAAATTATTTCGCTGGTAGTGGTAACACAGCTAGTATGCGTACAGCCCAATTTTGTAATGGCCAAACTCATTCCATACTCGTATGCACACACCGTACACATATGTATAGGACTGCATTCCCTGATTATCATACCATATATACACCGTAAATAGAAACGTGTGCATGGTTCTGGCCAACCCTACCCCTTTTTGTTTCCTCAGGGCTTCTTTTTTCTTCAATTCTTTTCAGGGCTCGTGTGCTGTGCCGTCTGGATGGCTGCTTCGGCTACCTCATTACCTGGAAAGGCCGTGGCATGCTGGCCCCCCCTCACAGCTTTTATCGCCATTGGCCTGGTAAGATTGCAAGGTCACATTACTTCGGATTATTTGAATCACACCTCGCGCGTGTGTGTGTCGTGTGTGTTGTGTGTGTGAGTGTGTGTATAAGAGTGTGTACTTGCCAATACAAAGCAGCATATAATGTTTGAAGTACCGTCAGAAATCAGAAATTTCGGCTTCCTACACAAACCCCTTTCAATCAGCACGTCTGGCTGGTTAAAGAAGGCCAAGGGCTAAAATAAAGCCATAAGTGTTCTCAAATCTCAAAACCTTGGCCAAATTGCTAAGAATATTAAGTGGATCTAAACCTTTTTTTATGAATAAAGGCTGTAAGTACGAAAGCAGCTGCTGTATTGATGCCCTGCTCCAGTCTGCTTGGTAGGCTCAGTAAAAGGTGTAATATAAAGGGCGGCCAAGGAACCTTGTGATGGAGGGGCTGCTCCATAATTCACTCGTATTCACTTCCTGAGGTCTGAACGGTCGCCTTTGTGTGCCTGCAGGAACACTCCATAGCCAACATGTTCTTAATCTCCCTGGGGATCAATATGGGCGCCAACGTGAGTATCATGCATCAGGCATACCCATGTTTAGACCTAAGTCCTCGCTGCCATGACGATCATAGCGCCACCCACCCTCATGAGCGCCACTCTATGAATCCTGATCATAACAGACTTATAGGGTTGGCCATAACCATATACATACGGTGATTATACGGTATATTTACAGAGGGGGTTATCTGAGGCCAAAAATGGTACGGTTTTTGCATGCTCCTAGGGTATGGCTCCCTTAATTGGCAGGTACAAGCTCAACTTTGATATGCAGATTCCAATGCAGCTGAGCTTGAAACCTGCCAATTAGGGGAGCCATACCTAATCGGCTGCGGCATGAACCCTACTTTTTGAGCAGCCATATGCTGTATCTGACCAGCCAGCTCACCAAACCCAATGATTTTTAGTGATTTGAAATTTTTATAATGAATTAAGATCATTGCAAAAGGAATGGGGCAAAAGGACTAAGTGGTTGGCGAGATATGCAAATTAATGTGCCATTTCCCTGGAAGACACCCATCTAGGGTACAGGTGCACGACGTGTGCTTTTAGTCCTTTCATTCTGTACGCGGGGGACTTGTCTAAATCTGAGCACATGCTCGGGTAGCTTATAAAGTCAGCATCAGTTTGAAGCTGGGTTGGATCCATTTTGATGAAGTGACGTGTGAGTAGCTGCACTTTTCATTCAAGAAAAATGTTGTTTTGGCTTTTGCCCAGATAACCCCCTCTGGTATTTTTGGCATGGGAATCACCAAAGATACGGTGTATATATACGGTTCTGGCCAACCCTACAGACTTGCTCTCTTGCAACTCCAATACATTGTCCTAGGAAGAGAAACAGCAGCTTGTTACAGCTTCTGTGCTGCTTTTGGGTGATTGGAAGCATGCAGAACCTGATTGGGTGAATCAATCAGTAGCTCGTTAAATCATCGCTAAAGAATCACCTGGTTAGTTATGAGTTACTTCTCATGATCAGCTGGGTAGTAACTAGAGTTAACAACAAGGTTTTCCCACTCTTGTTGCTTCAACAGGTCACGTGGGCTCAAATGTGGACAAGCAACTTGATACCAGTTACCCTGGGCAACACAGTTGCGGGTATGCTGTGTATGGCCCTCCCCTATGCCCTCCTGTTTGGCTCCTTGGGCAACAAGATCACAGCCTTGACACAGAAACGCACAGCATTAGCGTAAGAACGGCACGTCTAATTTGCAGTCCTAAATGAGAATTACCCACCTTCCGTCCTCATAGTATAGACCCAGCCAACATCTACCTTCAGTCTGCCTGAGCAGACCTGTAGGTCGAGCTTGTCTGAGATGCGCTTGTGTGGGGAGCGTTTTAACATATGTATGAGGTAGCGCTTCCCATTCCTTGGTAGAACGAGGATGCTTGCCTTGAGTACTGGATTCTTGCCTTGAGTACTGGATGCTTGCCTTGAGTACCGGATGCTTGCCTTTGAGCAAATAGCATTTTGTACTTGAGTTTAGAGTGTGCCTCTACTGCATCTCCTGTAGAGCGCATATTAAGTGTGTGTCAAACTGATGTGTGCATCGGTGTAGCAGAGCATGCACGTGGTCTTTGAGGGTTGTTTGTCACAGCGTCATGCTCTTTTGATCTGATATGTTCTCGATTAAGCTAGCTTAAGCATGCACCTTTGTACTTGTAGGTTCCTGTCGTTTCCAGTAATATATTAACTGCCTGGGATAAATATCCGTGACAGCATCATGGTCGTGACCTAGCCACCAAGACCATTTGATTTCAATAATGTTGAATATGAATGAAACTATGGCTGATGAATTGATAAATGAACACTTTTGCAGCCTCTGGTCATTCATAGCTCTGCACAGTGACTTTATATTTTGAAAGAACCTACTGTTTGGACTTTTTTTTGCCCTGCTATGAATTGTATATTGAAAGTGTCAAGGTGCTGAGTCGGATCTACATCGTGGTGAAGGTTTGGGTGCCGAGATTTGTATTGGATCGTGTTTGCAACTGTTGCAAACGTGACAGGTGCAATGGTTTAATCGGGGGTGCGCCAGCCAGGTCGAGCCCAGCGAATCTGAAGCCAGCTGATCTCTAAGCAAATAAATCCATAAGATTTACAAGGTTCGCAAGGAAAAGCCTTCAGCAAGAAGTACGAATACTTGCTTGTACATAAAGTACAATAAGCTTATGAAGGAAGATCCTGCCTGTGGAAATAAGAGCGGGTACAACCTGTTAAAAGGGGAATTCTATTCTAAAACAGAGACGGGAATTAATATATTTGAAGGTAGGCAGGAGTCCTTGGTTTTGCAGAAAGAAGCGCTTGAAAGAGGCTTGCACACTTCCTTTTCTTGATTTCCACCATCTGCGATTCTCTCATCACATAGATCCAAATTCTTTGCGATGCTATGATGCTGGTCACGAATTATGGGCTGACTTCCCCGGCCACACCTGGAAAACGTCACGGCAGGCCTCGTTGGTCAAGAGTGTCCCTCATTCAATTTCGTGGTAAAAATATTTAAGGCAAAATAAGGCAGAAACCAGAGAGGCAAAACAACTCTGGAAGTTGAATAATTTTATATCTTACACAGTATGCAGATAAGCAGCGTGTTGCAGCAGCGAGGCTTGGCTTCATGCTCCAGGTTGGACAACGGATTAGGTTTCGCCTTTGTCCCATTCTCCAGCAAGCCAGGTTTACGCGAAATATACACGTTTCACTCTCACTCGCGCAGGCGAACACAAACCCCCGCTGTGGCTCCCTCTCCTCTGGCAGCCACTCCCTGTAGGCCGAGTAGCAGCAGCACCCACCGAAAGCACGATGTACAGGTGAGTGGGGAGCATCCCGATCGGCATCGGTATGCAGGCAACTGCGTGACAACCTCAAAGTCAGGATAGTCGGCCATTTCTGTGGCCCTCGTGCAGCATCCCCCCTGAACACCTGCCAGTTGTAGTCTACTTCATAGGTAAAAAATCTGGCCTTTAGTTGTCTCCTGTTGATGAGGTGGTGTGCGCAAGTAAGTGTGCAAGCGAAGTGTTCACCCGTACTGTCACACTTGCACACACAGGTTTCCGCAAAGAGAGGAGGGGGTGGGGGATCTAGGCCCTCAGGGCCCGGGCAGCAGATGCAGATGGTGAGGGGCCTGCTCCATCAGCATTCACACACACACACACACACACACACACACACACACACACACACACACACACACACAGACACAGACACACACACACAGACACACACACAAACACACACACACAGACACACAGAAACAGACA
>Ga0307974_1002857_pt1 | contig 12335 bp, 12 predicted proteins | sample OrgLakmetagen784_FD_201812 | JGI IMG/M metagenome (GOLD analysis project Ga0307974, IMG submission 201812) | Saline water microbial communities from Organic Lake, Antarctica - #784 | ecosystem: Environmental > Aquatic > Non-marine Saline and Alkaline > Saline | place: Antarctica: Organic Lake... | reverse complement strand
CTCTCTCTCGCTCTCGCTCTCGCTCTCTCTCTCTCTCTCTCTCTCTCTCTCTCTTTCTCTCTCTCTCTCTCAATCTCTCAATCTCTCTCCTTCGCTCCATACCTCTTATCGTTGTAAACAATGACTTCAGAGAAAAAGAGAAAAGAACGCTGATAGTGTGATCACTACCGGCATAAATTAGGAATGGATGTTGTTTTGTGTTCTGCACCACCCAATGGATGCAGAGACACACAACATCCCACCTGGAGAAAAATAAGAGAAGTTCTTCAGTGGGGATCAGGTGGTTGGAAGGCAGAGGCCTGCACACCACCAAGAGTACTGCTAAGATATTTTGTGGGGGTTGTGTTCAATGTCTCGTCTCATCTGTATGATTTTTGTTGTGGATCTGATTGCATGTAGGCTTAATCTTTTCATGAGCGCTGTGGCAAGTAGACCAGTAACTCCGAGGCTATGGAGTGGCTTCCGTGTGTGGCTGCTGTAGATGGTGCCTGTTGCTCCTAGCAGGATGGTGTGAAGGGTTTTACAATGTCTGAGTAAGCGAGGCATAAGCAGCTTCCGTTGTTCTTGTGCCTTTTCTGCTTGAAAAAGATATCGAAGCGAAGGATGATTTCATCCCTCACCATTAATTGTTTCCCTCTATTTAAGCTTGGTAAGTAAATCTTCCTTGGTCCCTCCATTTGCCACGCAGGTCATACGCTACCTGAAGGATCTGGGTGTCAAAGATCTAGCTGCACGTGTGCTGTGCATCACACCTGGCGTGCTGACTCGCAGCGTAGAATCAGAGCTCAAGCCTGCTATCAGTTGCCTCACAAGCCTTGGGATAGAAGTGGGTGGCTAGCAGTCGCGACCTGCTTTAGCGTATGAACCACGGGAGGCTTGCACCCCAAATCATGAAAAAAGTCGCGCACGAAGGATAGCTGCACCCAAAGCCATAAAAACAATAACACACATAGGGTGCGAGATAATATATCAGGCCTTATGAGGTTTTGTGGTGCAGACTGAATGCAAGCTTGCTATGGTGAAGGTATGAGGGTAGCTTAATGCCTATGACTCATCAGTTGGGGTCGCACAAAATTTTGAAGGCCTAGAAGCTTGAGATTACGGGTGCTGAACCAAAAAAAAAATTTTCTTGTTTGATGTGGAAGTGGCTGTACTTGTCATGCTGCTTTTCCCTTTCCTCCTCATACTGGACACAGCAGAGCTTGATGGCACTGCATTTCCTCCTCCTTTTGCAGTTTGTTTTCTGCTTTCTAGCTGTCCTTTCCTAGTTTTATCCAAATTTTTTCTTTACTCCAAACACGCCTGCAGGTGTCTGACGTGGGTGCCATCGTTTGCATGTGGCCAGGCCTCCTCATGGCTGATGCAGAGACACAGCTCAGGCCTTGGATTCATTATTTGCAGTCAGAACTAGGATGCACTGCGGTTCAAGTGGGCGACATCATCACTGCCTCTCCTCATTTGTGAGTCAAAGTAATCGAAAGCTATCCGAACAACACCCGGAAACAGGGAAGGTGTGAGATAAACGTAAGGCGTGAAGTTTCTCTAATGGCTTTCCTTCCGTCCCTTTGCTGCATGGGCCGCATCAAAATGTCTACCAAGGTCCACTGCATTAAATGTAGTGTCGCTCTCAAGTAAAGGTAGTGTCGCTCTCAATTGGGCAATCCTTACAGCACATACAATAGGTCGCATGGTCAACCCTCCAGTAAACAAAGTGCCAGTTTGTCAAGGTTTGGACTTGGTGTAGGGTATATCTGATGGATGAAAGCATTTGTTATTTTTATAAGCCTCTCCTATCTGCACCCTGAGTCTGCAACCAAGACGGCTTTTCAGAGCTAAGAGCTATTCATGTGCTGTTAAAGCAGAAATAACTAACTGTATTGAGATCAATGCTTTCACAAATCTAAGTATCACAATGGCAACATCCAAGATATCTTCATCCCTGCTGCCGGGCTGGTCCCAATCAGTCCTTGCTTTTAAGTAATTGTAATCGACTGGCCTGTTAACAAGAACAGGGACCCTGCTGAGTGCTGTGAATCTGTCCTCAAAGGAGTGGCACTGGGTGTGCAAAGGACATAAATAATATGTGAAAAAACCACGCAGACAGTGAAAAACCACTCCCCACATGATTAAGGAAACCATGCATGATGCAAATGTAATGAATAGTGTGCTGATAAGTGCGTCTTGCCTCCTCGTGCTGCACCTCTGAACCATTTCCCCCCTTGCCTTATTTGAGCCGATCCCTGTCAAGGGCCTTAACAGCTGTGTAGTCTGGATCCTTTAAAAAACACGCAGCTGCCTGCGTGTGTGTTATAGTAAATAAGTATTACAAGTATAAACAATTTAATAGTTAATAAGTATTATAAAATGTTCCAGTATGTTTCTGTTCCGACTCTAACGAGAGCAAACCGACGGCGTGGTTTGCAGACTGGAGGCTTGATTGCAATTACGACTGTCATTCCTAAGCCTGCTCCTCTACATTCACAGGCTAGGGACCAGTGCGCGGTCTGTTTTTGGCACTCGGGTACAGGCACTTGAATCGGTGGGCATTACCAAAGACGAGATCTCCAGGTGAGCCTATTACGTCTTTGTGCAACATCAGCTAGGAGCTGTGTTGATGTGTGCACTAGCTGGTTGTACTGAACGGTCCTTGCGACATCATTTGCTGCCCCTTTTTCATTGGTCTTGTGTTAGCATTTCAGTGGCGTGGTCTGCAGCAGCTGCCAGCCACTGCCGTTACGTTATGTATTCTTGTCCATGCGTGCTGTGTGCAGCATAGTGTCGAGGACGACAATGTGGCTAAAAGCTACTAGCAACGTCACCGAGCTGATTGAGTTCCTTTTGCTCAAGGCCGAATTTTCCAAGGAGCAGGTACCTTCCAGTGGGCAACGGGCGTACAAATAGCAATAGCGGGTCAGGCCTTTGTACCTTTCTTGGTGTAGCTTGCACAGGAAGTGCATGCTCGTCTGCTGCAGGTACCTTCCAGTGGGCAACGGGCGTACAAATAGCAATAGTTGGTCAGGGCCTTTGTATCTTTCTTGGTGTAGCTTGCACAGGAAGTGCATGCTCGTCTGCTGCTCAGTTCATGGCACTGTTGTTTCCAGCTGTCTGACGAGGAAATTTGAGCAATACGTTATTCAGACAAAAGGGCAATCACTGATTGTTTCACAATTACAATTAAACAATTAAAAGTTCATGTCTGTGGATGACATCAGTGTGTTGGCGTATACATTATCATTTACTTGGGTTGGACAGTCAGCTTCAGAACTTTGGCACATTCTACAGCTCATTATCAATTCAATTCACATCTTTGGATGACATCAGTGCGTTGTCATACATAACAAGTGATCTACCTGGACTGGACAGTCAACTCCAGTACTTTGGCACATTCTACCGCATCATACAACCCAACGTATTTGACACAAATGTGCGTTTTTGGGGGTCTGTTCCCTCTGCTGGCATATCTTAGCAATCAGGATATGATCACGTCACAATGTAGAAGCAGACGATTTTGTCTGAGATACCGGTCTGGACATTTAAAGAGTATACGCCACCTCTGAATGGAGGAGACATTGCCTCTCTCACCATGGTCCTCACAATGGTCCTGCTACAGGTCCGTTGTCTTGTGTTGGCTGCTCCTGGGCTGTTGGGTCTAAAGCCGTTGGACTTGGAATCGAAGTGGAAGTGGTTTGAGCAAGTGGGGGCAGGCAAGGAGGAGGTCCTGGCATCCCCACAATGCTTGGAGACTGGATTAGTGTCGGTAAGGCGCCTTTTTCTTTCTCTCATTGACCCACTGATCCACATGTTGTTGAGTGCTACGTGCCTAGGCTCTCCTATGTTTGCACGTTTGCTTTTGCTCAATTTGTTACTGTAAGAAAAAATGAGAAACAAAGACACGCTGTTCTCTCTCTCTCTCTCTCTCTCTCTCTTTCTCTCCATCTTATCATCGCAAGACTGATGCAATCTCAGCATGTTCAAAGAAGGGTTTATTATCTTTGCTATTGTTTCCTTCCACCGCTAGTCATTCCACCCTTTTGCTGCAATGCTTACTTTCAACGCAGACACTCGGTCCTAGGCACGGGTTTCTGTTGCACAAACGCAATACAGGCCTGGAGCAACAGGGGCAGCAGCAGAAGCAGCAGCAGAAGCAGCTAGAGCAGCAGGGCCTGCCTGTCTCATCCTCTATGGTTTCAAGCAGCTCTGGCAGTGAGCTGGGAGCGCAGCCTGAGATCTCTGATCTTGTACAGCCTGCGGAGGATGCCGCGTGGTGTGCTTCCATGGAAGTGGACCAGAAGGAGTACAGAGAATACAGGTCAGTGCATCTCACGAAATACTAAGAAAACAAGTCAGTGCATCTCACGAAAGTAGTGTGGCAGAGGCTGAGCTTGATTGCCACAAACACGTGAGTGCCTCATGTAGGATGGTAGGCCTAATCAGCAGGACTATCAGTTAGTGTGATGTACCAAAATGCACCTAGAGCGTTATGTTTCCTTATCAGGAAGGGGGGGGGCCATATGTTACCATGCATGCTCATGTGTGATTGCGGTGAAACACAATCATGACCCTGTGCTCTCTATTTTGCGCCCGCAGGGCAAAGTATGAAGAAGAGTACCTGCTCAGCATGACCCGCTCATCCGCTCAGGAGTTCCAAGATGAATTGAAGAAGCTCGGTGTTTATGAGGGGGATTAACAGCCTTTTCCTGCTTTTACAACCGTACCTATATGTGGCCATTTCTCTTCCCTTGTATAAAATATCCGTGCCCTAGTACAGACTTAAGATCAGCTCATTGATTAGCAGAGCAACGTTGATCTTTGATTATGATTTCTGTGGAGTCCTTGGAACACGTTGATGTATTACCACCAACAGAGGTGCTTTTCCTAGTATGCAGCCACTGCGGCCTTTCCTAATATGCAGTAATAATTAGCAAAACTCTAGCCAACCTTGACCACCCTTGCTTTCAACGTGCTATCTATCTATTTTTTCTTACATGCTCCTCTGGATGCTTTTCATTTGCAATGTCACTCGCTTACAGGTTTACAGATTAAGCCATCAGTCACTCGTGTATAGTGATGTAACCTTACCTTACCTAAGCCATCAGTCACTTGCTTACACCAACATAAGATGTTGCACCCAGTACGTAGATTGGGCTCACCTCATCATTTGACCTTAGCACACCAGCCACCAGTTGGCCAACAAGGTCTTAGTACAAGGTCAAGCAGCACAGTTCCTCAAGCCCAACGATCCGTTCCCATACCTTGGGGTACACATCACAATGGACCTCAACTGGTCACCCCAACTGACACAGGTATGACTACAAAGCTTTTTTTCAAATTAGAACGGCCAAAGAGTTATTTTGCTAGCCCTACATAAACAATAGACATCAGTCGCACAGCAATAGTCTACGTGCAGCACGCACATTATCCCATTTGTGTGTGTGTGTGTGTGCGTGTGTGTGCTTGTGTGCTGCAGTTGATTGTTGTTATTAAGAAGCCTAGCATTATCAGCATGCACCGCACACCGGTCTTTAGTAAAGACTCACAGGTAAGTGCATAAATAATTGGCAAGTAGTACATTATCAACGCCTTCCTTGCAACTTTGTGGTCTTGGACTAGCAACTAAAACCAGACAACGGACAGGAAAGGATTTGGAAAAAAGCAGAAAATACATGCTAGGTCAAAACTGTTTTCTCTCTCTCTCTCTCTCTCTCATTTCTTAGATCCTTACCTCAAATATACCTTAGATCACTCCTACAAAACTTGCGACAGAACAAAATACATCAACCTAAGACACAACAGTTTTTCTATCCACCTCAAAGGAATGTCTGCTGGTCATTGAAGCTGCAAAAACTTTTGGAGGCTCTGCAAAACCCGTGGGGGCCAGTGCTTGTTTACTTTCACCCACTGCAAGGAACAAAGTAGAGGAATGGAGTCGGACGACAGGACGGCAATGAAAAACATGGAAACGAGTTAAAAGACTGTGCCCCCACCTCAATGTCGGAGTAGCGCTTATCAAACTCTTGCGATACATCCCATTCCTGCATCCACAAGGATGGTCGTTGTGAAGATCCTCCCTACAATCTGCGTGAGTGTGCGACTGTGCCTTTCTTGTGCCTGCAAGCCGGCTGTTTCCTAAAACTTACGAGTCACGTTCTCAACCCCTGGCCCCTTCACAAAGACTCACCTGCTCTGCTTTCAAGATGAGGGCAGGGCGCTCCGTGTACAACATTGCAGCCAGAGCTGCGAACAAAAAAAAAACGGAAGCAAATACCACTGCTGCGTTTTTCACGACAAAATCATGGTACCAGCTTTAACATGGATTGCAGACACGAGCTACAAGTTAATTGAAAAATGGTAAGCCTTCGTCGCTTTTCCTGCAACGGGCTTGCAGCTACAACGCCCCAACCTACCCTGCTCACGAGGAACGTGGGACTCTTATATCCAGGGGTCGAAAAATTGCATGCAGTAGTTTGCACTCTCCAACTCAGTATATTGCATGCAAAAAAGCAAGGTCAAGATGTCAAAACTGCATCTGTGTTCTGTTTTCGTACCTGCATGAACTTGCGCTGCACCTCGAAGGGCGACCTCCTCATCTTCCATGAGCAGCAGCGCATCAGAAACATTCCCAACCTTGTTTGCAAAGGACAAACAGCACACACAATCAATACAATTAATCAGCCGTTTCCTTCTTGAAGGAACTTTAGCTTAGGTAAAAAGGCTTAATTGTCAGGAAGTTTGGTGAGTGACTCTGAAAATTTGCAGCTCTGCCTGTAATGAACCACCTTTTTTTGCACAGACAAGCTTTCCTAGAGCTCGCCAATGAAAGTCTAAAGTCTACCCTTACCCTTCAGATCTGCAAGTCTACACAGGTGCAAGCAGTGCTGAGCATCAAGAAATCCGAAGTTGTTGCCAATGCAGGTCAATGTTTTCATCCATCGCCAAGTACGGGAATTCCTGTTTTTGTCCTGGACGTCACCATTCTTATAAAGCATTGCCCTTTTGTTTCCAAACCTGGAAAAGCAGCAGCGCTCGCCCAATCCTGGCATACTCAGCCAGAGCTAGGTCACCGTAGTTCTGGGTTATAAAGGTGTAGCTGTCCAATGCCTGGTCAAAGTGTGTTCATTGAAATGTCATCACACGTTGCATTGCTCCGGGCTGTGAACTACAGGTGCAGAGCGCTCTCTGACCCACCTCCTGGAAACTCCCCCTGTCTACCGCATCTTCCGCTGACCTCAAAATTCTCAATGCTGCTGCTCCTGAGTTTGCAGACTTGCCGCTGGTGGTGGTTGATGCACTGCTGCTTGTTCTGCTTCGCTCTACATGGAAAATGGCTGGAATTAGTGCAGTAACAGGAGGCGCAACTGGTCGCAGCTTAAACCCCCACACTCATAATACAAACCGTACTAGGAATTTATGACAGACCTGGAGAGACCCCACAACTTCCCAACCAGAATCAGGACCACACCTAATTCCATGCTAATCAAGTCAGCAAGAGCGCAACAGTGCCTCACCTGCGGGCGTGGAGAGCATCTGCATATTGGCCTCAGAGGGGAGCGGAAGCAATAGTATGCTCACAGTTGCAATTCCTGCACAGATCCCTTTCCACACATCCCTTTCCGCGCGTGCACACACTCTACAGCAGTCTCCACGCTCTATGCTTTTAACAACGGGAAGCCTGGGCTGTTTTGTGCAGTGCTGTTCTAGTGTGCACCTGCTTGCAGGGCTGCTGAGTTGTCTGTAAAGTTTGGCCATCATATTAAATAACAAAGGTTGCTTGCCTTTCAACCACAATTTTTGTGTAAAAAAGAAACTACTTTAATGGTTTAGCATTGATTGGTCACAACCACTCACACTGAAGCCAGGAGTCCGCACGCAAGTGCACAGAAAAACATCTGTTGGTGCTTCAAGAAGGTTAGAATTGTGTGACAGCACACACGCACACACGCACACACACACACACACACACACACACGCACACACACACACACACACACACACACACACACACGCACACACACACACACACACACACTCACACACACACACACACACACACACACACACACACTCACACACACACACACACTCTCTCTCTCTCTCTCTTTCTCTCTCTCTCTCTCTCTCTCTCTCTCTCTCTCTCTCTCTCTCTCTCACACACACACACACGCACACACACACACAAGCACACGCACACAAACACAAGAACACACAAACACACACTTACACACACACAAACACACAAACACGCACGTACACACGTGCACATACATGCACCAGACATGCACCAGACAAGCATGCACGCACGTGCACGCGCGCACGTACACGCACCCAAACACACAAACACACACATGCACATGCTCACGCACGCACGTACACCAAAAAGGCATACATGCACACGTACACACGCACACATACACAGGCATGCACCAGACAAGCATGCACGCACATGCACGCGCGCACGCACACGCACCCAAACACACAAACGCACACATACACATGCTCACACACGCACGTACACCACAAATGCATACATGCACACGTACACGCGCACACATACACAGACATGCACCAGCCACGCACCAGACAAGCATACGCGCACAAACACAGACGCACAAACGCACAAACGCACACATACACATGCTCACGCACGCACGTACACCACAAATGCATACATGCACACGTACACGTACACGCGCACACATACACAGACATGCACCAGCCACGCACCAGACAAGCATACGTGCACATGCGCGCGCACCCACACACCCACGCAAATACACACACATACCCACAGGCACTCAAACAGATGTCCACGTCTTGCTCGGGATTAATTGCCAAGTACGCAGAGTGCATCCGCAACACGGAGTGCATGAAGGTCTGTCCTACTGCAGGGGCGACAGCCTTAGCTCTCAGCTCTTCAGCTCTACCCTCTGCGTTCAATCTCTTTGTTTGGCTCATCTCTAATTTGAGTCACAGATTCAGTCTGTACTCTTGCATTCTGCCTTCTAAGCATCCACACGCATGTGCACCTGCGCAGGAGGAGCACAAGAGCTTGAAAGAGTGCATGGCCTCCAAGCCAGAGGAGTGTGAGCAGTTTAGATACGCCTTGTTCCACTGTCGGAAGGGGCAGGTGGATGCACGCACACGGATACAAGGGAACAAGGTGAGGAATGAGTGTCTAATCATAATAAATGCTTTTGTGATGTCTGCTGCACAGCACCTAGATCTACAACCTTCTGTTTCCTTGATCTATGCATGGAGTGTAGTCATCATTAGTCGGGTTTGTATGAGGGCGTATGCCCTGCTTGGAGGCATGTAGTGCCCTGACTCCTAATGGGGGCTGTCGGAAGCGACAAAGCAAAGTTTCAAATACCCGTGCGTTCATGTGGTCCTGACCAGATCTGCAAGTGTCTTTGGCGCATGTGGGTGTGTGAGGAATAGGTGACTCATTTTAACAAGCGCACAGGACACGTACTAAAATAGTGAAGCCGTTCATATCTTATGTGCAGAAGCACCACGACTCATTATAATAAGCGCACAGGACAAGTCCTGACATAGTGAAGCCACTCCGCTGCGGCAGTTAATGAAGGAAAAGGCGAAAAGGGTACGAAATCACAATCGAGGGCACGGTGGTTAAGGCTTAAATGGTGTGGGCACCTAAGCAGTCCTCCCTCAACCATGCTGAGTATGCTTATGCTATCAGCCAGCCAAGTCTGCTCTATCTTGGTGTGGGGCCATCTACGTGTTTGCCCTCTTCGTTTTGCACATAATGCGATTAACTTATAAGGTGTGCGCCCTTTCGGGCACAGCTACTGTGGTTTTACACCTACAGACATTGCAATCAAAGAAACATTGTAAAGCCTTCGAGTCTTGCTGTTTTTGAGGGTGGCGCCTGAAACAGGGAGGGTGGCGCCTGAAACAGGGAGGACTGCCCTTGTTTCAGAAGTAGGAAAACATATGCTCTTAACGATTGTTTCAGAAGTAGGGAAACATAAGCTCTTAACGATGAAAGTTAAACCGTCTTTCAATCGTTTTTAAGTGCACCTGATTTCCCTCCAAAAGTTTGTAGCAAAAGGAGTATTATGTGTGAAGTCCATGGAGGAAGTCTGAAGGGGATGATTGTTTTCTGCTTTTCCAAGCAAAAGAGATTTCATACCCTGTTTACGTGCCATTACCACCGATAGAATAGCAGCGCTTGATTGCGAGTAATGTTTTTTGGCAAAGCCCCCCTCGTGGGGGTGTGAGCCCCAAGTGTTGTCTCCTTCCCACCACACTTCACACAGGCCTCCCCAGGCTCACCCAAGCCACCCCACAGGCTGAAACTTGACGTAGGCTCCTAACAAAAACTGCATCGTGTCAGATGATTTCTGGGACCCTGGGGTGCGGTGTGTGATGATGTAGAGCAAATATTCTTTTACTTCTTGGGGGGTCCAGCCCTCCTCCCTAGGACCATCCACGGCACCTCCCGGGCTGAGACTCGGCATAGGCTCCTAATTAAACTATATACCGTGCCAGATAAATTTTGGGACCCTGGGGTACCGTGTGTGAAGTTTTAGAGACAAGTTTTATGTTTGGAAGCCCCAGGAAGCTGCCCAGGATTCCTCAGCCAGGCCCCCGGACCACTTCCTGCTGGTGCAGCATCAATCAGCACACTTCCCTGGCTGCAGATGTTGGTCAGGGTTCCTCGGTTGTGTTCCGGCTGCAAAGTGCACGGTTGACCATACAAGGAGAACTAAGTAATACTATATAATTTTAGTTGAGTCAGATGTGATGACGCGCGGAGGTTTGCTTGGACGGGACCCTTCAGGAACGCGGTCCATGTTGGCTTGGTGGACTGTTTGAGGGGCATGGAGCACACAGTGCAGGTGCTTGCCGCGCACTGCATGTTGAAGCAGAGCTAGACATCTTGGCCAGCCCGGGCACCATGCTCGCACATGTCCTCTCAACAGACAGGGAACAGCAGCAGCAGCAGCACATCCTCACGCTTGCTTCAGCAAAGGCTACTCCAGCACAGCACCATGTACACCACTGCAGCATCTGTGGGGCAGCAAGACACACACACACAGACGTGCCTGCACACACACGCACACACACGCACACATGTGCACGCACACACATGCATGTGCACGCACGCAAACATACAAACACAAACGCACGCGTGTATACACACGGTTGCACACACACTTACACATGCACGCGCACAAACACACAGACACACGTGAGAGCACACATACGCTCAAAATACACAGGCACACACGTGTGCGCACATACACACACACACGTGCACGCAAGCACACACACTCACACGCACACATGCATATGCATGCACACGTTGCGCGCATGATGGGCTTCGCCAATTTTTCAGCGTTGCTAGCAATGCTCTCGAACTTGTCTGTGGGCGATTTAGTGCTCCAAATATGTGTCCTATTCTGCAGGGGTACTGAGGATCTGCAGGGCTTTCAAGGAAAAGATGGAAACGTTTGTTTGTGCATCGCACTCTGAATTACTTCTTTTGTCCGGCCACTCATTAACCTTTTATCTGTAGTAATTTACATAGTGGCAGTGTTGCAAGGAGTTTAATTTTCAACTTATTTTGTTTCCATTATTCGTGTGTGATAATTCGTCTTCTTTATTCTGTTGTACTGCAATGTATTCGGACAAGAGGCATTCTTCTAGGACTTGTAGTGCTTCACTGAGTGATCTTTGGCCTTGTGTCTCTGGTAGCCTGCACAGTGGTGTCTGAACTTCCAACTTGACTATTAACCTTTTTTAATTGCCTCTTACTTTTTTGTATCATGCTCTTGCCCTTTCAAAGCATTCTGCCCATGTCTGGAACCCTAGGATACAAAGTGTTTAGTTGTTACTTCTTTGTACGCCTTGATTCCTTGTGCGTAACGAGATTCATCAGATAGGTTGCTTGTTTGGCTGATAGCCCGCTGGATGGTTTGCTGTTAATGCTGTAAAGTTTTTGTTAAACATGTCAGCCACCACCTACTCCGACATTATTGCAGACACCTCCATCAAAACAGCAGGCCCTGAGGGAAATCCCTTCTACAACATCCACTGGCTTGCAAAAGAAGACATAGAAAACCAAACACAAACTTATAATGGTTACAATGGTTACAATAGGGGGTGACCTTCAGCCAAATTGTTTGGCTGATCGGCTGCTGACTGGTCTCGGCCAGCCACAACTAAATCCATAAGCTCAGAAAGAAAAAGAAAAAGTCTATTGTTCTGCTGAGAAAGGGTAAGGGTAAGGGTTACACAGCTATATCCGCCAGCGAGGGCAGTTGAGCTATAGCATAAAAAAGCCAGCTTCAAGAAGAGAAAGAGGCCAGACT
>Ga0307974_1002851_pt1 | contig 12349 bp, 12 predicted proteins | sample OrgLakmetagen784_FD_201812 | JGI IMG/M metagenome (GOLD analysis project Ga0307974, IMG submission 201812) | Saline water microbial communities from Organic Lake, Antarctica - #784 | ecosystem: Environmental > Aquatic > Non-marine Saline and Alkaline > Saline | place: Antarctica: Organic Lake... | reverse complement strand
CACACACACACACACACACACACACACACACACACACACACACACACACACACACACACACACACACACACACACAAAAGGACTGCAACCTAGTGCATACACCAGACCCCCCATACAAGGCAGGACGGACAACTACACGCAACAGAGCCAAAGCAAACAAACCAAATTCTGATCAAATTCAAGGCAGAACTGATCCACCAGAAAACAAGTACCACACACCACAGAGTGAATTTGATCCGACACAGAACTGATCAAAACAGAATTGATTTCAAACTGAGCTGATCCATCACACAGAGGAGATCCAGCCCACGATAGAGCCAATCTGCCACACAAGGCAGGACTGACACACACACACACACACACACACACAGAAGGCGCACACAAAACTGGTCAACCACTCAAGGCAGAGGTGGTCCACCATGGAGTTATTCCAGCCAAGCAGTCCATGTCTGCAACGCACACAGACACACAGACCAAGACAAGGCCCACCTGCCTCTCCATAGGGTTGACGAAGGAGTTATTTCTATGGTAGTCGTCCGACTCCAGAGCATCCTTGATGGAGTCAACTGCACATGGGAGCCATCGCAGCATGTGATCTCCCTCAAGATCATGTTTGCGTGACTCTGTTTGGGTCTGTCAACCACCTGCGTCCTCTGTCTCCAAAATGGTCTTTCATGAGATGTTTGTTTTAGATTTGTCAATCACCTGCGTGCTCCACCACCTTGATATATCAGGAGGACGTTGGTTTGGCCTTTGTGACCTCTGCGCGAGGGAAGGGGGGCACATCGTACCGTGCTGTAATAGTCTGGACCATGTCATCACCTTGCTCTGTCAGTTTAACAAATCCAGTTTAACAGCGAAGTGTCCAAGGCGCAGGCAGATCCAAATTCACAAACCCACAGAGCCTGGCCTGAGCACATATCACTAGCCGCATTTAGGGATGCTCCCATGGGCAGTAACCGCATTATCCGTGTTGATTGTTTTTCCTCACTAAGGCAGTAAGTGGCTTCTGACAGCATTTTGGAGGTGAGGGGCTGCTAGGTGGTGCTAGGTGGTGCTAGGTGGTGCTAGGTGGTGCTAGGTGCTGGCAACTGGATGCTCCTGCCCTTCATCATGCTGAACGTGTTGACACTACCAGCGTAGCTTTCTTATTTATTTCCTCTCCTTTACTACACAGGCGATCTTGAGAGGCCACCACGGATCTAAAAGCCTGCTGTATCCCTGACCATACTCGTCACACACTCCTGACAAACAACCCACACTCATACGTTTCCTTCTGCATTTTCTGAGCTGGTTCTTGCATCGTGTTGTATAGAATTGCATGTGTACAAATGATGAAAGAATGTTAGAATGAAGAATGAATTATCTTCCACCAAGATGAAAGACCAGGGACTTGAACTCGTGCCTGTGCGACGTGTATGTGCATTGACTGGCCAACATATTCCAAACACACACACACACACACACACACACACACACACACACACACACACACACACACACACACACACAAACATACACACACACCAAGCAGGATTTCTCTTGCTATCACCCCAAAGCCCCAAAGGTGGGCCAGCCGAACTCATAGCCAACGCACTTGGAAGATTAAATAGACCCTCCTCGGATGATGTGTAATCTGACATTAGATCATGGTACTGACTCCAGTGCAGCTCATCCTGCAAGCACGTGCAGTCAGCCAAACGCTTACAAGCACAGCCAGTCAACAATCGTGGAGGGTGCTTTGCTACGCGCACTGTGTGGCACAGGCGCCTTTGTCTTGGAGGGTGCTTTGCCTTGCTTTGCATATTGACCAGCACAAGACAGGCTCCTAAATCTTACTTGCCCAGTTGGTAAGCGCACAAGCAAGTGTGCACACACACACACACACACACACACACACACACACACACATGCACACACATATAGCCACCACCTACCACAGTCACCATATCTTCATCTTCATTTAGCTCATCTGTGTGCATGTGCGTAATTATGTGTGTATTTGTACGTATGTGGGTGTGTGTGCGCGTGTGCGTATGTGTGTGTGTGTGTGTGTGTGTGTGCGTGCGTGTGTGTGTGTGTGTGTGTGTGCGTGTGTGCACATAAGAGTGTGTGTGTGTGAGTGTGTGAGTGTGTGAGAGAAAGGGGGGGGGATTAGGGATGCTCGCGCGCATGCGTGCGCTTGTGATGACGTGTTCAGAAAGGAATCCCACCGCCAGAGAAGTCTTCGTCTTCAGAGACCTGCAGAAAGGCAAAAAAAGAGGCAAGACATCATGCTTACAGTCTCCAACAAGAAGGGTACACATGCTATTATACTTACCTCTAAATCACTGCCCATGTCAGACATGCTTCAAATGAAGTGGATAGATTTTTTTTAATTTCCCAGATTTAAATTTGCAGACATGTCGGCACTGGAAGAATACAACCTTCTGCTGAGGGACTTGTCACAGGGCAAAGGCACACCATCAGGAGAGAAGGTGGTCAAGTTCCTGAGACTGGTGAGTGTGTGCACGTGTGCTCATGATTTCGTGTGTATGTGGGAAAGACCCTCTTTTTTGTGCTCAGGTCCGGGAACTGAAGATCAGCAACTACGCCCTAGTGGCGCACTATGGAGAACATGCAATCAAGCATAATCGGAGCTACATGTCGGAGGAGGAATGTGAGGCACGCACCAGTACATACATAGTGACTATACGAATGCACGCTCTCCTAAACACATATACACACACACTCACACACACACACTCACACATACACACACTCACACATACACACACACACACAAACACACACACACACACACATACACACACACACACACATGTACACATGCACACACACATACATATGTACACGCAGGCATGAACACACAATGCACACACACACATACACACACACGCGCGTGCGTGCGTGCGAACACACACACACACATACACACACACACAATCACACACACATGTACACATGCACACACACATACATATGTACACGCAGACATGAACACACAATGCACACACACATACACATACACGCGCGTGCGTGCGTGCGAACACACACACACACACACAGGGTGGCTCTTGCATGAGCAGGTCACTGTGGCGGCACTCAGTTGTAACCGACTGCCGCAAGCTGCTGCGCTCATTCTTGCCATAGAAAAGAAGTTCCCAGGCAGCATGAGGATGAGACGTTTAAAGGTGTGCTTGTGTGTGTTGTGGGTGTGGGTGTGGGTGTGTGAAGTTGTGTGGGTGAGGGTGGGGTGTGACTGTGTGTGTGAAGGTGTGCTCATGTGCACAAGCTTGCAGGTGTGTACGCATCTGTTAATACCAGAAAAAGCGAGAAGCAGTGGATGCGTGTTCAGATGAACAGCACTGGTTGTTGTGGCGATCAGAATGTGCCTTTTTGAGTTTGTATCCAGCCAGCAGTCGCCATTTCCTTATTTTAGCTGTACATGTTCTTCGAAACAAGTACACACGGAGTTGCACACAACCTCCTTATAAGCACTTGCCCGTATTCATGCATGCATGCATACATACCCCTAACAAATGTACACACACAGATGTACACACACACACACACTGGCATGCCTACACCCATACACACAGGCACGTGTAGGCGTACCTTCACACACGTCCTCCAGAATGCTCGCAAGTGAAAGTGTTGTTGCATGCACAATGAACACACAGACACATTGTTGCATGCACAATGAACACATTGAACACATTGTTGCATGCACAATGAACACATTGAACACATTGTTGCATGCACAATGAACACATTGAACACATTGTTGCATGCACAATGAACACATTGAACACATTGTTGCATGCACAATGAACATATTGAACACATTGTTGCATGCACAATGAACACACAGACACAGACACGCAGGCACACACTCCCATTCACCACCCTTTTGCATCGCAGGGCATGTATTGGGAAGCTAAAGGTGACTTCAGTCAAGCAGAGGCAGCGTATAAGGCCATCCTGCTTGAGCAGCCAAACAACGAAATGGCACTCAAACGACAGGTGAGGCTGAGGTGGTCATACACATATCCGGGCTCATTTAAAAGTTACTTTAGACATATATTTATGTAGACACACACACGCGCACACACACATGCACACACACATGCCTACACGCGCACACACACATGCCTACACGCGCACACACACGCGCACACACATACACAAACGCACACGTGCATACACACACAACACACACACACATACATGCACACACATACACACACGTACGCACACACACACATACGCACATGTGCACTCACACACACACACACACAAACACACACACACACAGACACACACACACACACACGCACACACACACAAACACACATGCACACACACATACACACACATACGCATACGCGCACACACACATACACACACGCATACATACAAATAAACGCAGGCGGCTCTAGAGTTATCCCGCAACAACACGCCAGGCGCCATCGACGCCATACGCACATGTGCACTCACACACACACACATACACACACACACGCACACACACATACACACACATGCATACATACAAATAAACGCAGGCGGCTCTAGAGTTATCCCGCAACAACACGCCAGGCGCCATCGACGCCATACGCAAGTATTTGGACGTGTACGGGAATGACAAGGATGCCTGGGAACAGCTGGGGGACCTGTACTTAGAGGTGAATGTCAGAAACATCCTTCTGAATTCCTGACCAGTCACGACCTTCATTAAGGCAGTAATACATTTGTACTGATTCGTCAAGCGTATCGCTCGTCAAGTGTCATTTGTCATTTGTATCCAGTGTTGTGCACATACGGCGTCAATCAGAATTGGCACCTTAAATTACGGTGCTTAAATGACGTCTACGTCACATAACCGTAATTAACGGTGAAATTCATACTGACGGTGGGAAATCGTAAGTAACGGTGCGGCGTCAGGAACTCAGTGGCTCAGAGTGCCAACTCAAGCTTTGATTTCCCCACAAACAACATTTGCGATTTGCGATTTGCGATATAAATATAAAATGTCCTCCGGTAATCAGGCCAAGAGGGCTCGTGTGGCCCTGAGTCAGTCGAGCCTGGCCCGGCCTGGCCAGCTGCTGACGGTTTCCCACCGTAAATAACTAATTCCTGACGGTTTCCCACCGTAAATAACTAATTTGTGACGGTTTCCCATTGTAAATAACTGTAAAGCCGACCGTCAGAGTCAAAATTTAAAATCACCGTAAATTACGCCTGAGGATTAGTTTCTGACGGTCAAAACCGTAAACTACGCCTGACCGTCAAATGACGGTTGACGGCGTCAACCGTAAAGTGCACAACACTGTTTGTATCGCTGTGTGCTTGGAGGTGATAGGTGGCTTGCTTCGATTTCCCGTACACCCACCAAGGCACCTGTCACCAGCAGGCGAGGCCGACGTTAGCAAGGGCCACTGAATAGGGGAACTGCCTTCCTGTTGATTGATCTTGACTGGCTTTGATACTCTTATAGTGCCAGCAGGGTGCATCACCCACATTACGGGGTATGAGGAGGTAGTAGTGATCGGCTCCCAAACCAGCTGGGCATTACGTACGGGATTTTGTTTGTTTTTATGTTGCTCAGGTCGTATTTTACACATCACTGTGTGTTTTGGCGTGGTGGGAGGCTCCCTTGCCTTAATCTCAGGTGGTGACATGGGTGATGGTTATGGGGGGATTTAGGATCAGCACTTGCATTCACCACATTCACTACATTCACCACTCACCAGGGTGGGGGGGGGGAGTATAAGGGTTGGCCTACCTTGTGGACTCAAAACAAAGTTAGGGGCTGGCACCTATTTCAGGATGGTTGAGAGGGTTACTAGGAGCTTGCATTTCGGTGCTTCTTATTATTCTTTGTCATGCCACGAGTAACCATGACATAATGATTAATCAATAAGCAATCAAGTAATAATTTCATGCCGGGAGTAACCATGACATAATAATTAATCAACAAGCAATCAAGTAATAATTTCATGCCACGAGTAACTCGGCATGAAATGGGAGAAAACAGAGCGCCGAAACGCAAGCTCCAAGTAGCCCCTCTCAATCACTCCCAGCGTCGTCATTGTTTTGCTGCTCCCTTTTGGGAGGGTGTGCCTTTGTCATTAGGAATGTTTAGATTATAAACTGGGCGTGTAACCACAGAACGGAAGTGACAGCTACAGTTTCCACCAAGTCATACGTCAGGTTACCCAGGTGAGGTTTTTGGAATTACCAAGGTGGGGATTGGAATTGGAATTACCAAGGTGAGGATTTGAATTACCAACGTGATTATGGTATTGGAATTACCAACGTGATTATGGAATTGGAATTATCCAGGTGGGGATTGGAATTACCAAGGTGAGGATTTGGAATTACCATGGTGAGGATTTGGAAGGGGCAAGCAAAGGCGGTCATTATTGCAGAGGCAATCAAGGTTGCGGGGTGAGCTTAAGAACTTGGCAGCTATCCAAAACCATACTTCTGCAAGGTGTGTGTACTAAGTAAGTGTGTTTACAAGGTGTGTGTACAAGGTCTGTGTACATGGTGTGTTTACAAGGTGCGTGTAAAAGGTCTGTGTACAAGGTGTGTGCACAAGGTGTGTGTACAAGGTCTGTTTACAAGGTGTGTGTTTACAAGGTGTACGAGGCGTACCAGGTGTACATACAGAGTAGTACACCTTGTACAGGTGTACAAGTTTACAATGTGTACCAGGTATACGAGTTTATGAGTTGACAAGGTGTATAAGTTTACAGGGTGTACAAGGTGTACGAGTTTACGAGTTTACAAGGTGTATAAGTTTACAAGGTGTACGAGTTTACAAGGTGTACGAATTTACGAGTTTACAAGGTGTACAAGTTTACAAGGTGTACCAGGTACGAATTTACGAGTTTACAAGGTGTATAAGTTTACAAGATGCACGACGTGTATAGGTTTTCAAGGTGTACAAGGTGTACCAGGTGTACATACAAAGTAGTTCAGCACCAAAACTCTGTTTAAGTTAGCGTAAAACAGCAGGCGCAGGTAACGCCTCATTTATAAGCTCCCATCCTTTTAGCACAAAGCCACAGGTCCTGTCCTTGGGCAGGGTGAGAGCTGAGGCTTGCGTGCGTAAGCTGCAAGATTTGAGCTTTAATGAATGCCACAGATTCACAAATGCAGACAGGGCCGTTGTTGTTCAGAATAGCTGAGCCGGGCCTTGTGTGGGTCAGATGCGGGACCTGAGCCCTGGCACGAGCAGAGAATTTCCAAGTTTACAAATCAAGCGGGGCCTGATTTGGTGGAGTGTGTTCCGAGGCTTGTGTGGGTCATTTGTAGCGGGGCCTGAGCGCTAGCGAGAGCAAGAATGAATAGGCTTTCTCCTTTCTCTAAGAGTATGAGCAAAAAACAATGGTTGCAGCCAGTTGCACCGCACATGTTTATATTTTTTAACGGTTTATCTCTAAAAAAAAGTTGCAGCCAATTACACTGCACAAAGGTTTGTATTTTTATCGATTGTTTCTAAAAAAAGGTTGCAGCCAATTACACTGCATAATATTGTTTGTATTTTCATCGATTGTCTCTAAAACAGGTTGCAGCCAATTACACTGCACCATCAAATATTGGTTGCTGCCAATTACTCACAGCTCTATGTGACCTATGATCAGTTCTATGAAGGGCCGAGATTTTCTCTACAAGCTTACGAACATAAAACAATGGTTGTTGCCAGTTGCAATGCGCACGGCTCTGAATCATGATCAGTCGTTTACATACAATGGTTGCTGCCACTTGCACTGCACGCATCTTTGATTCATTATCAGTCATTGTTAGGAGTGCCAGGCATCTTTCTAGAGTTGTGGATGTTATGTTTGTAGAGGAAGAATTTTTGTCTGAGATAGTGGTGTCAAGCGTTGTTTGCTTGAAGGACTGACTACTTGGCACTTTCTAATGCAGTTTTATTTTACAGCCCTACACCACGCGCACACACATACACACAAATACACACATGTGCATTGCCACACAGAGCCTCCAGTACCGCCAAGCGCTGTTCTGCTTTGAGGAGCTGCTCATGTTTGCGCCCACCAGCATAACCTACTTGACACGGTAAGGACCACCTCGCTTTTGATCGTGCGCACGTGTGTGTGTGTGTGTGTATCAGGGAGCTTCATCCCGTGCGGGCGCCGCACTTTTTAAGCCAACTTTGGGTGTGCCCGGAGGGCAAGTCAAAATTTAAAGGGCCGGTTCCAGGCTAACTGGAGAAAATCCAGGTTCCGAAGGAACCTGGCTCCGGGACGCCCTCATTACATTAAAATTGTATATCCGGGCTGCCTGAAGGAAAGTCTGGTCGACAGAGAGAGGCCCGGGATTCCAGTGTTTGGGTGGGGGAGCAGACGCAGCAGTGGCCTCTTTTCGTGCCCAAGAGGGTGGAGCCCAAGAGCAGCAGCAGGGGAGTAGCAGGAAGAGCAGGTCCCTGCTGTGTGATGCTAATTGCTGGGCACTGAAGTGACTTGTGTGGCTGGCGTGCGCTCGTCTTCTCGTCTGCAGGTACTTCTGTATACTACGGCATCACCAGGCACCCATTGAGCATTTGCATGCTTGCGCATGATAACATGGATGGTGCCCACTGCCTGCCTGCCTGCGTGTGCACGGCATATGTGTACGTGCGTGTGCTTGCATGGTGCGATGTGCACTGTGCGTACTCGGATGCACATACTCATGTATGTGTGTGCGATTGTTTGTGTGCATGTGTATGCTTGATGATGTAAAGCTCTGCTGCATGTGTAGGCATGGACTTACGCATATAGTGTGTGCGATGTGCGTACACAGCTGCACACTGCACATACTCGTGTGTGTGTATGTGTGTGTGTTTGTGCGTGCGTGCGTGCGTGCGTGCTCGTGGAACATAGATGGTGTTTACATTTGTGCGAGCGTGTGCGTGCACGCATGGCATTTAGCATATGTTTACTTAAGCCTGCTTTGTGCCTGCAACGTGCATGTGCAAGCAGACGCACAGGTGCGTGAAGTTGTCAGTGCGCTGCAAATGCTTACAATTGGTGGGAAATTGTTGAAATTTTGTGTGTAACACTGCCTGTGGTGCTTGTGCATGCGCACATGGATACACGCATGCGCGTCTGTTCTGTGCTTGTCGTGCGCGCGCATAAATTGACGTTGCTGTGACTGCTTCCTTAACGCTCAATAGAAAATGTTACCCTTACTTACCCGCACATTTCGTGAAAGCTGGAAGTTTTCTTCACTTTGGGGGAAAACAGCTAAGGGCGTCCCACACAAAACAATTATGGGGTGTGGGGAAACCTGGTATGTATGTGATTGTGTGTGCGTGCATGTGTGTGTGTGTGTGTGTGTGTGTGTGTGTGTGTGCGTGTGTGTGTTTGTGCTATGCGTGTGAGACGGTGTGTGGACCGTCAATAGCACGAATGGCACGACAAGATCCTGTTTTGCATCTGTGCGTGTCATCACGAGTATAATCGAAGGCAAGGATGTGTCATACGGTCATTTGGGATGTTCAATACTTAACATGTGTCAAATACAAATTACACGTAAAACACGATTGTATTATTAAGCAATTTTGGGAGTGCCGATTTTTAACCCAAATGGACCCAATTTGCCCCAAAATCACCTAACACGTTTAAAATTTTGTTATTATTGTACTAAATATGGTATTGGAAGCTCGCTGTGAGGTCGTTCCTGGGCAGAAAATGGCCTTAAAGGGAAATACGATAAAAACTGCAATCGTGTAATATGGCAATTTGGTCAATACGGTAAAATACGCGTTAAATACAATACGCTGCATGACAAATTCTTGAGGTGAGGTAGGCTACTATGTATGCCTTTGGGGGGCATCTGAGCGGAAGCTCGGGAAAATCCTGAAACCAAACTAAAAAATGTGCAAGAACAAAAAATTATGGGGAAAAGGCTAGGCATTCAGCCACGAAAGAGCAAAAGAGGCGACACTGGACATGTCTGGTTGGTTCGATAAGGTCCTTGAACGAGAATAAGCTGCGAAATCTTAATTAAAAGCTACTAAATTTAAATGGTTAAAGCTGTCTACCTGTATTTTGTGTGTGTGTGTGCGTGTGCGCGCGCGTACACAATCACGTAAACACACACACTTGCGCGTATGAATACACAGATATGCTGACGTCCTGTACACCCTCGGAGGCAATGCCAATCTGCGCCAAGCACGTGCTTACTTCTCGCGAGTGGTGGACTTGTCGCAAGGGTCAAGCGCACGAGCTCTGTTTGGCATCATGGCTTGCTCTGCCGCTATCACAGACAAGGTGTGCCTTTGTGTGCACGTGGCTATGGTCCTGCGCCTATTTGCGTCTACATTTGAGTTGTATTAGGTGAACTCAAAAGGTGTAAAGTGCTTGAGCAAGATTTGTTTGATTGCATTTGCCTGTACGCATACATGTTGGGGATCCATCGACGCGCATGTACTTGTGCATGTTTGGCTATGAGTACGTATTGTTGTAGATTTTGTATTGCGTGTATTTCTGGGAGTGTACGCATGCACATGTTTGTTGGTTTGACAGAATCTTATCTGCTTGCCCACATCAAGGTCCCAGGATTTGCTGCATCTACCCTCATGTCACTGATACGAACAAAATGCACAAGTACTTACACACACGTTTGACTGTATGCAGCCTGTTCTTCAAGACGCGCGTTCACGAGCCCAGATTGAGCTTCCTGACCTCGCTGCCTCCACCCTCATGTCCCTGTATAAGCAGCACGCACCTTCTAAGCTGCCCGTGGTGCAGACCGTGCTCGAGGCAAACCTGCAGATCTCTTAAAGTTCTGGTCGGCGCAGGGCGTGAAATAAGAGGGTGAGAAAGCGCCAGGCCACTCCACGGAAAGAACAGACCCCGCTGGTAGTGATGACACAGCCAGCATGATTAAGGGACTCGACTCTACGGAATATTGTGTGTGTGAAATGAAAATACCACTATGGCTCTCAGCTTCTTACGACACTGTGGCGCTCAGCTTCTTACGACTTTAAACCCTGTACTCCAATTTGCTGCTCTTGCCCTTTGTTGAGCTGGCACTCTTTCTTTGCGGCAGTACAGGGCCGTGCGGTGCAATAAAGACAGGACCTGTAAGCCAGCAATGTGGTACTCAAACCTGTAAAGAAGCTCATGGCTGGATGAAGCATATAGCATCCTCACTCTGAAGAAATTGGCCTACAGTATGCAAGCTTACCCAGGCGTGCTTAGGCCATGTTCAGGATATAAAGTAAGGCACATGAACACATTAGCTGCTAATGCCTCGCTTACTCGGACATCGCAAGACCCTCCACATTTCGCACCACCCTACTAGGAGCAATAGGCACCATTAACAAGGTTTACAAGTTAAGCCATCAGTCAAAACGTGCGGCTGCTAGGCTGCGCATGTAAAACGTGTAAAAACTGGGAATATGCACCATTAAGAGCAGCCATACACGGAACACACTCCACAGCCTCAGTGGTTACAATGGGGGATAACCTTCAGCCTGGTTGTTTGGTTGATGACGGCTACTGACTGGTCTCGACCAGCCACAAAATAAACCGATAAGTTCGAAAAGAAAGGGGGAAAGCTGGGGAAGTATATTCTACTGAAAAAGGGGTTACAAGGATGGCCTACAGCCCGAGACTCTGGCTGATGGCAATTGGCTGGTGAAACAAAGTCAACCAGTGTCGAAACTTGAAACTAAATCTGACACAAACTTGAGGAGTCTGTATGAGTCTTGATTCAGGAATGCATTGATCTCAAAATCAGTGATACTATTGATGACAAGCCAAGAAAGGAATAAGTTCAGAGCTCGAAGGAGCAAACGCACGCAGAGTCTTAAACATTCCTTCAAAAATGTCTCTGTATCTCATGCGCAGCTCGCACACTTCAGCACACTTGCAAAAGAAAAGCACATGCTTCTCATCTTGAATTTCTCCACGCTCACATTTATCACAAATGCTAGAACCTCCATGCCATTTGCAAGACTCCACTCTCAAATGGTGTGCACGCAATCTGAACCTGCTGAAATTCCTCAACACATGTTTGTCCAAATCCTTGTACAAGTAGGAGGGGATAGAAAAAGGAGAACCTCTAGGACCACTCTCAGAACTCCCACACCACTTGTGATACGTCACTGCTTTCTTGTTTACTGCGCGAGGACATGAAAAATCAGCTTCCCTCCATACCTTCAAATGTCTGAAACGCAAATCGCAAATGAACTCTTGCATGGGAACCTGTGTGGCTCTCAGCATTTTCTGTTTGAACATTGCACTACTTTGCAGTCCATTGAACGCATTCGAGACTTGAGCAGACCAGCAAGAACTATCAAAAGAAGCAAGATGCAAATCTGCCTTCA
>Ga0307974_1002850_pt1 | contig 12352 bp, 9 predicted proteins | sample OrgLakmetagen784_FD_201812 | JGI IMG/M metagenome (GOLD analysis project Ga0307974, IMG submission 201812) | Saline water microbial communities from Organic Lake, Antarctica - #784 | ecosystem: Environmental > Aquatic > Non-marine Saline and Alkaline > Saline | place: Antarctica: Organic Lake... | reverse complement strand
CCGATCTCACTCACACTCACACTCACATACACACACAGGCACGCACACACACACCCTCTCACACTCACTCACTCACACAAACACTCACACACACACACACACACACACACACACACGCAAACTAAGACACATCACATATATGCACATGCAAGTGTGTTTGGATGCACAAAAATACATCTAGGCATGTATGCAAGCATACTTGTGAAATGGCAGGCAAATGCTAAAGCAACATGTGTTTAACACATCCTTACCAGAAATCAGTACTCAAAATGCACACACAGGCACAGGCACTCAGTGGTTTTTAAGATCGGAGGAGCGGAATTCCACCACAAGGCCTTTAAACGGTACAGCGCTTTTAAAATCAGTCACGAATCTCTTTGCCTGAACTCTTGTTGCCTTTTACAACGGGATGGTTATGTTTGCAGAGTCAACAATTGATGGAGTCAGAAAGGCGCTTGTGGCGGGTTGGGACCACATTGACGCAGCAGAAATGTATGTGCTTTTTGAATGTGCTTCTTGAATGTGCCATGTATTGTTTTTACTACTTTTCTGTGTTGTACAAGGTGCCTGACTATATGGCTGTAAGTGTGTGCAATTGTACCTTTGTTTGTGTGTATGTGTTTGCGTGCATCTTTTGGCAGTCTTTAAACTGTGACCTCTTTGATTTATCTGCCGGGACTTCTGGGCAAGCTAAAACAGCTTACATGCTCCTCCTCGTTTTCTCCATGGCACAGTTTCAGCTTAAAACCTTGTTGTTATTACTCATCAAACACGGACTTCTTTGTTGTCTGCCACACTGGCTCTTGCTCTCTCCGGCCTTCTACTCTGGTTCGCTCAGCCAAGCACTTCCTAGAACAACCGTTAAACGTTTCTCTATCAAAAGACAACTGCTTCTGTCTTTGCTTAGGCGTCGTCTGACGACCTCACAAAATGGCTTAAAAGATGGATGAGATGGGATTTGTGAGCTGCAGACAAAAGCCCGCCTTTCTCTACTTTTCACTTTTTTCTACAGCTTTCTTTGTCCTCTCTTTGTTCCTTCCATCATTCATGTGCCTCATTACTACAAAGGTATGGAACGGAGCGTGAAGTTGGAGTTGCACTGCAAGAGCATCTCGATGCCCAACAAGATCGCCACAAGGCTCGCCAAAATCTGTACGTCACCTCAAAGGTCTATCACTCGCTGAAGAGCGGGATCAGTGTACAAGAGGTGGGCGCTGCATGTCAAATGACTGAAACAGATTGTACACGTGCAGTGATTCTTTTGCTGTTTTGGAGGCCTCTGAATCAGGCAAAATTTATGGTGAGGCAAAGTCTTATCTTATGCTGTTGGATACGTTAAGCCAATTTGTCACTTGCTGCTTGCTTATAGCAGATTTTATAGGTGAGTAACACCCTGGGAACAGTGCAGTTGCAACTAGCATACTGCTTTCCACCCATCCTTCCATGTATGTAATGCAGGCTTGCCAGGAATCTTGTAGGCGACTTTGCCTAGACTACCTAGATCTGTGAGTATATTTGGAGGGATCAAGCGTTCGAATGGTATGCCTGTGAGTACGTTCATCAGTGAATTTGGATGAAATTGCCGGATATAGCTAAGGACCTCAGTGATTTTACTGTCCATCAAAAAGTTCGAGTGTCTGCTGTTGGACAATCATTATTCATAGCAATCAACAAACAGTCTGTGGGCACGAGTTGTATGAACGCACGCCACTTGCCTGTCCTGTCATTCAGGTTTCTTATCCACGCACCGTTCCTTCCTGCTGATGTAAATCTAAAGCAGGTATGCCCCTTCAACCTGCATCCATATGCTGTTGACTGGGTTGCGTGGATTTGCATCCAGAGGCGGGCCCTAATTGAAAAAGACCAGTACCTTGTAGTGCGCCTCCCCAGTAGTGTCCTTGGCTTCAAATTATCAATGCTAACATTTACACTGCAGCCTTGTCCTCCGTGCCACTTGCCTTTAATATATCCAGGTCTGGCATCAGTTGGAAGAGCTTGTAGACAACGGTGTAGTGAAAGACATAGGCGTCTCAAACTATCGAGTATCAGATCTGGAGTTGCTCTTGGAGAGTGCTCGCATCCAGGTGCGTTTTTGCTCGTATTAAGTTGTGCTTGTGTCTAGCTTGTTTTGTGTGATTGCATCCAGGCATCCTTGAGCATCAGAAAGCTTTATGGCAGTTCCTCATGCTAAAGCGAATCAGCATGGGCAATTTTCAACTATCAAGCAAGAGTGCACACACTAGTCTGAGCCAACCCAAAGAGCCTGTATGTGTGTGGGTATGTGCGCGCATCTTTTTATGTGCGTACATGTGTTTAGAAGTGTTCCATGCATTTGGCTACATTTGTTTTTCCATGGCTGGAATTCTGCTGCACGTCAAATCTTCTGGATCCGTTTTTCTAGGTTGCTGTTCGGCCTCAGGATCTTGCATGGTTCAGGACTGCCTTCCCCCTCTTTAATGTTCTGGCTCAAGCTTTCTTTCATTTATATCATACGCAATCCCTGAATTTCAGCCATCAGTGAATCAAGTGGAGTGCAACCCCTACCTGCAACAACCTGACCTGAAAGCGTTTTGTGACAAGAATGGTAAGCTATGCGAATAGTTTCGTGTGTATGAGTTTACTGGGTATGATTTGATTTTCTTTGAAAAAAGAGACCTAAACCTAAACCCAGTCCTGCCTCTGCTTTGCTTCTCTAAAAAGGAACAGATGCACTCGTTTTTACCTCACCTTGTGCTCAAATATTGCCTTGCATTATTCCCTGATAAGCAACGCATGCTTCCTTCACTATTTTGCGCGTCATGAGACAGACCTCCACCTCAGCGTCATAAAAAACACCTGCTACCTTTGACATTGGTTTTGCCACAAGACATTGGCTTTGCCACAACACTGCATTTCACCCAAATAACTTCTAGGGTTAGGACGCACATTGACACCATTGGCAAGAGGGGCGTCAAAACTCTGTGGCAGGTATACACGGCTGTCAATGAAAGCCTCATTTATTTGCTGCAAAGGACTGGCAAGTCGTTGTGCTTCCTTTCCTCATTGGTATGGCAAAATATAGTGGCGCTTTTGGAATCAACAGTTTGTGCCATGTCCAAAGAAGCAACCAAGCACGCAGGGAAGGATGGAGGGCATCAGATTGATCGCAGCACTGAAAGATGGGGAGTTGTTGGGCTGGAACCTGCAAAGCAAGCAACACTTTCTTTGGAGATGCAAACGACATAATGCAATATGATTCCATCATTTCAGTTATACCATAAAAATCATGCATCGTAGGATTGAAACGTTGTTCAAGTCGGTATGAGTGAAATCATAATACCTACTGTAAAAGAAATTGACAACCTGAAGACAAAAGTGACTGATACAGTATAAAATAGTGGTGCGTGGTCATTATACACGTGACTCATTATACATTATACACGGTCATTATACATGTGACTTGTTATACATTATACACGGTCATTGGTACATGTGACTCATTATACATTATACTCGGTCATTATACACGTGACTCATTATACATTATACACAGTCATTATACACGTGACTCATTATACATTATACGCGGTCATTATACACGTGTACTTGTGATTACATTATACACGGTCATTATACACATGTATTTATGATTAGCAACCTGTAATGTAGAACAGGCACGGCCCCTTGTCAGCCTCTACACCGCTTTCATGCTTCCTGACTTTCTGCTGCACAGGAATTCTGATTGAAGCGTTCAGTCCACTCGCCCCCATCACAGCCAGCCCTGGAGGTCCCTTAGATCCTGTGCTGAGCTCAATTGCCTCCACTCATTCGGCCACGCCTGGTGAGCATGTGTGTGTAGGTGTGCAAGATGCAACGTTTGTGGGTATCAAGCCTTTCTTAGGATGGGGGCAGACAGAGATAGTTATGAATCCTTTGACACAAGATTTGTTACCCGATCAGTGAGAACCAAAGCCTTTTCTTTTGGGAGGGCATCATCCCATGCTGTAACCCCCCTCCCTACCTACCCTATGAGCCTGGATAGGGTGATTAAATCTGCAGGCTTTTCTAAGGTCAAAAGGCTTCTGTTGCATGCAATGTACTTTGCTCACTCAATCACCTCACTCAAGCCTTTTGGTGTTGTTGATTGCCCCCGACTACTTTTTCTGCAGCCCAAGTGCTCTTGAGGTGGAGCCTGCAGTGCGGGTACCTCCCTATCACCACCACCAAGAATGAAGAGCGCATGAAAGAGTTTCGCCTGGCTGCTGCAAGGCCTGCATCAGAGCATGCATCAGTGGCATCTGCGGCACCCACAGCAGAATCGCCAGGCTTTGCTCTCACTAAGGAAGAGGTACAGGTGTTTGCTCTCATTCAGAAAGCGTTGCAGAGGATTGCTCTCACTAAGCAAGAGGTGCAGGTGTTTGCTCTCACGAAGGAAGAGGTACAGTGTTTGGCAAAGTGTCGAGGCGCTTTCTTTTACTGTATTAGCTGGTTTCATTAAGCTCCCAGTTGTAAAAGTATTTTCTGTACATACTTCTCTGCTCATCCTGCACTGGTAGCCAGGGTCATAGGTGAAGGCCCATCAGCACGTGCTATCATGTACCGCATCTATCTTGTTACAATCTCTTTGGGTGATTAAGAAGTGGTAGTCTGTCTGCTTGGAAGCTAGGCAAAGTGAATATGTATCAGTGCCAGCGTACCTCTTCTCGTGCTCGCTTAACTGTAGAACGACAGTTTCTCACGCTGTTCTCCTTTTGCTTCACAGGTAGAGCAAATTTCAAAAATAGGGGCTCAAATGCACGTGCGCAAATTTTGGCAGAAGGTAACTTTCTCGCATGTTGTTTCCTTGAGAAGCAGCCCCTTTCAACAAAAACCATTAGAAGCAGAAACAAAGCAGTGCTTCACTCATAACCATCCCCTCTTTTGGGTGCAGGAATTTGAACCTTCAACCTGAAGCGTTTTGTGAGTGTGGTCCCAGCTAGCTAAACCTGGGCAGGACCCAGCTAGCTTGGGGAAAGGGTGCTGGAAACTATTAGCGGTTACGTTAGTCACCTGATACTTAATTTGTGGCTAATTAAGAGAGATTATTTCAATTGCACATTATTAATCTCCAGAATGAGTCTTAAGCAAAATGATAGCAAATCTGAAAATTGTAAACGTTGCAAGGTACGAAGCAGAGTATAAGCTGGTAGTTTGCTTGGTCGGGCATCGCTGCACTCATTTCTGTAAGTTAAATACCTTTTTGTGTCGAGAAGAAGTTTGCAGAACCATGATTTTTAAAACTCTTCACAGTGCCAGCAACCGAATGGGGAGAGGGGTTCAAAGTGAGTTAAAACACATGACGTCGCGCACGTGCTGCAGGACGTATTTCATAGCGTGGTAGACTAGGCCTGGACCGTTTATTGCGAAACATCTTACGTATTCCTCTAGCGCTTAAATATATGATTGGTAAAAGTGTACCAGTGCCAGTCTTTGATATTTTTAAGTGAAAGGAAAGACAAAAACAGGATGAGAAAGCTTGTTAAAGAGGGTCAAAGGCTAATTCCTTACATGTTCATGCACACCAAAACAGGAACAGTAAGAAAATTGACGCAAAAAAGCAGCTCCTAGGGAGGGGCGGCAGTGTTACGATAATTGTTGTTTCCGTATGACAGATTCAACACTCATGGCTTGCAAGGGTTTACAAAACTTGTTTTGCCTTCAGTCAAGAAGTAAAACTTCTATCCTCTTGACTTACATCCCAAACAATAACAAAGGCATACATGTTTGCGCAGTGTTCCATGACCCTTGCAAAAAATCAGTTTGAAAAAGAAGCACCACCTTTTATGTTAATGTATTTTGCTATTTTGCTACGTTTGCGAATGCTAGAGCTGCGGAACTTTTGTCTATTACTTATGTTATTGTCAGATGTATGTGAACAAAGTGCTTTGCGGTCAAGTGTTGCTTACCAATAGGAGGAGAAGGTCACAGGGGTTTGGGCAAGAAAGGAAAGGTTGAGGGTGAAAGGCTGGAGGAAGAAGAGGGGAAGGGGTCGCAGGCGCAGCATGGTGTTGCAGCGGCGGTGACAGCCACAGTAATACAGCCAGCCTAGGAACAGAAGTTAAGCACCTTCCAGATTTGTGTGTGAGGCACAGCTGGTCGATGCAGCTGCAGAGGAGGGCAGGCACCAGAGCGATGATCAGCTGCGGGTTTCAGCCGGAAAGGCCTTTTCCTTAAACCTTATACTCTTTTTGGTCTGCTGCCTTATCTTCAGGATCAAACAGCCGTCTTAATTTACCAACGGCCTATGTTGTACCTACAGAATTATGCTGCAGCATCTGATTGTATAACTAAAACAGAGTGTTGACCAAAACGGAGCAATTGGCAGGTACTGAGGAGGCTCATGTACAGTTTCATGGATTGCATCAAGATAAGTAGAGTGTTCATGCCTCCCTTGCAAATAAATGTATATTGTACGTCTTGCGACCTGCTTTTACTCACTGCTTGTGCATACTCAACACATTGCGCAGCTAGTTAATGAAACAATCCAAACCAAGCAACCTCTACTGGCCACTACACACAGGCCACCGCAGTAAGGGTGTTTCAAAGCAGAAGGGGACAAGTATCTTGCGCCCAGACATAACAGGTAGTAGGCAGATGCTTTGGTGCTGTTGAAGTAGGCTCCTTCAATGCTGTTTAACAAGGTGCTGCTCACTCGGCACTACAGGCATCAGGCTTGCCTGGACGACCGTCCCACACAGGTCAGATTCACATGCACGGCTGGCTCTACGGACTCTCTAACTCAAACAAAAACGCAAACACATGCAATCAACCTCGTGAAGCAATGCAGATGATGAATACATTGGTCGTGGCCAAAACAATGAATACCTGCTTTTTGCTCATCGTCGAACCCCAACCATGCCCGGCCCTCTATCTGCATTACTGTTTGAAAGAGCAGCCCATTCCAAGCAAGATGATTACTGCGCTCAGGAAATAATTGTAGGTTGTGCTCACATGTTACTCCAAACCAAGTCCTTCATCATGCGTACTCCAAGTGCTCATGGCCTGCCGGTCGAATTGGGGATTATACAAAAGATCAGTTGTTTGATCCCTAGTTCAACCTGCCCAACATTGCTGCGTTCCTGGCCAGCCAGCTCCGTGCATCTGATGGCAGTCCCACCTACAGCAGAAGCAGCAGCAGCAGTAGCAGTAGCAGAAGCATGACCAGAATCAACATCAGCACTAGCGCCACCACCACCAGCAGCACCGTCAGCATCAGCATCAACATCAGCAGCAGGAACGGTAAGAGCTCCACTTTGCAGGTAGATGCGCATAATCAGCAGCTTAATATTTGAATGAAGTGCTGCAGAGAGGGGTGATGGCAAAAGCAGACAATGTATACAAACGGAGCGTAGTATTTTAGAGGAACACCATTCAGTTAGGACAATTCTGTCGGGCCAAATTAGTCGACAATGCTCCAACCGCACTTCCGGGTAATGATCGTTATGCTAGAGCCTTCCTTTTTTTAGGGTGTCTGTTATCAACAATGTATAGACATCAGATTTATCTCTGCTTTCTGTAGGTTGAGCTCACTCCTTGTGTGGCAGGATTAAAATATGTAATGGATATACATTAGTTTGGAGATGCGACAACAATACAAATACCAGTCACCCTACAAAGACATAGTTGTGCAATGATCCCTTGTCACAAAGTTTCCAACCACTAGATACTGTGGGCTGTACTATGATTTTATGTCAAAAGCACCAGACCTTGAACTACGTGGGTTTTTTATAAAGGAGAAGGGCAGAACTTTCTAGATCAAGTGCTGCTGGTTGGTAGCTAAGAATGAGGACAAATATAACAAAATGATCATTTTACTCTATTCCGCCGATAACTCAGTTTGTACATTCTACACCTTCAGATTCACATTTTGCACGTCCTTTGCATCAGGTTACTTTTTACGCCATAGGCAGTCAGAGGCCTTAAATTTATGTAAAAGCAGTACTGGAAATCCCAGATATGACGCAAGCAAAATAAAGTCTGAAAGCTATAGATTGCTTAATAAGTGCACCTATTTTTTGTGTATATGGGAAGTTGCGCAATTTAGAAGTGGGGCGCTTTGCCACGGATCGGAGGTTGCTAAAGCTTGGGACACATTAATTGTGAAGATTAAGGGCCCAGGCTACAAGATGTCAAACTTCCCATCGCAGTGGAGGCAAGATTAGCGTGACGATTTTGTGTGATCTTTCATTTGTTGATGAAGAACGAGCAGCAGAGCTCAAAGCAGGAATCCTGCTGGATAAACTAGCGCTTTTTTGATAATGACATGGCTAACCGATCTTGCTCGTCGTTTTGGCTTCAAGTGGAGATTGGTGGGGCGGCCAAGTTGTAGTCAGAAGTGCGCATGAGGCTTATGGTTCCAATGGGTGGCAGCAACCGTGGCAGTAGGGCTGCTGATCTAGATCTGCTTCTTGCTTGAGAGTTTGCTTGCTATATTTATACGTTGTCGCAATTGCTTTTTTTAGAGCTGGGCTTGGCTGGGGTTGCTTATGTTTCTCAGTTGAGTGGTTCTTTCTTCACATTACACCTTTTCTTGTTCGTAGTAGTCTTGATTTCATTGAGCACAATTTCTGTCATGATCCAACCATACCAACCATGCTGTCCAACTCAAAAGGACCCATGTAAGAGGGTTTGAGCTTCCTCACACCAATACCTGGCTGCCTGAGGTTCTTCGTGCCCAGCATCACCAGGCCTCCTGGATTGAACTGTAACTCCCTACAGTGTGCATTCACTCTTAGAGTCATACAACTTTGAGCAGCCTGTAACTCCTGCTTGGATCTCCTACCTGACTCTTCCCATGAATCATTAGTGGCAAACTCTGCAAACTCTGCACGTGCCAAGTGCTCATCTCAATCAGTTTGATCTGGTTGCAGTTAAGCTCTCAGCCTTTCTTCCAGCGTGCAATTTGCCCTCTCTGTCTGCCCATCTGTCCGAGGCTGGTACGCACAAGACAGCTTCCTTTCTTGCCTGTCAGTGTGTTCATCTCCTTCCAAAACCGAGGGCTTCTATCTAACTGCAGTATTTCTGGCATACCATGCAACCTCAAAATCCAACCTCTGAGGAGCTTTGCCTTGGAGGCTTCTAGCGCCTCAATTGTGGGGATGATGATGTGCACCATCTAAGACAAGCTGTCCACAAAGACCAAAATTTAATATACCTTATCCATCTTGCTAGCTCCCTTTCAAGTCCATTACTACGATATGCTCGCATCTTCTACCAGGAATAGAAAAAGGCTACAATTTTCCTACGTACCTCATTGTGCTTGCTTTGTTCACCTGGCAAGCATCACAATGGCAGAGGCATAGCCTGTTTTCAACAGTACGGCAGAAATAGGTTAACGCATGCAACAAACTGTGGGTCCTCTAATTCAGTCATTTGGAGCTCATCAGTTGGGGACGTCTATTTTGGAGAATACACGCTCAAACACACATCACACACACATGCACATACACACATACACACATACACACACATATACACATAAACTCACATACTTGTTCTATCCTTGAAAGGGCCTACCTATAGCTATACCGCTTTAGAGATTTGCTCCGTTTTGCAAGGAGGACAAAATGCTTGGTGCACCAGACAAACGCAGGCGCACACTTTGAAGACCCAGTATCACCGATACACCGCTGCCAGGATTTCAGAGCATTGCTGCAAGCATCGTTGCAAGTGCAGTTTATTGTGCGTCCTGGAGGAGCATCCTCGTCATCATATACTGCGGCGTCAAGACGGCAATTAGTGACTCGCAAGGTGTAATCCATCAAGGTTCAATTCGATTAAATTAGAACTGTGTACACACGCACCAGTTAGTGAACACGAAAGAGGTGTTCAAAGAGTTCATTGCTTGTATGCTTATAAAATGTTTAAATGACCGAATGTGCACAACAAAGCCTGGATGGTCGAGAGGGTGGCCGTCCGGTGCTTGGCCCGGCTAGCTCAGTGGCGGAGCACAAGGCTCTTACACAAGCGGTTGAATCACAGCCGAGTGCTACCTTGTGGTCCAGGGTACCTTGTGGATGGTCGAGCCCCTGGGTGTCCGATTTCTATCAGCTATGCAAGAGCAGGGAATAATCACCCTTAAACTCTAGTGATGACTGTGATGACACGGCTTAAATATAACAGGGATACATTTTATTTGCCGTACAAGGATCACAAACTAAAGCAGTTCAAAGCTCTGTTGGTTGTTCACGCGTTACTAAAAGGGTGATTCAACAGACGTCAATTGTGTTTTTTACGTGATACAAATATCCACATAACAATAGGTGGTAACAGTCAGTATGATAAAGGGGGGAGGGGGCCACACAAATGCCCGCTCCAGGCCAACAATAAGTACAAAAATCAAATGTGGGTTGAGCGGGATGAATGCCATAGTGGAACCCAGACGCGCGCCTTAGCTATTGCTTACTACTATTATTGTTTTCAGGTGCACTGTACCTAGCTCTCGTGAATGCAATTGCATGTTTGACAGAGTGTGAAAGGGAAGGACAAAAAGGCGCCGGCCTATTCTGCCACATCGTGGACCCACGTGCCAAACACTGGTTGTTTCTGTATTTATTATAGAAACCCAAAGACAGCTCGTGCCTTTACAGAGTGCTCATTCGTTTTGTATCAATTATAAATCTGCTCGTGCTCATTAATTTATCAAAGTCTAGGTATGCAGCAAGGGACTAGCCCAAACAAAATCTGTAAACCGTACCTAAGCGGATATATCCCGCACCGCCCCAAATTCAAGGAATTGTGTTTGGTTTGCTATGGCCTGCCGTCTTTCAGGTGCCTTATAGGCTGTAAGTCATACATGGGTGATCTCGCTTTTTAGTTGTCTGATCAGCTCACTCCTTGAGGCAGCATTCAAAGGAGTAACGGACTCATAATTGTTTGGAAATGCAACAACAGCACAAATACCAGCCACCGTATGACAACAAACACCTATGCAATTTCCCCCCTCTCACTACAGGCATTCCAACCACTAGATATCGTGGACTCTACTATGACCCAGATTTTGCAAACACCAGACCTTGGAGGGCGCGGGTTTGCCATAAAATATTATTAAAAAATACGGCAAAGTTTTTGATTAAGTGCTGCTGGTTGGTCGCCAAGAATGAGGACAGATAAAAGGAAATGCATGTGCATTTCACTATAATTCGCCGATAACTCTGTCCGTACCTTCAGAATCATAATGTGCATGTCAAGCACTCTTTTTTGCGTCAGAGGCCTTCAAAGTTAAAAAGAAGAATCCCGGATTTGATGCAATATATACTTGATTTATTAATCTCTAGTACCTCCGTCAAGTTTAAAAGTTGAAAATTGCTTTTGTACAAAATTCATGACTGTAGGGAAGGGTGTCAATTCAGAAGTGGGGCACTTAGCCACAGATCTAGAAGGTGCTAAAGCTTGGGACGCCTTAGCTGTGAAGATTAAGGGCCAGGCTACAAGAAGTTGAAGTTCACCATAGTGGAAGTGGAATTTGCGTGACGTTCTTGTTTGCTCTTTCTAATGTTGATGAAAAAGAAAGATGAGGAGGAGAGGGATGAAAGCAACCGTGGCATCAGGGTTGCTGATATAGGTATGTTCCTTGCTTGAGATCAAGTTTGCTTGCTTAATTATAGGCAGCGTTGCATGTTATTTGACAGAGTGCTCAATCATTTTGTATCTTGAATCTGCTTGTGCTCATTCATTTGTCAAGGTGAAGGTATGCTTGAGAGGGATAAAAAAGCACACAGCAAAACTGTAGTATCGAAGATACCCAAACTCCAATTAGTCTGTATTTTTCGTTGTTGCAGATCTGATGATTGGCCGTACTACGGGACTAGGCGATGAGCTTCAAATTGAAGATTGAGCCAAAAAGATATATACCTGCCTCATGATTGCATTATGACGATCGGTTGCATTCCGGAATAATCAATTTGAAAGCTCCGTTGAAACCTTTTTCAAACAAAGTAGACGTTTCCCTGATCTTGCTTTTTCTCAGCAGGTCTCATTTGCATTCGCTCTGCAGCAGTATAGGTAGCCTGTGCGGCTGTGCTCTACTGCTTTGGTAGTAGTTGTAGTAGCAATGCGTCTACTTGGCGGGTGGCGCTTTCCTCAACTGCTGAGAACTTGCCGCTTCCTTGTCGATCTAACTGCCACACATCGTACAAGGGGTTACAAGGATGGCCTACAGCCCGAGTCTCTGGCTGATGGCAATTGGCTGGAGAAACAAAATCAACCAGTGTCGAAAATTGAAACTATTTCTGACACAAACTTGAGGAGTCTGTATGAGTCTTGATTCAGGAATGCATTGATCTCAAAATCAGTGATACTGTGATGACAAGTTAAGAAAGGAATAAATTCAGAG
>Ga0307974_1002845_pt1 | contig 12366 bp, 10 predicted proteins | sample OrgLakmetagen784_FD_201812 | JGI IMG/M metagenome (GOLD analysis project Ga0307974, IMG submission 201812) | Saline water microbial communities from Organic Lake, Antarctica - #784 | ecosystem: Environmental > Aquatic > Non-marine Saline and Alkaline > Saline | place: Antarctica: Organic Lake... | reverse complement strand
GGATAGGGTACTCTTTTCTTGATACTCCATGAGATCAATGGTTGTGATCCAGTACTCACAATGCCCTGTGGCCGTAATGTCAGCCTGTGGGTTGGTGGGTTGGATGTCAAAGCTAACTTTGTTCCGAGCTACTTACTGAGCTAATTGAATACCGCAATTTCAAAACCACCCTTTAATAAACTGGCTTCTCCAGCTTATTGAACGAGACTAGGCAAAATAACCTCAACTGAAAAATGAACTAATTAATCACACGAATCGTCACTGCAAACCATTGGGCGTGACAAGACGCGCCCTTTCCAGTACCATTACCAAGTCTCAACCTGATGGAGCCGGGTTCAGGCCAAGCCTGCAACCCTCTTGATCCCCGTTGCTTTTTTTTTCGTTTTTTTTTGGGTGGCATTAGTAGATGTGCTGATTCTTTTACTTTGCAGTGACGGTAATCTGATCTGACAAGGAGCTTTGCGGTACTACCCGACGATACCAAAGTGGTGGCTTCTTTTCCTAAATTAATGTGGGCAGTGGTTCTTAATCCAACGTTATTGTTCCTTTTTTGTTACACACTATCTGCGCTATTTTTACTTCTAGGCTGCTGTTCACGATCCTGGCTGCATAAATCTTGTTTTGTGCATCCAGTCCTCCTTGACCTGAGAGGGATCTGTTGGTGAAACATCAAGTTTACCATCTATCTGTAACCATGGCTTATAAGATGAGTCACGTTAATATTGTTTTGTTCTTTTGCCTTGCATATTTGAGTTTAGTCAAGGAACCTACTATTAGGTCTTTCACGGCAGTAATGACTTTACAATGAAAAGCTTAACTACACATCGAAACCCGAAAAAAGGCCACCAACACCCTTGTTACTTGATCCTGTTTGGTCCCTTTCCACAACAAAGCTACTTCTCACAGGCACCGCTGCTCCTGCCCTCTCTGCCCTCTCCAGAGCAAATCCTGGCCTCAGATCCTGGCAACATGTGGACCCCCCCTCCTGAATACTCCCTAAGGAGCTTGACGACTCTTTATTGCTTTGTTGCTGAAGTGGAAGCGTGGCATTGGACGTAGGATTGCTACCACGGCCAAGGGCAAGCGCCACAGCTGTTGCTATAGACCCATGGCTACCCTGCTGCTGGTGCTGCTGTGCTGTAATGCCACCCACGCTGGCTCCACCTCCGTTTTGCTGAGCCCCAGCTGCTCCAACATCTGAAGCCAAAGAGTCAGGTTTGCAAGAGGACAAAGGCTTCCTAACTTCTATGCTTGGCAACGTAGAGGAATGACAAATTGCAAGGCACAGTGGCAGCAGAGGCACGGGTGCATGCACATGGGCAGGGTTGGCCAGAACCGTATATATACGCTCTTTCTTTTTTGGGGTGCGCCGTCAAGCGCAGGTACTATAATGGGCCGACAAGTGAAAAGGGTTGGCCAGAACGGTAGGCGTTGGCGTGCCTGTCAGGCGCGGACGTGCTGGAAATTCGGATATGTACGCCGTATATGCCTGTATAATTGATGGAATTCCTGCAAAAACCACCTTATGGTTCTGGCCAACCCTACTCATGGGGTATGGCTTATGCAACCTCATCGTAGACACACTGACGAAGTGGCGCGGCGTTAAGTGGACAGCTCCACAGACATAATCATGCGGCGTGACACAGGCAGGCCTCACAGACTCAGAGACGATATGAAATATGAGGCTTTTTTATAAAATTAGCAGGTCCCCCCCTCCCCCCAAACTGACCGACATAATAACGTGGCGTGACATAGGCAGGCTCCACAATCTCACAGACAGTGCGAAGGGTTATTCATTATATAGGCAGGCCCCACATCGCACAGACGTAATAACGTGGCGTGACATAGGCAGGCCCCACAGACTCACAGACAGTGTGAAGGGTTATTCATTATATAGGCAGGCTCCACAATATCACAGACGTAATAACGTGGCGTGACATAGGCAGGCTCCACAATCTCACAGACAGTATGAAGTGTTGCTAATTATGTAGGCAGGCTCCACAATCTCACAGACGTAATAACGTGGCGTGACATAGGCAGGCCCCACAGACTCACAGACAGTTTGAAGGGTTATTCATTATATAGGCAGGCTCCACAATCTCACAGACGTAACAACGTGGCTTGACATAGGCAGGACCTGCAACACCTAAACAGGCTGAAGCCCTACTCACCTGGCAGCAGGTTGTGAGAGGCCACGGGTTTCCTTCCACGACCTCGAGTGCCCCCGCTTGCTCTTGATGCCGGTGCTGGGGGAGCAGATGTCGCCTCATTGCCTTGCGTACCCCCTCTATTCACCACCCCCTCCCCTTGTGCGTGATACACTGCTGCTGCTGCTGCTGCTGCTGCTGTGGTGCTACAGCTTGAAGAGGGCGGCTCTTGCTGGGATTGCAGGGAAGGCGAGTGAGGGGGTTGATGGTTCTCTGAGTTTGTGGTAGAGGGGGCCGCTGGCTCATCTGACAGTTTGCTAGGTCTACTCCCGTTTGTGTTTAGTGCTTTCTTTTTTCCTTCACTTGTGTCTTGGGCTGCCATGTCCACATTGGTGGAGGAGGGGGAGGGTGTGTGGTTTGCGTTGCTGGGGGATAATGGAAGAGGGGGGGGTGATATAGAAGCCACGCCTGCACTGCTGGCAAAGGCATGGGCTTTTTGGCAGATGCTCTCCGCTTCTGCTGAGGTGGCGTTGGTGCTGGAGAGTCGGGAGCCCCAACTGCAGATGCGGGGTGAGGGGAAATGAGGTAAGATGAAATTAAAAGGACGTTGGTGCTGGAGAATCGGGAGTAAGATGAAAGTAAAAGGACGTTGGTGCTGGAGAGTCGGGAGCCCCAACTGCAGATGCAGGGTGAGGGGAAATGAGGTAAGATGAAAATAAAAGGACGTTGGTGCTGGAGAGTCGGGAGTAAGATGAAAATAAAAGGACGTTGGTGCTGGAGAGTCGGGAGCCCCAACTGCAGATGCGGGGTGAGGGGAAATGAGTAGGGTTGGCCAGAACCATATATATACGGTGCACATACGGTATTTTTGGCTTAGAAATTACCAAATATACGGAGTATATATACGTACATATACGGTTCTGGCCAACCCTAGAAATGAGGTAAGATGAAAATAAAAGGACGCTCTTTACTTCGTATAGCATGATCAATCGGCAAATGTGCTTATGGGATATGCACAAGGGTGTGTTTTGTGACGTTTCAGGAAGCTGCAGCTGCTTATTGTGAATAAGAGTTGCTGCCTGCTTTAAATCAAGAGCTGCGCTGCTTGCAAAACCACTGCACTTATATATATATATGGGTTGTAAATTCACAAGGTGTGTGTTACAAACTACAAATGTTGCCTTCATAAAACCTGGAACAGATGAGATCGAGCTGATCATTGCTAACAACAAAGCCAAGTAGCCATGCTGCTGCTATTGTTTGGAAGAGGATTCTCATCTGCACACACCCGTTCAACATGTCCAGATGGTTTTTGAGCTCCTCTAGCTTTGCAAGTTGCGCTGAGGTGCTCTCAGCAACCAGCAGGTTCAGCTCAGAGCAGAGTCTGCAAAGCAAAGGAAGCGAGACCAAGAGGGCAGAGTGGAAAATCTCATCCCCAAATTAGAAGGGGGAAAAAGCAGGTTAAGCTCAGAGCAGAGTCTGCAAAGCAAAGGAACCCTTGCTCGAAACTGGAAATGATACTGGAATAGGTACTGCCATTCAAGGTGTAGCTCACCAACGTGGCCTTTGTCCTGACTTTGCCACCTTAAAAGCATTGGCCGTACCTTGTAGCACTGAGTCATTTTTTAGTTAGAACTAGACGCAATTAAGGCTTTTGCAACTTTCCAGCTCTCCAGCCTTTATCCTCCACAACAAACTCACTTCTTCCGAACCCTTACGTGAAGTGCAGAAAAGCTTGCTTAGCTTTCACAACATTTTATTCAGATTCAACCACCCAACATGTAGAGGAATTAGATGAGCCCAAGCCTTACTTTACAACTGATATGTATGCGCACGTGAACTGACCGCCAATTTTGAAATTTTAAGTTTTGCCGAAATCCAGCCAAAGCCTGCTCCAGAATACTCTTACAAATTTAAGTGTCATTATTCGTCTGGGCTAGCGTGTGTGATTAGTTGCTGATAATCAGAGTGAACCTGTAAACTAGGTGAACTGTACATTTCAGTCATGCAATTTGTGCGCAGCATGCACAACGTACAATGCAGGTATGGAGTGACTTGTCGTGAAACTTCCTGGACACTTTGCCTGTCCTGCTGCACAGATCAGCAAAAGAGCACGTATAACCCCCTAGAAAATCAGCCAACCTTCTTGCTCCTGAGATGTAATTTAGATGTAATTTATCAAAGTACCCACACCTGCACATGACAGATGTGCAGAGCCTGCGCACCTTTCCTTTGCTTTTTCTTCTCGTGTAAGATCTTCTTCACAGTGACACAGGACCTGGTGCATTGATGAGATGGGAGAGAGGAGTGGTAAGAGCCTTTGTGAGCCTGTTTGGTGGTGTATGTCTCACCGCATTTTAAGTACAAAGTTAGGATTAGTATTGCAAGGCCCAGCCTGGGTTGCCCAATCCGTCTATATATTCACCGTATATGACCGTATGTTTGGTGAATTTCCTGCCAGAAATACCATTTAGGTTTACATCATATTTATATGGTTCTAGCCAACCCTACAAACGACCGAAATTAACAAGTCCTTGCTGAAAGTACCGTACATGTTGGCATTTCTGGCCCCTAAAAGTTGCATGACCTCGTATACCTCAAAATCATGCTGTTGCTTGTACGTACATAGACAGACAGCGCATGCTAAGTACCTTAACAATATGCTGTTGCTTGTAGGTACATAGACAGAGCGCATGCTAAAAGAGCAACAGCCGTGTACCTTAACAATATGCTGTTGCTTGTACGTACATAGACAGACAGCGCATGCTATAAGAGCAACAGCCGGCGCTCAGCACAGTTGTTGCTAGAAAGTGGCCAGCCTGCAGCCCTCCTGATTTCCGTTGCTTTCCACATTCATTTTGTGAAGGGTTTTACGGTACTCGGTACTGTAAGTCGCTCCATTTTTCCATTATTATTAGAGTAGCGGTGATGCCTCCTAAACCATAGCTTGACGATTTTAGTTATAAATGAACAAGGCAAGGTGCAGATTATGATCCAATGAGAGAAGCCAATAAGAAAACCCACCTGTTTCGTCTCAGCATGACGGCGGCGCACGTCCAGAAGCACCTCGTTCTGCGCCTCTATCTTTGCCCGCAGGAACTCGCTCGCCATTTTCCTTGGCCCAACGTTGAGTTTCAGCTCCAGCTGATTAAGTTAAAAAGAGCACACGTTCATCAGACGCGTAATTCAAGAGAAGAGCGCTCGCAAATGACACCACACCCAACGACAAGGTACACTTTGTTAGACTGTTGTATATCCTCAACAAGCAGCGCATCGTACCTGCAAGCGTGCAAGCTCGTTCTCGACCTTCTTGATGTACCTGGCAATGGTAGATACCGAAGCAAAATAGAGATGTGAGGAAGCTCGCGTTAACCAGAAATTAGTACGTGTGCGCGTATCAGCCTAAACCTGGCAGCTTCTACAAGGCTTGCACGCTTGCAAGAAAAATAGTCAAGAGAGGATTTTTTCCTCCCCCTGGGAGTGCAAGAATGAGAGCATTGGCTATTTCTTCAGCAAAGACATAATAAACACAGGGCAATGCTTGCACGCAAGCAAAAGAGACTGATGACTGATTTGTGCAAAATGACCTACTCATAATGCTCACGAAGTTGCCCCTTCAATTCCCTTTGTGTCGCCTCAATGTGCTTCTGGAAAGCATTGCTCTTAAGCAAGCCCTCCCCCGCGTCCGACTGTGTGTGTATGTGAATGCGTGTGTGTGTGTTTGTGTGTGTGTGTATGTGTGTGTGTGTGTGTGTGTGTGTGTGTAAGTGTGTGTGTGTGTGTGTGTGTGTGTGTGTGTGTGCGTGTGTGTGTGTGTGTATGTGTGTGTGTGTGTGCTTAGTTGCATATGCGCTGAGGATCAAAGCAAGATGCATTCTTACGCTGGCTGCGCGAGCACACGAAGGGTCGTCTGCCATATTCCCCTTTTAAAATTGTAACTGGTCAACTCCAAAGTACTTCTATAATTCAGAATAGAAGTAATCCTTATATGCACATGAACAATAGGCAAGAACTAGATTAGAGGGTGGCGTGCTTGCAAACAGAGGCAGTGTGAGACCATTTAGGCTTTAGGAAACAGGCTCCCCTTCTTCCTGGCTCCTGGCTGTGCTTACAGCTAGTGACAACAGTCAGCATGAGCTTCATATCTGCACGAGAGGTGCGTCGCTTATCTGGTACCAAGGCGTGTAAAAACGTGTTTTAACGTGCCTTGCCAGCGAACGGATTCCACACCTCCAAACTTTGCAGCATGGGGCCAAGCCTGGCAGTGGAGGGCAGGCCAGTTCACAGCAAGAAGGTAAAGCAGAAGAGCTGGAGGTGGATGATAGGACAGGAGGAAAGGGAGAGGAGTGCAGCCAAGCAGTAGATCATTGGTGCTCGAGCGGAACAGCTAATCGGACATGGCCCACTGAATTCACTTCTCCTTTGCTTTTACTTACACACAGCTGTGGACCGGCGGGAGAGGTTGCGACGTCTGGCGCTGGAGACGATCGACTTGGCCAAGGACCCGTACTACATGCGGAACCACCTGGGCCAAATCGAGTGTAGATTATGTCTGACTTTGCATCCAAATGAGGGGAATTACTTGGCCCACACCCAGGTTGGTTGCCTCTCATGTACACAGCACACTTGCACAACACACTCACACACACACACACACACACACACACACACACACGCAAACACACATGCATGCACGCATGCTCGCACACACGCGCGCACACACACGCACACACACACACACACACACACACACGTACACACATACACACTCTAAACATGTATATACAAATGTGCACACACACTCAAAACATGTACATACACAAACGTTCACATTCAAATATATGCGTGCACACATGCAAGCGCACGCACACTTGCAAGCATGTGCATACATGCTCACACACATACACACACACATGCATTCAAACATTCATTTACAAACGTGCTCATACACATACATACATGCATACACACACATGCACATGCACATACGCATGTGCTCAAGACACTCTTATTCACCCGAAACCCCGCACCTGTACACACACGCCCATGCGCGTGCACACAGACACACACGCGCGCTACCTGCACACACATGTACACACACGTACACACATACTACGTACTTAATAGCACACGCACGCCACATAATCATGAGCACTCATTCGCACGACCATCACGAACAGGTGATCCTTGCCAATTGCAAGAAGCAGCAGGAAGGCCCTTTGGGGCCTATATGCACTACCTCACCTCACAAACGCACGGGGTTGACCTAGGCAATCCTATGTACTTCTGCCACACACAGGGGAAGCGCCACCAGCAGAATCTTGCCAAGCGTGCCGCACGAGAGGCCGCGGAGAAGCAAGTGGCTCCTGCCCCCCAGAAACGAGCAGCCGTGAAGAAGACAGGTGCGTTGTCACTGTTATGATGTCTATGAGCCCTGGAGGTGCGTGCTCAACTTTTAAACTGATAGAATTTGCTTTGAAGGCGGATAGCGTGCATGTGTTCAGACATATATGGTTCAAGACGACCAAGGCAGCTTCCCTCGTCCCCCCAATGACCTTGCCAATGAAGTGTGGCCACCATCAGCAGCAAAAATTGACCAGTATTGCAGTGGTGTGTGCGTGCGCATGGGTCAAATCCTTGCAATTTTACCTCCAAGAATCTGGTGGGCGCCTGAAATATGAAATAATATGTGCCTGCTTGCGCTGTGGAAGCCAGCCGCGCACGCCTTGTCAAACACTGTGGTGGTGTCGACACAGGCGTGTGTGTCCCTGTGTGTGTGCCCGCTTGTGCTGTGGAAGCCAGCCGCGCACGCCTTGTCAAACACTGTGGTGGTGTCGACACAGGCGTGTGTGTCCCTGTTTGTGTGCCCGCTTGTGCTGTGGAAGCCAGCCGCGCACGCCTTGTCAAATGCTGAATATTTTCTGGTTTGTGTGCCTGCTTGAGCAATGAAAGCTTGTGGTGGACGTGCATGCCTCGTCAAACGCTGATGAGTTTGCATGGGCGTGTGTGTGTGTATGTGTGTGTGTGCGTCCCTGCCCGCGCAGCGAGAGCGTGTTTCACGTATAGGGTGCGCAGGGCTGCTGGTGTGTTTTTGTCTTGAGCATGCTGACAAGGCATGTGTGTGCATGTGTTTACCTGTGTGTGTCGTGAAAACCGAGCGGCCGGGCTACTGGGTGACCAAGCTTTGCCATGAGCATGCTGGCGCGCATTTTGTTCATGCGTGTGTGTGTGCGTGTGTACCTGTGTGTGCAGTGAAAATTGGGCGACCGGGCTACCGCGTGACGAAGCAGTTTGACGCGCAGGCGCTCCAACGCTCCCTCCTATTCCAGGTAATCCGACCTGGCATTTCGTGCAGCATTTGGTATTGTAATTTACTTGCAGTGAGCTAAAGTCACAAAGGTGTGGCGTTCCAGGTAGGGTCCAGTGGAATAGTAGTAATGGCGCTGCAGGTGTGTGTGCCTTCAGGGCAGGCACGCATACTACTGGCCTCTTTTCCTTCTCTCTCTCTCTGTGTGTGTGTGTGTTTGTGTGTGTGTGTGTGTGTGCGTCCTTTCCCAAGACGGCTGCTGCTACTCAGGGCAGGGACCACATGCAGATGGATTGAATGCTGTCCTTCATTCGTTGTGGACAGCTGGTCTGCTTCCCACTGCCAGGCCACCAATCGCTGTCAGAAGCCGTGCGCGCGCACGCACGCACATACACACGCACACGCACACATATACACACAATACGACGGCAGTGCTCAAGTTGTGGCTCCAGCATTTGTTTCATAATGTGCTTCCTTGATTGTGGCCCTTAAGCCTCCTGCCCTTGTTTTTTGTGGCCTCCCTTCCTGCCTTGTCCCCTTTTTGGACTTCCTGCCCTGTCCTTCCCCCTGTGGCCTCTTGTAGTAGCAGTTGTTTTGTCATGCATGGTGTCTGTTTGTAGGCGTTCTTAGCGCAGACAGAGCTTTGCCCTCTTTCTTGTGGCCTGTTGCCCTTATGCCTCGTGCCCTTCTTTCTTGCTTTTCTCCCCTTCTTTCTTTTGCTTGTGCCCCTCTTTCTTCTGCTTCTCTCTTGCTTTTCTCCCCCTTGCAATTGCTTCCTCCATACTGTGTTGCCTCAATCGTGTTGCCTCAATCGTGCCCTGTCGTTTCACTCACACCCTTCTTCTTCCTCCTCTTTGCCAGCGCTTATTCCATACCGTGTTGCCTCAATCGTGCCCTGTCGTTTCACTCACACTCTTCTTTCTTCTTCCTCCTCTTTGCCTGCGCCTATTCCATACCGTGTTGCCTCAATCGTGCCCTGTCGTTTCACTCACTCCCTTCTTTCTTCTTCCTCCTCTTTGCCAGCGCTTATTCCATACCGTGTTGCCTCAATTGTGTTGCCTCAATCGCGTCCTGTCATTTCACTCACACCCTTCTTTCTTGTTCCTCCCCTTTGCCTGCGCTTATTCCATACCGTGTTGCCTCAATCGTGTTGCCTCAATCGCGCCATGTCGTTTCACTCACTCCCTTCTTTCTTGTTCCTCCCCTTTTCCTGCGCTTATTCCATACCGTGTTGCCTCAATCGTGTTGCCTCAATTGCGTCCTGTTCACTCACACCCTTCTTTCTTGTTCCTCCCCTTTGCCTGCGCTTATTCCATACCGTGTTGCCTCAATCGTGTTGCCTCAATTGCGTCCTGTTCACTCACACCCTTCTTTCTTGTTCCTCCCCTTTGCCTGCGCTTATTCCATACCGTGTTGCCTCAATTGCACTCATTTGCCTCGTTTGCTCTTTTTCTCGCCAATTTTGCCTTGGCCTCTTGTATTCCATGTAGCCATCGTGCCGCTCTGCTTCAATCATACCCTTCTTTGCTCAAGCTGGCTCCCCTTGGCCTTAATCATCATACATGCATAAAATTCATGCAATTCATACAATTAATACCATTTTGTGTAAAAGGGTATATGATGTGAGCAGCCAGGCTTCTGCGGGGCACCGGTGCGCCATACTCTACAACCGCACTTTGGTGGTTCTTTAAAGCTTGTAGAATCAGTCAAATAGGAAATTGGCACAAAAGAGGCCCTGCTGGTAGAGTGCCCGGAAATAGGGAGGGCATGGGTGTGTGCTGTGCTCCACAATTATTTGAGTGGTCATGAAGTGATGAGAACAACGAAGCCTTACTGTTTCAATGCTTGACCTCCTGCAAGTGGAGTGCCAGGAGATAGAGGAGGGCACATGTGTTGTACTCCACAATGTTGTACTTCACAATGTTTCGAGTGGTACTCCACAGTTGTTTGCGTGGTCATGAAGTGATGAGAACAGCGAAGCCTTAATGTTTGGATGCTTGACCTCCTGCAAGTGAAGTGTCAGGAGATAGAGGAGGGCACATGTGTTGTACTCCACAATGATATACTCCACAATATTATACTCCACAATGTTGTACTCCACAATGTTTCGAGTGGTACTCCACAGTTGTTTGAGTGGTCATGAAGTGATGAAAACAGCGAAGTCTTGCTGTTTGAATGCTTGACCTCCTGCAGGTGGAGTGCCTGGAAATAGAGGAGGGCACATGTGTTGCACTCCACAATGTTGTACTCCACAATATTTCGAGCGGTCATGAAGTGATGAGAACAACGAAGCCTTACTGTTTCAATGGTTTGACCTCCTGCAGGTGGAGTACCCGGAGATAGAGGAGGGCATCAAGCCACGGTATCGATTCATGTCAGCGTACGAACAGAGGGTGGAGCCCACAGATAAAAACTACATGTGAGTTGTGGGTGTGTGGTTCGTGCGCATGTGAAGGAGGCTTGTGTAGAGAACGATTGTATATTACTATTTACGTGAAAATTTGTGGAACATGTGTAGGGTTGGCCAGAACCGTATATATATACACCGTATATGACCGTATTTTTGGTGATTTCCGTGCCAATAATACCGTATATACACCGTATATATAGGGTTCTGGCCAACCCTATATATTACTCTTCACGTGAAAATTTGTGGAACATGTGTGTTCCTGCAACTCACGACTGCATGCCGGTGCAGTGCGTAAAAAAAAAACATTGGCTTGCGATCCACCATGTATAGATAGCACTGTTGACGTGCTTCCTACAAATAAGATTGATCATCGAAATGGTACGCGCGGCAGAACCACGTTTGAATCGGAGTCACAGCAAACCCTTCCCTTTTGATCTTCTCCTGCATGTGCACATACACAAACACATACATATGCACACACGCACACACAGCATGCACACACGCGCATATGGACACACACACACATGCACACATCTGTCCAGGTACCTTTTGTTTGCGGCAGACCCGTATGAGGTCATCGCTTTCAAAGTGCCCAACGTGGAGGTTGATAAAACGGAGGGCCGCCTATTCACGCACTGTGAGTGTGACATACTTGGACGCGCGTGCAAACTCTAGTTGTTCTTAGAATTCACACTTACACATGGAGGTCGATGAATCAGAGGCCTGCCTGCTCACTCACACTGAGGATGTGACGTGCTTGTACCTTTTGCTTGAGTTAAGACATCGAGCATGGAGTTGATAAAACGGAGGGCCGCCTGTTTAGGTTCTGTGAGTGTGACGTACTTGTATGCATTGATCAAACTCTAGTCAATAATTGATTTCACACTCAGACATGGAGGTTAATAAAACAGAGCACCGTCTGCTCACAATAAAACAGAGCACCGCCTGCTCACAACGAATTAGGGCACGCCTGCTCACATTTAAATAGAGCACCGTCTGTTCACAATAAAACAGAGCACCGTCTGCTCACAATAAAACAGAGCACCGTCTGCTCACAATGATATAGAGCACCATCTGTTCACAATAGAATAGAGCACCGCCTGCTCACAATAAAACAGAGCACCGTCTGCTCACAAAAAAATAGAGCACCGTCTGTTCACGCACCGTGAGTATGATGTGTGCAATGATCAAATTCCCGCCTTTGTCCAATTTGACACCTCAAATACGGAGGTCATTGAATTCAAGGCCCGCTTGTGCTCACTCGCACTGTAGGTGCGCACACCCAGACTGTGTGTATGTCCTGTGCCACACGCACGTCGCTTTCACGCACACTCGCATACACCTACCTGCGCACGCCCTCAGACTGTGTGTATGTCCTGTGCCACACGCACGTCACTTTCACACACACTCACATACCCCTACCTGCGCACGCCCCCAGACTGTGTGTATGTCCTGTCCCACACGCACGTCGCTTTCACGCACACTCGCATACCCCTACCTGC
>Ga0307974_1002837_pt1 | contig 12386 bp, 10 predicted proteins | sample OrgLakmetagen784_FD_201812 | JGI IMG/M metagenome (GOLD analysis project Ga0307974, IMG submission 201812) | Saline water microbial communities from Organic Lake, Antarctica - #784 | ecosystem: Environmental > Aquatic > Non-marine Saline and Alkaline > Saline | place: Antarctica: Organic Lake... | reverse complement strand
TCTCACACACACACACACACACACACACACACACACACACACACACACATACACACACACACACACACACGTACACACATACACGCACGCACGCACGCACACACGCACGCACGCACGCACGCGAGCACACACACACACAAACAACACACACACACACGCACACACACACACACACTCACACATATGCACAGACAGACACAAACACACACATACATAAATACACACACAAATACACACAGACAAGCACACACATACATAAACACACAAACACACACAAATACACACAGACAAACACACACAGACAGGCATACACACTTTCAAATATACGCACACGCACACACAACACAAGCATTATTATGCGCACAGAGATACGCACGCTCTCACATATACACACATGCACACCCACACGTACACACACACAAGTGTTATTATGCGCACACACATAGTCACATACAAACACACAGACATACAGACATACAGATATACATACTCATCCATGCACTCACACATGCACGCGCACACGCACACACACAGCGAGCACACACTGTCACAAACACACACATACACACACACACATGCACATACTCACACACTCACACACGCGCTCATACATACACAAATAACAAAAACAACCACTCCCGTCAATGAGAGCATCTCGACCTCACTCCGTGTGCTCCTTGCTGCTGCCTTGCACTGCAGGTGGACCCCTCTCCCACCACCGGAGCTAGACATAGCATCCCACCCTTCTACCACACAGCTGCTGCAGCACGGCACAGCAGGGACATAGACGTGAAGCCAGCCTCTCCCCGCACTCTCAACACCGTGCTAGAGCCGCCGGTAAGGAGTGACTAAACGAAATAGTACACTGTCAATGGCACAGCCCTTGACTGCAGTGGTTGCAGTTGGTGCATTGATCTCTGCTGTACAGCCTAGTGAAGGCCACGCTTTGCCTAATGTGGTTCACGATACAATGTACACGCACGCACGCACGCTCGCACGCGCGTGCACACACACACACACACACACACACAAATACTCACATACACACACATAAGCATAAACATAGACCCACACAAATTCCCTCACATACACACACATACTTACACACACACGCCTACATGTGTTCTCCTTCCTTGACATGCAGTCTGACGCCAAGTTCTCCTTGCACAAAGCGGAGGCCCCTGCAAATATCCCACCTGCAGCACAGCACCAGGACCAGCAGCAGGAGCAGCAACAGGAGCAGCAGCAGGAGCAACAGCAGGAGCACAAGAAGCTACCCCATCAGCTGCTGCAAGCACAGCCTTCTGTAGACCCTTCTGTTGCCCAGGTGCAACAGCCTTTGGGAACGGACAACCCCAAAGCTACACCCTCAGGTACAGCACACATACACACATTTCACACACACACACATGCGCATCTTCACGCGCTCAAACACACACACACACACACACACACACACACACACACACACACACACACACACACGCACACACACACACACACACACACACATACACATGCGCATCTTCACGCGCTCAAACACACACACACACACATACACACACATACGCACACGTACACGTACACACGATTGCACGAAATGCAGACCCCCAAGAGAAGGCAGGAGAAGTGGCAGAGGCAGCACTTAATGCGGGGTCAGGCATAGGAGGGGGAGCAGACCCCTTTAACCCCTTGGAAGCCACACCCAGGGCAGCTTCAAAGACACACCCGTCTCAACAGGTATCCTGTGACGCACGCTGGCCTGAACTAGTCACAATTCAAGCGCACGCTGGTACATTGCCCTCTGAGACTTATACACACATATGTGTCCTATTCATGTTTGGCAGGGAGATCTGAAAGTGTATGGTCACTTCCTTTTTGGTGCGTGTGCACAATCATGGCCAAACCACATGGTCACATGGCCCACCTTGTTTTAAATTGGCGTGCTAAGGAAAAGGCACTCGTAGCTATTGTCCTTGCACTAGCCAGAGGTCCACAGAATTGGCCGTACCACTCCACACGTGAGCGTTGACAGGAAGGGCGGGTTTTGTTTCCAGCGCTTACAGACACTGGTTTGATGTATGGTCAGGGTCAGATGTGCGCATAAAAGCGGCAAGACAGGACTCACACAGGGACGTACGTGATTGACGACCTGCTAGATCTGCGTGTTAGGCTTGTTCTCTTCTCAGCCCTCTTGCGGGGCATGACCAGCGTGAAAGCCTTAGCTTGTTCAAGAGCAATTTGGTGATGAGAGCTCTAGCCATCCCTTCGTGCGCGCTGTTGTAATTGTTTGTTCAGGCATAGACTCGTACCTTGAATTTTGCTCTGGAAATAACAGTAAGAGGAGAAAACAACCTGAGTGGAAGGAATTGTCCTGGAGTGGATATACAGCTTGTAAGGGGAAGGAAATAATTATCCTGGTAGTTGTAAAAACAGCTTGTAAACACAGCTTGTAAGGGTGAAGGAAGGCTTTGCGTTGATCCCCTCTTTTTTGGCAGACCCGACTGCATTACTCTGCATGCTGCACTTCTGCCGTACATCTTGCCCACCCCTGCCAATCCCAGCTGACCCTTTCTGTAATATATAAGCATTCTGATTGTAAATCCTATGCTCTTTCTCTCTGCGCGCAGACTGACCTGCAGCAGACAGTGCACTACGCAGCAAACCACGACGGATGGCAGGTGAGCTGGATTGGCTCCTTGCTTGGTGTGGGACTTTTGTGTTTGATTTCCTTTTTGTAAGCTTGGCCACGAGCTTTTCGTTACAATGGCGTGTTTCCTTGATTGCATGGACATGGTGAAACAAGGTATTTTTACAAGTGTGGTACTTTGTTGTGTTCAAACAGTTGTGCAATAGACTCCTAAGTGTACATGTGCCTTTACCAATGCCAATGGTCCCATTGGCGCTGCAGGTCACGGTCAGGTCAAAAAAGTTATGTCTAGTGCAAGCAATTCTTATAAAAATGCCGTCGCAACTTTTATGAGGATAACGCTATTCTTTTGGGATTGGCATCAACCTCTCATCCCTTACCTGACTTCACTATATCCCTGACAGCAATTCTTGAGGACTCGTCCAAAAGAGCTTGAGATGCGGAACTGGGTAGCTCCATCATACATATTGCAACGCTCATCACTCATTGATGGCGTGTGCATCTCAGTTGGAAAGCTTCAATTCATTAAATTTGAGTGTGCACGTCCCCTTATACGTAGCCCCCAACCCTTCCTAATACATACACACATACAAACACACACATGCAAATGCACACCTACACGCATACACACATGAAAATGTAGCAAATTGCCTTGTTTTTCCAGCTGCTCAGAGGAGCTGCCAGATTTTGCATTGACGAGGAAATGGATGGAAGGTTGTCACAGGCAGCGTGCCACCTCGATGAACTAACAAAGTTATGAAGCTGTTGCTTCCACGATCTCCCTCACAAACTTGCCTTGACACACTCTGTGACCTTTGATTATGTGCAGTGGCGCAAGTACGGAGAGAAGATTGTCAAAGGTAGCACCAACCCAAGGAGCTACTACAAGTGCAGCCATCAAGGGTGCCAGGCCAAGAAGATCGTGGAGCGGAACACGCATGGCGTGATTTTTAACACGGAGTATAAGGTGGGGATTGTGCTGGAATGAACGTAGGAGTGAAAGAAGGGGTAAATTTAGAAGCAAGAGCTCATACTGTCATCAGCATGCACTTAAAAATGATTTCCACCAGTGTTTACGCTAGCCCCAGAGTCCCACCGAGATAGAGTTCGGTTTCGTTCCACCAGGCTTTTTCACACGGAATACGTGGTGTATGCGTGTGGGGGGGGGATTCTTGTTTGAGATGTTTGCGGCCAAACAAGGATGGCTTTTGTGGTGGCTTCTGTAAGCGTTCCGTAAGCGTGATTTTCAGCATAATGAGCAAATGGCTATAAGGGCTTTTCCTGTCCTTTGAGGGATTTAGTGTGAAAGGGTGCAAGGGTGCAAGGCAAAATTCAATTCCTGAGATCACGGCAGATCAGTGATGCGGCTGTCCAGAGAGGAGGAGGGTGCCCTCTTTTGATGTGCAAACAGTTTCTTGGTTTATTCCATAGAAATATACAGTTTACAAACAGAGCTTGCAGTAGTTCCTCAAGTTAGACTGTCATGCAATTTAGTAGATCCGGCCAGAAGCTTACACATATCCACACGTATGCGGTGTATACACGGTAATTTTAGCAGGGAAGTACCATACATACGGTCATATACAGTGTGTATGTACGGTTCTGGCCAACCCTAAATATAAGGTTACAGAGCAGCTATGCACAGAGAGCGGTCCAAGCTAGCTTAACACACTTCACGTCCCAGGTGCTGTCAATGAGTTTGTGTCCAGATGTGCTTTACACTGCCAAGTAGATTCTCCATTCAAAGCATCGCCCATTGCACGGCTGCCACGCGGCCTTGAGCACATGAGCACAAACAGAGCGTTTATAAATCAAGCGCAGCCGTCATCATGTGTCATCTTTGTTGCTAAATTTGATATTCCAGTCCAACTGCAGCTAGCCCTCGGTCAAATTTTTTATCCGCAAATTTCCGCGTGCCTTATTCTTCCAGGAATTTTTGAAGCCTTCCCTCGTCTTGACCTTATTGCCATGCAGAGCCTTGCAAATCAAAGTCGAGCCGCCTTCTTTCTCTCCTCAAATGTTGCACAGCCGCCTCATCTAATTGCAACATTGGCGTCTATGTTAAAGCACACATGCATGCACGCAATCGGCGGTGCAGCAACGCACACGCACGCATGCATTTTTGCTCTGCTCTCACCTATCGGTGTTGTTAATTATTAGCATCTGTCACCTATTGGTGTTAATTATCATGAACACGCATGCATCATTCTCCTGTCCTCATCTGCACAGGCGCAAAAAAGCCAGTACACATACACACCTGCCTATATGTGATCTGTCTGAACAGGCGCTTCACAGCCATCCTGCACCAGCCACCCTGAAAGCCGCTTCAAAGTGCCGCCCTAAGCTCAGTAAACAGGTATATGGCAACCGCCGAGTGACTTGATCTAAGACAATTAGACGTGCAACGTCGAGAGCATGGTTGTGTTGATGGTGTTAGCATGTGTTAGCCAATGTAGCTGTGTGTATGAGCGTGTCTGTGCACATACGCTCCTTAATATGCGTCAGGTCACTGCTGAGCTCCAGGTGTTCGTGCTTATTGCTCGGACAGCAATTAAGGTTGCTTGGATGAGAGCTCAATTTGTTCACTCACACATGTGTACACATTTACACACACACACGCACACACACACACACACACACACACACACAGGCCCCTCCATCTGTGCAAGCCTCCCAGCCGTACGAACCCCCCTGTTCCATGCCTCAAGTCAGCACCCCCACAAATCGCATTAACACGAGCTCCGGGGGAGACATTCACTTTGGTGTGCATGCAATGCACTTGCCTGCCCCACCCACCATTCCTAGGGCTACCGCGCATGGTGGGTGATCAAGGTGTTTGGGTGAGAGGGTGTGGATGGAAGCTGAAGAGGCGAATGCCGGCCCCAGCCAATACTTTTGAGACTGTTATGAGGGTCAATGGCGTGTGTATGCGTGTGTGTTGTGAGCACATGGTGCTTGTGCTGTGTGTATGCGTGTGTGTTGTGAGTGTGTTTGTGAGTGTTTGTGAGTGTTTGTGTTGTGAGTGTGTGTGTATGTGTGTATATTTCTGTGTGGGAGCATGCGTGGGTTTACATGCGGTCTCCCTTGCAACCTAGAGTGATCTCACTAGTGGGTCAGAGCTTATGGTATAGCTGCTCTTTGATGCTTGCCTCGACCCTTGCATTTCACAAGTTGCGACGTGAGTGTGCTGTACGTCAGAGGGGAAACATGATTGGGTCTGATTCATGCCTCAAACGCCTTTTGCGATCTGACCATGCTGTACACGAGCAAGGAATGGTGCAAGCGGTGCACACTGACTTATTTTCCTATACATGTGGAGATTGGTTTTCACAGAGATTGTACGAGGCTGCTGAGAGTAGAGAGGCTGCGTGCACTGCTGTTCACTGCACTTCTGATGTCCAGCAGCTGCATGCTCCAATTGCCCCCCTGTGTTCTTTTGACCCAGAGCGGCCATCATACACAACGGGGTTGGCTGGCCTGCTAAGCTGTCCACCAACGTTCAGGGGTAGCATAGACAGGCATTCACACGCACATACAAACGCACACACACACTAACACATACGTGCGCAAGTATGCACAAACATGCACAACTGTCCTGCATTTTCAGATGGCAACAGTGAGAGCTTGTTTGGAGACTGGCTGCTGGCCATGCGCCAGGAGCAGAGTGTGTCAATGTTTGGGGCAGAGGAGGGAGAGGCAGCAGCCAACGCACAGGGCCAGGTGCGAGGGGCAAGGTGCACCATCTAACTTGTTAAACATACATATATGTGTACATGACTTGCACAAGGCTTGATCCGTCTGGAGTTAATGTACACGTTTTCCACCGCATCTCTTTAAAAAGTTGCGCGCACACACGCAAACACACACACACGCACAGGCACACACACACAGACACACACACACACACACAAACACACACACAAACACACACACACACACACAGACATACACACAGACACACACACACACACACATATCACACACATACACACACACGCACGCAGGCCACCCACTTTGGCCAGCGTGATGCTGTACAGGACCTGGCCGTGGCCATTCAGAACCTGCAATCCCCTCGGCCCTTGGTGGCCGACTCACCCATGGCAGGTGGGCACACACTCGCAGGAATGAGAAGGATTGGCTTAGCCGTACACAGAAACGTAAAAACGTTGTGAATCCGGTACTTTGAGCAGAGAATTTATGTCATGTACCATCATATGTGGTGTACATACACGGTTCTTGCCAACCCTAGTAATAAAAGGTTTGCGACCCGCACTGTGCTTTGGTCCTTGGTGGGGGATTTTTTTGACTTGTGACTCACGAGTTGTGACTCACGACCCAAGTCAGGAGCTGACACAGACACACACACAAACACACACACATGTTTACATTCATACTTGCAGGCCTAAGGGGCCACACGCACCTGTCTGCAGCTTTAGGAGGCCCCAGCCCCAAACACTCCCAGCTGCAGCTGGAGCAAGCACTAGAGGCTGCTTTCAGGTGTTTGTTTGGCTTGGTTGATTAGCGCATGTTGGTCACTTTCTTGGCTTCATCTGTGCTTGCGCTCCCTTGTGGTCAGTGTGCATTGTGTACTTCAACCACTGACTTCCTCTACTCTGGCGTATCTTTGTAGTTTATGCCGGCTTGTGTGTGCACGTCAAAGGTCAAAGGGAAGTCTCTACGCTCTACGCGGTCAGATGCAATGATACTTTAAATACATCGGTGCTCAATGACTCGTGAAAAAACGGAACCCCTGTTCCCTGTTCCATTCAGAGGGATGAACATTGCACATTAACTCATTAACATTCTCTGTGGTATTCGGCAGTAAGAATCATATCCATTTGAACAAATCCAAGCTTCACAGCAACTCTTTTGCATCCTCCGTGTTTTGATCAGCATTTACTAATTGCCTTTGTTGCCCACCCCTTCTACCACAACAGCTAGGCGCAGGCACGCTTGCAAGCACCCAGCCTCCTTTACAAATGCACTTTTGGACTGTGTAGCCATCAGATGACTGTCCCTTGCAAAAGCCAGGCACACCAGTGCACCCAAGCAAAGGCGACTGTATGCCTTGGCTAAAACATTGGGACAGATGTAAAGACAAGCCTGTTGATTTAATGAGATGAGGTCAGGGAGGCTTTGAATTGGGTGAAAATCTCGTTGGCAGTAATTCGGGGGGCTCTGGCACGGATACAAGCTTTACAAATCTGCTCCTTAGCCTGAAATCAGCACAATGGCGAGGCATACACAAGTGTAAATACGACTGAATGCCTTTGTTTAAAAGCTGCCCCTCCACTTTGCCCTCAGCCCTCGGGACCGCCCTCTGAACTTGAACCTAATGCAGCAGCAACAGCAGCAGCAGCAGCACTCCAGTCAGCAGTTTGCACGACCGGGCAGCAAGCGGCCGCGAAGCGCGACGTGTGGAGGTACGTGTGTGGTTTTGACGCGTGAATCAGATAAGAGATCGGTATAGTTTTATAAGGCGCATCTCAAGGTACGTTGTTTTGGTTTGACCTAGCTGCGTTTTAGGCCATTTCCTCATTTACGTGTAAGATGTGTCTCTGCATGAGCAAAGGCCTTGCAGTGCCGCTTGGAATGTGCGTTGAGTATGGTGCGGCAAGTGCGGTAGTTGTGTGGGAAATTCGAGTCAAGAGATTTACCGAGCCCATTTGGATGTGTGCCTGTGCCTGAGTGTATGTGTGCCTGTGCCTGTGTGTATGTGCGTGTGTATAGGGGGGGGGAGCCTGGGCCTGGGCCTGAGTGTTGTTGTCATGCACCAAAACACGCCCTTACTAACATAGTGCGTACCACTTGGCGCACGCACACACGCAGGTGCAGGTGACCCCTCCCGCCTGCAGTTCAGCAATACCACGGAGCCGTCACGCCTGCAATATGGCAGCAGTGCTTACACCCCTGGTACCCTCAACCCTACCCAAGGCAGCCTCCACCAAACCCCCCTTAATGACAACAACCCCAGCCTCAACCCTGTTGGCCTAAGTGCTAGCGTCCTCTCCATGCTGAAAGGTCTTGAGCAGCCCCAAGATCAATCTGCGGCTGCCGCCCCCCAGCCTTCCTCTGACGCGGCAGCTGCTGCAGCGGCGGCTGCCTTCACCGCCTTCAACCAGACACAACAGGCTACCGAGACCTCGCAAGAGGTCCCACCCAAGTGAGTGTGTGTTTTCGTATGTGTACACATGTGTGTGTTGGGAGGTGGGAGGGTCACTGTGATAGTGTGCGTGCGAGTGTAAAAGTCTGCGTGAGTATGCTATTGTTTTGGAGTGATTGTATTGAAAGACCATCATATTGACACCACTGGTGGCAGGTAAATTCAGTGCCTGACAGGTACTGCAAAGATTTGACCACCGAGGCTTGAGTCAGATCTGGGGCGCCGGTAATTTGTGATGTGTAGTTTTGAGCACAGGGGCAGCAATTGGCAGAGTGGAATGTAAACGGACTGCAAATAATAAGATGGAAAAGAGTGTCTTGTGCCTTTTGCTCAATTGCAAGAATGAAAAGGTATGAATTAAATGTAAAATGCTGCGATGGTTTTTCCTATGTTAACTTTTGGAAACTACATTGCTAGGAAAGCCCGTATCTGTGGGGTGCAGCATGTGCATGTATGGCCCCTCTCAAAACGCCTGCTTGTCTGATATGAATGTAGCTATGGCCGGCCCTAGAAACTGCATAAAAGCATATACAGTGCCTGTTCCAAATATTGAAATGTATGCTCACAAGCACACACACACACACACCTGTGGAAACCATCTCGGCGTTGCTGTTGCAGGCGTGCCAAACGTGTCGAAACCCCAGATGGCCAGGTAGACAACCACACGAAGGACGGCCCCTCCAACGCCACGCGCCCCTTCAGCCAATGGCTTGTGAATGGAATGGTGCAGCAGCAGCAACAGGGTATGGCTGCTTTGCAGTCACAGCTTGCTTTGGCGCAGACGGAAGCTGAGGCTGGGATGCAGCATGGCCAGGTAAACAAAAGGTTTGATAGGGAGGGGGACCGCCTGGGTGTCTGCATCCCGCGTGGCAGCTGCAGCTTGCCTTGAGGCAGAGGCTGAGAGGCTGTTGTAGGGATGCAGCTTGGCCACGTGGGCATGGAGAAGAACAGAGGCAGAGTAGTGAAAATGGTTACAAATAGGGGATGTCCGGATCACCAGGTTGTTGGCTGATCGGTTTTCAACTCTGGTCTCCGGGTGGGCATAGGAATAGAGCCAAATGATGAATTTAAACAATTTGTGCATGCACCCCACGCGGCTTGCAGGTGAAGTGTGTTCTTTACAAACACAAGCACACACACTCATACGCACACAAATGCACACAAGCGTTCTTTACAAACACATACACGCACACTCATACGCACACAAACGCACACAAACGCACACACAGTGCACACCACTCTTGCAGGCAGTGTGAACAAAGTCAACTTCAACCAGGCAATGTGCCATTTGAATAGTACATGTGTCGCACAAGCATATGCTGCACTAGGCATGTGTGTAGGGAGTTGGCCAGGGATATGGAAATTCACCATTAATGGCTGGATCTGTCAAGCTTGGTTTGCAAGCAACTCTGTGTACGCCGCCCATAGCTCAGGCCGACTCCACACAGAGGCGCCACGGTGATGACACAAACTGCAGTTGTGAGTCAGCCTTCTGTTATTCAGCACTGACATTACACTAGCTTGTCCGCCTAATTGCAGGCACGCTTTGGGAATATGGGGGGCATGATGACCAGTGCCCAACAAAGACGAGAGCTCGAGCAGCTGCTGAAGGCACACTTGTAAAGGAGCAGGTTGTGAGCAGGTGCTCAAGGCACACTCGTGAAGGAGCAGGCTGTGAGTCCTTAAAGGCTGGAATTGTGTTTGGGCAGCAGCAGCAGCTATAACAACAATGCCGGACGGTGCAGTGGTGCTGGGGCCTGGCATACAACGTGGGAACCAGGCCCTAACAGGTGTTTTAGGGACACATGGGTGTATAAGTAGGTGTGCGAGTGGTTGTGGATGGGTGGTGCATTGTGCCTACCAGAACATAGCGGCAGGATGAAGGGTTGTGGTGTGGAATATGTGTGTATAAGATGGGAACAAAGCTTTCGGGGTGCTTGTAACACGTGCCCTGCACAAATAGGCAGCTACATACATACCCAGGACCTTGACTAGGTAGGACACACTACAGCTACACAGAAGGGCCATGTACTCCTACCTGGAAGAGCTGGTGTGTGTGCTATGCACGGGTGTTCTTCAGTACTAGAGTTTAAATTTGTGTTTGCTGCATTTTGTATGGCAGAAGTGTGGCCCGTTGGCGTTGGCTATCTTCCTATTACTGGGAATCCTTTTTCTAGGCGTCACTGGCAGAGGAGTAGATTTTCTGGGACGTTTGGGGTTGGGCCTTGATTCAAGGGTCTGTTCCTCTGGTAAGTTTCTGAGAAATTTGTAATATCTTGTACAGAAAAGGTGGTTGTTGCCAATGAACGGCTGTCAGGCAATGGGATGGGGTAGTTTAAGGTGCTCTTTATTCATGGAAAGTGAGTTGACGTTGCGAACATTGCCCAAGAACTTCTGCAAATACTTGGTGCAGAGAGCAGTGCGCTGGTGTGGGATAATTATGCGTTGCTTATTGGGTTGCTGGTACTGTCCCGTTGGACAAGTGAACAAGCATTGTGCAAACTGCACAGCATGATCAGGACGTTCTGAGGATGTGTATTTGGTCCTTGGGTGGGCTGCATATGCAATGCCATTCTCGTTTTGAGTTTTGCGCTGTGCCGTTTAGTTGCGCGGGTCAGGCATTTTAAACAATGGCACATGTTCACAAACACATCCCCCAAAGAGCTTGTTTCTTCCTGCTTGTCTGCAACAACTCTCGTCTTTCTTGTATCATGCACAAGGCTTGTGTTGTACACAAGGCTTTCTATGTAAGTAGGCCAAAACGGCAAGCATACAGGCATCCTGGCAACGCCCTTATTGTTTAGATTCCGCTTTCCATTTCACTTTCTCTGAGATTCTCTTGGTGCTGCTCAGCCTGTATCCAACTGACATGGGGGGGTGGCTCTTTTTTTGTACTGCTTGAGCGGGGGGGGGTAAATGTTGTTAAGTTTATTGATATGGTGGAGCTCTGGCTAGCGTAAGCACTAGTCGACAGGCAGTCACTTTCTTTATTGTACGCTGGTCTTGTCAGATGTTAAGCCTTCTCATTCTTACCTAGTAAATGTCAGGCCCTAAGCAGCCTAAACCTTTTTCTACTTAGTTCAATGCTCGTTTCTAGTTAAGAGGAACTCATGCTTTCCATCTCTTTGAATGGCTTGAGCTGTTGCTTCAAGAAAGGAGACGTTGTACACGTCAAAACTCTATTTTTTCTACATTAGCTGTGTTTTTAATGAGCAGGCTAGCAGTCGCACGCTTTGACTGAAGGCCTTTCCTTGTAAACCTTGTACACGTCAATGGGGCGAGGGGCTTGGCAAACATACAAGCCTAAACATCAAATCTCAGCTTGTACCGTGATTCATTGTAACAGGATAAAGCATGAGCATGACGCAAGAAAAACTTGCGCATTCTAAAATGGAAAACCGCAGACACTGGCCAGCCTTGCGTAAGCAGATGCAGGAATGGCTGTAAAGGGTAAGGGTAAGGGTTACACAGCTATATCCGCCAGCGAGGGCAGTTGAGCTATAGCAAAAAAAAAAGGCAGCTTCAAGAAGAGAAGGAGGCCAGACTGAACAAGACACCAGAAAAAAAAGACAA
>Ga0307974_1002836_pt1 | contig 12389 bp, 12 predicted proteins | sample OrgLakmetagen784_FD_201812 | JGI IMG/M metagenome (GOLD analysis project Ga0307974, IMG submission 201812) | Saline water microbial communities from Organic Lake, Antarctica - #784 | ecosystem: Environmental > Aquatic > Non-marine Saline and Alkaline > Saline | place: Antarctica: Organic Lake... | reverse complement strand
AAAGGAAAAGTGTTTCCTCAGCTCACAAACTCGATGGTCTTGGCAAATTAAAAGAGCATGCACCTCGTTCTGAACATGTTCATCTTCACCAGGACATTGGTCACATACGCAAGAACCATCTTCAAGCAACGCTGCTGCGTCTACTTTCAAAGTATGCAAGCGGAGTCTACTGACATTGCGCATCAAGATGAAGATACCATTGTACAAAAGTCGGCATACGTTTGTTATTATTAGAGAGAGCGATCTGCTGCTGGGCTAATGATTCTAAATCCAATTCGACAAGGTACTCAGGGTGCATGTCTGCTAGCACAAGCAGACGTAGGCAGTCGTGAAAATTGGTTCATCAACAAGGCAACATACGCCCTTCAGAAGAGACACAGATATTTAGGAATGATGTGTCTCCCCCATTCCAACCTGGCTCCTACCTTTCAATCTCAATGCACAAAAGCAGCGGAAATTTAGCAAGCCAGATGCAATTATAGTTCCTCCGACACAGCAACCACGCCCCAAAGAAACCCAACAAACATGTTTCAAACGAGGTCTGCCATTATGCAACAACTCCCAAGGAAAGCAGGCACCAGTGACAGAAGCACCCTCGAGTCAGTCAGCCTTGAGCAAATTGCGGTGAAGTGAAATAGAATCTGCTTGCGCCTTGTCAGATTAAACCACCGTCACTGCAAAGTAACTTACTCAGCACATCTGCTGTTGACTTGGGATGCCTTCGGACCAAAAAATGCCTCCAAGGTGGAAAATCCATCCAGCACGTCAGAATTTTCCTGGCTCGGTTGAAATGCGTTTGAAGCGGTTGAAATACGGCTAAAATTATCTCTCTCTCTCTCTCTCTCTCTCTCTCTCTCTCTCTCTCTCTCTCTCATACATGCACACGCACGCACGCACCTCTCGCACGCTCGCACGCACGCACGCACGCACGCACGACACACACACACACACACACACACACACACACACACACACACACACACACACACACACACACACACACACACACACACACACACACACACACACATAGACGCGGGCCATACGCAAGCACAGGTTCTCGTTTTCCTCCCTCTTTTCTTTTGTTACTTTGGGTAGTCCTCGGAGTACTACTATTACAAGCTAGGCCTTTTCCGTTTACCAGGGAACTAGCCCACAGAATGCTGCAGGCACCTGTGCAAGCAATTGAAAGAAGAAGAGGTGGATAAGGCCTTGGTTGAAGTGCGGTTGAAGCGGTTGAATGGTTCTGTAAAAGAAACCGAGATAGAGAAACGACAGTCACACTTCATGTTATACTCCTTGGAATCGGGAGCACAGTCAGTACACCATAACTCCTCTACTACTAAATCTGGGCATCCCTATGCATAAAGTGCACCAACTAGCTACTGCACTATACTGCCATGCAATAAAAAGCTTAGACAAGAGGGGATCTGATGGGGATCTGTTGGTAGAGCGGCTGGCTTCAGGAGGGCTAGGCGCAGGCCGGATTGCATGGCTGACAACCCGCCGGATCCTCATTAGTCTCTGTTGTTTTTATTTTCCGATTTTCGGTGGGGCTCTTGTTAGTGTGGGCACAAGTTGGAAACCTTTTTGAATGCACGCTTGTGTTTTCCTGCGTAACCTTTTACTGTTTCCAGTTCTGTACATCCACGCCTGAGCGCTCATCTCTGCCCAGCCATACACGTGAGCGTGTGTTCGTCTCTGCTAGTGCTACTCTTCATTTTTGGTTGTTGTTGGCGTATTACATAGGTCAAGGGAAGATAGGAAACTCCCTACTACAAGGTTAAAATGAACTGAAAATCGATACATAAAAAGGGAGCAAGAGAGGCAGACTGGAAGAAGTAAAAAAAAGTATGGGGGGCAACAAGGTTGATGAGAAGAAGGTAAAACATATACGAGACGGTCAAGCACGGGAAACAAAGAAAGAAGGAAGGAAAGCCTGCGTACTTTGGTGCCTGCAGCATTCTACGTAAAAACTAAATTTAGGAAGACAGAGCTAGTACAGGTTGGATGCCACGCCACTGTCCCTTCCCGGAGCTGAGACCATTAACTCAACGACATTCTCGGTCTCGTCGTGTTACAGTAAATGACTAGGCAAATAATTAGACTCAGAGACTTTACACGGTACAGGGTCTTTTCTAATGGTACCTCTTTGAATGCTCACATATTGTCAATCGATTACCAAATTTATCAAAGACGATACGACGATACAGATGATCAATAAGACCGGCACAACCAGCTTATTCAAGACATACAAAAGATCTCAGCTGTCAACCAAATATCTACTCTGTCACACAATTCGTCGCTGCCACTGATTGGGCGTGACAGACTACTTGTTAAACCCGCCTGCTGCTTTGCTTCTGGTTTCTAGAGCTGGCGTGACCTTCGGCGTGTCTTCGCTCTGTGGTGTACTTGCACTGCTTCCTTCAGGACTCTTTATGCTCAGACCAAACTTTTGCTGGTTCTTTTTTCATGCTTCGGCTCCTTTTTGGCTTCCAACTTCTCGCCTTGTCTTTTCCAATCTTGATCCTTTCATTATTCCACATCTTCATCTTGTTTCTCTCAGACGTTGTTTCCCCTTATGTTTAGGTGTGTGTCACGCCCCATCGTTGGCAGAGACGAATTGTGTGACGGAGTTGTAGTTAAATTGGTTGACAGTTGAGAGTTTCTTTATGTCTTGTTAAATAAGCTGGATGGCCAGTCTTATTGATACCTAACCTTTATCTTCTGGATTTGGTAGTCTTGGTAATTAAATGACAATTTGTGAACTCTAAGAGGTACCATTAGAGGTGATCCTTAAGAGACCCTGTGCCGTGTAAGGTCTCCGATTCTATTTGTTCGTTCGTTTACCGATGTTAATATGTGACCACATTGAGGCCAAGAGGTCCGTCTGAGTCATGAGTCCCAGCTCTGGGAAGGAGCAGCAGTGTGGCAGCCACGCAACGCTGAGTAGACACAGATACATGTGTGCAAAGAGCACAAGGGATGAGCCAGAGAACTGGTAGAAGCATTAGGGACCAGCGATGCAAAGAACTCACTCCTCTGCTGGATGGTTTTTCCACCTTGGAGGCCTTTCTTGGTCCGAAGGCGCAACCATCAGTAGATGTGCTGAGTCTTATACTTTGCAGTGACCGTAATTTGATCTGACAATGCACACCCATCATCACCGCCCTCAAAAATAAAAACCAGGTCGGACAATGCACAATCACACATGCAAACCCATCATCACTGCCCTCAAAAATTAAAACCAGGTCGGACAATGCACAATCACACATGCAAACCCATCATCACTGCCCTCAAAAAGTAAAACCAGGTCGGACAATGCACGATCACACATGCACGATCACACATGCACGATCACACATGCGTGATCACACATGCACACCCATCACCACCTGTGCTCTGGGTTGCGCAAAGCCAAGCCATCACGTCCAGGTGGGCCTGGCCATGGAGGTACCCTGTCCATCCTGGTGCCTTCACCTCCATCATCCTCCCTTTCTTCGTTACTCCTCTCTGCCTGCTGCTGCTGCTGCTGCTGCTGCTGCTGTTGCTGTTGCGCTTGCGTGTCTGCTGCTGCTGCTGCTGCTGCTGCTTCCACACCACCATAGGGGGTCTGAGAGGACATGTCGTGTGGCAAGCCCCTGCCAGGATCAGCACCATCACCACCGCCACCAGCACCAGCAACTCCACCATCACCACCGCCACCTGCACCAGCACCTCCCCCAGCAGTGGCATCACCGCCACCCTGCTGCTCTGTCACGGCAGCCGCCGGTTTGTGCTGCGTGGCCCCCCAACCTTGGTCACCTTTGTGCCCTTGAATAGCTTTGCCGTTGGAGTAGCTTGTATGCGCATCAGAAACCTGCACCAAGCCAGGTAAGGAAAGTCAATGAGTGAAAAGGGCATCCTTGCAGCCTAGCAGTTGGGGTGGACTGTGTCTACTTTAGAGACCCCATGTGTGACGCATCAGGCCAGATCTCCGGAGGTCAGACAAGACAGGGATGAGATGAAATTGAGAGCTAAAGAAAAGAAAAAGGAAAAATGCGGGCAGAAAAAGAACAGTCCTCAGTGGTACTCCCCACGTGAAATAAGGAAAAGTAGCCACTGGAATCAGGTACCGTAAAACTCCCTCACCCAAGGAAAAAGAAATAAAACAATGAGGATTGTAAAAACTGCAGACTTGGCCTGAAGCTAGTCAACAGTTCTGAACATGATAAAACAATGAGGATCAGAGAAAGTGCAGACTTGGCCTGAAGCTAGTCAACAGTTCCGAACATGAGGTTCCAAACCTGAATTCCGAACATGAAGTTCCAAAAATGAAGGTTGCAATCTTGGCCTGAAGCTAGTCAACAGTTCGGAACATGAGAACGTGTATATTTGCAGTATATTTGTGCAGATTTAGGAAAACAATTACCCAAAAGAAAACAGGGATGCAAAACAGATGCAGCCATGATTGCATACTTGTGCTTGTGTGCAAGCCATTATGGTTTTCACTGCCTGCATATAATCTTGAGTTTAGGCCCCTTTCCTTTGCTCAAGCTTCGCCCAAGCCACCCCTATGCAAAACTCTTCTCACCCGCAAGCCACCCCTATGCATCAATTTGCTCACCCGTAAGCCATCCCTATGCAACAATTTGCTCACCAACAATTTGCTCACCCGCAAGCCACCCCTATGCAACAATTTGCTCACCCGAAAGCCACCCCTATGCAACAATTTGCTCACCCGCAAGCCACCCCTATGCAACAATTTGCTCACCCGCAAGCCACCCTATGATTATGATGGCGTATTATGTAGGTCCAGGGGAGATAGCAAACTTCCTACTACGAGGCTGAAACGAAACTGAAAGTTGATAAATAAAAGGGAAGCATGAGAGGCAGGCTGGAAGCGATAACAGAGAATAGGGGGGACAACCAAGGTGATGAGAATAAGGGCAAAACGTGCACGAGAAGGTCAAGCATGGGAAAGAAAGAAGGAAGGAAAGCCTGCGTACTTTGGTGCCCATGTAAAAAGAACAAGTTTTAGGAAGACAAGGCTAGTAAAGAGTACAAAGGCAACGGGCCAATCTAGCTACAACACCGTGAGGCACTCATCATAAAAACTAGGAAGCTAAGAGTTAGCCAGGATAAAAGCAGCTAAGCCATTGCGATGACTGGTGTGCCAAAGCCAAACTCCAACACAACCCAAAGAGAAGAGAGTTCCCCTACAGAAAACGCAGCTGCACCAACACGTCACTCTCAACATTACAAGCCAATGCTTGGGAGACACGAAAGGAATACAACCCTATGCAACAGTTTGCTCACCCACACTCAAGCCACTTCTATGCAACAATTTGCTCACCTGCAAGCACCCCTATGCAACAATTGGCTCACCCGCAAGCCACTTCTACGCAACAGTTTTCTCACCCGCAATCCACCCCTATGCAATAATTTGCTCACCCACAACCAAGCCACCCCTATGCAACAATTGGCTGACCCACAACCAAGCCACCCCTATGCAATATGCAACAACTGGCTCACCTGCAATCAAGCCACCCTTATGCAACAATTTGCTCACCCGCAATCAAGCCACCCCTATGCAACAATTAGCTCACCAGTAATCAAGCCACCCCTATGCAACAATTTGCTCACCCGCACTCAAGCCACCCCTATGCAACAAATAGCTCACCAGCAAGCCACCCCTATGCAACAATTTGCTCACCCGCAATCAAGCCACCCCTATGCAACAATTGGCTCACCTGCAAGCCACTTCTACGCAACAGTTTTCTCACCCGCAAGCCACCCCTATGCAATAATTGGCTCACCTGCAATCAATCCACCCCTATGCAACAATTTGCTCACCTGTAGGGTTGGCCAAAACCGTATATATACACCATATATGACCGTATATTTGGTGATTTCCCTGCCAATGATACCGTATATACACCGTATATATATATGGTTCTGGCCAACCCTACTCACCTGCAATCAAGCCACCCCAATGCAACAATTTGCTCACCCGCATTTCCATGGCAGCACGCATGACAGGATTGTAGTCAAATTTTGGGGTGGATACGACAAGGACTTTGGGATGCAGGGCTTCCAACACACAGTGTCCAAAGCCACTGCATGTGTCATGATTGCGTGTATGGGGGGGCGGCATGAGTACTTAATGCAAGCAATATTATCAATAGGCATCTTTAACCCACAGTGCCCAAGCAAATGCGAATGTCATGTCAAGCACAAGGCGGCAATGCGAGCAGTTCCGTTGAAGACAATACCAACGCAGGAAGGGGAGGTCGTTGTCACATGCTCTGTCACAGTATAACGGTTATACTCACTTTGCACAATGGGCAACCTTTTAATTCAAACAATTGTTTGCACAGATTTTCTTATGAAGTACAATGATCGTTGTGTGGTATTCTTAACACCATAGAGGAGTCCTCATAAAGTTAAAAATTCTAAGTATAACAACCCACTCACAAAATCTGTCCAACAACAGTATGCATTCACATAATGTCCTCAACATCAAGCCGCTGAAGCACATACACTCACATGGCACCATGCAAAAATAACCTTATAATTTTCCACTCACCCGATCTCTTCAACATCATTTCCACCCACCCAATCTCTTCAACATCAAGACGTTGCAGCACTTCCAGACACACGACGGCATCACAGCCAGAAAGGCCTTGCCAGGAGTCAGCAGTAGCCATAAAAGAGGAGAAGGCATCACCACACAGCAGCGCCACGTTTGCTGCGTCTTGCTGCTGCTGCTGCTGCTGCTGCTGCTGCTGCAGTGTCTTAATGCTGAGCTGTGTGGGCAAAGGTGGGCATTGGTAAAGCTTGCGTTGTGGCAGATCTGAAACATCTTTACGTGCAAACATGTTTCTGGTCGACTTTTTGTGTTGGATGACTGATGACAGAACTGGGTATTCATGTACAGACTTTAAAGGCGTGAATGAGGATGAAATGTGAAACCAGTGCATAGAAAAGCAAGGACCAAACAGACTCCATTCTGTTGCATGAAATTGTTTGGAAGATGAACATAAATAAAGCAAAGCAAACTTTGCAGCAAGTAACGTCTAGCCTCATAACAAGAAAGAACAACTATAATAATGGATCGTACCTTCGGTTGCTGGACATAGAACAGCAAAAAACAAATCAAGCCTGCAAAACCGCTTTCACACATCTCGTACACTTCGAGCGTGCGCGCGTAAAAAAAAGCATGGGAACGCACCGAGCTCACAAAGCTGCTTTCACACATCCTGTACCTGATGGCGAGGGCACGCAAACGCATTTGGAGGCTTGTCAAAGTGCACTGAAATGCTATCCTTGGCCTCCATCTGGGCAGCCTTTGCACGCAGGCCGTGAAGGTACAGGTTGGGATGCAGGATCTCCTGCAATCAAATTAAGGAAAGACAGGCTTCAGCCTCCATCTGGGCAGCCTCTGCACGCAGGTCGTGGAAGTACAGGTTGGGATGCAGGATCTCCTGCAATCAAAATAAGGAAAGACAGACTCAGCCTCCTTCTGGGCAGCCTTTGCACGCAGGTCGTGGAAGTACAGGTTGGGATGCAGGAGCTCCTGCAATCAAAATAAGGAAAGACAGACTCAGCCTCCTTCTGGGCAGCCTTTGCACGCAGGTCGTGAAGGTACAGGTTGTTGGGTATTCAGGCAGGCTAGCAGTTGGTTAGTTACTTTATCTTTTGGGTTTCCTGTCTGGCTATTTTCTCTCTCTGTAATATAAACCGTCCGAGTCAACAGGTTGTGGGAGCAGGGGGTCCTGCAATCAAAGCAAGGAAAGACAGACTTCAGACACTTGCTATCATACCTCGTTTAGGCACAGTTCAGAGCATCACCTTCTTGCTCTCACTTGCCCAATTCCTTGTTAGTTAAGGTTTGCCTTTGTTGAGTTACAGGTTCACCCTATGGCAAAATTCAGGTCTGCGTCTCGGCCTCTTGTTCTGATGATTCCAAGCCCTTCTACATTGGACCAATTCAGTTTCAAGTTCTTCCTGAGATGAATGTTCTCACGCGCTTATCACGTTGTACCTGGTAGCTGGTTGTATCTGGTAGGTGTTTGTGTTTGGTAGCTAGTATCTGGTGGCTGGTTTTATCTGGTAGCTGGTAGCTTTCATCATAATCCAATTTCAGTTTTTGTATGGTGTGTCTTGTACTTTCAGTTGCAAGATTTGCAGCAGTTTCAAACCTGGGTGTAGCCTACTTTATAGCGGTTTATTTAAATTCCAAGTTGTCCACGTGGTCTTGTCCTGAATTACAGGTAGAGGAACAATACAATACGTAAATGGTGTTAGCCAGAGCCATATATACACAGAGTATATACAGTATTTTGGGAAGGAAATAGCTAAATAGACGGTCATATGTCATATATGTTACTCATGAACGATTTTGGCCAACACTGACCATATGCTATCATTGGCATTTTAACGTACCACCATACCCAAACGCAATTGGTCACAAATTGCCTTTAAATTCAGGCACAGTTGTCCTTGTCAATGGTGCAAATAGGCCAAAGACAGAACTAGCCCTCTTTCTACCTTTGCCAGCTCTGCTGGGTCCCTCTGGTTCTCCGCCAGCGCATCAGAAACATGCTGGCCTTGTGACGAAGGAGGAGTCTGAGCAGATCCGCCTGGAAATGCAAGAAGGTGCTTTTGTTTGTGTATAGTGATGAAAACAGAGAAATTAAATATCCTCACGCCAGTTGAGGGTAAAGCGTCAGTACAGTGTCAGAAGCATTGTTAAGTTTGGTAATATAACAAGACTTGCCAGGTGTGTTGATGCGCAAGGTGAGGTGCAAAAAAATAACACCTCAGTTGTAGTCTGGCAGACATACTCAACACAGGGGTGCATGTATCTGGATTTGCAGTTGTTGCCACACTGAAATACAAGCGCAAACAACAAGATGGTGCCACACTGAGACACAAGCGCTAACAACGAGATGGTGCCGCACTGAGACACAAGCGCTAACAACGAAATGGTGCAACAACATGATCAACCAGCATACACCTTGGACAGGATCCTCCACCTCTTGTCGCTCTATTTTCATGTCATGGCTAGCAGTCTCTATCTCTTGAAACTCCTGCCTCCCAGAAACTCCACCACCTGTCTGCTGCTGCTGCTGCTGCTGCTGCTGCTGTGGCGCTCCTTGGCCTTCCTGCTCTTGGTGCTGCTGATGATAATTCTGGGCCCCTGACTGCAGCTTCTGCTGAACCACTTTTCCTCCCTCTGACTTTGATTGCAAGGAGGCAAGGTAGGGCTCCAGCCTCTTCCCTGCTTCCTCCAGTTTCCAGCGGTCCTTGTCAACCCCCACAATGAGACTCAAAGGCGGTCCTACGGACTGGAGTGCTGGCCCGTAAACACCCAGCAGTAACGAGATGAGCGAGCCCTTTCCACAGCCTGCGTCAATACGATTTTCAATGTGTTGAGAAATCCCTGTCAATTGTCATGACCAGCAGCTGTATCAGTCAAAGTACAAGACAGATAGCGCCACCCATACGCCAGTAGGAATCACGGAAAAGTATCCAAACGTTAACCGACCAAACTACCTTGAACCGAACATGTGCATCTGCCAGGCTTAAGGCATGACACAATAGTTTGGTCTGGAGGGGATGACGAGGGGAGTAAAACAGATCAGGCGAGAGCAAGTGATAAAAGAGGAGTAAAATAGATCAGGCGAGAGCAAGTGAGAAAAGGGGAGTAAAATTAGATCAGGCGAGAGCAAGTGAGAAAAGGGGAGTAAAATAGATCAGGCAAGAGCAAGTGTGATGGAAAGTCACAATGCTCTGTAAGCACGGAGGTTTTTTTGTGTGCCATCGTGCAGTATGAATGATGCCCTGAACAAGCTGCCAACTTCCCAACTTGGGAGGCCGGATTCATTGAAATCCAGGGCTTTTTGCTTGTATGCCACATGGCAAATTTGTTACGTGGTAACTCCTACCTTAAAGTGGTACAGAAAGTACTGAAGTGTGATGTCACACTACTGAGTATTTATAACAGTGACTGGAGTCAAATGGCAAGTTCAATTCTTGCAACATCATCACCCTAGATGTTTAGCTGTTATTAGTATAAAGTAAAAGTGGCTAAGCACGCTGCCGTACTTTGAGAGAAAAATGTACAGACTCATCTCACTCTGTGTGACACAATTCACAGACACCTCGCATTGCACACAGGGTTGATCAACTCTGCATATTCTCTAAAACGATTTCAATTGCGTTGGGAAAGTTACAACCCCGCTGCACACCATTAGGCACTTTCACACACCACGCCAACTAAGCTACACGTTGCTTCATGCAGTGCACGTCACAGCACAACACTGTCACCCACTCAAGTCAACTAAGCTACGTCCTGCTTCTTTGTAGTACACATCACAACACAGGACTGCCACCCACCTGAATTAAACTAAGCTATGCGCTGCTTCTTTGCAGTGCACGTCACAGCACAACACTTTCACCCACCCAAGTCTGCAAGGCTACAGGCTGCCCCTTGTTCTGTACGTCACAGCACAACACTTTCACCCACCAAACACCAAACTTCAACTTAATTATGCGCTGCTTCATTGCAGTGCAAGTCACAGCACAACACTTTCACCCACCCAAGTCTACAAGGCTACATGCTGCCCCTTGTTCGTTCTGTACGTCGCAGCACAACACTACTGTCACCCACCAAATGACAACCAAGTTATGTGCTGCCCCTTGTCCGGTACATTACAGCACAAAACTTTCACCCACCAAAATTCTACCAAGTTATGCGCTGCTCTTTGTTCTGCACGTCACAGCACAGCTCTTTCATCCACCAAATGTCAACCAAGTTGTGCGCTGCTCCTTCTTTGTTCTGCACGTCACAGCACAACAATTTCATCCATCAAGTATCAACCAGGTTATGCGCTGCTCCTTCTTTGTTCTGCACGTCACAGCACAACACTTTCATCCACCAAATGTCAACCAAGTTATGCGCTGCTCCTTATTCTGCTGTACATTACAGCACAACACTTTCATCCACCAAATGTCAACCAAATTATGCGCTGCTCCTTGTTCTGCACGTCACAGCTCAACACTTTTACCCACCCAAGTCTACGAGGCTACGTGCGGCCCCTTGTGGTGCACCATTCACCTCATGCCGCAGGACGTGCAGCACCGTCTCCACCCTTTGCTGCTGCAGTGATCCTCCTGCAATTGATACCAGTGACAGCCACTATACTGGTAACGGCCACTATACTGTGATGGTCACTTACTATACCGGTAACGGCCACTTACTATACAGGTAACTGCCACTTACTATACCGGTAACGGCCACTATACTGTGATGGTCACTATACCGGTAACGGCCACTTACTATACCGGTAACGGCCACTATACCGGTAACGGCCACTTTACCGGTTACGGCCACTATACCGTGATGGTCACTATACCGGTAACGGCCACCCACTATACTGGTAACAGCCACTATACCGTGATGGTCATTATACCAGTAACGGCCACTTACTATACCGGTAACGGCCACTTACTATACCTGTAACGGACACTTACTATACCGGTAACGGCCACTATACCGTGATGGTCACTATACTGATAACGGCCACCCACTATACTGGTAACGGCCACTCACTATCCCGTGATGGTCACTATACCGTGATGGTCACTATACCGGTAACGGCCACTTACTATACCGGTAACGGCCACTTACGGTAACGGCCACTATACCGTGATGGTCACTTACTATACCGGTAACAGCCACTTACTATACCGGTAACGGCCACTATACTGTGATGGTCACTATACCGGTAACGGCCACTTACTATACCGGTAACGGCCACTTACTATACCGTGATGGTCACTATACTGGTAACGGCTACTTACTATCCCTACTGGAGCCGACTCCCCCGCGCGGGTAGCCGCGGACACCCCGCAGGTACCCCGCTGCTACTCCGCGAGGGTGTGCCACCTGCGGGGTGCCTGCGGAGGGCGCAGGTACCCCCCAGTAACTGGGGCCCTCTGCGCGGGGTCCGCAGGGTAGGAGCCGCGCGGGGGGCCTGCGGATTACGGAAGGAGGTAGTGTGCGGGGTGCCTGCGGAGGGCGCAGGTACCCCCCAGTAACTGGGCCCCTCTGCGCGGGGTCCGCGGTGTATAATTCACTGTGAAATTTAACTTGTAATTTTTACGAAAGGAGAGGACAACCGTCGCGGGATACAACCGTCTCTCTTACCTCCCTCGCCCCTCGCTCTCCTGCACAATGCAGCACTTGTGTGTGTGTGTGTGTGTGTGTGTGTGTGTGTGTGTGTGTATGTGTGTGTGTGTATGCTAGAAAGGTGCAGTAATTCACTAAGTGCGCGCCCCTTGTGTGCCCAGCCATCCAGGAGCCCTGTGTGCACAGCGCGCAAGTGTGTGTGTAAGTCTTT
>Ga0307974_1002832_pt1 | contig 12401 bp, 18 predicted proteins | sample OrgLakmetagen784_FD_201812 | JGI IMG/M metagenome (GOLD analysis project Ga0307974, IMG submission 201812) | Saline water microbial communities from Organic Lake, Antarctica - #784 | ecosystem: Environmental > Aquatic > Non-marine Saline and Alkaline > Saline | place: Antarctica: Organic Lake... | reverse complement strand
TCCCAGCGTAGGTGTAGCAGCATGCAAAGCTGACCCGGCAGGAATCCTCAGGGCGTAGTTGCAGCGCTCGCTAGCAATGGGAGAAATTGCCGACGCTAGCGCTCAGAGGGAGGAGCATGCAGGTAACGAGAGGCACCTGCACAGGACTACTGCAAGCACATCAGCAGCAGCATCTACACAGTCATTGGACACCTGCAGCAGGAGGGCAGTGACCAGGCTTGTGTGGATGCAGCTGTTGCACAATTCATCTACGCTACAGGCACCACCTTCTGGATTGTGGTAGCAATAAGCAAGTGATCATGCTACGTTCTGAGGGGCTGGGAGTTCCTCTGGGGGGCTCTAGTGGGCTTGGAAGTGCCTCTGTGGGGCTCTTGAGGGCCTGGGAGTGCTTCTGGGGTGCTCTGGGGGGCTTGTGGCTGCAAAATTCGTTAAGTGCCCAAAATCGTATTATACGGAGCAATTCGAAAAATACGGATATATACGTGATAGATACGATACGACGTATTATACGCCTACGCCGTATGACCCATCCCTGTCGCTTACCCTTACCCTTTAGGATCACTTGCTTGCTAACCCTTAGGATCGGCTTTAGGATCGCTTGCTTGCTTACTCTTAGGATCGCTTACCCTTACCCTTTAGGATCACTTGCTTGCTTACCCTTAGGATCACTTGCTTGCTAACCCTTAGGATTGGCTTTAAGATCACTTGCTTGCTTACCCTTTAGGATCACTTGCTTGCTTACCCTTAGGATCACTTGCTTGCTAACCCTTAGGATCGGCTTTAAGATCACTTGCTTGCTCACCCTTAGGATCACTTGCTTGTTAACCCTTAGGATCGGCTTTAACTCCTGCTACCATCTGACGGACCTGCCAAGCTTTGTATCAGGAAGCCATCTTGTGGTGTTTGACCCTCACTGTGCGGTGAGTCCATTCAGACCCCTCTTCTTTTTCCCCAACATTTTGGGTCCGGAAAGAGCATCTCGTGACCTTTTGACCCGCACTGTGCGTTGAGAGTCCAATCAGGCCCTGCTTTGTTCTGTTTCCACACGTCGGGGCTGGAAAGAGCAAGTCAGGAAGCCACCACGCCATGAAGCCACCACGTCAGGAAGCCGCCACGACATTGTTCTTCGACCTCTACTGTGCATTGAGAATATTGAGTTTTGCCCTCAACCTTTTGTTTTCCGCTGGGGCTTTAGAGAGCAATCTTGTTCAAAACAGGTTTTGGGCGGCCTTTTGTGTGTTGCCTTTGGAACTCAGTGTCCAATGCAAAGAAAACCCAAGCTAACAGACAAAAAAATAAATGTAACAAAAATCAATATATATGCTATAAAGGTAGACTGGAACAACACCTGGCTGTGTGTTCCTTGTAAAGGTAGACTGGAGCAGCACCTGACTGTGTGTTCCTTGTAAGACAGGATTGAAAGTCAATAATGGGTCCCCTAAGACAAGCTGTACTTTTTTGCATGCTGAGATGACGCTTGTGTTCTTGTCAGTTACGTCATTACTTCACTTGATGCATGCTGTGTTGACATGCAATGTAACCTTGCTTTGTCTCATGGCCATAGCCATGCCACACTCCTACTCGTTTGCTTTGCGCTGCTTTGTCACTCCTACTCGTTTGCTTTGCGCTGCTTTGTCTCACAACCATAGCCACGCCACAATCCTACTCGTTTGCTTTGCGCTGCTTTGCCACTCCTGCTCGTTTGCCTTGCGCTGCTTTGTCACTCCTACTCGTTTGCTTTGCGCTGCTTTGTCTCACGGCCATAGCCACGCCACACTCCTACTCGTTTGCTTTGCGCTGCTTTGCCACTCCTGCTCGTTTGCTTTGCGCTGCTTTGTCACTCCTACTCGTTTGCTTTGCGCTGCTTTGTCACTCCTACTCGTTTGCTTTGCGCTGCTTTGCCACTCCTACTCGTTTGCTTTGCGCTGCTTTGCCACTCCTACTCGTTTGCTTTGCGCTGCTTTGTCACTCCTACTCGTTTGCTTTGCGCTGCTTTGTCTCACGGCCATAGCCATGCCACACTCCTACTCGTTTGCTTTGCGCTGCTTTGTCACTTCTACTCGTTTGCTTTGCGCTGCTTTGTCACTCCTACTCGTTTGCTTTGCGCTGCTTTGTCACTCCTACTCGTTTGCTTTGCGCTGCTTTGTCACTCCTACTCGTTTGCTTTGCGCTGCTTTGTCACTCCTACTCGTTCGCTTTGCGCTGCTTTGTCACTCCTACTCGTTTGCTTTGCGCTGCTCGCAATGCTGCAGTACCTTCCAAACGTGTCTGCATCCAACCCTGGCAAGAAGATCAATTTTGTAGAGAACCGTCAGGCATCACGGACAAGCAGCGGCCAGTTCTCTCCTTACAGCGGGTGGGGCTGTGATTTCACCGCTGGAAGGTATTTGTTCAGGGCTGTGGCTGGTACATAACTAGTCAATTGTTGCAAAGATGACATGTAACATATGCTCGTTGATGCACACAGGCCGTAGGTGCTTTTGGATATGGAATGACAATTATAAAAGCTGCTTTCAGCACGGCTGTGCACACGCTATTGCAGGCCTTGTTCCTAAGCATTTCATACAACACACACATCATATGTGGTTTGCTGTGCTTGTACACGGCTGCGTGCATCTGAATGCAGGTCATGGGCCTGACAGTTGTTAAAAGCATACAGTCTATGAATGTCCTGCACCTGCATGTGTACATGATCGCAGGCCTTGGCCTGGCACCCTGTTCCGATTGCCTTTGCGGACTCCTGAGCTAGCCGAGTTCAGCAGCATCTCCAAGCAGGTATGGTTAGGATTTAAGGTTCAGAGACTGACTGCAAAGAAATAAAAAGGCACTTACTGGAATGCATCAGTCTTTTCTTGGACAAAGTGACCTACTTGATCCCCCTGCCTGTGCACTCGTCATTGTTGCGTTGCCTCTTGGGAATGGGTTCACGATCCTGCTAGGGAAGTTGTTGCAACTATTAACCACCCAACGTCTCTATTTTCTATCTGCTTGTGCATTTTTAACGCAGTCATACGATGTGGATAAAGTGCAAGCTGTGCTTCAACAGCTGGAGGATGAAGCACCAGAGATCATGCTTTTTCTGAAGAACATTGAGCGCATTGAGGTAAGAACAACTTGTTGAGTTTCTCTTCCTTGCTATGTCATTTTACAAAAACATGAGGCGTATCGACAGTTATGAAATTACGGTTGTAGTTTTAAGTATAAACATTGTCGGTCCCTCTATGGGTAAAGTGCGCACTAAGTCTATGTGACAAAATGCACTCAGTAGCCTTGGTATGCTGCAATTTCATATTTAATCGATCACGTTACATCTCATTCCTCCCTCTATTTCCTCTCTTTTCCTCTGGTCTGCCTCGTTGCTGTCATGCATTGTCTGTCCCTCTCTCCCAGTATGTCCTCTCATACAGGTGTCAAGGTTGGAGTTTCAACAAAATCTGATTGACAGGATCCATGACAAAATAGAACAGAGTGACCAGGAGAGTCGACTTGGAAGGAGGGGCAAGGCATTTGTACATCAGTAATGCAACAATAAAGCACACGTGCATACGACGGGTGTTCAACAATCAGTAATGCAACAATAACACACACGTGCTTACGACAGGTGTACACTAATCAGTAGTGCAACAATAACGCACACTGCATACGAAAAGTGTACAACAATCAGACAATCAGTAATGCAACAAGAACGCACACGTGTATAAACCAGGTGTACGAATGGCAGCCTGGGGGTGCAGAGCCTGAGCGCTGCTTCACGTGTGCTGTGCACAACCCAAGCTCTCAGCTGTCCAAGGACAGGAGCTTGTTTGCCCGCTGCTCTGGTGCCGGCGGGGCTGAATCCCTGGCTCAGCCAGTGGGGTCCACATTTTCTCTGAAGCTGCAAATCACGTGGGTTGCTCATTGAAATTGGTGTACCTGGAATCTGTGTTCAAGGGTCTGCGTTGATACGATTGTCGAAGGTCTGCATTGATACAATTCTCGAGGGTCTGCATTGATACAATTGTCGAGGGTCTCCATGTGAGACGTTTCTGACCTTGCATCTTCTGTGCATTGCAGGCACAGCCGCTCAAACCAGCCAGCCTCGCCGCCCTCCCAACGCACGTTTTTGGTCAGCCAGCTCAGGGGAGGGGGTGCCAGCGCAGAGCTTGCTGCTATCCTGACGAAGCAGTTTGGCGTCCCCTTGGTACGTGGAAGGCGTGCGTGTCCATGGCACGTAGTTTTCTTACATGCACCATGCACCATGGCACGTGGTGTCCCCACATGCACCATGTACCATGGCACGTGGTGTTCCCCTCCTGGCATGTGGTGGGCGTGCTTGTCCTAGATCTCTCAGTGTTACTACTGTCTACAACATACCTTGTGTCACCTGTCGTGCCTATTAAAACTTCCACAGTGTTGTCCAGTGTTGTCCAATGTTGTTCGGTGCTGTCCAGAGTTGGCCAGCGGTGGTCAGTGCTGTCCAGTGTTGTTCAGTGTTGTTCAGTGTTGGCCAGTTGTCCAGTGGTGTCCAGTGTTGTCCAGTGTTGTCCAGTGCTGTCCAGTGTTGGCCAGTGTTGTCCTGTGTTGTCCTGTGTTGTCCAGTGCTGTCCAGTGGTGTCCTGTGACGTCCTGTGTTGGCCAGTGTTGGCCAGTGTTGGCCAATGTTGTCCAACAAAGGATGGGGTACCTAAGCGTGGGCCATGGACCTGGTCTTGGGTCACAGACGCGGTACCCAGGCTTTGATCATGTGCACCTGCTCCTGCTGGGAATTGCAAGCAAGTTGTCCACATTCTTTTACAAGCAAGCAAATTTCACAAGCACTACATGTGTGATGCACTCGTTTCTTACAACTTGATTAGGACGGCACTTGTTTTTTACAACTTGATTAGGGCAGGCAGCTACTTACGGCGCTTATTTTGCTCCTTTTCCTTTTTTATTAGGAAAGTGGCTGTTTACGGCGCTTATTTTGCTCCTTTTCCTTAGTAAACGTGAGGATGGTTTTCACTGCCTGCGTAGTTTTGTTATGGCAGGAGAATTTGTTCACCCTCTGGGCACACAAGTTTCTTAGGCTAAAGTCATTTGTTGAGGCCGCACGCCAGTCAATGCTATAAAGTGTTCTTAATTGCTCCAGCCTTTCTGCTCGCAACAAAATGAAATGTGTGTGTAGTGCAACTGTAAACCTCGACAAGCACAGCCACACATTTTGATATCCTTCCACTTTTTTCAAATTCCCAAACCCCTTAGGTACCATGGGCGGCTGTAGCGGCCGAAATCACACCTACAGCCGTCTCAGCACCAACACAAGGCAAGCAAGCTTTGAGCCAACAGAGTCTGCCTCAGGCAAACAACGGACGGGCGTACTGCTTCCTCCCGCTGCCAGTGCGCACGGGGCTGCCGGTGCATGTGAACGCCTTTTTTGAACTCAGCTCGAACAGGCGTGACATCTGGTGCGTGGTGCCTATTTTGATTTGTGCTCAAATAGGCGCGGGACCTGGTGTGCATGGATGCACTGATTTGTGGTGGCTTTGTAGATGGTGCATCTGTTGGCAGACACGCTGTGGGAACCTCCCCATATATATGGGGCGTAAGCCCCAATTACGACTCTACTCGCAACCAGCATCCCTGTTGCTTATTCTTCTCGGGATAATGCATGCCTATGTGAAATGCCTTTTTCAAGTTGTGCTTGAATGCAACATCTGGCTTCTGGATTAGCAAGGCTTCACCAGAAAAATAAAAATTTGTGTCATGCATGCGCTAGTTCTGTTGGGGTTCCACCAAATTTACGAGTCTGCTAACAGCTGCATTGTTTGGGGCATGGATGGGGGTCTGTGTCATTAAGATATGGTAATGGTCAGAGTCGAGTATCAGAAATGCTTAACAGATGCACTGCTTGTCGTGAAGTAACGAAATAGGAATTATAAACGAAAGAAAAATCGACAAGGATTGGGGGGAACACATCTCCATGCACACATTCCTTTTAATTAGCAAGTTTCATTCCATTGACCCTACACTTATGCTGTATTGATGTAATTCCACTTCATTGCTTGTGTCTTCCGCTCTCATCACCCTCTGCTTCCCCTTTGCTGCGCACAACACTCTCAGCATGTTGTGAACCCTCTGCAAAAATACCCATACAGGTATGGGGGTGACATGTCTGGCTTGGGAGCAGCACGTGCCCAATGGAACGCCATGCTTCTCAGCCAAGTGGCTGCGGATGCGTACGTGTCGCTGCTTGATGGTGCTCGCTCGCACTTGGGCACCATCTCTTTGGATGCCTACGCTGCCCTCTGGCCCTCGCAGGTTGTTGGTGTGTGTTTGTGTGTGTTGTGTGTAATTCTACTTTCTTTGTGTGTGCCCATGTGTGTGTGTGTGTGTGCATTTGTGTGTATGTCTGTGTGCGCGTGTGCACGCGTGTCAGCAATCTAGAAAATTTTATCTAAAGCTTTCCATATGCTGTAATTCTCCTCCCTTTCACAGTATACTCTCTAGATTTAAGAGGTAGTTGTGTGTGTTGTTTTGGTTGTGGCTGTGCAACTCGTCTAAGTGAATATGCAGAAATACGTTTCTGTATTCGCTTGACAATGTCAGCAAGATATTGGCGAAACCATTTTATTGCTAAAATCTGAATCGATTTTCTCTTGTAATACGTGCTTCTGTGACGCATATTGAATACCCTTAAATGTTATAATTATAAATATTTCTATTCTCATGAGCCTGGACCCCAACTACACTTGTGCATGCAGAACGCGTCTGCCCCTCAATGGCAGGAGCTGCTCTGTTCATTCTATAGGCGCGTGGGCGACAAGCCTCTGGCGTATACCTTGCATGCAGGTAAACAATATGTGTTGTGCATTGGTGGAAATTGTGTTTTGAGGAAGCTTGTTAATATGTATAAACTAGCTTTTCAGTCAAGTGACCGTCTTGCATGGAAAAAATTGGTGGTGACACAAATGAAAGTGCAATTTGTGCTGTAGTGGTATATTTTGTATGTCCTAATGCTGGAAAGTGTGGGTATGAGCTTGCTAACGGTCGTCGTGCATGGAAAACAATGGTGGCAACTTATATGAAAGTGCTTTCTGGTCTTTAGTCTTGATATAAATAGAAATTAATGTTAGCCTTAATAGACGCTGTGGTCTAATGCTGGAGAGTGTGGGTATGAGTGTAAGTGCTGTAAGGATGCTCGTAGCACCAATATTAGCCTTAATAGACGCTGTGGTCTAATGCTGGATAGTGTGGGTATGAGCTCAAGTGCTGTGAGGATGCTCGTAGCACCAATATTAGCCTTATTACACGCTGTGGTCTAATGCTGGAAGGTGTGGGTATGAGTGTAAGTGCTGTGAGGATGTTCGTAGCATCAATAGTAGCCTTAATACATGCTGTGGTCTAATGGAAAATGTGGGTATGAGCTATAAGTGCTGTGAGGAAGCTCGTTGCACACCAAGTGTTATTTGTGTAACCTGTGGCTGGAAATTGTGGGCAGACCTTGAAGGTGAGCAGGTGCACGCCCCTTGAGGTCACGTTCCGCGCATCAAAACCTAAACTTGTTCTTGCGCCAACTCATTGAATACCACTTTTCTATTGCCTTTCACATCAAACTCTGCTACACTACACTCTTTTGCATAAAAAGCCATCAGAGTTGTAACTGAGTCGCTGCCATCATCCTCATGATGTTGCCTTTCTCGCCACCTCTGTTTCCATCATCCCCATGCCGCCACCTCTCTTGATCCCTATGCTTCATCTGTGCCCCTCTTTTTCATAATCACGCCTAACCTTCATAAGACCCCCACGTCCCTTTCATTATAACCCCACGTCCCTTTCCTTGTAACAGAAACAAGTACGCAAACAGGAAGAACCACTCTGAACACGCGAATCAGGAAAAGCCTCACTGTTCCTTTATGCCTTCCATTAGCCATAAAGAGACATAACCCCAGAGGGGGTTATCTAGGCAAAAGCCAAAACATGCTCCTTTTTGCATGAAAGTTGCAACTACTCACACGTCACTTCATCAAGTTGGACCCAAACTAGCTTCAGACTGATGCTGACTCTATAAGCTACCCGAGCATGTGCTTAGATTTAGACAAGTCGCCCTGCGTACAGAATGACAGGACTAAAAGCACATGTCGTGCACCTGTACCCTAGATGGGTGCTTTCCAGGGGAAACGACACTTTAATTTGCATATTTCACCAACCACTTAGTCGTTTTGCCCCATTTCTCGTGCAATGATCTTTATTTATTATAAGGACTCCAAAACACTACAAATCACTCAGTTTGGTGCGCTGGCTGGTCAGATACAGCATATGGCTGCACAAAAAGTGGAATTAATGCCACGACCGATTAGGTATTGGCCCCCTAACTTGCAGATTACGAGCTCAGCTGCATTGGAATCTACGTATCAGAGCTGAGCTTGAAACGTGCCAGTTAGGGGGTCCATACCCTGGGAGCATGCGAAAACCGTACCATTTTTGGCCTCAAATAACCCCCTCTGGCATAACCCATTGTACGTGCAGATTTTTTACCTCCTGAATGTTACTCTTGTCCTGTGCAGTCGACGCCTCTACCCTTTCCTGCGCCTTCAATTGGGTTCCTCCCAAGGCATGCCTCCTCCCAGATGCACGTGTCAAGTCCAGCCTCCCCCTTGCTTCTGCCTTATCCATACTGGGTGTACCTCTGTTGGGGCTGCCTGAAGGGGTGGCTAACATGCTGGCGGTTCATGTACCTGAACAGAGCAGGCCTTTGGTTGTGGCACCCGGAAGGTTTGTGTGTGGTTATCTCTTTGTGCCTGTGATGGGGCTGCCTGAAAGGGTGGAAAACATGCTGACAACTCATATACTGGAACACTTGAACAGAGCAGGCCTTTGGTTGTAACTGTTGTAACACTTTTAAGGTGTGTGTGTGTGTGTGTGTGTGTGTGTGTGTGTGTGGCGTGTCTCTTCTTGCCTCTATTGGGGCTGCCTGAAAGGGTGGAAAACATGCTGACAACTCATGTACTTGAACACTTGAACAGAGCAGGCCTTCGGTTGTGGCAACCAGAAGGTTTGTGTGTGGTTATCTCTTTGTGCCACTATTGGGGCTGCCTGAAAGGGTGGAAAACATGCTGACAACTCATGTACTTGAACACTTGAACAGAGCAGGCCTTCGGTTGTGGCAACCAGAAGGTTTGTGTGTGGTTATCTCTTTGTGCCTCTATTTGGGCTGCCTGAAAGGGTGGAAAACATGCTGACAACTCATGTACTTGAACACTTGAACAGAGCAGGCCTTCGGTTGTGGCAACCAGAAGGTTTGTGTGTGGTTATCTCTTTGTGCCTCTATTGGGGCTGCCTGAAAGGGCGGAAAACATGCTGACAACTAATGTACTGGAACACTTGAACAGAGCAGGCCTTCGGTTGTGGCAACCAGAAGGTTTGTGTGTGGTTATCTCTTTTTGCCTGTATTGGGGCTGCCTGAAAGGGTGGAAAACATGCTGACAACGCATGTACCTGAACAGAGCAGGCCTTTGGTTGTGGAATCCGGAAAGTTTGTGTGTGGTTATCTCTTTGTGCCTGTATTGGGGCTGCCTGAAAGGGTGGAAAACATGCTGACAACTCATGTACTTGAGCACTTGAACAGAGCAGGCCTTTGGTTGTAACTGTTGTAACACTTTTAAGGTGTGTGTGTGGCGTGTCTCTTTTTGCCTTTTTGGGGTTACCATATGCAGGGGCGCACGTGCTGGCGATGCTGGCAAATCACGTGCCTGCACAAAGCAGGCTTTTAGCTGTGGCGCGCATAAGGATTGTGTGTTGTGCCTTTTTGTACCTCTTTGGGGGGAATACCTAATAGGAAGTCACACTTGCTGGCCATGCCAGCAGCTTGTGTCCTTCTTACAGCATGCCTTTAAGCATCGCACCCTGTGGGTTTGCGTGTGTGTCATGTCTCTTTGTGCCTGATGAATGGGTTTTCAAATGAGGGGGCACACGTGCTGGCAATGCTGGCGACTCGTGTGCCTGCATGTAGCAGGACTTTAGCCATGGCACCCAGAGGGTTTGCGTGTGTATTGCGTCTCTTTGTGCCCCTATTGGGTTTCCAAATGAGGGTGCACACGTGCTGGCAATGCCGGCGACTCGTGTGCCTGCACGGAGCAGGACGTTAGCCATGGCACTCAGAGGATGTGTGTGTGTGTTATGTCTAATTGTGCCTCTATTGGCTCGCCTGATGGGGTGTTGCGCATGCTGGCAACTTGTTCACCCTCTTAAGGCAGACCTTTGGCTGTGGTATCCCAAAAATGCGCTCAAGTGCCTCTTTTGAGGCCTAGCAGCAATTGCTAGGCATATCGCTGGCTCTTGCTGACATTCTGCTCCCTATCATGTGTGCGCTTCTTTGTTGCTTGAAGTGTGTGTGTGGTGTTGCCTATTAAGAAAGTGGACAGCTACCGTGACCACACTTTAAGAGTCTTTGGCATTGCTCTAGTCCAAAACACGTGTGAAATTCCTCTGTTGGCTACATTTGTTTGGTTCTGCTACATGCCTCTGATAAAGTGGTCAGCTGCAACAATCACAGACTCATGGGATCTTGTAGGAAAGCTCTCAGCATTGCTCTCACTCAATACGCTGTTGTATCCCCCTCCTGTTGCTTACAGTGTGCGGGCGCTGCTTCAAGCCTCTAGGAAGGGCGGCCAGCTGCTGCGACCGCAGTTTGAGAGGCTGGACGTGAAGCTAGAAGCTCCGCAAGTGCTGTCGTATTGCCTGTCAGAAGGTGTGTTCACTACTGTACCATGCTTTCATCACTTTACTGATCTGCTGCCTGTCAGAAGGTGCGTTCACTACTGTACCATGCATTTACTACTTTACTGGCGTATTGCCTTTCAGAAGGTTAGTTCATTACTCTACCATGCATTTTCTACCTTACTGGCGTATTGCCTGTCAGAAGGTGTTTTTGCTAGTGTACTACGCTTTTGCCACTTTACTGGCATGTTTACTGTGAATCTATTCTGCTGTGTTCATGCTCAGAGTGCCATCAAGAGGTCAATCAGTGTGTTTGTGTCGACAGAGTGTGTGAGTCCTTGCAGACGCGCACAACCCACAACGGATGGTGCTGGCCTACTTGACGATTAGCCTAATTCCAGTAACAGAGTTACAGATTAAGCCATCAGTCAAATTGTCTGTCCTTGCAGACGCGCACAGCCCACAACAGATGGTGCTGGCCTACTTGACTATAGTCAGATAGTGACTAGTTAGACGACTACTCAGACGACTAGTCAGACGACTAGTCAGTTGACTAGCCAGTTGGCTAGTCAAACAGTGCTGGCCTACTTGACTATAGTCAGATAGACGACTAGTCAGACGACTAGTCAGACGACTAGTCAGTTGACTAGTCAGATAGTGCTGGCCTACTTGACTATAGTCAGATGGTGACTAGTTAGACGACTAGTCAGACGACTAGTCAGTTGACTAGTCAGTTGACTAGTCAAATAGTGCTGGCCTACTTGACTATAGTCAGATAGACGACTAGTCAGACAACTAGTCAGACGACTAGTCAGTTGACTAGTCAGATGGTGCTGGCCTACTTGACTATAGTCAGATAATGACTAGTTAGATGACTAGTCAGATGACTAGTTAGACGACTAGTCAGTTGACTAGTCAGTTGGCTAGTCAAACAGTGCTGGCCTACTTGACGATTAGTAGAGGATGGAGAAAGGACACTTGGGTGCATTTTGTTGTGCTGCAATCTTTGTCGGTGGTGCTCCTACATAAGATGGAGTATATCCGCCATCTTTGTTCTTGTTTGCAAGATCAGACAAGCTGGACGTATTAATCACGTATAAAACAACCCCAATGCTGCTGGCCTGTCACTGAATGAAATTGTTTTGCGTCATCATTATGCAGGTCTTCCATTGGACAATCCCACTGCTGCTGCGTCAGCGCTGGCTGGCCTGCAGCTGCTGCCGCTGCAAAATGGTACCCTCGCGGAGTTTTGCAATGCCAGCAGTGGACACAAGAGTACCACATCGGTGTTCATGGCTGATGAGACAGAGGAGCTATTGCTCAGCAGCCTTGGTGCGTTTTGTTGAAGGCTCAAAGTCAGGATACGAACAGAGAAAGGATTGTGTACATTCTCTGCTGTAGCATTGCAGCAGAAGGAGTACGTGGGTTTTCATGAATGGTTGGATGGAGGAGCTGCTGCTGTGCAGCCTTGGTGAGTTCTTTGGAACTACAGGTGTTCGACTGGAAGAAGGTACAGCAATGCAAGAAGAGGCAAGCTTGCTTGCGTGATGCGTGATGATGTGAGGATCCATTTGGAATAGGCAATGCTTGAAGGTCAAGCGTGTTTTGTAGGGTTGATCATAATCATATATTTACGGTGTATTAATGGTATTTTTGGCAGGGAAGTCACCAAATATACCGTCATGGTGCTTATACGATTGTGGCCAACCCTAATGTTTCGCCGTATA
>Ga0307974_1002831_pt1 | contig 12401 bp, 16 predicted proteins | sample OrgLakmetagen784_FD_201812 | JGI IMG/M metagenome (GOLD analysis project Ga0307974, IMG submission 201812) | Saline water microbial communities from Organic Lake, Antarctica - #784 | ecosystem: Environmental > Aquatic > Non-marine Saline and Alkaline > Saline | place: Antarctica: Organic Lake... | reverse complement strand
TTCTGAAGGTGATATCAAAGGTTTTGTTTTTCAACATAACTCAGAAGTTTACAAATTTATTAGTGCAGCTGTCGATCTTTTTGATTGATTTATTTGTTGGGACCTATAGGTTGAGCAGCCATGCCAGACTGGAGGCCTTTGTAATCCAAACTAAACTTAAACTTTTTATTTCAACGGTTTCAGGCCAAGCCTGCTACCCTCCTGATCCCCAATCATTTTCTTCTTATTCTTTTTGGTGGAGGAGTTTTACCGTAACCGGTACCAACGTGGCTCTTTTTCCTTATTAAATGTAATTACCTTTTCCTGATTTTGGTGTAGAAAGAAACCCATTCTCGAAAGCAACAAGATTAGAATGCTGTTGCAACTCAGCTGGCTCTTGCTTGGAAAAATGTTCAAAAAGTTGTATCGCATTGATTGAGGCAGGTGTATCACATTAACTGAACTATGTCTGCTTCATGTGAAAAGCTGTCTGCTTCACAACCTCCTGACCACACAGGGCTGCCTAACAAAACCTTTTACTGGGACAGCCAAAGTCTCAGGTCAGGAGGTGTCCTGGCTGTGGGGCTGGGCAGCCTAGTGTGAGTTTTATCGGGAAGGAGACATCGCTAGGGGCTATGCCTGTTGAAGGGGTCTTCACCATTACTAACAATTTATAAAAACTTGCAAAAAGCGCACCAAGAATCGACGTTATTATAACAATTGACTATAAGTAAAGGAAGCTTTTTTACGAGTCATTGTGCATGACGATAATAGTGTATACAAGCAACAAAAATGGGACGTCTGATGCAAGTCACTATCAGATCTCATGTCCAGACTAGAACTCTAGCCGCCAAACAGGGCAAAGAAAACGAGAGAGATACCAGTACTAAATGCATGTTAAAAATGGCAGGTAAAAACAAAGTAGCAATGCTATTACCTCCAGGCAGTTCCATGAATGGATAGTGTTCTAGAAGCCATGCAGAAGGATGAATGGGTTTTGGGGTATTCTTGCAAGTCCCTTATGCTCAAACACAAAGTCGAAGGTGGATACTTTTCGAATAATAGGTAGTAAATAGTGCGTGTTTAGTGTTGGCTTTAGTGTGCTAAGATTGAAAGATGAAAAAATGGACGGAAGAGGCGTATTTGAGCAGGGGCCAGGTAGCTGCATGCACTATCATAAGGAAAAAACACTCGCTGGCAATTTGCTTTTATGACATCTATGTCCCAACACACACGGGCCCTTCTGTGCACAACAAGTTTTTGTGGCTGCTTACAAGTGTGTTTTGTGTTAACGCGTTTCACACAGCCTGACTCCATTTCCAGCGTGCTGCTTTTACGTCATGTTCTTGAGCCTCTGCATTCAATACAGGTAAAGACAAGGCTGCTTTACAAGTGCCTGAGACACAAATATACAAGCTGCACTCCTTAAAGTACGGGATGAAGCATGGCATAACGTACGGCAGCTGGACAGAAGTTGCAAAATGAGTCCCCCTCCAAATTATAATAGACAAGGTGTAAACATTGTACACAAATGTGACGCATAACGCATACATACACTTGTCCACCCACCACCCACTTAAACACCTACACCTACACCTACACACACACACACACACAAACCTTCATCAACACCCACACCCACACACACCTACACACACCTAAACACGCACACCGATACCCACACCCAAATACCCACACCCCCATCCCCACCCACACACCACTGTAATATCTAGCCTCCAGGCTAGAGTCCATTCATGACCCGCATATACTGACCCTACCACCGTACCTGCACCACTTCTGAGGCTGTGGGCCTCTTACTTGGGTCGAGACTTAGGCACTGCTGGATAAGCAGCTTCATCTCAGGCTGACCAGGCATGGTTGGTGCTACAGGAGCCACCTTGTGAGAGATGAGCTGCACGTATCATTCAAGGCAAATGTGGGGTTGTAATGATCTTGTGCCAGTAAAAGTTTTTTCTGACAATTCAGGAGCTGGCTTTTGATGGTTGAGCTACAATTCTCATGCTATGTGCTGCTGCTTGCAATGGAATTTGGAATGCGTCAAGCACGCCCCGTTGCCCTGACACAAGCTAACGGGTTTCTTTCAAAGAAGTGCAGGGACTGAAGTCGCACAGCATCATCACATGGTATTACAAAATTTCTTGTCTGATGTGTCGGACCACATGCAAAAGGTTGTAGTAAATAATGTAGTGGTGGTGGAAGAGCTTTTCAATTTTTGTTACCAAAGTGATCCTTATTGTACTTAGGGAGTGGCTTTCACTGCTTGCGCCGCATCTCTTTGTCCTCTTATTACCACTCCACATTATGCAATTCCTCACCATATTTTGCGTCTGAGCTTATGGGTTTATTGTTGACTGGCGAGGACTAGTCACAGGCCAATCAGCCAAACAGTCTGGCTAAAGGTCCCCATGTAAATTTAAATCTAACCCTAGATCTCACCATGAGCACCAAGTTTGGGACCGTCACCCCGGTACCATACGGAGCGGTTATGTCTGATGCCACCAGCTGTGAGAGGGTGATGCCCAGTGACCATATATCGCTCGCAAATGAATACGTGATGTTGTTGGCATCGCCGCCCATTCCATTCAGCTTCTCAGGTGGCCCTGCAGTGGCGCGTTTGTGTGTGTTTGTATGTGGGTGTCTATTTGTCAGCTTTAGATAAAATCGTCTGATAGAATGAGAAATGACAGATGTTGCAAACAAAATTTACATTGAAGGTCATCCATGTCGCGTGTGCGAGCAAGACTAATGAGAAGCTTTGAGACTTACAGAACCAAAATGTCCCTGCTATGGTCATTGTCTGAATCAAGCTTTCATGTCCAACAATCCGTGCAATGCCTGTGTGTGTTTGTGTGTTTGTGTGTGAGTGCGTGTGTGCGTGTGTGCACGTGTATGCGTGTGTGTATGTGTGCATTTTGCGCAAGATTGAAAGTGTGCTCGTGCAAATAACGTAGTATACATCTTCTGAGGCGGCACAACTGAGCTTGAATCATAAAAAAACTGAGTTCCTGCTCAAACTTGTGCAAAGCGACGAGTCACAGATTGAAAGATGCAGTGCATTGAACTCAGATTGTTTTTTTTGCTTTTTTTTCGAGAACATTGGTGCAATGCTCATGCTTCGTGATTATTCCCATATCATTAAAGTAAAAGTGTACTGCACCGAAGTCAGCTAGAAGACAAGTTCCGTCATCTGCCAGGAGCACGTTCAATGGCTTAAGGTCGTCATATAGGACGCGCTCCTTGTGCAGCTCCTCCAAGCCCAGGGCGAGATCCAGGGCAATTTTGACAACTTCCTTGGCCTCCAGCAAGTCACCCACTATGAAGTACGCATCATCAGTTTGGAAAGTAAGCTGTCAGTGGTTTCATGGTGGAGCTAACACACCTGCTGTGAAACACTCCTGCTGTGGAATACACCTGCTGTGAAACACACCTGCTGTGAGACCCTCTCCAATGACAGCTCAACCTGACAGCAGAAAACAAGAGCACTAACCTGTACCATTACTTATCATCGCACAGGAACTTTCACAATGTTCCGACAGGGTGGGCGCGCGCTTGTTCAGTGCATGCACACTTTTACACAACATTTGAACGCTTTCATAGACTATGAATCATAGACTATAAATCATAGTACTGCTCGGATTGAAAGCACTTTGAAACGAACCCCTTCGTGGGTCCAGTCTTTAATTAGTTTGTAGCACAATTGGTATGAGAACTTTGTAAATGAATGCAGAAAAGGCCACTGCTGGAGGAACGCCCTTCTATGTAGGGAGGTAGCTGGAATTAAAATGTGAGAAGATCTTCCTTGATTAGAATAAGATGTCATTTTGCGCTCTGCACCGCCCTTATTAGAAATGGATTACGTGCAATTGATGACGGGGTTTATTAAAGATTAAAGGCATACATTACACACTAAATGTCGCAATGTGTCAATATAGCCAGCATGATGATGAACGAAGACCTAGGAAGGGCTCGCATCAGACAAAAAAAGAACCCCCTATGTGCGCATTTTTAATGAATCACATTGCACTTACATACAAGCAGTCCTGCAAGAAGCATGGGAGAGATACACATCATCCTAAAAGAGCCTCCATTATACTCCACATCATCCTCTTGGGCGTGGATGGCACCATTGAACACGCACACTCTAACGCTGTTCAAGAAACTGTGGATGCTGATCTACAGGCGGTCATTAAATTCCGCCCTCAAGCCCCATCACCACTTGGTCAATCATGCAACTAAGCCTGCTTTGATCAGGTGTACTACCCAGAGCCATTACCAAAGCTCGTCAGGGTCTGATTTTGAGTCTAGCTTTTAACCCCCAACCGTATTTTACTTCCCCAGTTTTTGTAGCTGCGGGACATTACCGGTAAATGCACCTGATGACAAATGTGTAGGGTTGGCCAGAACCGTATATACACACACCGTATATGACTGTATGGTGATTTCCCTGCCAAAAATACCGTATATACCTATGAATGTATGGTTTTGGCAACCCTACGAGCCTGCATTCCTCCTTAGCATGACACGGGAAGAGTCCTGCCTGTCTGTGCAGTTTGTTTACCTTGGTCATAGATGTACCGGCTGAGATTGCCTCTTTCATACAGCCTCATCACGAGGCAGGGTATGGATCCAAGCTGTGACCACCCATAGCACTCCACAACGTGTGGGCACCGACGGCTCTGTTGTGTGTGTGTGTGTGTGTGTGTGTGTGTGTGTGTGTGTGTGTGACAGATGTAGGTTAGTGTGAGGAGCGAGAAGGCGGGAGAGAAAAGTGCAGGAGCAAACAGGAGAAGCAGCCAGGTGATGCAATTCCTTGCGTACCTAGGCCAGATGAAGCACTTTGACATTTTGTGCAGGTGGCTGTATTCAGGCAGAAGGTACAGGCAATGCAAATCCTATCATACCTAGCCCAGATGAAATAGTTTTGAATTCTGTGCAGGCTTTTATTCAGGCAGGTTGCATGCACGTGTGTCATTTTTTCGTTCTTTCCTTTCCCCCAGAAAGCGTCCTGGCAATATTTAAGCAAGAAGTAAAAATGCCTCCCTTACATGGCGTAATGTCGCCTCAGCTTCTTTTTTGAAGTCCTCCACCATCTTCTGTGACAGGTGCCCGGTGGGGAGCTTTATAGCCACCTGCATGATTAGTTGTAACAATAACGATAATGATATGTGCTAACATTTTGGTCAATGATCTGTAAAAACTCAGCTAACGTGTCAGAAGGTTTGACTAAGATAGATAACAGCAAGGGTGAGGCTTAATAATGGTAGGCCATAGTGGATGCTTCTTGGAAAGTACGCTTTCAGATTTGCATGGGTCGAGCCAAAAATTGAGATGATGGAGGTTGACTTTGTCAAGGCGTGCGCCGCAAGCACAGATGTCATCTCAGCTAACGTGTCATGGTACAAGAATGAGACGAGGCAAAGCACATTCCCACCTCTAAAGCAGCTTTCCAGCAGCTTTCTATCCTTTCCGAAAAATGTCTCAAATTTAAATAGCCAGTGTGGCGTTACCTTACTAAGGCAGTTCAGGGGTGTAATATTTCTTTTGTCAAATACATGACAAGCACCCTCTGCGAATTCTGTAATGTAATGCAGCACGTTCAGCATTTTTCTTACATTTTGCTGCAAACAGTTCTGGCGTTTGCACTCCTCTCCTAGCTTATAGATGTTCCGCTTCTTGTCAAGATCCAACGTTTTGCACTTTGCACTGATTGATTCCGACCAGCATTACCTGCTGCCATCCCTCCTTGGATTTCATTCGCCCGCGCAAAACTCGTCCAAATCCTGTAAACACAAGGCAAGGTACCACAGATGGGGTCATAGACACTCCCGGGTTTTAACCGGTGTACGCAACAGATGTGCCAGACCGGGGCCTCGGGGAGTAGCACCAACAGGTATATTTGCCAGTAGAAGCCACTGAGCGGCCATGCGATATGGTAATCAGAATGCAAACGTCATTGCAATGACGCGGATATATTTGCCAGTAGAAGCCACTGTGCGGCCATGCGATATGGTAACCCTAATGCAAACGTCATTGCAATGACGCAAGATATTTGCTGGGAAACTTCAGTGCTGGGGGAACATCAGGTGTCACACCCACATACCTCCTTTCCCAATTTCAGGGCCCTCCTCTAAGCACTTCGGGTTGATATAGTCCTGGTTGTCCTCATGGATGTTTGTGCCGCACGACTCCACCATTTTCTGAACTCCACCCCCTACCCACTTTGCACTCACTTGCAGCCCCTTCCACAAATAGTAGAAGGGAGCCACCAATACAGCTGCACCGGTGATGAGGCATGTAGAGAAACGGCTCGGACCGGAATCCACCTTCTCAGAACCTCTGCAGCACCCGGCCATGCCGTCCCAAAAGCACTTGAGTCCCATCCACAGCAGGATGAAGGGGGATGCTAAGCACGTCAAAGTGCCGATTGCCACATTACTGAAGCTGCAGTTGCTGACCTTCCAGTCATTTGTCCACAAGAGGTACACCACCTGCGTACGCATGTGGTACAAGTGCAAGTATGTGAGCAATGGTGTGTGTGTGCATTTTGATTTTGTGCAGTCCCTCATAATGCTCAGTTTGTTACCCATTGGATAGCAGCAGCAGCAGCAGGTGTTACCCTTTTTGCATTTAGCGGACCAGACACGCCCGTTTTTTGGCCAACGCATTAAATTTCACACTCACAAGCAATGGGCAGCTCAAAGGCAAAAAAACCAAACAGGCTGACCTGTCTTGCACACGCACCAGAACGACAAAAAATACTGGGATTGCAACAGCCGGGCCGATGCAATCGGGTCCGCACGACGCTGATGATTTACCTACGTTTGCCACAAACAACTTGGTTATAGACGGCACCAGGATAGATGAATGCCACAAAGCACGGTTTTGTTGCTGAAGCACTGGATTGATGCACACTACAAGTTGTAGCCTACAACACAAGGCTGAATTGCTTCTTGCTCTAGGATTTAGGCGTCTCTTGAGTTGGATCTACTGCTGCTCTTGACTTGCTTGAATTGCAGCGATGGCACTTATAATGCTATGCTCAAAGACTGTTTGGAAGGAGAAAAGGACTGTTTGCAGGTGCACTTGCAGGTAGAAAATTGGCTGAATGTGCTGTTATGCTCATGTTTTATGGCTAATTTAACCCTAAGGAAGACATGAGCTTGGGTGGAGTCTTTAGGACAACTTGGAATGCAAGCTTACTTGCTCTAAGAAAAATAAAAATATGGCAATCCTGCCCACCAGGATAGTCCGGGATCAGCCCAACTTCAGCATTAAATCTGATGACCTGCACACAACCACACAACAGCACAACACCTGTGTGGGTGACCTCCTGCTCATAACAATTTTTAGCTTGCAGATTTTTGGAGAAGATCTTTATAAGCACATCTTTATAAGCAACAACGAAAGTGACAGTTGTGTACATTCGCCGGCCTAAAGAAGGGCCTGCAGCTAGCTTTCGACAAACTTTGCACTATAAGATTATAAGCATGCGCATCAAAACAATCACCAAAGCATCTTCTGCCCAAACGCTCTCAGCTGAGTCGGAAGCCTTTACACATGCACAGGTGCTGGAACAGTTTGCTAGCTAGCTTACAGAGGCGATGTGACTTCATTCTTACCTGGTCCTGATAAGCCGAGCCTTGAAAGAGCTCCCGGTTTGGTGTTCCATCCACAAATTTGGCAAACGCTTCAATCTCAGACTCAGACGTACCGTCCTTTAAGAGAACAGCGATTGGGACTATCACAGAGCCACTGCTCAGTGTACCACACTGCAAAAGAAAACAATATGTGCATTCAACTGCCAAGTGAATTACGTTGCAGACGGAAACAGTATGTGCATCTGAGCTCTCTTTACACCCAAAGACTCTGTATGGACTTTTTTGGCGAAGCCCCCTCCAGGGGCGTACCCCCTAGGTTTGCCTCCTTCCCGCCAAAGTTCTCGCGTGGCCACCCAGCCTCACCCAGACCACCCCCCGCCCTGAAATTCAGGCTAGCCTCCCAAACTAAAGTGCTAGGAGGGTAGTCCAAAGCTTGAGTGCTGCGGTTGACTAAGTGAAATTATATGGACCAAAGTTGAAACTTGGCAAAATCTTGGCCAAAGCTTTAATGCGCAGCACTCAGCCCACCTCCCGCCCTGAAATCTTGAGCAGACCCTCTAGTATGCTGATAGAGCAAATTGACAAATTTAGGATTGCTGGGGTGATGTGAGGTGTACGCTGGAGAAGTCAGCTTAGACAGTAACATTTGACCAGCCTAAAAACTCAGCATAGACCCCCCGGGCAGCCACAAACTTGATAATCTCCGTCAGCATGTATTCCTGAGCTCGTATGTTGAGGCGGGGGAGGTCCGTCAGCAAAAATTTTGAACCAAAATTATTTAACATTATATATTATTAAATCTCTTCATGTAATACTGTCAAATGATTACAGAGAGGAGGTGTCTCTCTGTGCTCAATGAGGGGCTGTGCTCTCCGTGCTCTGGTGCGTATGCCTGTGCAGCTGCTTATGTCATGTCCAAATTAAAGCCTGCCTAACGCCTTTCTTGCGTGCTATGCTGCATGTAGAATATGTGGTGAAGCAGACCACAATGCACACATGCATGACCGTGTCCTTGAGCAGCAACTGCACAGAAGCAGACCACAATGCACGCACGCATGACCGTGTCCTTGAGCAGCGAGCAGCAACTGCACAGCAACTGGAGGTCCCACCTACTGCACGAGTGGAAGCAGGCGGGCGTGCCTCGTATGCCTGCACAATCTGTGGCGTGCAAGACCACAACGCACACGCATCATTGTGTGCAGCAGCAGCAGCAGAAGCAGCCGAGCCTGCTACGCGGAGGCAGCAAACATGTGGCACATGTGGACAACGTGGCCACAATGCACGCACACATCACCAGCACGTAGCAGCAGAAGCAGAAGCAGCAGAGGGCGGGAGGGAGGAGCATATAGAGGACTTAGAGCGGGAACAAGCAGTGAAAGGGAGACGTGGCAAACGTCCTCACTTCGCCAACTTTTCAGCGTTGCTTGCAATGCTTCCCCCACTTGTCGCTTTGGGATTGTCTCCTAACTTCTGACTTTTGCGCACCAGACCTAAAACAAGCGTGCAGCTTTTTACCAGCTGCGTTACAACCTATAGTAAGATGTGTGCAACCTATAGTAAGATGTGTGCACTTGAAAATGAGACATGCACAATTGGACAGCCCTGAATATGTGTGTGTGCATGAAATGCGTGGGAGATAGCATCCAACAACACAGTTAGAGCCATGCAAAGTGAGCACTTATCACACTTTTGATCACCGGAGTGCTCATGATGGTTTTCCAAATCAAATAAGGCACGTAGCAATGCTGCGCGTGTGACATCAAATTTCTGTGTTGCAAGGTATTGTGCAGGGAGGATGACTACCATCAAGGTCTCCACTAGCTTATTTCAAGTACAAGGCAGCTGCAATCTCATGTTCAATTTCTAAAAACGGCTGTAAGCCAGCACATGCACAGGAGGAACTGATATGCAATGTCAAAAACTCACATCATCACTCAGAACAGCATTTGTCAGAGCTGCACCCGGCAGTCATTTAACTTGTTCTACATACTGCTGATCACCTGCTACAAGTGCTCACCGTCTGCATGGCAGTGAACACCAGAGAGCACCCTCAGCAACTGCAAGACTGCAAACGTACCGTGACACAGAGATAGCACTGCAAACGTACAGTGACACAGAGATAGCACGTGCCGTGACACAGTACGTACGAGATAGCACGTACCGTGCCAAAGAGATCGCACGTACCGTGATGCAGAATTAGCACTGCAAACATACCGTGACACAGAGATAGCACGTACCGTGACATAGAGATAGCACGTACCGTGACACAGAGATAGCATGTACCATGATGCAGAAATAGCACTGCAAACGTGCCGTGACACAGAGATAGCACGTACCGTGACACAAAGATAGCACGTACCGTGACACAGAGATAGCACGTACCGTGACAGAGATAGCACGTACCGTGACACAGAGATAGCACGGCTTGCCATTGCCATCATCCATCATGCTTGCCTTCAAGCGGTGCAGGTTTGTGGCCACCGCATCGCAGATGTCCTCTTTGAATGCAATTTCAGAGTCAAAGCTTTCCTGTACTGAAGTCAAATTAGCCTCGACCTGAGAAAAAACATGGTTTCCTGTGACTACCGCTTTTCATTCTTATACTTGTGGCAATGCAATTTAAAGTAGTCGATACACGTGTACACAGATATGCCTCTGAAGGCAGAACAATTGCAATTGAGGAGGCACGCAGCTGTGCTAGGAAGATATGTGTGTGTACACCGTGCTGAAATAGAGTAAGCTGGAATAAATTAAAGCATTAGCAAGTGGACAAAAAACCTACCCGAGCTATGATCTTGATGCTCGCTCCTGCACCGCGCCCCAGTGACGGAATTGATGGCGTGCTGCCTATCACCCTTACATCCATCCGGCCATACGTTCCACATGTCGGATCATTACCTGATGAGGATTCAGCTTCAAGGGCTATAAAGTATGCAGCATCTGTATGCAACAGTATGTGATATGTGACACCTGAAAGGTTGATCAAAAGAGTTTGGACCAAAGGGGTGATTTCACAGTATAGAAGTTGCTTTATAAACTTGATGCATTTTACAGTATTCAACATTAAGGCTTAGCAGTACTGCACCCTTTAGTACAGCAAAGTGGAGTTTGTACGACAAATCATGCACGCAAACTGGAATGATTTAACAAAAGTCCACTGGATTTAAGTGTGAACGGGCATGCTCTCAGGATATAGTGAGAAAGGTCTCCTTAACGTGGGGAGTGGTTTTTCACTGTTTTTTTTCTTTCTGTCAATAGGCATGCTCCCACGATAGAGCGAAAAAGTATTGACCCAAAATCTGTAGGGCCATACTTTCTGGGATATACCTGCTTCTGCTACAAATTCAAGTGTTGACTCTTCATCTGACGGAGCTCCTAAGTAATATCCCCCTTCCACCTGCACGCAATCATCAAATTTTGATGCAGGTTTGGTGTAGTTGTAAATGCTGAGAACAGAGGGAGCCCGGGTACTATTTCCCCCTCAACCTCAAGGTTTGGTGCAGGCTTGGTGTAACTGAGTAAATGAATAATGCTGCATAGTTGCTTGCGATCACTTTGTCAACGGCATTGACGACCACAGCAGTAGACGACCACTGCCTTGCAGAACACACAGATCACACAAAAACGACGCAGATGCAATTTCCTGTGGTTGGTTTTACTGAGCATGAAAATTTGGCATGATGGGCAGATTTCTAGAAAATAGAAACTACCAGTACTGCCCCTCTTTCTCACTCACTCACCAATTATTCATATGTCAAAAAGGTGATACGCAGTGAACATGCTGTTGCACTCACCACATCCCCAAAGGTGAGAGACTTGGAGCATTTCTTGCTCACAACAATATTCTTCCTATAATCTGTGTCTTGTACAGCAACTCGTATCGTCCGCTCTGCCAAGGGGTATGGCTCCACGGAAACTATGTAGTCCTTTTCATCAAGCTGCCATTCATTTCTCAGGCCTGAGCCTTTCAGGAGTCCATCGTTTGAGTTCCCCTAGCACACGTGTTATAAATGAGCACACGTGTTATAAGTGAGCACACGTGTTATAAGTGAGCACACGTGCTATGAGTGAGCACACGTGTTATAAGTGAGCACACGTCTTATAAGTGAGCACACATGTTATAAGTGAGCACACGTGTTAAAAGTGAGCAAGCAAGGAATGAGGAAAGAGACCGGTGTGCTAGGAAGGAGGGTGCATCATACAAGGGTGGAAGTTCTCCCATAATTTACCAAAAAATCACTGGCGCTTTTCGTTTCAGGTTTGTAGACTGGCTATTAAAGCTAGAGTGCCAAAGAAAGCAATGGAATCTAGAAGAAATTCTGGGAATTCCAGGAAAGCAAAAGGGGGAGCAAGGGTTCTGATCAGTACACAGCACCAACCTGTATACACGTATTAATGCCTCGGATCGTCACTTCACCAGTTTTGTTGACCGATACTGTGTGTGGCTGCGAGCAAGTAGCCTCAGAACGACCTACAAGGCAGCTGGACAATGCGTGCTGTCTGTGGATTGCAGGCATGAGACCAGCACAGAAAAAGATACAAGGCATCTGCACAGGCAGTGAAAAGAATACGGCAGTGCAAAGGGTGCTGTAGGCGACTTGATTCTAGGGTGAAGAAAAGTATCGAGAATTACTCAAAGATCAATTCTGTAACGTTTCACTGCAAACTTACTTGGAGCTTTCAACCTTGTTCTGTCTCAAAATCCGATCCCCTGATTTCCAGATGTACACGCATACACGCACCATTCTCATCCCTATCACTCAGAGAGGGGGAGGGAATAGGGCTTGGAGGGGGGGGGGGAGT
>Ga0307974_1002826_pt1:2500-12407 | contig 12407 bp, 14 predicted proteins | sample OrgLakmetagen784_FD_201812 | JGI IMG/M metagenome (GOLD analysis project Ga0307974, IMG submission 201812) | Saline water microbial communities from Organic Lake, Antarctica - #784 | ecosystem: Environmental > Aquatic > Non-marine Saline and Alkaline > Saline | place: Antarctica... | reverse complement strand
GTGCCTTAATGTGTCAATACAGGTTTGTACGCATGCGTGTGCGTGGGTGTGAGTCTGGGTGTAGGTGTAGGAATGGTTGTGGGCTTAGGCGTGGGCTTGTATTGGTGTGTGTGTTCTAGTGTGTTCTTTTTATACGTTTGTGCATGGATGTGTCCGTGTGTTCTTTAATACGTTTGTGCATGGGTGTGTGCGTGTGTGTTCTCTTAGTACGTGTGTGCATGGGCGTGTGCGTGTGTGTCTGTGCATGAGTACGTGTGTGCATGGGCGTGTGCGTGTATGATGTGTTTGGATCGTTATGTTTTATGTTGCAGAGCAACCATTTACTCTCCTTGCACTGCTCAATTCTTTTGTTACAATACTATTTGACCAAGCGGGATTCCTTCTTCCAACAGCTTATGGTGTCTTAAGCTTCTTCTGAAACTCTTTATAGGTGCTTGCTTTGAGGGAGTAATTTTACGAAACCAAGTCCTTCTGGAACTCTTTATAGGTGCTTGAGTTGAGGGAACAGTTTAACGAGATCAAGTTATTTTGAAACTCTTTATAGGTGCTAGCTTTGAGGGAACGGTTTAACGAGATCGAGTCTGAGAAGGGCGGAGCTGAATACTACAAAAAGGTACCGTACTGTTGGCAGCGCTGCGTGAGCTTTTTTTGTGACGTCATAGGAGTAGGGTTGGCCATTACAGTGTATACATTTGCCATACATGACCGTATATTTGAAGAAACCCCCTGCAAAATTTGCCGTTTATACACCGCATACGGTTGTGGCACACCCTACGTAACAGATGTTTTGCTTCGTGTCGTGTGCTAGCCCTTATTATCTAGATGTTTGTCACAGCCTTTTAACAACGTGGTGCCTTGCATGTTTACTTCATTGTACGTACTATGATATGTTTGTCAGATCCAATTGTCCCTTTTGCAGATGCATGGACACACACATACACAAACACGTGCAAGCACACACCACACACGCACATACACACTCACACATATTCACATACACACTCTACAGACTACAGACGCATACACTTATACACATTCGCTTTTCTTTAGGCTGTTCACGCACGTGTGCAGATGGGTTTTCTTTAGGCTGTTTACGCACTTGTGCAGATGGGTTTGCTGCAAATCAGTACACATCACAGTGGAGGTACAGTGTAGTTTTTGACAGTGCATTACATGCGCAGCCTGCCCAAGAGCTAGTGCACACATAGAGGACGAGTTGCTTGCGACAAGCCAACAGTAAAACTGTCATTTATGTGTCCCAGACATCACGTGTGACACTCGCACATACACACGCACACACATACACACACACATACACACATACATACATGCATACGCGCACATACACATATACACACATACATACATACAAAAATCCATACATGCATGCAGCTTGCCCACGAGCTGCAGTCTGGGCGTGCGCGCATAGAGGACGAGCTTCTTGTGACGGGCCAGCTGGTGACCCAACTGGAGGGACGGTTGCGAGCTGCGTTAGAGCGTGTGGACGCAGCGGAAACCACATCACAGGTATGTGAGGAACGCTTGGGGCGTGTGAATGTGTAAGGTGGTGCTTGTGATGCGCATGATGCTGCGCTAGAGCGTGTGGACGCAGCATAAATCGCATCACAGGTATGTGAGGAGCGCTTGGGGCGTGTAAATGTGTAAGGTGGTGCTTGTGATGCGCATGATGCTGCGCTAGAGCGTGTGGACGCAGCGGAAACCACATCACAGGTATGTGAGGAACGCTTGGGGCGTGTAAATGTGTAAGGTGGTGTTTGTGATGCGCATGATGCTGCGTTAGAGCGTGTGGACGCAGCATAAATCGCATCACAGGTATGTGAGGAAGGCTTGGGGCGTGTTAGGGTGTTTGTGATGTGTGTGTGTGTAAGGTGATGTGTTTTTGTGGTATGTTAAAGTGTATAAGGTGACGTGTTTTTGTGATGTGTGTAAAAGTGTGTAAGGCGATGTGTGTTTGTGATGTGTGTGTGTCAGGTGATGTGTGTTGTGATATGCATTATGCTGCGCGCTTAAGCATGCAGACACAGCAGAAACTGTAGCACATGCGTGGTGCTTGGTTTGTGTGAGCGTATGTGGTGGTATGTATGTGTTTGATGGGCAATGTGCTGCCGCAAAGCGTACGTGGCTGGCGGAGCAATGTTTTATGTGCTGCAATGGCATATGCGCACGCAGTAGATCGGCAGGGAGAAACAAGTGGTACTGTGGATGGCATTGTTATAGTATAATGTGATGATGTCTTGGATTGATGATCTCAGGGGACAGTAGCACGCGCGTGGGATGCAAAAGAAGTTGGACAGAAAATAAACAAAAAAACTACGCAGGCAGTGGGATCCACTCCCCACATTAATAAAAGAAAAGAGCCACTTTGGTACTGGGTGCCATAAAACTCCTCCTCCAGAAAGATGAAGAAAGAGATCCTGATGGGGATTAGGAGGGCTGCAGGTTTGGCCTGAAGTCGGAGACAGTCAACTGGCATCCGTACCAAATTGCTGTGACGCGCAGTGTATGCTTTATCTAAAATCATGTGCTTTCTTATGCAAACTAGTGCCAAGAGGCACCCCTGAGCAGCGCAATGAAGCAGGCTGCTATGCAGGTCGATGTGGCTGCCCCTGTTCATTCTTGCTGCACACACACACACGCACACACACACATATATACACACACACACACACACACACACACACACACACGCACTGTCATCACCGAACCCACAGGTGGCAGAGGCACGCACACGCGATGCAGTGAAGCAGATTGGAGTGGAGGTCGAGCATCGCTTGGCTGCTGTGGCAGGCAACCGCTCTCTGTGGCCAGAAGTCATACAGGCAGAGGTCACGAAAATGGAAGCCAGGCTTGAGACGCTGCAGGTGAGCAGGTTGGATAAGTCATACAGGCAGAGGTCACGGAAAGGGAAGCCATGCTCGAGACGCTGCAGGTGAGCAGGTTGGAAAAGTTATGCATCAAATGTTATGGGTCCCGTATGACACCCCCACTGGGGTAGAACTGGGGTAGAACAAAAGAAAGGATGTGGGAATGGGTGCATTGAACAATGGTTAGGACGTTGATACCTAGATCCACCCATGCTAGGTACACTGACTCTGCTTCTAGGTTACCTAATGAATGTTAATACCCAGATACTGCACATCATGCATTCAGCCTGAGGTAGGAATAACAAAAAGGTTGATTGGAGGTTCTGCAGGGATGATTGTTGGAAGGTCGTAGGTAAGTGCAGCCCGGCATTTTTTATTCTGAGTATCATTATGTGGTATGAAATGTGAATGCCTGTGGCAGATGTCTTTACTGTCTTAACTGTCGAAAACCTGCCCGCACAATAATACCCTTCTTGACATGCACCCGCATATGCCTTCTTTTGATGGGGGGTGTGGAGAGTCATACATGCTTGCTCAAGCTAGATGGTATGAGCACTGCCACTTGTCGAGACCACTGTCACCAACATGTAGGGTTGGCCAGAACCGTATATACACACCGTATATGACCGTATGTATGGTGAGTTTCCTGCCAAAAATACCGTATGTACACCGTATAACGTATAAAAATTTGGTTCTGGCCCACCCTACCAAAATGCTCACACCCTAAGGCAGGCTCCGGACATGCTACTTCAATTTGGAAAATTAAATGGCAAGTTGGTTTTTTTTGGCGTGCTTGCACATCAATGTCAATGCCAAGCATGCTGGTCCAAGCTGTCTGGCAGACCACTATCACTGACATGCGTGCAATATAATTTCAGGCATTCGAGTCCAAGCTAGATGGCATGAACAATGCCACTGACTTTCTGGCACACTGATGCAGACTTCTGGCATGCTATCTTGAGCTATGAGTTCCATGACCACTGTCGTGTTTGCACACTTATGTAAACCTTCAGCATGCTGGTCCAAGCTACATGGCATGACCACTTTCACTAATATGCTTCTAGCACACTGGTATGAACTTCAGGGCACGCTATCGGCTGCTCAGTCACGAATGGAGAGTGATGCACATTCACTTCAAAGCTTGACTGCTCAGCGCACTGAGCTGCAAGGACGGGCAGCCCAGCTTGAAGGAGCTCTGTTGCGCTTAGAAGAGGCAGCTACAGAAAGAGCACAGGCACGCATGCATCAGTTTGTGTGTGAGTTTATGGGCTGAGGTGTGTGGGCCGAAGTGTGTTTGTATTTTTGTTTTTTTGTATGAGCATGTGTGTGTATATGTGCATGTGTGTTTGCATGTGGGCCTGTACATGCAATTCATTTGTTAAGCAGAATGCGCGGGAGGTTGCGCTCTGGCACATGCAAGGATAGGTTCCAATATAGAACGCGTGGGATTTTCTGGGGAGCGCGGGATTATGTGCAGCTACTGAAGGGCAGGAGGGAAAATGATGTACCACTTGGTGTGTATTTGTGTGTGTGTGTGTGTGTTGTGTGTGAGTGTGTGTGTGTGTGTGTGGTGTGTGTGTGTGTGCGTGCGTGCCGACCTGAGCCCTACCTTTATGAATTTCTTGGGGGATTGCCATGATTATGCATGAGGGCAAACAGTCAGGTGACCGACTTCTGATTTGAATACCCTGCCACCTATGAAAACAGTATTTGTGTGTGTCATCATTTGAGCAGGAAGTGCAGCAGGATCTAGCGCGCGTTTCTGCGCAGCTACTGGATGCGCGTGCGGACGTTGAGAGGCTATCTGCCTTAAACAAGGATCTGGCAGGACAAGTAGAAGAAGGTGAGGAGCATGCGTTTGGCACACACATACACACACACACTGATAAAATTGAATGGGACAAGGTGTAGTGCATGCATCACAACTGACACAATTGCAAAAACTGCTGGGTTCAGTGTGTAACACTTGAACTCCAGTTCCTGAAGTTAAGCAAAGTGATATCTCTCATATCACATTTAAATTGGTCCTCACAACTGCTATTCCTTTTTAGTCTGAGTTGTAAATAATCCACTGCCATCTCACGATGCAAACGTGATAGAACCCTTCTGCACACACGTGTACACACACACACACATACACACACACACACACACACACACACGCACACACACACACGCACACACACACACGCACACACACACCAGGCAAAAAGCGTGCGAGCCGTACAGCCTCAGTGCTTCACCCTCCTGCCTCTCAGCATCATCAAATGAATAGCAGCCACGGCCTTTCTCACCTGACACACAATGGAGGTGGCAAGTGGCAGGTATGAGTTCTCTCTGTGTTCCAAGTAAATACAGCATTTGGCAGGACCGGAGGGCATCTGTCATATATGCTGCACACATACCAAATGTATAAGAATGGCCAAATCCAGCCCTTTTCATCCGCTTCTAGACGCCCTGACCCGAGCAGCCTGCCATCATATTTCTCAGGTGCACTGCGCCTACAGCCTCTACACGGAATTTGAAATATGACTATTTGCAATTGATTGTTTTGCACCAGCAAGCTCTTAGCACTCCTAGCTTGTGCCTCTCGTTGGCTTGTTTGCTCACAGGGCATGCAAACGAACTTTTTGTACACTTAGGTCCAAAGCACATACTGTCTACTGCTTCCTTAGGTCTGCTACCTGCTGTACGATAGATATGCTGCTCACTGTACCATAGATCTACTCCCTGCCGTGCCTTCGATCTGCTACCTCCATAGATCTGCTACCTGTTGTACGATTCATCTTATGCTCACTTTACCGTAGATCTGCGACTCTGTACCAATGTCGCGTATGATTACACGCTCTGCCCTGCACACGGAAATTTCAAACATTTTGAAACATTCAAGGTTGCTTGGCGCTACGAGCTCTATCCTATATGAGATCAAATACGCGTGTCCAGATCGTAGCATGGCCCCAGCTGAATGTGCCTTGCACTGTGCATGCCACCCTGTGAGGCCCAGAAATGTTGCTTGGTGTGGACAATAGACCAAGACGTGTCTGGTCGATATTTGACCAAGACGTGTCTGGTCTTCTTGTAACATACACAAGTGACGTACACATTACTTTGTCGCCCATCTCTTAATTTTTATGTTCTCACACTTCTCTGTCACACTCCTCTATTACACTCCTCCACATTCCACCCTGTACATGCCTCTTTCACACTTCTCTGTCACACTCCTCTATTACACTCCTCCGCATTCCACCCTGTACATGCCTCTTTCACACTTCTCTGTCACACTCCTCTATTACACTCCGCCACATTCAACCCTGTACATGCCTCTTTCACACTTCTCTATTACACTCCTCAATCACACTCTTCCACATTCCACCCTGCACACGCCATAAACAGAATGCAACCTTTGCATGAGGCTCGGAACACAGGAATCTCACCAGAACATGCTGGGTCCTCTCTACACTCCACCCTGCACACGCCATAAACAGAATGCGACCTTTGCATGAGGCTCAGAGCACGGGGATCTCACCAGAACATGCTGGGTCTTGTCTACACTCCACCCTGCACACGCCATAAACATAATGCGACCGTTGCACGTGTTCGGAACACAGGAATTCCACCAGAATATGCTGGGTCTTCTCTACTCTCCACCCTGCACACGCCATAAACAGAATGCGACCTTTGCATGAAGCTCAAAGCACAGGGATCTCACCAAAACATGTCGGGTCTTCTCTACACTCCACCCTGCACAGGTCCAGAATGTGACCTTTGCATGAGGCTCAGAGCACGGGGATCCCACCAAAACATGTCGTGTCTTCTCTACACTCCACCCTGCACAGGTCCAGAATGTGGTGGGGGGTGGCAGCTTGTACGGCCTGGCAGACGGGCAGCAGGCGGCTTTAAGCCACGCGAGCAGTACGGAAGGGGAAGATGAGGATGTGTACTCAGAAGAACAGGTGAGGGGCTTGCAGTGCAGCTTGTAAGAAATGCCCAAGTGTTTTTAATGTGAGTTTTTCTAGTTCTGAGTGGTAATTTGGATGTGGCAGTGAGGAATCCCACCCTTTGAATAGCGAAGAAAAGGACACAAAAGGCTACTCTGGTAGAGATAAGGCACTTAGTATGATTTAGGGGAGGTCCCTTGGGTGCCAGCACTTGAGAGCTCCTCACCGCTTTCACACTTGCACCACGGTTTTCCTGATGCCTGCAAGGTTCTGAAGTCCCCCCACGAGGGCTGAATACATCAACGCTCCCCCAGATGTATGGCCATACTTTCAAATTAATCACATTCCGGTTTTGAACGCCAGCATTTCAGTAGCACCACAGCATTCCAGCAGCACCACAGCATTCCAGTAGCACCACAGCATTTCAGCAGCACCACAGCATTCCATAGCACCACAGCATTCCATAGCACCACAGCATTTCAGCAGCACCACAGCATTCCATAGCACCACAGCATTTCAGCAGCACCACAGCATTCCATAGCACCACAGCATTCCAGTAGCACCACAGCATTCCAGTAGCACCACAGCATTCCAGCAGCACCACAGCATTCCAGTAGCACCACAGCATTCCAGTAGCACCACAGCATTTCAGCAGCACCACAGCATTTCAGCAGCACCACAGCATTTCAGTAGCACCATAGCATTTCAGCAGCACCACAGCATTCCAGCAGCACCACAGCATTTCAGCAGCACCACGGAATTCCATAGCACCACAGCATTCCATAGCACCACAGCATTCCAGTAGCACCACAGCATTTCAGCAGCACCACGGAATTCCATAGCACCACAGCATTCCAGTAGCACCCCAGACCCCCGCCACAAGTCCAGCCTTGTTCACCACGACTGCTTTGACTCCTACAATTTGCACTTGCTTCATTGAATCATATGACTCACAACCCTAAAAGGTAGAAGCCGTCCACTACTCATTGATGCTGCGCGTCTCTGACTCTTACTCTTTGCGTTCGTGCCAGGGCTCCTCTGACAACCTACAAGGTTTTGAGCGCCACGGCCTCTGGGGCGCCCCAACGGACGTCCAGCACAGGCCTGGATCCAGTCAAGCTCCCGTACAAGGGGGAAAGAAAGGCACACTCACAGCTGGGGGAAGCAGTCAAAAAGGTTGGGGGAATAGGGATGGCAGGGGGTTGGGTGTGAGCCAACTTCAGGAAGGTGGTTTTCAAGAAATAGATGCTGCAAGGCACCAGCAACTTCACTCATCTTTGGACAATGCCTCACACAGCTTGCAAGGCCCTGAGCGTGGGACCTCGCACCACCAGCATCAGAACCAGCCTGAAAGGATTGTGAGGAGGGCCAGCAGCAATTTGGGCGGCAGCTCCGCCTCTGGGGGACGAGCAGGGGCGAGGAAAGGAGCGCCACAGGTGTGCGTGTGTGTGTGTGCGTGTGTGTGCGTGTGTGTGTGTGTGTGTGTGCGTGTGTGTGTGTGTGTGTGTGCGGGTGCGGGTGTGGGTGTGGGTGTGGGTGTGGGTGTGGGTGTGGGTGTGGGTGTGGGTGTGGGAGGGTGGGTGGGCGTTGTGTTTGCTTTGCGGGTGTGGGTATGGTCCTCTAAGACATGCGTGTATGGTTGAAAGTGCCTGTATGGGCATGTGGTAGTAAGTCTACCAAACAATGTGACGTCTCTTGTGTCAAGGGAAGCAGGGACAAGTGGGGAAGCGTCCCCAGCGACGCTGAAAAGTTGGCGAAGCCCATCAGCACTGTCAGTGTGACGCGTGCGTGCATCTGAATGTGTGTGCGCGCGTGTGTGTGTGTGTGTGTGTGTGTGTGTGTGTGTGTGTGTGTGTGTGTGTGTGTGTGTGTGTTTGTGTGTGTGTGCATGTATGTGTTTGTGTTTGTGTGTGTGTTTGTGTGTTTGTGTGTGTTATGCATGGAGACATGTGTATTTACAACAATTAGGCTTGTGAGGGCATAATCACATAGAAGGACTTGACTCCTTGCGTCGAAGGAAACTGGACAAACGAGTACCCAGGTAGCCTGTATTTCAGGTTTAGGTTTGTAAAGAAGTACAATCTAAATCCCTTAACGAGTATCCATTGGAGGGCAAGTCTGGTGCCAGCAGCCGCGATAAATCCAGCTCCAATTGCGTATATGAAATTTCTTGCAGCAAAAGAAATTGGGCAGGAAATGAGTCTGATTCCAGGTGCTGGGCGGTATAGGCATCTTTATATTTTAAAGCACTTACCTCGAAATTCCAAAGGCAGCCTTGTTCGTGGAGTGGTTCTCATATGCAAAGTATCTGGCTGAGTTTTGGTTGTAAATAGATCACACGTGCAAAATTTGCCACCCTCGTCGCAGGTGCTGGGTGGTGTAGACATCTTGTACCTCAAGAACGTGGTCCTCAAATTCATGGAGGCAGTTACTGCAGGAAAGGTAGCAGAAAGAGACGCCCTGCTCCCTGCTGTCGCAACTTTACTCCAGGTGGGCTTTGTGGTAATGATCGCTTGTTTTCAATCGAGTTTCCTTGCGTATGCTCATGTGTTAAACACCACGTTTCATTACGTATGTCTTCTGTTGATCATTATCAACACTTACAAATGTAGTTATGTGTGATGTGTGTATTTGTAATGCATACAAATGTAATTGTCACTACATATGGTCGTAACTATTTGTCACGTGCGTACACGTGCACGCACGCATTGCGCGCGTGATGGGCTTCGCCGACCATTCAGCGTCGCTAGCCACGCTCCCTCGCTTGTTATCACTATCAGCATATGATTTATAGATTATCTTAGCAGGTAGTGGGTAGGGGAAAAGGGGTACCCCATGCTCCCTGCTACCGCCGTGTTTCTGCATGCATAAGGGAAAAAGGGGTACCCCATGCTCTCCGCTACCGCCGTGTTCCTGCCTGTGTGTGTCTGCCCACAGCTTTGTTCATGTTTGAACGTTAGCTCAAATCCAACAATGCTCTGCAACGATGAATGTGAGCAGAGAGGGGGAAAGGCGAATTCGTCTCAGCATTTCTGGCCTGGGACTCCGGCCCCCGTTTTTTTTTTCTTCTTTCAATGCTCTGAA
>Ga0307974_1002822_pt1 | contig 12420 bp, 6 predicted proteins | sample OrgLakmetagen784_FD_201812 | JGI IMG/M metagenome (GOLD analysis project Ga0307974, IMG submission 201812) | Saline water microbial communities from Organic Lake, Antarctica - #784 | ecosystem: Environmental > Aquatic > Non-marine Saline and Alkaline > Saline | place: Antarctica: Organic Lake... | reverse complement strand
GACAGCCTGTGCTTTGTTTGCACAATTACTTGTTTGCACACCTACTTGCTCCTATCCTTTTGTCACGCTGGATGTGCGTACACTACCAGCAGACAGCCTGGCCATACATGCATAATTACTTGCTCCTTTTCTTTGTCACGCTGGATGTGCGTACACTACCAGCAGACAGCCGGTGCTTTGTTTGCACAATTACTTGTTCGCACACCTACTTGTTCCTTTTCTTTGTCACGCTGGATGTGCGTACACTACCAGCAGACAGCCTGGCCATACATGCACAATTACTTGTTCCTTTTCTTTGTCACGCTGGTAGTGCGTACACTACCAGCAGACAGCCGGTGCTTTGTTTGCACAATTACTTGTTTGCACACCTACTTGCTCCTATCCTTTTGTCACGCTGGATGTGCGTACACTACCAGCAGACAGCCTGTGCTTTGTTTTTTCTACGGACCTTGCGTTTTTTGTGCGTGTGACAGGGCAGGACTCGCGCAAGGTAGTAGTTAATTAGTTGAAGTAAGGAAGCAGGGTCGGCCAGGACCATGTATATACGGTGCATGTATGGTATTTTTGGCAGGGATATTACCAAATATATGGTCATATACGGCGTATATAAACAGTTCTGGCCAACCCCTAAAGATATGTATCACTTTGGTCCACAACAACACCCACATGATTTATCATTTATCATCTCCAACACATGAAACGAAAAAAAGAAGAACTACGCAGGCAGTGAAAACCACACTCCACATGTTAGTCAAGGAAAAGGAGCCACCTACATAAACTAAAAACACAGACACGCCTACTCATACAAAACACAGACGATTCACTACTTTTTGCTAAAACCTCATTAAAACCACCATTGCGCTTCACGCAAATATATGCGCTTGCACAATATTGTACTTAATCTTTCTGCCCCTAATGCATGTATACGCACAACACGCAAACCCTCCGCACACCCCCCCTTGCAGCTTGAAGAAAGCCGCACCCAATTGTCCGTTCTAGAAGGCCAGCAAAACATGCAGCAGCAGCGAATTGCCGATCTCACACAGCAGCTGGAGAAGCAACAGCAGCAGCAGCAGCAGCAGCAGCAGAGCAGTGAGGATGCGTCACAGGTGCTGACTTTGCAGCAGCAGCTGGCGCAAACCACACAACAATTGGAGCAGCAGCTGGAGCAGCAGCAGCAGCAGCAGCAGCAGCAGCAGAGCAGTGAGGATGCGTCACAGGTGCTGGCTTTGCAGCAGCAGCTGGCGCAAACCACACAACAATTGGAGCAGCAGCTGGAGCAGCAGCGGCAGCAGCAGCAACAGAGTAGTGAGGATGCGTCACAGGTGCTGGCGTTGCAGCAGCAGCTGGCGCAAACCACACAACAATTGGAGCAGCAGCTGGAGCAGCAGCGGCAGCGTCAGCAGCAGAGCAGTGATGATGCGTCGCAGGTGCTGGCATTGCAGCAGCAGCTGGCGCAAACCACACAGCAGCTGGAGCAGCAGCAGCAGCAGCAGAGCAGTGAAGACGATTCACAGGTGCAGGCGTTGCAGGAGCAGCTGCAGCTCGTCAGGCAGCAAACAGTGACCATAATAGAAGAGCACAGCAGTCAACAAACAAAGCTGGTAGCAGAGCTTGAGAGATTGAGGCCCGTGGCTACAAAGGCTGAGCAGTTGCAAGCAGCCGTCGACGAGCTGTCAGCAGCTGTCGCTGAATTTGAGAGCGTAAAAGCGGAGGCAGCACGCGCTCAGGCCCTGCAGGCCAGTGTCGACGAGCTGTCAGCAGCTGTCGCTGAATGTGAGAGTGTGAAAGCGGAGGCAGCACGCGCTCAGGGTTTGCAGGCCAGGGTCGACGAGCTGTCAGCAGCTGTCGCTGAATTTGAGAGTGTGAAAGCAGAGGCAGCACGCGCTCAGGCCTTGCAGGCCACAGTGCAGGAGCTACAGGCATCCCTGGAAAGCCTACGCGCTGCAAGTAGTGCTGGTGGTGCTGGTGGTAAAGGGGAGGGGGCGAAAGGAGAGGGGGCTGAAGAGCAAGGGGGAGGAAGCAGGGAGGGTGAGGGTGGTCTGCAAGCACAGCTGGATGCGTTGCAGGTGAGCGTAAGAAAGGTCAAAGGACGGTGGAATTGCGGTATTACATGCTTAAGCATTTAATTATAAGCATAAGCGCATAAGTGGTTAACGAGTGTGAACAGAGTGGCAGGGCTTTTTTTGCTGCATGACATGGGGGTGCCTAGAACAAGAATCTGTAAGATTTTATCACTTATGTAAGTGTGCCCGTGCAAACACGCGTGCTTGCGTTTACATGCACAACAACAAACTTATGCATTGGCTGACCGCAGACAAGCAACGATGCACACACACATACACACACACACAAACACACGCACAAATACACGCACACAAACACACACACACGCACACACACACACACGTACATGATGTGACACTGACACGTACACCTGATCACACGTACATCTCATCACACGTGCACTGATCACACGTACATCTCATCACACGTACACCTGATCACGCGTACATCTGATCACACGTACATCTGATCACACGTACACCTGATCACACCTACATCTGATCACACGTACACCTGATCACACGTACATGGTTTGCGCTGACTCTGCAGGCAAGCAACGATGAGCTGCAGGCAGCGCTAAATGACCTAGAATCTAAAGTGCTGGACCAGGAGACGGAGCTGGAAATGAAAGACGAAGCACTGCAGGTGTGTGTGTGTGTGTGTGTGTGTGTGTGTGTGTGTGTGTGTGTGTGTGTGTGTGTGTCTGTGTGTGTGTGTGTGCGTGCGTGTGTGTGTGTGCGCCCACGCTTGTGTGTGTGCACGTGTGAATTTGTTTTTGCGTGTTTGTATGTGTATTTGTGCGTGCGCGCGTATGCTTACAAGTGTCTGCGTGTGAGTGCTTCTGCGCACGTGTTTCAGCAGTGTAGCGTAATGAGTCTGCTGCAAGTTTTGATGCACTGTAATGATCTGCAGTTACAGTCGTCTGTTATGCAACCTTGACCATGCAATATACAGTATCCTCTGCCACGCGTAAACATAACCTGATTGTGTGTGTGTGTGTGTGTGTGTGTGTGTGTGTGTGTGTACCTACGCAGACGGCTCGCCCACAGGCGCAAGCTCTGCCACACATAAACACAACCTGAATTTGTTTGTGTATGTGTGTGTGTGTGTGTGTGTGTATGTGTGTGTGCCTACGCAGGCGGCTTGCCCACAAGCGCAAGCTCTGCCACACATATACGCAACCTGATTTTGTATGTGTATATGTGTTGTTTGTGTGTGTGTGTGTGTGTGTGTGTACTGACGCAGGTGGCTCGCCCATGGGCGCAAGTTTTGCCACTCATAAACGCAACCTGAATTTTTGTGTATACTGACGCAGGCCGCTCGCCCACAGGTGCAAGCTCTTGCAGCTGCTCAGCATGAAGTGGCTGCCCTCACCGTGCGGTTGGAGAGCCAAACCAGTGCCCTTGAAAAGGTACTGACACCTAGGTCAGCTAGTTATCTATAATTAATGTTTCTTGGCAGGGGGCCTTTCCACTGCCCTGAAAAAGGTAATGACATCCAGCAGCTAGTCATCTTTGTTAGTTAATGTTGTTTGACAGGGCCAATCCAATGCCCTGAAAAAGGTGTATCTTTTGTTCAGTACCCTTGAAAGGAACTGACCTTTTGTTCAGCACCCTTGAAAGGAACTGACCTTTTGTTCAGTACCCTTGAAAGGAACTGACCTTTTGTTCAGTACCCTTGAAAGGAACTGACCTTTTGTTCAGTACCCTTGAAAGGAACTGACCTTTTGTTCAGTACCCTTGAAAGGAACTGACCTTTTGTTCAGCACCCTTGAAAGGAACTGACCTTTTGTTCAGTACCCTTGAAAGGAACTGACCTTTTGTTCAGCACCCTTGAAAGGAACTGACCTTTTGTTCAGTACCCTTGAAAGGTACTGACCTTTTGTTCAGTACCCTTGAAAGGAACTGACCATTTGTTCAGTACCCTTGAAAGGAACTGACCTTTTGTTCAGTACCCTTGAAAGGAACTGACCTTTTGTTCAATACCCTTTTCAGTACCCTTGAAAGGTACTAACATCCAGCACGGCCCTTCGGTTAAAGTAGTGTTACATGGTGGAGGGCTGTGCCACTGCCCTGAAAAAGGTACTGAACACGCTCACTCAAGTAATGCAAAGTAATGAAAAGTAATAAAAAGTAATAAAAAGGTACTGAACGCTCATTCAAGTAATAAAGGGTTAACGCTCATTCGAGTAATAAACGGTTAACGCTCATTTAAGTAATGAACGGTGATACTCAGTCCTACTGTGTATCCCTCCAGAGGAAGCGCAACACTTTTAAGCGCAACACTTGAAAAAAAAGAGAGCGAGCAGTGCCAGGCCCACGATGATACTCAGTTTTGCTGTGTATCCCTCCAGAGGAAGCGCAACACTTATAAAAGAAGTGCAACACTTATAAATTTAGCGCAACACTTATAAAAGAAGTGCAACACTTATAAAAGAAGCGCAACTCTTATAAATTTAGCGCAACACTTCTTTTAAGAGCTGTACCACTGCCCCAAAAAAATAAGAAAGCGCTCAGTGCCAGACCTTTTGTAAGAGTGCTGTGTCATTTCAGTGTCCGAAAATGACGTTAGCAAGAAAGCACCGCGGCAATGCAGCAGATTGCCGTCACACACACACACACACGCACACACACACACACACACAAAACACACACTGATGCAGCTGAGTGGCTTAGATCATAAACTCAAGTACATTCGTGTCAAAAACCTTGCAAGCGCATTGCCCACCACGCAATCTGGCTGCAGCAGAGCAGCAAGCCATGGCAAATACTCCCATGCAGCTAAGCGGCCTCGATTATGAATTACTTGTCACAATCAAAGCAATTTGTTCACACCTGAACTGCCCACCACACCATGCACACAGGCTGCAGCAGGGCAGCAAGCCACAGCACACGCACTGACGCAGCTGAGTGGCTTAGATCATGAATCGCACAGCACGGAGCAGCAGCTCGAGCAGCTGGCAGCCACAATGGAGGACAACAGGGCAGCATGGGTGCAGGCCACCACTGCACGGGAGGAGGTACAGCAGCAGGTGTGTGTGTTTGTGTGTGGGTTCGCGTGTGTGCTCGCATGCATGTGTGTGCATAGAGGTGTGTATGCATGTGTTGCTGCAGAAGTGCAGGCCACCACTGCACAGGGAGAGGTACAGCAGCAGGCGTGTTCCGTGTGTGTGTGTGCGTGTGTGTGTGCGTGTTTGTGTGTGTGTGCATGCACGTATGTGTGTGTTGTGTCAGCTTAATTGCACGTGACTCTCGTCCTAGGCATTCGGTCGCCCCCAGTAGAGCAGCCCACAGCGAGTGCAGATTTTGTCTGTCTGTGTGCCTGAGTGTTTGTGTGTGTGTGTGTGTGTGCAGCTCAAGCTTCTGTGCCTATGTGCTCTCAATCACCCAGGTGGTGCAGCTCTCAGTCCAGCTGAAAGAGAGAGGCGCAGCACTGGAAGAGGCCTCCCTAGCACAGCAAGCTGACCAGGCTGAGGTTACGCGTTTAGAGGTGAGAAGCACTTTTATTCTTTTCTTTTCTTTCCTTGTTTTCTTTTCTTTTCTTGTTTTCTTTTAGAGGTGAGAAGCAATTTGTTAAGCACCTCCTAAACTCCAAAGGTCGCTGTGTGAACATCAGTGCAATGTTCATACAAATTTGATAAGCACAAAAACATGTGCACAAATGCACTGACATGTAAACACACACTCACGGGCAGACGCATAACAGGTACGGACACGTGAATCAGATATGTCATAGTGTCATAGTACAGACACGCGTATCATAGTATAGTCACGTTAATCTTAGTACAGACACGTGAATCACAGTACAGACACGTGTACCAGATACGTCACAGTACAGACACGTGAATCATAGTACAGACACGTGAATCATAGTACAGACACGTGTACCAGATATGTCATAATACAGACACAAGGATCATAGTACAGACACGTGTACCAGATACGTCATAATACAGACACGTGGATCATAGTACAGACACGTGAAGAATGTCATCGCCCATAATTAACGTTTGGGGGGGGGGGGCGGAGATGGAATTCGTTCTTGAAAACTTTTATTTTAAAATTCTTCCAGAGTTTGCAGGGATTCCACGGAATTTTGGGTAGGGCGTTAATCTGTTTTTCGTAATTTGTTTATTTCATAAGGGGATCGGTGGGTGAGTACGTGCGGTAACTATATTGCTTAATGGTGCCTCTTTATTTCTCGTAGTAGGGTTCATTTCATATTTTGCGTGGCATCCTACACCGCATTGTTTCAACCTGCCTTCATCACCAATGCACAGCAACAGCCACAGTATACAAAAATGTCTGCCCGCTTCTTTGCACAAACAATGGCCACAGTAATAAACTGCGTCTGTGTGCTTCTCTGTGCATTGAACCTACTACTTTGGGAGTCGCCCATGAATGTGGCTCTTTCGTGTCACAACGCGCATGTGGCTCTTTCATAATATCACAATGCACAAGTGGCCCTTTCATGTCACAACGCGCATGTGGCTCTTTCATAATATCACAATGCACAAGTGGCCCTTTCGTGTCACAACGCGCATGTGGCTCTTTCATAATATCACAATGCACAAGTGGCCCTTTCATGTCACAACGCGCATGTGGCTCTTTCATAATATCACAATGCACAAGTGGCCCTTTCATGTCACAACGCGCATGTGGCACTTTCATAATATCACAAAGCACAAGTGGCTCTTTCATGTCACAACGCGCATGTGGCTCTTTCATAATATCACAAAGCACAAGTGGCTCTTTCATGTCACAACGCGCATGTGGCTCTTTCATAATATCACAAAGCAAAAGTGGCTCTTTCATGTCACAGCGCGCATGTGTCACTTGCAGGGTGCTGTTAAGGAGGCGGAGCAGCAGGTGGAGGGGCTTGAAGCTGGCCTTGTGCGTTTACAGGTAAAGGGTGGCAGGTGTGATTTGGCATCACTGATACCGCATCACTGATTGGTTGACCTGCCATGGCATCACTGCTGGCTGACCTGCCAAGGCATCACTCATACTGCATGGCATCACTGATTCCGCATGGCATCATACTCACTGATACCGCATGGCATCACTGATACCGCATCACTGCTGGCTGACCTGCCATGGCATCACTCATACCGCATGGCATCACTGATATCGCATGGCATCATACTCACTGATACCGCATGGCATCACTGATTCCGCATTACTGATTGGCTGACCTGCCATGGCATCACTCATACCGCATGGCATCACTGATATCGCATGGCATCATGCTCACTGATACCGCATGGCATCACTGATTCCGCATTACTGATTGGCTGATCTGCCATGGCATCACTGATACCGCATGGCATCACTGATACCGCTTGGCATCACTCATACCGCATGGCATCATACTCACTGATACCGCATGGCATCACCGATTCCGCATTACTGATTGGCTGATCTGCCATGGCATCACTGATACCGCATCACTGCTGGCTGATCTGCCATGGCATCACTCATACCGCATGGCATCACTCATACCGCATGGCATCACTCATACCGCATGGCGTCACTGATACTGCAGCTGTTGGTTGATCTGCCATATCACATGGCCCATATGTCAGGAGCAAACAACCCTCATGTTCATGTCATTACTTCGCCTAGGCTCTTGCTTAACAAGGGGAGTGACTTTCGACTCATTTGAGCACGCCTACCATTGGCTACTTCAGCATTTTGGCACTTCAACAACCAGTCCCTTTTCAATCCTTTCGTCAAATCTAACGGACCTGAAAGCAATGTAACACTTCTTCCTGTCAGTGTAGCATGTAGTCATTGACGTGTGCTGCCTGCCCTTCGTGTATAGTTCTGTTGTGCTATGCGTACAGGCATGCGCTAAAAACAAAAATATATGCACTTTCAGTGTGTCACTCACTTGCCTGATCTTTGCGTATTATTCTGTTGTGCTGTCTGACCGCTGTCAGTGTAGCATGTAGGCATTGACGTGTGCTGCCTGCCCTTCGTGTACATTTCTGTTGTGCTATGCGTACAGGCATGCGCTAAAAACAAAAATATATATGCACTTTCAGTGTGTCACTCACTTGCCTGATCTTTGCGTATTATTCTGTTGTGCTGTCTGACCGCTGTCAGTGTATAGAATGTAGTCCTCCTGAATTGATGCAGGGAGTGTTTTGCTGCCTGCGTAGATTTTCTTTTTCTGTATATAATACATATATATACATATATATATATTCTCTGACGCGTGCTGCCCGATCTGTGTATTATTCTGTTGTGCTGCCTGACCGCTGTCATTGTAGCATGTGGGCATTGACGTGTGCTGCCCGATCCCTGTGTATTATTCTGTTGTGCTGTGCATGTGCATATAGGCATGCACAAAAAACAAAAATATGCACAGCATTGTTCAGTAAGTCAATCGCTTGCCAGGTGTGTGTGCTCTGTGCCATATGCTCATAGGAGCGTGCAGCATCCGCCGATGAGCACGCGCGCACAGCGCAGCAGCAAGCGGCAGAGGCAGCAACAGAAGTTGATGCCATCAAGAGCGCACTGCACACCACGCAGCAGCAAGCGACAGAAGCAGCAACAGAAGTCGACACCCTTAAGAGTGCACTGCAAACAGCGCAGCAGCAGCAGGTAGCAGATGAGGCAGCTGCGGCCGCACAGGTTCAGAAGAGGTGTGCTGCATTGGAAGCAGAGCTGGAAAGCTTGCAAGCGCAGCTGCAGCAGGCACGAGGGACTTCCACACAGCAGGTGGGGGCACTGGACTTTAGAGGTGCAGAGTGAATGAAGTTAAATAAGTTTGTGTGGCATGTGCAAGCACAGCTGCAGCAGGAAAAGGAGTCTTTCACTCAACAGCAGGTGGGTTATACTTAGGGTTGGCCAGAACCATATATATACGGTGTATATACGGTATTTTTGGCAGGGAAATCACCAAATATTCGGTCATATACGTTGTATATGTATGGTTCTGACCAACCCTAGTTATACTTTAACAAAGAGGCGGAGAGCGAAGCTGTGAACAACCGATGTGGCACTTGCAAGCACAGCAGCAGGTGGGTATATTTTAATAAAGATGCGGAGAGTGCAAGCGGTGAAAGAGAGATGTGGCACTTGCAAGCATAGCTGCAGCAGGAAGGGAATTCTTCCTCACTGCAGAAGGTGGGCATATGTTTCCATAAAGAGGTGGAGAGTGAAGCAGTGAAAAACAGATGTGGCACTTGGAGACTTACTTTGGTGATGGCACTGGAGGCCTACTTTGATAAAGAGTGAAGTGGAGAGTGAAGCAGTGAAACACAGATGTGGTACTTGCAAGCACAGCTGCAGCAGTCACAGGAGTCCTCCGGAGTACGCATTGCAAGAGGGTACTTACTCTGATAAAGAGTGAAGTGGAGAGCGAAGCAGTGAAAAACATATGTGGCACTTGCTAGCACAGCTGCAGCAGTCACAGGACGCGTCCTCGATGCGAGAGGGTGGGCTTAAAGCGTGTACAGCTGAAAGTGGTACACACCAGGGAGTGGCAATTTTGTGCTGTGCGCGCGCACGCGCGCACACACACACACACAGACAGACAGACACACACACACACACTCAATTGTATACGTGCACTCAACGTCACAAACGTGCACACATGTGAACACACACACACACACACACACGACACACATACACACACATAGGTACACGCTTGAATTTACAGACACGTGCGCTCACCCAACATGTCATACACGTGCATGCACAGGTGGTTCAACTCCTCACACGTGTTGAGGAGTTGGAGGCTGACCTGGGCAGTACCCGAGAGCAGGTGACTGAGCTGTTATGGGTGTTTGGGTGTGTGTGTGTGTGTGCCAGCGCAAACGTAACATTGCAGCCTTTCTTGTTTCGGACTTTGCAATCACGTGAATATGATGGAATGAATGTGGAATGGCGAATCCGTTAATTAATGTGGAAGTGTTGCTTGTGTTGGTTATGAAAAAATTTTCAAGCCTTTGAATCTAGGCTTACTTGCACCTGTTCTTGCTTTTGTAAGTTGGGTTGAGAAGTTTTACAGTACCTGGTACCAAAGTGGCTCCTTTTCCTCAGTTACTGTGGGGAGTGGTTTTGACTGCCCGCGTGGCGTTTTTCTCCTTTTATAATCATTTTTTATATAAGTACATAAGTCAGTTCTAGCTACAGAGTGAAGGATGAATGGAGTCAAAGTTTGACATTTGATGCACCTTCATATTGTGGATCATCACACTGTGCCTTTCTGTGAACAGCATTGTCCGGCACAAAGCAAAGAACATGAGCCTCGTCTTGTGCCATAAAATGCCCGCACTCAATGAACGGTGCAGGTACAGGAGCTGCAGTGGCAACTGAGGGCTACTGAGACAAAGGCAGGGGAGAGTGACGAACGAGTGGCGGGCCTAGAGACACAACTGAAGGAGCAGGAGGGCCGCGTGGTGCTGCTGGATGTGGCACTGGCTGATGGAGCGGGGAGGGTGGCGGAGTTGGAGGAGGGGTTGAAGGAGAAGGAGGGGCTGGTGCGCAAGCTGGAGGGGAGGCTGGGGGCGGGCAAGGCGCGGTTTGAGGAGCTGAAGGAGAAGCTGCGAGACAGCAGGGCGCAGGTGTGAGTGTGTCTGCGTGCGTGTGTTTGTGTGTGTATGTGCATGTGTGTGTGCGCGTGTGCGTGTGCGTGTGTAACTTTAGTCGGCGCAGGTGCGTGCCCGGGGGGGGTCACATGTGCAGTTTTTGAAGTTGTTAGGTTGGTTGATGGTGTGTGGTTGTGTTTAGCGGGTTTAGATTTATGGGCGGAAGCTACTTGCAGGTGGGAGGGTTTAGGGGGCGAATAGGCTACTTGCAGGTGGGATGGTTTAGGGGGCGAATAGGTTACTTGCAGGTGGGAGGGTTTAGGGGGCGAGTAGGCATTTAGGGGGGTGTACAAGTAGCGTCGGCCCTGACCAGTCATAAGATACAAGCTGCTTGTTGGATTCGCTAGAGGTAGTGGGGTGCATGCATTCACACGTCGCAGGATTTTGTGCGAACTGCAACGGCAGGCTGTAATGTGTGTCGCACAAAGTGCTCCTACACTGCCTTGTCGCAGACGAGCTTCAGCTAGCACACGCACACACACACACACACGCACACACACACGCGCACACGCACAAACACACGCACACGCACACACACACGCACACACGCACACGCACACACGCACACACACACACGCACACACACGCACACACACACACGCACACACACACACGCACACACACGCACGCACACGCACACACACACACACAATTACAAAAGGATGATTGACCATCACCACAGCATGCAGTCGTCGTAACATGGCCGAAGAAGACATCGACCACTTCATATTTGAAAAATACTTAGAGTATCACCCACCTGTTATCTCTCAGATGACGTCATTTGTCAGCGCTGGCCAATTACAAGCACTTCTTTAGGGCTGGACAGAACCGTATGGATACACCGTACATGACTGTATATTTGGTGATTTCCCTGCAAAAATATTGTATATGCACTTTATGTACACCGTATTCTGCACATGGTTCTGGCCAACCCTACACTTCTTTTTATATTTTCTTCACATTCTTTCCTTGATTCGCTTACGCTGACAGGTGTGTGCGGCACCCAGCGTACGAAGCAGGCCAAATATTTTGGCACACAATTTGACATGCTCCTGTCCATACAAGTGTTCATATTTTACATGCTAGCCAACATTTACTCCCTCGCACGCGCACAAAAGTTGATGAAAATACACATACACTATTGTTTTTTGGTGTAACAAAGTGGCTCCTTCTCTTTAGTTAGAAGGGGGGGGTTGCCACTGCCTTCGCAGTTTCATATTTTTCACCGTTTAAAACGGCCCACTGGAACACCTACTCCAGCAAACGTCATCTCTTTCATGCACACACAAAGTCGTTGAAACACTGTTTCACATTCACCAATGTAATGAGCCATGACTTGAACTCCTAATTTCACAGACTTTACATCTTTCACGCACACACAATTCGTTGAAGTACTGTTGCACATTTACCAAACGCTTTTCACGCACACACACAAGTCGTTGAAGTACTTTTACACCTTCACCAATATAACGAGCTGACTTGAACTCCAAATTTTACAGACTTCACACTTTTCACGCACACACACAAGTCGTTGAAGTACTGTTCCACCTTCACCAATGTAACGAGCTGACTTGCACTCTAATGTCACAGACGGCATCCTTGCGAGAGGAACTTGCCAAGCGCAGCTCACTCCCTATAGATCAGGAGCAGCACCTGGCACTTTAGGTTAGGGTTTAGGGTTTAACTGACTTGAACTCTGATGCCACAGACGTCATCTCTTTCACGCACACACAAGTCAGTTAAACCCTAAA
>Ga0307974_1002820_pt1 | contig 12426 bp, 13 predicted proteins | sample OrgLakmetagen784_FD_201812 | JGI IMG/M metagenome (GOLD analysis project Ga0307974, IMG submission 201812) | Saline water microbial communities from Organic Lake, Antarctica - #784 | ecosystem: Environmental > Aquatic > Non-marine Saline and Alkaline > Saline | place: Antarctica: Organic Lake... | reverse complement strand
GTGGCCATGTGTGCCCCCCCCCGTCCCAGCAAGCGTTGCAAGGGCTGAGCCACGGCTGTCAGGTGGCTCATGAGGTCGGTAGCAGCCGCAGAGGAGCAGTCAGACAGCGTGGTGTAGCGTGTGCGCAGGCGCTCAAGCGCGGACAACACATCCTATGGTGGGGGAGGGGGGGAGGGGGGGAGGGATGAGTGGGTGTGTACTTCTTTCCATACGAGTGTGCTGTCGTGTGTGTGCAGGCGCTTGAGCGCGGACAACACGTTCTGCACGTTTGTGTTTTCTGTGATGACGTGCCTCCGTGATATATGATATCCAGGTAGAGAGTTGCATGCGTTATCTGTAATGATGGTTTGTACTTCCTTGCCTTAAGCATACCTACCAATATGCCCAGTTTCCACATCTAACTCCTTGCATGCCTTGAGCGCACCCACTAATATCCGCATACCTAATTCCTTGCACTGCCTTGAGCACCCCTTTTATTACATCCCTTGAACATTGATACTGATGTTTTTGTTTCAAGGTCGGGCCAAGAGATGTCGCCTGAATTGCTCGCATCAACTCCAGAGCCCCTCTGTTGCCTGGCGCAGCTAATATCCTCCATTCAGTGCAGAACGCTTGAAAACAGGGCACGTCATTTCCATTTTTTGTATTTTGGAATATGGTTTGTGTGTGAGAAAGTTAAGGAACGTGGTTAGTGTGTACTGCAACCACATCAGCACGTCCACTTGCAGCCAAAAGGGCGGAAAAGAGGTGTTGCAATCGTACCTGAAAGCCCTGCTCAGCCTCAAAGTGAGCAACGTCCTCAGGCGTGGGGTGCCTCAGATACAAGTGCCCGGCGTATTGCGACCACATCAGCATCTTTAGAAGCGACCTACGTTAGCGGTTGTGAGTGTGTATGTGAAATCTTTTGTGTGGTTTGTGTTTGAGAGAGTGTGTCTACAGTGCAGCATTGCCAGCAGCAATGATTGAGCAAACTCGACCTCTGCTTCCATTGGGACAGAAATAGGGCAAAATAAGTGACCAGATACGCGTCGCATTGTATTTATTGCAACAAATTTTTTCCCTGCATTTCACAGCAAAAAAGCAGCAGGAGGTCAATGCGTTTGATCGAAGGTAGTCTACAAGCTACAAGCGCATTTTCTTCTCAAAGTCAAGGTCAGTGTTTTGTACCGGCTGTTCCATTCTATACATACAGGTCTCATACTCACACACCCACACGCACGCACATACAGGTAAAAAAGGGTGAGAAAAACAACAAAGTTCTGCTCCTAGCTTCGTAAAAGTAGTCAACATCCAGCTGTCAGACAGCTGCTGTTTTGAGTGGGTACAAACTCACAAAGCTGGTGATTTTGATACCTGATTGGCCAACTTACTTGACAGACTCCAGCGCTACCAACGGAGCATAGCGACTCATTTTTCCGACACTCTCCAGATGCATGGAGCGCAGCTCAATGATTGTTTCGACCTGTGCAGTTGTGTTCACACGTGTATTTACATTTGTGTATGTGCGTGTGTCAAGTGTGTGTGTGTGTGTGTGTGTGTGTGTGGTGTGTGTGTGTGTGTGTGTGTGTGTGTGTGTGTGTGTGTGTGTGTGTGTGTGTGTGTGTGTGTGTGTGTTGTGTGTGTGTGTGTGTGTGTGTGTGTGTGTGTGTGTGTGTGTGTGTGTGTGTGTGTGTGTGTGTGTGTGTGTGTGTGTGAGAGTGTGTATGCACGAGCACGTGCGTGTCAATTCCTTTTAGAAAACTGGGGTACCAGCGTGCACAGTCAGCATCTCAATTAGAAGAACTTTAACAAGCTTTTCACCTGCTCCAGGGCCTCCATCCAAAGGGCTGCCGCTGGTTTCTTGACAGGCAGCTCATCCTCTTCAATGAGGTGCTGGTGCCAGACAGAGAGCAGGCCAATGCACGCATGATAGGATTCATACTGGACTTCACTCGGACCCCCGCTCGCACTCGTGCGTGCCGGGTTCCACACTGTCAGGTACAGCAGCCAGTCCTACAGTTGTTGTTCAACAGAGAAAGGAGCAGATATATTCTCATGCCCAACATGGGTACGCTCAAGGTTACCACAAAAGCCCTTACAAGATTTTGGACAATTCCTGGGTGATGTCTAACCCAAAGCTTGTACCTAGCTATCGCTTCCCCTATCATTATTGCTAGTGAACCTAAATGTAGAACCTAGGTTTAGAACCCAACCCGGTAGGTTAGGTTCAGACCACAGGGGTTGCAGTTGGTCTGATAAATAATAAATATTATTGGTATCGACACCGCCAAAATATCGTCCTCAACGGGGAAGGGGGCGAAGATGGCGGACAGATTTGGCCTGGGGATGCCGAATGCCTATGCTGTGGAAACGCACGAGGTGGGGAAAGGCAACCTCTTGCTGCTGAATTGCTGGTTTTCTATCTTGGCTGACCCCTTTCCAAACCCTGTCAAAACAGGTGGCATCCTTCTACAATGTGAATGTCAGCCAGGGGCTGTCGGACCAGGATGTGCATCAGGTGAATTTCTTAGCAATCTTTCAGTGATTCAGGCACGTGCGAGCAAGCGTGCACGGCGCATACATGTGTGCACTTAAGCGAATTTGTATACGCTCGACATTTGTGACCGCGCACTGATACACAAACGCACACTCACACACACACACACACACACGCGCAAACACACACACACACACACACACACACACACACACACACACACGCACACACACACATACACACACACACATACACACACATACACACACATACGCACGCACGCACGCACACACATACGCATACTCACACACATGCACACATGAATACGCATGCGACTTATACCACATACTTCATACTTGCAAACATCTTCTCACAAACAAAAATCTGCGTTGCTTTGCAACCACATGGCCAAATGCAAATGAGTGCATGATTTTTACATGTCAGAAAGCGCAAACATCTTGCATTTGCCCATGTGAGGCATACGTTCGTTCAACACGCACCTGCACAGGCCCGAAACAAGTACGGCAGGAACCAGATGGAGCCTGAGAAGAGTGAGTTGTAGTTACTGCAGGTTATGTGGTTCACATATAATAAAACGTGCTCCGCAATCTTGCGTTGCCCAAAATTGTGACAGCTCACGCATATGTTGACAACATTTTCGTTGCGTCCAGGCACGCCCCTGTGGAAGCTTATACTCAAGCAGTTTGATGACCTCCTTGTCAAGGTACGTATCAACAGATGTGTTGAGAGGGACCGCCTCTTTTGATTAGTTGATTAGTTCCATGCACGTTGTAAGTTGTTATTGTTTATGTCCGCTCAAGGTGCAGCCATTGCATGGAAATTTGTATGAAACGTGTATATACGGTGTATGTTACGGAGTGGCAAGCCCCAGACACATGTTTGGATTCCTGCAATTCGGTGTAGCACCTATGTTAGTGTAGACAGTACACAGCCATTGAACAATGTGCGCATGATGCTGAGTTACGAAAGCATGCACTCATCCTAGTATACCCTCTGTATGTGAAGCATGGGACGTAGAAGTTACATGAAAACACAGTTGCTATCAGGCCAAGCATTCAAACACACCCGTTTGTTTCAGACACGATGAAAAACCGTACTGCAAAACAACACCGATTGTAGATCCTGCTGGGGGCAGCCGTGGTGGACTTCATCATAGCCATGACTGAGGGGGAGAGCATTCAGAGGTAAGCATTTCATCATGGCCATGTCTGAGGGGGAGAGCACTCAGAGGTAAGCATTTCATCATAGCGGCTATGACTGGCTGCCGTGCCAAGAGGGTTCGTGTTAACGGATTTAGAGACAAAAGGCACGTGCAGGAGAAGCGAAGAGGAAGCGTGCTAAGGTTAGCCCAGGGGTGAGCACGTCAGAGGGTGGGGGACAGGCCAAAAGCTTGTGTAAGGAGCATTACGCAAGGAGATTTCGTTGGTGTGCTGAGAGGTAGCGCAGGAGAGCATGTCAATTTATCAATGCGGTGAACTTAAAGGGATTTTGCTGGTGTGTTGAGAGGTAGCGCAGGAGAGCATGTCAATGTGGTCAACAACATAAGCGGATTTTGTTGGTGTGTTGAGAGGTAGCGCAGGAGAGCATGTCATTGTGGTCAACATAAGGAGATTTTGCTCGCACCCGATGAAAGGAAGGTTTAGGTATTGGGAGCACGACAGTAGCCAAACTGTGATTGCACCTTGCAGGGCAGATTGTGCTGTTGCGTCAATTAATACAGCTTGTGTCTGCACTATGCGCTGTTTCTGCCTTAGTGCAGTGACTTGAGTGCACTCTCGAATTATGATATCCATTGTGCTTCATCTTGTGCCGTGCGGTGGTGTGGTCGTTCCCTTTGCCTCGCTGCGGTGACAAAAACGTACTTTCAGATTGTGATAGGCACTTCCGCTGCATTAAATGTGCCGTGCAGTGGTGTGGTCGTCTCCTCTGTTTTTTCTGTGCAGTGACACAGGTGTACTTCCGAATTGTGATGCCATCGCTGCATTTGATGTGCTCCATCTTGTGCCGTGCAGTGGTGTGGTCGTCTCCTCTGTTTTTTCTGTGCACTGACACAGGTGTACTTTCAAAATCGTCATGCCTCCACTGCATTCACCGTGCTTCATCTTGCTGTGACATCAGCGCTGGATCTTCTGTTCATCCTGTTGAGATCTTCGATTCATCTTCTTTTTATCCTGTGCTGTGCAGTGGCATGGTCGAGCCTATGGTCATCCTACTGATCCTGGTTGCTAATGGTAAGGGGGGGGGGTAAAGTAATGGGCAGGGGGGTTAGGAATCGGTTGCTGGGTGTGAAAACGCACGTGAGCGTCAGGAGTGGTTTGACCGCGGTTGTGATGACCGGAGTTGGATGTGGACTTAGGAACATGAGATTGGGAGGCGCTGCATGTAGATGTGGAAACGAGGATTTTGGTATTAAACCAATTTTGAGGGGAATTAGAGAATAGAAGAGAGGACATTTGAATGTCACGAGGGGGGAAGTGCTTGTATTGTGCAGGAAACGGAAAAAAATGTAAAAGTAATCTATGGCCGCAAGGTGTGATACATACAGACAAAAAGCATTGGTCAAGGTAGGTCGGCCAGGATCGTACATTTCCACCGCGCACAACTGTCAAAATTGTAACCCTCTGTCGAAACGCATGCTTGCGCACTGAATGGTCGTGACCAATGCCCACTGTATGGTCTTGAACAATGACCAATGCGCACTGTGTGGTCGTGACCAATGACTAATGCCCACTGTATGGTCGTGAACAATGCCCACTGTATGGTCATGAACAATGCCCACTGTATGGTCTTGAACAATGACCAATGCCCACTGTATGGTCGTGACCAATGACTAATGCGCACTGTATGGTCGTGACCAATGCCCACTGTATGGAACAATGACCAATGCCCACTGTATGGTCGTGACCAATGCCCACTCTAAACAAGTCCTCCCCGATTCCCCTCGCAGCCGCTGTCGGGGTAATTACGGAGCGGAATGCAGAGAAAGCTATAGAAGAGCTTAAGGCATATGAGGTAAGGGACGTGTGGCGGGTTGGGTAGAACCGTATGTATGCACCGTACATGACTGTACATTTGGTGATTTTCAAGCCAAAAGTACCGTATATACACCGTACACATATGGCCCAGGCCAATCCTAGACTCGTGGCGGGGTGTTGTTCCTTCATATGCGTGTGCGTGCATTTGTGTGTGTATGTGAATTTGTGTGTGCATGTGTGTGTGTGAATGTCTGCAGAGGCTGAAGGTTGTATTTTGTGTCTCTCGGTTTTATGCATCAGCTAATTCGAGAAGTTATACAGATACCTTTCACCTGATGAATGAGGTGAGGGCGCACACACACACACACACACACACAACACACACACACACGCACACACAGGCGGATGAGGCCACAGTGCTGCGCAACGGGCAGGTGCAGCTTGTTCCGTCCAGTGATGTTGTGCCAGGGGACATAGTAGAGCTTGCAGGTGCGGTATGTGTATGTGTGCGTATGGTTGTGCGTTTTGTGCGTCTCTGTGTGTTTATGTGTGTGTGCGCATGTTTGTGTGCGCATGTGTGTGTACAAGTGTGTGTGTGTGTGAAGTTGTGTGGTGCGTGTTTGTATGCAGGTGTGAGCATTTGCGTGCTTGTTTGCGTGTGTGTGGGGTGGGGGGTGGGGGGGGAGGGGGCTGGCAGTATTGTCCATGCCTTTTAATACTGCCATATGGTACGTGCGACACACTTGGTTTCCTTATGTGTGCTCTCCAAGTATCATCTACGGCTTCCTCTTATGGACTGCATGCGTGTGTTTTTGCTTCCTGATGTGTATAAGGCCGCACCTATGTTCCAGCCAAGGTGCAACGCACATGGAAATGCTTCTTATCTTGAAAATGCACTTTCCTCACGATTCTGCCAAACGAGCCATGTTTGTATCTGTGTGTCTGTGGTGGTGCCCTCGCAGTGGGTAACAAAGTGCCAGCTGATGTGAGGGTGCTCCAAATCTACACATCAACTTTAAGGATTGACCAGGTGCGTCTTTGCAGCTCTTTATTTCCCTTCACACAGAAACACATTAGTGAGCATGATGTTAATAGGCATCCTCTGTCCAACTCGATTGGGAATCTTTGGTACAGCCTTTCAAGCACTTGTTGCATCTTCGTTGTGATGATGTTGCACTATGAGCACTAGTGTGCTGCTACTTTACAGCGCACACTGATGCAGCACACGGGTACACTGTGTGCGTTGCAATTCATGCAGCTATTGCCGTTATGGAAGTACTGCCATACGCCTCTGCCTGGATATGTTTATGTGTGTGCCCCACCATAATCAATACGAGCATTTGTAGAGTTGGCCAGAACCGTATATCTGTACCGTATATGACCGTATGTATGGTGATTTCCCTGCCAATAATACCGTATATACACCGTATATACCTATAATGTATGGTTCTGGCCAACCCTAAGCATTTGAGAAGGCCCCGTAATCTGGCAGGCCAAAATCTCAGCCACCACTACATGCAAACACACAAATGTCATAAAACTGCATCTTTTGTGCAGATGGGTGTAAGCCAAGCAGTACATTGAAACGCGCCAACCACCTCACGCAAACACATGCCAAGTGCGCATGCTCACACACAACTGAACTTGTGTGCATGCAGTCCCTGCTGACGGGGGAAAGTCAAGCGGTGGACAAACACTCAGATGTGGTCCACAACGAGAAGGCCGTGTATCAAGACAAGCTGAACATGCTGTTTTCGGTAAGTCTTTTTTATCCAAACACTCACATGTAGTCCACGGCAAAAAGGCCGTGTATCAAGACAAGTTGAACATGCTGTTCTTGGCAGGTCTGTTTTATTCAAACACTCACATGTAGTTCACGGCAAAAAGGCTGTGGATCAAGGCAAGCTGAACACGCTGTTTTTGGTAGGTCTGTTTCATCACACACACCACACACGCATGGTTATCTTGCAAGGCAACACCTTTGCGTTATACTCTTCATGGTACAACAACGCATCTTGCTAGTTCCACAGCAAGGAGGCGACGCATGTGTCTTTTTTTGGAGCTTCAGGGTTGCGTGGTTTCTGGGGATGTGTGGTACTGGTGTCATGCTTGCCTACGTAAGTGCAAACACGTGCACACACACACTCACACACACACACTCACACAGACACGCACACACATGCACACACACACGCGCACACACACACGCATGCACACATGCAAAAGTATTGAGGAAGTGAGGAGCCTTCAGAGGCAAGTTGTGTGTGCGCCTTGCTTTCTTTTCCTTTCACGCAATATCGGTGCATGCAGGAGATCTAGAAGGTAATTGCAGGCGGGACTTGCGTACCAAAGGAGCCAACTTAAGAAAACATGCTTTCTGCCTTCCTAGCCACGCACACGCACACAAACACGAACACACACACTCACATACACATACACATAACACACACACAATGAATACACGTGCACAGGGCACATTGGTGGTAGCAGGGAGAGGAAGGGGTATTGTGGTGGGCACTGGATCAAACACAGCAATTGGCAAGATCAGGTGTGTGGGTGGTAGGATATATATGTGTTTGTGAGCGTGTTGATGCAATTTGTGCATGTTAAGTTGAAGTTCACCCTTATTGTTGCCACTAAGAGCAAAAGTAGGGCAAACAGATCTCTATTGGTCAGGCAGAGCTTCGTTTTCATGATAAAAGTATTTTGAATTGTTTCCTTAAAAGTGTAATTTACTTTCTATCATCGAGCTCCTGCAGAGATTGGAGGAGGATGCGGTGACACCCTTTTGTGCTAATGTCCATTCCTCATGTATGCAACAAATACGCATGGTGCATGTGTGTGGGTGTGGGTGTGTGGGGGGGGGGCGTGTGTGTGTGTGTACGTGTGTGAGCGTGAGCGTGTGTGTGCGTGTGTGTGCGTGTGTGCGTGTGCGTGTGCGTGTGCGTGTGTGTATGTGTATGTGTGTGTACGTGTACGTTTACGTGTACGTGTGTGTATGCGTGTGTGTGTGTGAGAGCAAGTGTGTGTGCGTATGCGTGTGTGCATGTGTGTATGTGTGTCATATCGGTATCAAAGCGCACCTTTTACTGTCAAGCAGAGTGTGGTGGCACTGCTGCTTTGCTCTTCCTCTGCTTGTGGCAGTGCATTCACTTGATGCATGTGCCCGTTACAAATTGCAGGCCCGCCATGAATATAAGCATGGAGGAGGATGTGGCGACGCTACTCCTTTCTTCTTCCTCTGCTTGTGGCAGAGCATTGACTCGATGCATTTGCCCACTACTAACTGCAGGGATGCTATGAATGTGGAGGAGGATGTGGTGACGCCACTGAAGGCCAAGCTAGACGAGTTTGGGGCCCTCCTGTCAAAGGTACTGTGGCCTGTATATTTTCAAGCGCATACCTGTTTAGCGCGCCCAACCCATAGTATGGGTCCCATACGAGCGGCCAGTCAAGGACTGCTGTTCAAGATACGTTTGGTCGTCGCTGGTCTCGCTCCTGCTCTACAATAAACGTGCATGTAGCAGGCCTGCATTTGCAGCCCAAAACTCGTCAGTTTATTGCCAGAGTGATAACTTACGTCTTCCCCCCCCCCCTACCATTTGACCCCTCTCGCACGCTTCCCATTGAGCAGGTCATAGCAGGTATCTGTGTGCTTGTATGGGTGGTCAACATTAACCGCTTCAACGACCCTGCCTTGGGCGGCTGGCTCCAAGGTGTGTGTAGCAAGAGATGAGAGCACACAAAGGAGCATGCTAACCCCCATACATGCCATGCAATCATATGCAACTACTGCCATACATCATACACCTTTTCCACATTGCCATACATTCCATACAGCCTTTCCCATATTGTTTCCATTTGCACCGGCTTGCTATAATGCAAGGCTTCAACAATATATTAAAAGCGCGCACACACACACATGAAAACACACACACACGTGCCTGCAGGTGCCATCCACTACTTCAAGATCGCTGTAGCTCTTGCTGTGGCGGCCATCCCAGAGGGCCTGCCTGCAGTGGTGACCACGTGCTTGGCCCTAGGCACCCGCAAAATGGCACGCCACAATGCAATCGTGCGCACACTGCCAAGCGTTGAAACACTGGGGTGCACCACAGGTGGGCTGGCTGGTCATGATTGTGTGTATTTGTGTGTGTGTTACGTGCGTGTGTGTGTGTCGCTGACCATGGTCTATCGCACGTTACCCTCAGCTGTGTGTGCACGTGCATGATGAGAAGGTACGTCCTCCTGTGCTATGTTTCATTCCTTTCCTAGTCACATTTTCACTCACATCTCCCTACAAACTCGTTTTTCATTTGTCTGTCCCTTGTCCCTCCACGTCCACCTGCCCCTCTTCATCCCCTCCCTTGACAGCGTTCTCCTCTGCTGGCTCTTTCAATCCCTTTCCTCTTTTTACATCGCCCGCTCTTTTCGTAGTCACTGTTGGCCCTTCCACATCCACACCCTTCCTTCACCACCGTTTTCCTGCCATTCGCCCTTCTGATTCCTTCCCTCCTTCCACACTCACCCCTCCCCACCACCGTCGTATGCTCCCTCTTGCCCTTTCGCATAAATATCCTCTCTGTACAAGCGTTTGCCTCTTGCCCTTCAAAGTCCGTTCGCCCACTAGCCTTCTTTGTCAATGGTTTGCTCTTTGCCCATTCAATCGAACACTAGCACTCACTTATCGCCTTTTCATCCATGACCTCCCTTCACAGTCGTTTGCTAGCTTGCTCATAATAACTCTCTCACTGCTGCCCTTCACAGTCGTAACTTGCTCACAGTAACTCTCTCACTGCTGTTTGTTCTCTTCTTGCCCCGTGCCTGCCCGCAGTCATTTGCTCCGACAAGACAGGAACCCTCACCACCAACCAGATGTCCGTCATCAAGATAGCTGCGGTGCAGTCCTCCGGAGCGCAGCTTGCAGAGTTTGATGTCACTGGTGCGTTCATTTTGCTGCATTCTGCCATAGTGCGTACTGTCAACGCACACATTCATGCGGTGATGCGGTGCCGCTATTAACACGGATTCAGACACGGATTCAGACGTGCCTGACGCGCTGTTTGTTGAATGTAAGGTGCACTTTGACTGTGGTGTGTTTTTGCTGCTGTGTGTGGTTTGACGCCCTGCTAACGCTGAGCTCTAACGCTCTGTTCTTGATGTAAGGTGCACCGTGTTTGTGGTGTGTTTTTGCTGCAGTGTGTGGTTTGACGCCCTGCTAACGCTAAGCTCTAACGTTCTGTTCTTGATGTAAGGTGCACTTTGACTGTGGTGTGTTTTTGCTGCAGTGTGTGGTTTGACGCACTGCTAACACTGAGCTCTAACGTTCTGTTCTTAATGTAAGGTGCACCGTGATTGTGGTGTGTTTTTGCTGCAGTGTGTGGTTTGACGCACTGCTAACGCTGAGCTCTAACGCTCTGTTCTGTTACTGACGCACTACCTCTGCTGTGTTCTGCTTGCTGCGAATAAAAAGGTTGACGCTGTTGCATGCTCTTTGTGTGCCTGGAGCATTTAAAGTAAATATGTGAGGCACCAACTTGTGTTTTTGTCTTGACACAAGGAAGCATAATTAACAAACAATTGGCTCCTTCTGATTTGACTCAAGCATGTTCAAAGAGCTTCTTAGAGGTGGCTTCTCTTTTCTTATTAAAGATTCATCTTTTATATGACGGCACTAGGAAAAGATGCCACGACGTCAGGGCGTTTTAAACTTCCGATGCGCCTTCAAAATGGCTCCTGCTCAATTTTAAATTGATGTGTTCACAGGACACGATTAGATTGATCACAGGACAAAACCAGATTTTTTACATGACAAAATTAGAGTGTTTTACAGGACACGATTAAAGTGATCGCAGGACACAAGATTGAGCAAGAGGTTGCTTTCTATCAGACAGAGGAGGGACTCCTTGCCTAACGGCAAACACAAAATTTCCTCCTGCTTGCTTGGACAGTGCTGCAACATCTTGCCGCGCAAGCAAATGATACGCTTCGATGCGCAATTTGCACTCGCTTTCATTCAAAATCTAGCTTGCTTGCACACACGCGCATTCATATACACGCATGTAAACAAACACGCACTCATACAGGTATGCACACATAGACACTCACATACACACACAGGCACCACTTTCTCCCCTGAGGGTATGGTACTCGGCCCTGGGGGTGTGGTCCTGCGCCAGCCAGCAGACACCCCCTGCCTCATGCACGCAGCACAATGTGCCGCTCTGTGCAATGACTCCCGAGTGTTTGTGGCACAGAAGACGGGTACGTCTGTGAGATTTGCTGAAATGGCAAACGTGTGAATGTGACCAGCTGTTTTGATATGTAAAAAGGAACGCCACTGTTTCATAGCTGGAGTGATTTTCTCTCGCAAGTTATATATATATATATATTCATATGTTTGCAAGGTGTATATACATATGTCACCCATCTGTCTATGTGTTTGTGTCGCTTCCTTCCAGGGAAGCTCCAACGCATAGGGGAATCCACTGAAATAGCGCTGCGCGTGTTTGCTGAAAAGGTGTGTGTGTGCGTGTGTGTGTGTGTGTGTGTTTGTGTGTGTGTGTGTGTGTGTGCGTGTGTGTGTGTGTGTGTGTGTGTGTGTGTGTGTGTGTGTGTGTGTGTGTGCGAAAGGACGCAACAATTTTGTCGACAGATTGCATGCCCTTTACTTGCGAGGATGCAATTTTTCTATACCCCCTTTTCCTGAGCTTGAAGTCGTTCCTGTAATCCATCGACCCTAGTCTGCTGCAGCTTTCCCTCTGGTTCTTGACACCAGGTTGCCCAGCTTAGCATAGAAATGCTTGTGCTCCACGACAACTGACAGCACAATATCACCTGTCGATAACTTTTGTAGATTGGTTTGCCCAGCTCTGTCCGCATGGAGCACGCAGCGAGCCGCAGCCAATTTGGGACCAACGGATATTGGCAGGTGTGTGTGTGGGGAGGGGGGGG
>Ga0307974_1002817_pt1 | contig 12427 bp, 16 predicted proteins | sample OrgLakmetagen784_FD_201812 | JGI IMG/M metagenome (GOLD analysis project Ga0307974, IMG submission 201812) | Saline water microbial communities from Organic Lake, Antarctica - #784 | ecosystem: Environmental > Aquatic > Non-marine Saline and Alkaline > Saline | place: Antarctica: Organic Lake... | reverse complement strand
ATAGTGTTTTAAGTGGTTCTCTTTATGGTGGGTGTTGGTCTAAAGAACTTGGAATATTTGTTGTTGTTGGGATAGACATTATTTATACAAGTTCTTTAAAGAATAGAAAACCTACGAATGAAAATATATTTAATAATGAGTTTAACAGTATAGATGAAAATGGGACTTGGACGTTTAATGCATTAAATACAAATTCAATATCATTAAATGGAAGTAGTGTTTCAACTTTAATTAGTGATAAACAAGATAAATTAACACCAACAACAAATATTAGCATTAGCACAACAGGCGATATATCTTGTGATTTAACTGGAAGCACCAATATAGACATTACAGGCGGTATTATTTCTTCTACTGGATTGCAAAAAACACTAACAGGAAGCACAAATATTGACATTACAAATGATGTCATTTCTGCTACTGGATTACAAACAACACTAACCGGAAGCACGAATATTGACATTACAAATGGTGTCATTTCTGCTACTGGATTGCAAAAAACACTAACAGGAAGCACGAATATTGACATTACAAATGATGTCATTTCTGCTACTGGATTGCAAAAAACACTAACAGGAAGCACAAATATTGACATTACAATTGATGTCATTTCTGCTACTGGATTGCAAAAAACACTAACAGGAAGCACAAATATTGACATTACAAATGATGTCATTTCTGCTACTGGATTGCAAAAAAACACTAACAGGAAGCACAAATATTGACATTACAAATGATGTCATTTCTGCTGTTAATTTAGCAACAACAAGCCAATTAGGAACAAAACAAAACCAAATAAATAATACAGTTAGTGTTAGTTGTGATACACTCACAACCGCTGGTAATGTATCTATTGGAGGTGTAATAACCGCCCCTAATCAAATACTTTTTAAGGCGTCAGTAATTAACACAGAGGAAACTCATAACGCAAGAGAACCCGTGCCTTATAATGGAATTTATCAAGACACAGGGAATGGATATAATACAACTACATATATTTATACAGTCCCCGTTGCTGGAACCTATTACTTTTATGCTAACACATTTTCAACAAGCGGTTCTGAAAATCACGTGGCGGACATTACAGTCAAAAGGGGAACAGTAGAAAGAGCAATAGCACGAATAGAAAAAGGGGTTGGAGATATTAATATTAATAGTTATTATACTGGAGCGACTTATCCTTGCTTGGTAGGTGATGAAGTATTTGTATATAATGTGTTTGGAACTATCAGTTTAAGACATATACCCGGAACCGGTATAACCAATGCTGAATTAACCAATTTCGGGGGATTTTTGATAGGATAAAAATAATATAAGATAAAATAAAATCTTGATACTATTATATAGATAATGGAATTTTCAAAAATATTGGTAAAATATTATCTAAATAATCAATGGAGTTGTGGTAATACTTATAAAAGCATTAAATGGAAAGACGCAACAACACCAAAACCAGCAAAAGAACATTTAGAAAATCTATGGGTTGAAGTCTTAAAAGATGATATGAGAAAAGAAAGAAATAAATTATTATCAGAAACAGACTACACAGCATTACCCGATTATCCAAATAGGGATATGTATTTAGAATACAGACAAAAACTTAGAGATTTTCCAGCAGTATGGACAGAAGGTATGGCATTTCCAGAGAAACCTTTATAAACAATAAGAATAATATTATAATGATTATGTGAATGATTATAATATTATGTTTCATGCATATTTATTTAATAGAAAAGATAAAATTGATTTCGGGGTCAATTAATTCAATGGGTCTAAAGGTTTTAGAACTCAGTATTCTAAATGTCAAATGGTTATAGTTTCCATTTCGTAATTTGGAATAAATTGGATAAGCAGGCTTATCAACGATTAATGAACCAATACCAACAGAAGGAGAAATAGCATACAGAATACCTAAATTAGAGAATTCGTTTTCAACTTGGTCGCAAATAATCAAAACGGAATTATCAGGGGACACATTCGGGGCTATAGTAGAACTATAACTTAATATAGAGGAACCCGCATCGGTTATAAAATCGGCTTCATATCCAAAGATTTCATTAATTGCAGAAGGTAATTTAAGCCGTGGGTTTTTATCAACACCTATGATGGCTATATTAGAAGTGAAACCAGTAGGCAAGAAAGCAGGGACGGGATAGGTTAATATGTCTATAGAATAGTTTGTATTACTCACAACAAAATCAATAAAATAAACCGTCGAGCTCGTGTCGGTGTTGGTCATAACGTGGTCATTTTGAGACATAACGAATTGAAAATAGGCTTTAATGTCAGAGATTTCATACAAACCTATAGGAAGCACGACATAATATTCAACGTCATCAATCCATATGTAGGAAAATTTATTATTGGATGTGGTAATATTTCGCCAGGAGAAATACATAGACGCAGACGTCAAAGATATATGTTTATCATTTAAATTTATTGTTCTGTCAAAATCTACTTGAAAGCTGGAATTTGTGGTGGTGTTTGTGATGTTATTAGCATTGATGATTATAGAAGACATTATATTATATAATTATCAATATATAATAATTTTAATATTTTTTTTTTCTAACTATAATTTATATGAATTATTATCAAAAGAATAGAGACATTCGATTAACCTACCAAAAGCAATACTACCAAGAAAACAAACAGGAAATTATACAATATACTAAGAACTATTATTTGAATAATAAAGATATTCTTAAACAAAAACGGAAAGAGAAATACAAGAATAAAAATGGAAAAAACCCTAAGACAAATGATGTCCTACAAATGATGGTGATTAAGAAAGATATAATTTTAACATTTTAGAACAACTATTTTATTTACACTAAAAAAATATTAATTCTGTATAAATTAAATATATGTGTATATTATATATATGTTTCACAAAGCCAAAACAGAAAAAGAAAGACAGAAGATATTTGATGAGTACCTTTTAGGAATACTAAAAAGAAAGAAAGTAATAAAAACCAACCAGAAAATCATAGATGAAAGCGGGTTCTCTTTCGACCCAGAACTAGAAAATAACAAAGTAAAGGGAGCATTCAACAATTATGTAGATACATTGGTTGTTAAAAATTATATGATTGAGCAATTACAAACCAGGCTTAAAATAAGTAAATCTTTATCAACTCAATTCGTCAATAAATTGAATGGTAATCAAATTTTAATTTTGAGTAAGAATTTAAATGATTTTATTAAATATATCGATGACAATCATAATAATATCAATGACTATATATTATTATCCTCCTTCAATAATCTTCAGAAAAATTATAATATAACCATACAACAAGAGAAAAACAAGGAAGTCATAAGAGATAACCAACAGGAAACAGGCGAGATTTTACAGGAAAGCATACCAGCCGATGAATTAGAAGAAGCCGAGGAAGAAGAAGCAGAAGAAGAGACAGAAGCGGACAAAGGACCAGTAGAAGAGCCAGAAGACCCAGACGATGACAGTGAAATAAATAAATTTGTTGAGTTTTTAGAGGAAACTGTTTTTCAAATTAAAGGGGTTCAAGGTTATGGACACGCCAGGATTAAAAAAGAACTTTTAGGAATAGATTTAAAGAATGGTAATTATGACTATTATTCTAAATTGACCACAAAAGAGATAAGTGATACCTATTTCAATGAGTTATTACCTGTAATACAGGAACTCGACACACAAAAGAAACAAAAAAGAGAAAGAATACTCATCCAAGAAACTTTTAAAATTAGTTTCTTGAATAGTTTCCCAGCTGAAATTGTAGGTAAAAATGAGAAACTATTTACAGATGAAATAGTAGGCACAGGATACGGAATGAATACAGACAGCCCCCCAGGGGGTGGCAGTCTCCGTCAGGAGACGAAGAACAATACTTATATAAATATAGGTAAATATTTGGTTCATAGAAATAATTTGTTAGGCGGTAAATTACAAGTGAGAAGCCCAAACAAGAACCAGGTATACGGCTTTAAAAGTCAAAACATAACGAACAATATTAAAGACATTCTTTTAAAATTGAATAAAAAAGAACCAATAAGTTTTAAAGATGTCGATAAACTAAACGAACAGGAGAAGAACCAACTATATACCATAGGTAAGAAACTCCACGTAAGCGAATTGTTCGACATACCGAGCACACTAAAAAGCAATGAAGACAAACTAAAAGATGAATTTTTTTTATTGAGAGGTTCAATAATGGCGGGGAATAACAATCCAGAATTACTCAGAAAATTTAAAATAGTATTGTTGAAAATGAAAAATAATAAATTGATATCCTTACAGGAATATAACGAGGTACTGAATATTCTTTTAGAAATTGATATTTAAAAAATATAATTGAATTAAATTTTCTTGTTTTATGATAATCACGATGGAAAATTTCTACAATAAAAAAGAAGTTAAAAAATATGTTATCAAAACAGAAAATCCTAATTATGACCTTCATCACTTTGACACACCATTCAGAAGCCTGGTAGTAGCCCCCAGCGGAAGCGGGAAGAGTAATTTTATACCTAACATAATAAGCCTTTTCTGTAAAGGAAAAGAAGGGACTTTTGATAATATTTATATATTTTGCAAATCAAGAGATGAGCCATTATACCAATTCTTAGGCGACAAGTCAAAAGGATTAATTGAAATTCAAGAAAGCCTTGAAAAATTACCAGCCTTGAATGATTTAAAAACGAGTGAGCAAACACTCATTATTTTCGATGATATGGTAAATGACCTTAAAAAACATCCTATTATATCTGAATATTTCATAAGAGGTAGAAAACGAGGCTGTTCGTTGATGTTCCTCTCTCAATCGTATTTTAATACGCCGAAAGTCATAAGGCAGAATATAAATTATTGTGTCATCCTAAAGTTAGGTGGCACTCGTGATGTGAATTCAATTTTAAGAGAGTGTTCTATAGGTTTAACAAAAGAGGAATTGCTATATATGTATAAAGAGGCAACCAAAGATAAATTTGATTGCTTGATTATCAATTTAGACAAAAACGGGAACGAACGATATAGAAAAAACTTTCTTGAATATTTTTTAGTAGAATAATTTTCTATGATATAAATAAATGTTAAAATGTGTTGATGAAGTCAATGAAAGCAAGAGATTCAAAGCTTACTTTAGCGATGGAACAACAACCAGGTTCGGACAAACAAACCCTAAGACGGGCACATACATCGACCATCAAGACAAACAATTAAAAAAGAATTATATTAAACGACACTTAAAGGATTTAGAAACGAATGATTACAAGCGGGCAGGATATCTTTCTATGTTTCTATTATGGAATAAAGAAACCTTAAAAGATAGTATCAAGGATTTTAACAAAAGAATTAAAAAAAATGATTTCAGTATATAATATTGATGTATATGATAATGAAAGGCGGAAGTTTGAAACCGCAAGAATTAAAAGATTTCTTACAGGCAAGTTATGAAAAATACGCACCTAATAATATAAATGGTTATGTACAAGATGAATCATTATCTAATTTATATGGTAAAGTTTATGTCAATCAAAATTTAAAAAAAGTAGTTCTAGCTTTCAGAGGCACAGGAATGGAAAACTTAGGCACGGACTGGATAAACAACCTAATTTTCCTTGTGTCAGACCCAGGCTACAAGATAACTCCAAGATATCAAACGGCATTAAAAATGTATAAGGAAGCAATAAAAAAATATAAAGGCTTTAAATTTGAATTAATAGGACATTCACAATCGGGAGTAATCGTCAATAATCTATGTAGTGATAAGGTTAATAACTGTATATCACTTAACCCCGCATATAAGAACGCTTATTTGAAGAATAATGAATATATTATTAGAAGCACGGGCGATGTAGTTAGTAAATTAACTGTACCTACAAAAGCTTTAAATTCTGTCTTATATCCTCAATGGACAGCAAAACATATGATAAATATTGAAAACAAAACAGGCAATCCAATCACAGAACACAAGGTGGATATTTTAGATAGGCTTAATCCTAATATGATTATAGGAAGAGGCGTAGGACATCAATTATTAATCAGAAATCCAAGGTATAAATGAAAGGTTGACGTATGGGCATTTATCTTTATAGAATAAAACCAAAATGAACCATAGGGCAACCTTTTAGCCTTGTATATATTTAAGGAAAATTATTTTATGTCATAAGGCAACCATATGATTTTATATTTATTTAATATTTATTTATTTAAAAATACTTAAGAATTATTTTCTTAATATATATATATAGATAAAATGATTAAAATCAACAATATCAATTTTACCCAAAAGACTATTGAAAGCATACAAATAGATGGCGACGATATTAAGGAAATCAATTTTGAATTTCACGAACGCGAATTTAAATTAAGAATTATTAAGGATAATCAAGAAATTGTTGAAGCAGTAATTGAAGAGCAACCTAAAGAAGCAGTAATTGAAGAGCAACCTAAAGAAGAAGTTATTCAAGGACCTAAACCATTAACTATAGAATTAGCAAGAAAATGATTTACGACAACATTCCAAAAGCAAACACAGCGGAAACATATTTTAGAACTTTGAAGCAAGTATATGATAATTTTAAGGACGAAGATATTTATGAACTATTAAAGAAAGAGAATGAAATCATTGAATATATTGAGAAGCAATACGACAAACTTTCAACCATTAAGAATAAACTTTGTGGCATCTACAAGGTTTATTCTTTGTTAAATATTGAAAGTATTGCATTAAAGAGTAAAATAGAACATTATAAAGTTTCATTAACCATACAGGAGGATAAAGAAAAAGAAAATCCAATAGATAAAAAAACAATTGAGGAAGCTGAAGACATTGTGAATTATTTTAAAAATGAAATGGAAATGATGGGAGAGAAAATAAAGAATGATACTAACATATTGAATAGATGGGATAAGACGGCACAATTATACACCGTCTTAAAGATATATTTAACTTATGGAATGATTAGACCAAGTGAAATTATGGAAATGAAAATAACAGATACAGACGAAGGAAATGATAAAATGAACTATATTAATGTTGTATCGAAAAAGATAGTTATCAACAATCACAAGAATGACAGAAAAGGACCGAAGATAATAAACATAACTGACCAAAAATTAAACGGTATTCTATGGAAAGGATTAAATAAATATCTCATAACGAACCATAACAACGAGATTTATACTTGTAGTTCGTCCTTTTCAAAGATGTTTAAAAATAACTTTAATAATCATAATCCTTATGACTTGAGGAAATGTATCAGTAGTTTAGCCATTCACGAAGGAGATGCAGACAAAATAAAAGAGTTAGAACATAACCAGGGGCATTCTTTAAACACTATACTAAAGAATTATAACACATACAATAAGTAAATTGAAAACCATATAAAGATTATCTTATATATATATATAGCGATGACAGAAACAATGACGGAACCAAAGCAATTTTATTTTGATGATTTAGTGAAAGATAATGTACTCTCATTTCTACCCTCCAAAGATTATTTTAAGATGGGGCAATTTTACAATAAGATGTTCTTCTTTGATGATGAAACTTTTCGAATAAGTGAAGAGTATTATTCCATTACCATTATAAAGATTACCAAGTGTTATATATACTTCCTTGTAGACCTACAGCCAGACATCGACCCTTTCATATTACAAAAGAAGAAGAAGAAAGATGATAAAGGCGAGTATGTGAAATTTATTTGTAATGACGAGAAGAAACAAAATGAAAAATTATTAGCAATGAATACAGAGTTCTTTCATAGCAGTAATGTTTTTCGACCTAGTTTTTTAGATACAGATAATAAAATGTAATTAATTAAAATTACTTAAAATTATTTTGTCATATATATATATACATTAAATTATTTCATTATGGAAGAATTGACAGAAGCCCAGAAACAACAAGCCTTGAAGAACTTTATTATCGAAAGAAATATTACAACCAATACCAGAAAGAGAATAGGGATAAATGTGTTATGTCGTCTAAAAAGTATTTTGACAGCCTAATGAATGACGCAGAGAAGAAAGCAGAATACAAGAAGAAGAAGCAAGAATATTACCAGCGGGTAGGAAAAGAACGTTATCAAAAACGGATGGAGGAGAAGAAGAAACTTAAGGAAGAGGAGAAGCAAAATCAATAATTTTTTACTTAAGGATTATCACATTTTACTCAAAATGACATAAATTTTAATTATATTAAGGATATTCATAAATTGAATGCCTATTTATAATAAAACGGTTTTAAAATCGATAATCAAAATTATTTTCTTTAAGTGCTTATAAGGAAAATATATTTTATTTAAAATTACTTAAGGATAAATTACTATACATATATATAAGAAAAAAATTTAAAAAAAATTGATTTATTTATTAAGGATAATTTACTTTATATATATATCAGAAAAATAAAATATAATTTATTTAAAATTACTTAAGAATTATTTTCTATATATATATATAATAAGAAATGATGAAAAAAGTTTTCGAAGTAATGGCTTTATACAACGAAAATAAAATGCTTGGTGCTGAACGGGTATTCAAGTATAAAAAAATTGGTTGAAGTAAGTTGTGGAACTAATTATAAAGTCCCTCATAGATTAGATGCTTTCCGTCTTGAATATTTATTGTATGGTGAATTTGGATATAAAAGCAACAAATACGAACCTTCTGAAAAAAAACAAAAATATTTCTTTGAACCATTCCGTCGAACAGGTATTGAGGTATTAGGAATGACATCATACACAACTAAAGACCGGAGATATACATTCAAGCACCTTTCAAATGTAGAATTAAAAGATGCTTGCAAAATGAACGGTATCAAAGTATTATCAAAATATAATAAGTCTGAACTTGCAAAATTACTTATGAAAGTTGATTGTATTGAAGAACCCAAGAAAAAAAAGAAGATTATTATTATTTAAAAAAAAGCCCAACCAGTAATTGAAGAAGATAAGCCAGTAGTAATTGAAGTAGCGAAACCAGAAGTAATTGAAGAAGTAAAACCAGAAGTAAAACCAGTAGTTATGAAAAGAGTTTTTGAAGAAATGGCTTTATTTAACGAAAACAAAATGCTAGGTGCTGAAAGGGTTTTCAAGTATAAGAAAATTCAAGTACTTAAAAATGGTTTGTTTATTGAACCTTATAAAAAAAAGATGTGCCGTATGGGCGGTTTGATTAAAGCTGGTTCATATTATATAGAACACCTTTTGTATGGTAATTATGATAATTTATTCTTTGATGATGATGGTAAGAGAGGTATTATTAATCATAAACCAAAACATACTATGTACCCAAAATGTAAATCAGGTATAGAGATATTAGGAATGACACGAACCCAGACAAGCGACGGAAAATATCAATATTTAGGGGTTTCGATTAAAGATTTAATTCGTTCATTGAAAAAGAACGGTATTAAAGGATATTCAACCTGTGATAAAACTGAATTAGTAAAATTACTTATGAAAGCTGATTGTATTGAAGAACCCAAGAAAAAAAAAAAAGAAGCTCAACCTGTAATTGAGGAAGTAAAGCCAGTTGTACCAGTTATGAAAGCCGAAGCAGAAGATTTTAAGGAACTCTTCGGAGACAAATTTATATATTGTGGTATCCATCTAAAGACAGAAGGTTTTAAAGCAGACGGAAAACCAAGGAAGAAAGCAACCTTCCCTGTAGGGTATGATAAAGTTGATAAACCAACCATTGAAAATTTCAAGTCTGGAGGAAAGGATATAATACCAAATGGTATAATTCTTTTACAAGAGAAATCAAATTATTCATCTATAGATGTAGATATACCTGAAGAATGCGAGATATTAGACCAAATGTTTAAAGATTGTAATCAAATACACAAAACTAAGAATGGCTATCACTTTATATTTAAACATAATAATTTACCTAGGAGCAACTGTGGAATTGTTGATATAAATACGAATTTATTCTTTGTTCCTGAATATAGAAATGAATATAATGAAGTAATAGGAAATTATGAAATAATTAAAAATGATGGCTTGGACGATATGCCTGAGTATGTTTATACATACTGTGAAAAACTTATTCTCGAAAAGAATTGTAAGATAAATAAAAGTCCAAAATCAACAACAGAAAAAAGTAGTATTATTAATTACACTGAAAGAGAAGTAAATGAATTATTCAACTTAGACATAATGAATAGCTTATATAAAATATATTATGACACGGGGTATATGAATAAGTATGATACCTGGAAAAGGGTTCTTTGGGTAGGAAGACATCTGAATAATAGTGATGAAGGGTTTAAGTTGTTTTTGAAATATTCAAGGATGGCGAAAGGATATGAGAATGAACCAGAAGAAGACATAAAAAAACAATTCTTTCAAAAGAACCAATATGATAAGAATTTTAATAAACTAGCAATATTATACAATGCAAGGAAACTAAGTAAAGAAAAGTATATAAAAGAAATCGACCCTATACTACACGGAAATAAGTTCTTAAAAAATTGTATAACATTTAATTCAAAGTATATTTATACAGAAGAAAATAAAGAAATATTTGATGAATTTATTGATAAAGATGAAGAAATACTAGCCATATCATCACCCTATGGAACAGGCAAGACATACACCTTTAAAAAATTGATACCAAACTTTAAAAAGATATTGTTTATAACTTACAGGCAATCACTTGCTAAATCTTTACACGATGAATTGAGTGAAGAAGGCTTTAAAAAATATAGTGAATTAACCAATGAAGGAATTCAACAATCAAAAAGATTAATCGTACAGTTAGACAGTTTAAAACGGTTAAATTACCAAGATTATATAACACTTGAAAATTATATACCACATTATGATTTGATAGTTATAGATGAAATGGAAGGAATTCTAAATCATTTCAACGCTAAAACATTGAAAGGAAAGGAAGAAACATATAATATTTTAAGAAGGCTTATTATGGATACCAAGAAGACATTTTGTTTAGATGGAGACTTATTCAATAGAAGCCTTGATTATTTACAGAATACCATCAAAAAGGAATTTAAATTTTATAAAAATGATTATCAACCAGCAAAAAAAAAGATAAAAATTACAAGAAGTTTGAAACATTTTAATGATGCGATGACAAAGGATTTAAAAGAGGGGAAGAATATAGTTCTTCCTAGTATGTTATGTAATCCAACAGAAGAATACAAAAACAAGTATAAAGATATGGGTTATAATGTAGTCTGTCATAATGGTATAGAAAAAAACAACGAGCAATTAAGAAAGTATAAAGAAGAATGGATGAAAGCCAACTTATTAATATACAGTCCAACCATCGAAGCAGGGGTAGATTTTGATATGAAACATTTTCATAAATTATATGGATATATGAGCGATAGTTCGACAAGTGCAAGAGCTTTTAGTCAAATGCTTCATAGAGTAAGACAATTTGAAAGCGATGAGGTATTGATATACATAGGCAACTTATTTTACAGTGAAAATATTATATTGAACTATGTAGAAAATTTAGATAAAAATTTATTCGATGGATATGACACTAAGGAAGGATTGGGAAATATACAGAAATATAATAAATGCGAAGAGTTGAATACCAAACATTATTTATTGAATGATTTCATCAATATTATTGAAAGGAAAGGATATGAATGGGAAATACTGATACACGAGAAAGCCGAAAAAGTAGAGAAATATGATTACACCACAAGGAAGCAGGGAATAAGTCAAGCCGAAATATTAGTAAATGAAGACAAGACATTGAACTCAAGGGAATATAAGGAACTCATAAAGAAACAAAAAGACGGAAAACTTACAGCAGAAGAAACCTATATATTAGACAAGTATTTTATGAGTAAGAAGTTTAAGATAGATATGGAGAAGATAGACAGCAAGTTTGTAGATGAACACTTTAGAAAGGAACATATAATTGATAACTATAAGAAAATAAATGATGGGAAGAAAATAGAGAAGAGTTTCAATAATGATTTGTTAGAAGATAAGGTACAAAAAATCAATAAAATCATAAATTGGTTTAAAGATGGCAAGGTAGAATACATTGAGGCTGATAGATTAAGAGAAAATTTCAAAGATTATTTCAAAGACAATTCAATCAAACAATTATTTAACACTTATCCAAAGCGAGGAGGCGATAAAAAGATATTTGAAAATGTCAACACTCATATTTTAAATGAGTTAGGATATGAATTTATCTCTAAGAAGAAAAAAATGAAGGATACAGCAACGAATAAAGCGAAGGTTGTAAATGTCTATAGCATAGGAAAGTGTAAGATACTGAACGATTACTTAAACAGAAAGGAAGAAATGGAACAAAAAAAAGAGGTTGACGTATGAGCCTTTACATTATAAGAATAAAAGGAAAATGTACCATAGAGCAACCTTTAGAAAAATTAAACATTCCGTCCAGCTTTTATTTATTGGTATAGTATATATGGCACCGCCC